>ERZ724522.146-NODE-146-length-43256-cov-7.375871_pt1 | contig 43256 bp, 50 predicted proteins | sample MGYA00376055_ERZ724522 | MGnify/ENA primary metagenome ERZ724522 (study PRJEB28724, sample SAMN07190884) | wastewater metagenome | isolation source: effluent of sewage treatment plant in Hong Hong | place: Hong Kong | collected 2016-03-17 ... | reverse complement strand
CGACGCTCGGGTGTACGGCGACGCTCGGGTGTACGGCAACGCTCGGGTGTACGGCAACGCTCAGGTGTCCGGCGACGCTCAGGTGTACGGCAACGCTCGGGTGTACGGCGACGCTTGGGTGTCCGGCAACGCTCGGGTGTCCGGCGACGCTCAGGTGTACGGCAACGCTTGGGTGTACGGCGACGCTTGGGTGTACGGCGACGCTCGGGTGTACGGCAACGCTCGGGTGTACGGCGAAACCAGCAAAACACCTTTACAAATCGGTGGCCTACGCTGGCAGGTGACGATCACTGACACCGATATGTCGATCGGTTGCCAGTCTCACCCGCTCGCCAATTGGCTGGCTTTCAGTGATGACCAGATCCGTGCAATGGACCATTACGTCCTTGAGTTTTGGCAAAAGCACAAGCAACTGATCCTAGGTCTTGCTGAAGCGGATGGACGGCTGGGGGTAGCCAAATGATTATCCAACAACTCATCAACCGCTGCGAGCGCAACTACAGCACGGCAACCCTGGAGTCGGCCCTGCGCATCCTGTTGCACGCTCGCAACTGCCCATCTCGGCGTGACATGGTGCGCAACCAGATCCGCCGAAACATCTCCGCGATTCGCTTGGTGCGTGCGCAAGCGTAAAGCACCTGCTACAATCGACAAACACCAACTGCTAAACCCTGAAAGGTAATACATGTTTCCCGTAACGATCACCCTGAACGACGCCGCACAACTGAACGCCGTCATCCAAGCCCTGGCCATCGAGAAAGTTGAGGCAGTCGCAAAAAAGTCTGCCAAGCCAGCCCCAAGCCCTGCCCCTTCCCAGCCTACTGCAACGGTGGCGGTGGCCGATGCGCCCGCCAAGACGGTCAGCGAATCCGCCCAACCTGCCGCGTCTGCGGAAGCCGCACCCCAAGCCTCGACTGCTGCGACTGAAGCCCCGAAGGTAGCCTACGCCGACCTGCAAAAAGCCGTCATGAAGTTGCATGCCCTGGACCCCAAGGCACCTGTGCCGATCGCCAACTCGCTGGGCGCTGCCACGTTCAAGGTTCTACCAGAAGACAAGTGGGGCGAGGCTCTGAAGATGGTGCAGGAGGCGATTGCTGCGAAAGAGGTGGCGTAATGCCTGAAGCACACAGCTACTGGTCAGCGTCCGGGTTCGCCCGTGACGTGGCCTGCCCCGGCAGCAAGATTCTCTCCGAGGGTTTGGCTGACCGTGTCGGTGAGGCGGCAGCCTGGGGAACCGTGGGGCATGACTACGCCGACGCGCACCTCAAAGCTGGCACGTCGATGGGTGACGCCGAACTGGGCGCCGTGCACCAGCAAGACGGTCACACGATCGTGGTCGACCTGGACATGGTCAACTGCGTCAACACGTATCTGGACAAGCTGCGCGAGATGACCGCCACGGCCGACTTCGTCGAGTCCGAGCAGCGGGTCAACTATGCCAAGTGGTTGAACGTTCCCGAGGATCGCGCCTGGGGCACGCTGGATGCCGCAGCGGTGTTCATCGACAGCCGCGAGTTGCTGGTGGGCGACCTCAAGACGGGTCGGGGCGTCGAGGTCTCGGCTGTCGAGAACGAGCAGATGATGCTCTACGCTGGCGGCAAGCTGCTGGTGCTCGACGAGCTGGGCATCGACATCGACACCATCCGGCTGGCCATCTTCCAGCCCCGCATCAGCGCAGCGCCGTCCGAGTGGACGATCAGCCGCACCGATCTGGAGGCATGGCTCCTGGGCCGCGCCCGCAGTGCGGTGGCAACGGTCGAGAACGCACGCAACACGGTCGGGCATGGTGAGTGGGATGCAACGTTCCTGCGCCCCGGTGACCATTGCCGCAGCAAGTTCTGCAAGGCCCGCGCCACCTGCCCCGCTTTGCGTGCTGCGGTTGCTGAGGTGGCGTTTGACCCCGTGCCTGCCACGCCCGAGGACTTCGCTGACCAGGCTGTCGTTGCTGCCCGCAGCGATATGGATTGGCTGGAGGCTGTCGTCGACAAGGCTGACATGATCGAGGACTTTCTTAAGGCTGCCCGTGCCGAGCTGGAGCGCCGGTTCCTGGCTGGCGAGCGCGGCAAGCGGTTCAAGCTGGTGCAAGGCAAACGCGGCAACCGTCAGTGGTCCAATGCCACGGAAGCGGAAGCCATGCTCAAGACCTTCCGGCTCAAGCAGGAGGAGATGTACGAGTTCAAGCTCATCTCGCCCGCGACAGCCGACAAGTTGGCCAAGGCTGAGACCATCGGCAAACGCCAGTGGCCCAAGCTGGCCGCACTTATCACCCAGTCGGAGGGCAAGCCATCGGTGGCACCTGCATCCGACCCCCGTCCCGCGATTGAAATTCGGCCAATCGATGACGAGTTCACCACCCAAGCCGACGACATCTGTTAAACCCTGAGAAAGTAAATCATGAGCACACAAACCAACACCCGTTTTCGTATCGACAATGTCCGCGTGGACTGGCCCGAGTTGTTCGTCGGCAAGCAGTTCAACGGCGAGGGCAAGTTCCGCTGCGGCGCCACGCTGATCGTGGAACCTGGCCACAAGCAGTTCAAGCAGATCGAGGCCGCGATCGAGGAGGCCGCTAAGGTCAAGTTCAAAGACAAGGCTGCCGCCGTGCTGAAGGTGGCTCGCGCCAAGGACAACGTCTGCCTGCGCGACGGTGATCTGAAGGCTGCCAAGTCCGAAGGCTATGCCGGCAACTTCTACATCTCGGCCAACTGCGCAGGCGGTGACACCGAGGCAGCTTGCGCCAAGCCGACCGTGTACGACGGCGCCAAGAACAAGATCCTGGACGCCAGCAAGAACCCAATCTATCGCGGCTGCTACGTCAACGCCCTGGTGGAGTTCTACGGTGACAACCGATTTGGCGAAGGCATCTTTTGCAAGCTGGTTGGCATTCAGTTCTGCCGCGACGGTGACGCGTTCGGTTCTGCCCCGGCCCGTGCTGACGACTTCGATGATGTGAGCGAAGGCGCCGACTCGTCGGACTTCGTCTGACCCCCGCAGACCCTTCGGGGTCTGTTTGGTGGTTGGCTTGCTGCCTTTGGGGGTTCCCGAGGGAGCGCACAGCGGGCCAACCACCAAACATCAGGGGCCCAGCTCCTTTAACTGTCTACGCGGCCCAGGGCTAGCGAAAGCCTTGATGGTACGAAGCCACTGCATGCACGCCATACGCCGCTCCCCGTGGATTCTTCAAGCGGTTGGCGCCTACGACATACCGGGCTGGGCGGAAACGAGGCCCCGGTCTATGCAGCGGAAAGGGTCGCACCCCTTAACCTTGAAAGTGAGAGATGAGCATCCTCTGGTTTGACTGCGAGACGTACAGCGAATGCGATCTCAAAACGCACGGCACGCCTCGCTACGCCGAGCACCCCAGCACCGAGATCACGGTGGCGCAGTGGGCTCTCGATGACGGCGAGCCGCAGGTGCTTGACTACACGGACCCCGACCGACGCATGACTGCCGGCGAGGTGGTTTTGCAGAACGCCCTGCGCGATCCTGCTATCACCGTCGTCGCCCACAATTCTATGTTCGACCGCACCTTGCTGCGCGAGTGCTGGGGCATCGACATCCCGCCCGAGCGTTGGTACGACACGATGATCCAAGCCATGAGCCACGGGCTGCCGGGCGGGCTGGACAAGATCGGCGGCATCGTCGGTTTGTCTGCGGACGAGGCCAAGGACAAGCGCGGGCGGCAGCTCATTCAGATGTTCTGCAAACCACAGCCACGAACCAAGAAGCGCAACACCCGCGAGACGCACCCCGAGCAGTGGGCCGAGTTCTTGGAGTACTCGCGCCAGGACATCGTGGCCATGCGTGCGATCAGCAAGAAGCTGCCCAACTGGAATTACAAGCCGGGGGCGCCTGAACTGGCCTTGTGGCATCTGGACCAGCGCGTCAACGATCGCGGCTACATGGTCGACGTCGATCTGGCACGCGCTGCAATTGAGGCCGTGGCAGAAGAACAAGCACGCCTCAAGCAGTTGACCGTTGAAACGACAGGCGGCGCTGTCTCCTCGCCATCAAAGCGCGATCAACTGTTAGCGCACATTCTAATGGATTACGGCGTAAGTCTGCCGGATCTCAAAGCCGACACGCTCAAACGTCGATTGGAAGACCCCGAGTTGCCCGAAGCGGTCAAGCTGCTGCTGTCCATTCGGCTGGAGGCCACCAAGACCTCAACGGCGAAGTACAAAGCCGCGATCAACGCCACCAGCAGCGACAGCCGCCTGCGCAACACCCTGCAGTTTGCGGGCGCCCAGCGCACCAGCCGGTGGGCTGGCCGGGTGTTTCAGCCGCAGAACATGCCCCGGCCCGACATGGACCTGATAGCCAGGGAAATGAAAGTACCAGCGAAAAAAGCTGAAGACGTCTGTCAAGATTATCTCGACGTGGGCGCGTCCGCGCTGAAACAAGGCGTTGCCCCGCAGATGTTTGATGACGTCATTGGCCTGACGGCTAACTTGGTGCGCGGATGCATCGTCGCGCCGCCAGGCAAAAAGCTGGTGATCGCCGACTTAGCCAACATCGAAGGCCGGGGGCTGGCGTACCTGGCTGGCGAGGCGTGGAAGATCCAAGCGTTCCGCGACTACGACACGATCACGGGGTTTGACGCTAAAGGTAAACCGATTCGCTTAGGCCACGACTTGTACATCCTAGCCTACGCAAGAGCATTCAACATAGACCCTTCTAAGGTTGAGAAGTGGATGCGTCAGATCGGTAAAGTCATGGAGCTGGGCCTAGGGTACGAGGGCGGCGTGGCCGCGTTCTTGACGTTCGCTGCCGTCTATCAGATGGACCTGGACGAGCTGGCCGAGGCTGTCTGGTCCACTGCCAGCGAGGACGCGCTCGCCGCTGCGCAGGGCATGCTGGAGTGGGTCAAGAAGAAACGCCGCAGCACCTTTGGCCTGAGCGATCGGGTGTACATCGCCTGCGAGGTGTTGAAAGCGGCATGGCGCAAAGCCCACCCAATGACGTGCGCGCTGTGGGAGAACGTCAGCACCTCGGTGCTGCTTGCGATTGCCAACCCTGGCGAGACGTTCCGCGTTCGCCAGTTGGCTATTCGTGTCGATGGTGCGTGGCTGCGCATTCGCCTGCCCTCGGGCCGGTATCTCTGCTACATCAACCCCAAAGTTGAGGCCAAGCAAATATCGTACTCGGGCGTGAACCAGTACACCCGTCAGTGGGACCGGATCAAAACCTACGGCGGCAAGCTCGTTGAGAATATCGTGCAAGCCTGGGCACGTGACGTGCTGGCCTACAACATGGCGCCGATTGAGGCCAAGGGCTACGAGATCGTGCTGACGGTGCACGACGAACTGCTGACCGAAACCCCCGACAATCCAGAGTTCACCGCCGACACCCTCGGCAATTTGATGTCCAGCCCACCCTCATGGGCTGCTGACTGCCCGCTGGCTGCCGCTGGCTTTGAGACTTACCGCTACCGCAAGGACTGAACCACATGCGCATCGACTACAACCACCTCACACCCTTCGAGCCAGCGGCTCGCATCTTCTGCCAGTTGCAGCAGCAAGACGCCGACGAGCCCCTGCGCGTGCCCCACCCTCTGGGCTTGGCTGTCGAGTACACCCGGCCAGCGTGGCACTTTGCTGCGGAGAACCTCATCAACATCTCGCAGATGTTGCAAGCCCTCAAGATCGCCGCCGAGATGGCATCACCCGATTGCATCGACGAGGACGGCACGCAGATGGAGCTTTTTGACAAGAAGCATTGAGCGCAAATACTTGACCAAACAATGGGGGCTTCGGCCCCTTTTCGTTTTAGCATGTGCTACAGTTTGCACATCGCAACGACGAAAGCCAAGGATGACTGACAAGATCTGTACCTACTGCGGCCAAGATGGCCACCGAGCCAGCGCCTGCCCGCGACGCATCAGCGACGCGATCGGCCACAACGCACGCACCTACCCCCGCACGCTGGAGCAAGCGTTCGGCCCGCACACTGACCGCAGCCAGTTGGAGCCGATGCGCGAAGCGCCCCGCATCAGCTTGGCCGAGGTGGTGTTTTACCTGACCGCAGCCGCTGCCATCGGCTCGGTGTTAATGGACGTGTTTGTATGGAGGTCGTGATGCTGGAGCGTGACATCGAACGCCACCTCGTCAAGCGCGTCAAGGAACTTGGCGGTGAGGTGCGCAAGGTGCAATGGGTTGGCCACAGCGGTGCACCTGATCGGCTGGTGATGTTGCCAGCCACGGAGTTCCTACACCCCCGCACCATCTGGGTAGAACTGAAAAATCCCGGCACCGTTGCCCACTTCCCAGGTAGCCCACACGAGCGAGCCCAGCACCGCGAGCACGAGCGCATGCGTGCGATGGGCCAGCGCGTGGAGGTGATCGGCACCATTGAACAAGTAGAGGAGTTGCTGAAATGAGCCGAGCCCGATACCTGAAATGGACCCCTGACATGGAGCAAAGGCTCATTCGTGCGGTCAAGCGTGGGGGATATACCCAAGCCCTTCGGGAGTTCCTGCCTGACTTCCCGGAGATGACCCTCAACACCCTGAAAACAAAGGGGCGCAAGTTGGATATTGAAGTCCCCATGCTCGAAAGGCAGGAGCGCTACTACGCACGGCTTGCACCCCTGTCCCCTGCTGACGACCGCCCCTCGGCTTACGACGAGCCCCGAGTGGTCCGCAAAGGTGTTGGGCAGTGGAAGGCCGACGCGCCCGCTGTGCGATGGGTGTTTGACCTGGGGATCGCGTAATGGGGTCAAACCTCTACACCAACAACAAAGACACCACCATGCAGCGCGGCTATGCCGGCACGGGTGCAGTTTTCTCCCGCATGTGTTTCGAGTGCAACCAACGCCGCCAGGTGCAAGGCGGTGAGACTGACAAGCACACCCGCATGTGGCGGTGTGCGGTTTGTGTTCAAAAGAAAGCGAGCAAGTGATGAACGACAAGGACAACTTCCACGACGAGCTGACCGCTCATCTGGCGGCGCAGCAGCACCCGATGCCCTACCCGCCCAAATACGACCACGGTTATGTGCGCCGGGACATGTTCATCCCTGAGCCCACCAAGCCGTTCAAAGACGACGGGCTTGATGCTCTGGGCGAGGAGCCACCGCTGGAGGCAAGTTGGCCTTGGCCCTTGGTTGGTGCGGTCGGTGTTGCGCTGTCAGCCGTTTGCGCTGGCTATTTGGTGTGGCAACTGGTCAGTGTTGTACGGGAGATGTGCAAATGAGCAACGAACACAACAACAACGCGCCTGCTGTGCCGCAAGGGTGGAGGTTGGTGCCGATTGAGCCGACCAAAGAGATGCTTGACGCAGGCTTGAAGCGTAAAGCACAAGCCCGTTGGATCGACGGTGCATCCGTACTTCGCGCCAGAACCGAAAACTTACGGCCTGCGGAAGAAATCGCTGCACTGCAATGGGACGCCATGCTCGCCGTCAGCCCAGCCCCCGCTCCTGCGCAAGAGCGTTGCCATCTGTGCGACTGCACTGGTGACATCCACGATGCGACCGGTGAATGGCGCGGCGAGTGCCCATACTGCAAGCCTGCGAAAGAGGTGACGCAATCTGAGCCGATCTATCAGCTACAGCGCGGGGACGGATCTTGGATAGACCAAGACAAGGCCAGCTACGACTACAACGCACAGTACGGCATCAACACGATTCGTATCGTCTACACCGCGCCGGAGCCTGCGCAAGAGGTGGGGCTGACGGATCGCCAATTCGACCTGATCTGCCAAGCCATCGACAGGGGCGATACCGTCACGATGGATGGCGACTACATGCTGGACTCCGACGACTGCATCAGGGTCGTTCGCGTCATGCAGGTCCTGTTCGACATCGCCGCCCTTCGCGCAAAGGGGGGCAAGTGAAGCAGTGCGGATTGATCCACCCACCAGAGTTCTCAAACATCAGAGACCCTAACGGGTGCCTGCTTCCAATTGGGCACCCTGGACCGCATGAGTTCGTGTCAAAAGGTGGCGTCTCCTACCTATGGGAAGAGTCGCCATGCGCGGATTGTGATTGCGATCTGGAAGCTGGCGAGTGCTGCACCGAATACTGGAGAAAGGAGCCGACCAAATGAGCGCCACCTCCCGCGTCTATCGCCACTGGAGCCACGTCGAGGACGCCATCATCCACCAGCACCGGGCAGACGGTCGCATGGCTATCAAGCGGCACCTACTGCTGGCTGGCTACGACCGCTCACTGGACCAGATCAAGGGGCGGATTCGATCGCTCAAACCAACCGGAGCAACCCATGACAACTGAGCAAATCCATATTTGCACCGAGGATCACATCGACATCGTGCAGCACATAGGGCAGCACAGCACCGTTATCCGAGGCAAGAGCTACAACTTCCCTGGATCTGTTGGCTGCGATGTCGAGGACACCGAAAACGGATTCATCGCGCGATTCCCAGCCACATCATCGACCCATCAGGACTATTACGTCTGCCTGGACTACTCGCAGGCCAGGGATCTTGTCCTGGCTCTCTCATCATTCAAGAAGACATTGGGGTTCGCAAATGACTGAAAACCAAAAGCTGCGCGAGGCGTTGAGCGAACTGATCGAAGCGTACAACCGTGCTGGACCAGAGTTATCCCGCGCTGAACGCGCCGTGGACCGCATGCGCTTGATAGCCGCACACGAAGCCCTCGCCCTGCCGACTGCCGCGCCAGAAATGCCGCTATCGATGAATCAGTTTGGGCGACTGGTCGAACTGACCCGTGAGCACCTGACAGACAACACTTTTGTTTACAAGGCTACATCCACGACAGGCGACACATGCCACTTTGGCGTTGAGTCGGCTGCAAAGGCTTGGGCAAAAGGCGGGACAGTCGAAGCCATCAAGGCGCGCGAGTTCAAACTGCACACCAGTTCGCCAACTGCCGCGCCAGTGGGTGAGCTGCCGGAGTTGCCGCTGCCAACGTCAATACCTGGGTTCTATGACATAGAGGCGCGCAAACGCTGCGTCTACACCGCCGACCAGATGCGAGCCTACGCCCGAGCAGCCCTGAGCGCTGGCGATGCGGTGGATGCGCAGCGGTATCGGTGGCTGCGTGAACAGAGTGACGACGATTTTGCGTTTGCAGTTGTGAAGAACCCGCACTTCGATGTTTACGAGTCACCAGAAGAACTTGACGCCGCAATCGACGCAGCCATGCGAAAGGGCCAAGGGTGACACTCCGCACCTACACTCCCCGCGCATTCGCCCCTTTGGTTGAATCGCACTTTGCCGAACACCCGCGCTGCGCCCTTTGGGCAAAGCCGGGGATGGGCAAGACAATCCTGACCGAGACCTACCTGGAGTTTCTCTACCGCTCGTGGGGCGAGACGCAGCCAACCCTGGTCCTCGCACCGCTGCGCGTGGCCCGTGACGGCTGGGCCAGGGAATCGAGCAAGTGGCGGCACCTGCAAGGCTTTGACGTGGTCCCCGTGACCGGCACGCCTGACGAGCGCAAGCAAGCCCTGCGCCGCGACGCACCGGTCTATACAACCAACTACGAGCAGCTTCCATGGCTCATGGAAACGCTGGGTGACGCGTGGCCGTTCGGTACAGTGGTGGCCGATGAGGCGGTCAAGCTCAAGGGCTTTCGTGTCAAGCAAGGCACCCAACGCTCGCAGATGCTGGGCAAGGTTGCACACACCAAGGTCAAGCGTTTTATCCAGCTCACCGGCACACCAGCCAGCAACGGACTGAAAGACCTGTGGGGTCAGATGTGGTTTTTGGACGCGGGCCAGCGGCTCGGCAGATCTTACTCAGCTTTTGAATCCCGCTGGTTTGCTTACCGCAAAGTGCGCGATGCGATCTCCAAGAAGGTCGAGGTCAAGCCGTTTATCTTGCCGAACGCTCATGAGGAGATCCACGCACGGCTTGCCGACATCTGCCTGACCCTGGACCCAAAGGACTGGTTCGACTTGCGTGAGCCGATCGTCAACGTGATCGAGGTGGATCTGCCTCCGACCGCGCGCCGCCACTATCGTGAGATGGAACGCGAGTTGTTCACCATGATCGGAGACCAAGAGATCGAGGTATTCAACGCCGCAACGCTGTCAAACAAGTGCCTGCAAATGGCCAATGGTGCGGCGTACTTGTCTGCCGGGTCTGACGCTTGGGCCGAGGTGCACCGCGAAAAGCTGGACGCTTTGCAGGAGTTGATTGACGCCACGGGTGACGACCCCCTGCTGGTGGCTTACGAGTTCCGCTCTGACCGCGAGCGCATCTTGCAGCAGTGGCCTGATGCTTTGGATCTGGCGAGGACTGACCACTTGGCGCAGGCCAAGGCAGGTAAGGGCAAGCTGTGGATCGGACACCCGGCCAGTGTTGGCGAGGGCGTGGACGGCTTGCAGGACTGGTGCAACACGGTCGTGTTCTTTGGTCAGACTTGGCGCCTTGACCTTCACGACCAGATCATCGAACGCGTGGGGCCTATGCGCCAGCTCCAAGCAGGCAAGGACCGCAACGTGTTCATCCACTACATCGTCGCACGCGGTACGGTGGACGAGGTCGTGCTGGCCAGGCGAGACGGCAAACGCAGCGTGCAAGAACTTCTAATGGACTACTGCAAACAGAAAGGACTTTGAGATGAGTGACCAACTCAACGGCGGCAAACTGGCCGGCGACCACTATTACCGCGTGCAAGTGGCCGAGCCGATCAGCCCCGAGCTGACCCCCTACTCTGCCGAGTGCGCCGACATCATCGAGGCATTGGACATGACGTTCAACGAAGGTGAGGCGTTCAAGGCCATCTGGCGCTTAGCTGCCGCCCGCCAAGGCCGCGGTAAGCCAGGGAACAAAGCCCAGTACGACGCCGACAAGGCCGCCCACTACGGTGCGCGGATCGCGGCTCAGACCAAGCGGGGCGCAGCATGAACAAACAACTGCTGCAGCGCATCGAGGTGCTGTTCACCGAAAAACTGCAAGCCAAAACCGGGTGGGGGCGCAACGAGATTCTGGCGATCTACAAGGAAGCGGTGAGCGAGGCTTTGATGGAGATGCTTGGATGACCGATCAACACGTCACAACCGCCCCGCCGGGTGATGTCTACTGGCGCTTCGCCGTACCGCCCAGCACGGGCAGCAAGATGTTATTGCTCAACCTCGGCGGGGTTGCCGTGATTGGCAACTGGCAGGGTGCGCTTGGGGAGTACTTTCAAGCCTGGTGTCCCCTGCCCAAGAAGGCCAAGCCGTTGGTCCACAACATCGAGGCTGCGGTCGATGCTTGGGTGGAGATGGAGCGCAAGGCGGCGGCTTGGGATGAGGTAGTCAGGCATTTCAACAAATGGCCCGACTTGCGACAACACGCGGTTTTCCTTGACGTGATTCTGGATCGCGTGCATCCTGCACAGACGCATAGCACCTGCTGACCCCCATAGGTGCATTTTTCTAAGGGTAACCCGCTGATCGGATTCTCATCTAAGGGTTAACCCTTTATACAATATGCGAACCGCTTAACGGGGGTTGTTATTCGCAAATGCTAAAGGTAGATTTGGCAAATGCTTGAAACCAACCGCCGACCCATCAATGACCTCAAACACCTCATCGAACTCATCGGCCAGCGAAGCTCATGCGTAAGCCTTGTCCAGCGCCGCGTACCAGAACCCGGTTGCGCTGCGGTAGGTGGCCGTCAGGATGTCGACCGCGTTGGCACCAGTTGACAGCACACCCGCCACGCCACCCGCCCACTTGAACGACGAGGGCCAGGTCATCGTGCGCGAGCCCGTGGCGTCCTGGGTCAAGAACCACGCGACAGTCTGACCGTCGCCGGGGTTTGACAGCGTCGGGGCTGTGGTCACGTTGGCCGTGAGCGTGGTTCGGAACTGGTTGGACAGCGTGCAATCCGCCGTCATCGCCGTGGCGCTGAACGTGACCGCGACCTCGGGGGTGTAAGCAGGGCCTGTGATAGCCCCGCCTGAAGCGGGGAACGGGGCTGTGGCCAACATTGAGTTGGGTACTTTGGTGGTCACTTTCTCCCTTTCAGCGGCTCACGCCCTTGACTTTTTCAAACGTGCGCAGACCGCCCAGGCCCAACATACCCAGCAGCAACTCGTAGAGCATGCCGTCGTTGCCCAGCAGCGGCGGCTTGATGTGGGGCGCCCACACCGACGTTGCCCACAGCAGCAGCGGATAGATGATGTACGTGTACGCCAGCGCCAGCCCGCAGATCCAGCCGATTGCTGGGCGCCAGCCGCTGACGAACACGCTGGGGTTGGATGCCTCGACCTTGTTGGTGTCGAGCTGGCCCTGCACGATGGCCAAAGCAGCGGCCAACTGAGCCTTTTCCGCTTCGGTCTTGTCAGGCCAGATTTTGCCAATCACCGACGTGGCCAGGTCCGCCACTTCACCCAATCCGCTGATGCTCATGTCAGTTGTCCTGTGCGGCGTACCGCAAATTACCAGCGACGCGACGCGTCCAGCCACGGCCAAACGCGTCGAACTTTTCCAGCTTGGCGTAGAACTCCAGCCGCTCGGCGTTGAACATCAGCACCAGATCGGCGGGATCAAACCGCTGCACGCGGGCCAGGGTCACGGCACCGATCACACCATCGTCAGCTGCGCCGACAGCGCGCTGCATCCAGCGCACCGCGTTACCAATGCCGTGGTTGACAGCCGCGTCGAGTGCTTGAAACGCAAACTGGCGCGGCAGCTTGTCGCACTGCGCACGCTCCCAAAAGTCGCGCCGGTAGATGTCAATGGCGCCTTCGCGGGTCAGGTTCTTGATGTCCACGTTGGGGTAGCTGCGCTTGGCGATCCCGAACCGGGTCTCGCCACCAGGGTCTCGCGGGTCGTTGACATACCCGCCTTCGTGCGACAGCACACGGTCGATGAACTCGTCGAACAAACTCATGGGTGCCCCTTCCACTGCGACAGTGCCCAGGTCAGGAAACTGCCGAACGTGGCTGCACCGCCGCCGAGCAGCATCATAAACTTCCACCCGCCGCGTGCTTCGGACAGGGTCAGGTTGACCAGCACCAACGTCTCGGTCAGCTTGTCCACTGCGGTCTTGAGGTCGTCGACCTCACGGCGCAAGTTGGCCAGCTCCGACTTGAGCACAGCGATGTCGATGTGCGCCTGGTTGAGCGCTTCTTGTTGGAATTGGTCAGGTGGCATCATTTCCCTACCCAGCCGGTGTTACCCGTGCCGCTTTGTTTGACATATAGGGTTGTACCCGCACCACCTGCCACGTTCAAATAGACCGAGCCCATTGGTGCAGTAACGGATGCCTCGGGTGTCCCAAAGCCTGAAAGACTTACACCAACGAAAGACGCTGCCGATGTGTGCGAAATCGTTGCTGCACCGGAGGCGGTGCCGTCCACCGTTATGACCCCGGTGTCGTAGTTGACCGACGATATGAACGTCGACGACCCGATGCTGGTGCTCACCTTGTCGCCGCCGTTGAACTTGCGTGCGTCGGCGGTGGTGGTGCAAGTGAACTGGTTGCCCGACATCGTCCCTGCAATGCCCGAGTAGACGGTGTTTCGATAGCGGCCGTTGGCCGACGACGAGTGTCGCCAACCTGTGTTTGTCATGCCGTTTGGGTACCAGTTGTCGGTGTACGACTTATCGGGTGCAAGCTGCGAGCCCCGTGTCAACCAGTCGCCGGATATTGAAACACCCGAGAACGTCAATTGACTGGCCGACACACCCGACGAAAAACCTGTGTGCACTTCAGGGCCGAGGAAACCGCTCGTGCTTGACCCCGATTCGTACTCATAGCCCGTGTACTCGGTTTTGACCGCGTACAGCGCGCAGTAGGTATTGCCACCGTAGTAGTTCGCCCGCACCTTAAGCCCGCTGATCGGGCTGTTGCAGTAGATGGCGTATCGCACATTTGAAAAATAGCAGCCGCCAATGGTTACGGTGCGCATCCAGTTATCGCCAGCACCACCCAGTTCGATGGCTTTGCTGTTGGCTGGACCTTCCCAGTAACACGACTGGATTGTCAGCCCGTAAATGCGGTCAAACGTCGAGGTCGCACCGTCAAACGAAGCACCCAAAAGTAAAACGGGCGTTCCCATAAGCTCACCGGCAGGCACTGTCGTTGCGTAACGAGGATCGCCGATACGGCAGGAGTACTCGGTTGCCGAATCGTAGTTCCCGCCGACCACTTTCAGGTCGTTGATCTCACTTGTCGAAGCCGGGGCGTAGGCCGATAAATTCGTTTTGCACAGCTCCGCGTTACAGTTGAGCAACTGCACAGAGTACGAAGTCACTTGGATACCAATGTCGAACGCCTGGGCGTGACAGCGGTCGAGCACGATGCTGGGGTAGTTGACTTTAATCCCCATTGACCCAGATGTGCGTGCGCTTGTGGCAACAACTTTTAACCCACGCACGACGCGGCGAGCACCGTAACCAGGGTCGGCGAACTGAACGCACGTTGACGCGAACCCGCTCACCGCAACGAGGAAACCGTCACAGATAACGTCACCCTTGATGGTCAGCGTCGCGCTTATTTTGTAGCCGTTTGCGGTGTAAGGGAAATAAACAGTTTTCTGCGTGTCGAACGCTTTGAGGATGGCAGATGTGTCATCCGTTGACCCGTCACCCACGGCCCCGAAGTCCATGACGCTGACGACGTCCCGCATTTTGCTCTGGCTGTCGCGCACAACCGCACCGGAACCGGATTGAACAAACGACGACGCGGCAGAATCTGTCGACCCTTGTGGCAACGCCTGAATGTAGCGCACCAATATCTTGACGCCGTTTGCGGGGGCCGCTGCAAACGTCAAGGATGTGCCGCTTGCCCAAAAGTAATCTGTACCAGGGAGCTGGGTCACGCCGCCGACTGCCACGTCAAGGTTGCCCAAGGCAGCCGGGTTGGCGGTCAAAGTGAACGCGGTCGTGACGCCATCACCTGTGAAAATGTCCGGTATCGCGGTGCCAAAGGCCACGATCGTGGCCAGCGTGGCGGGGTCCATGTTTTGCAGACCATCGCCCGCCAAGTTCCAACCAATGAGCTTGTTGCTCTCGGGTGCGGGCAGCGTTGTATCCACGTCTGTGGGCGTGGCCACTGACACCAGCAGCGTGCGGTCGATCTTTTCGGCAAGCTGCTGGATCTGGAACACCTGACGATCTAGCGCGTTCTCGATCACGGTCGGGTCGAACTTGCCGCCGCCCGAGAGGTCGAGCTGCTGGTCGTAGTCCGTTGCACCAACTGCCGACAGTTTCTCGCCAGTGGCAAGAGGTGTGCCCGAGATGGGATACGTAATCGTGCCACCAGGGGTTGCGTCTTGGTCGGGGTTAAGCGCGACCGTGTAATCGGTGTCGAGAACCAGGGTCGTATCGACGCCAGCTGTGGACGTCTTGACGACCTGCACATCGGCGGACGTGAAGACCTTGAACGTAAAGGGGAAACTGGTGGCGACGCCGTTGCCGTTGAAAGGGCCGGCACGCCGCGCCGTGGTTGGGACGGTCATCGCGTCTGCGCTCCGATTGTGGTTGGCGAATTGTCACCGCTCACAACCGAAGCACGGGCACGATCAGCGCTTGCTCTCGGGGGACGCTGTCCCGGTCACCGCACCACGGGCGGCGTCAACAGGGCTTGTCGGTTTGACGTTACCCTGGGCGACGTCTGCGGCATACCCGAGCGGTTTGGTGATCGGTGCCAGCGGGATGCCGACCGTCATGGCGATCAAGGTGCCGACGTCACGAACTGCGCGGGATGCTTTGCCGTCTTCGGCGACCGCCTTGTAAACTGACACGGGTGCCTTTGCCGTCGCCTCCAGCATGCTGATCGCGGGACTGGTAGCCATGCGGTCGTCGTAGGGCTTGCTGTTGCTGGCGTTGACCAAGGCGTTGGCTGCTTGCCCGAACAACGGCACCATGGCCGTGGTGTTGCGCAGCAGCGACCAGCCGAACACCTGCTTGAGCCAGTCGTCCAGATACTCGCCGTCCTTGTCCTCGTCGTCAGGGCCTCCTTTGAACAACTGCATGATGGCTTCAGCTGCCCACGCGTTGACCAAAAAGCCGAACGTCAGCACGTACAGCCCCCGCGCTGCGCCTTTCTTGAGCCCCATCTCACGGGCCAGCACCTGAAACTCGGTGCCCAGCAAGTTGGCCTGCATGTTGAAGTAGCCCGCAAACTGAGTGAACAAACGAGTGAAGGGTGAACCCTCCTCGAAAGCACTGATGTCCTCCGGTGAGGTGCTACCTTGGGTCTCGCGCACAGCCGAGTCGGCCAAACGCACGGCGTCGCGGTCGTCAAAACCTTCGGCTAGGGCCTGATTGTAGGCACCTGACCAGATGATCGGACCCATGACGCTGTCGACCGCAGACTGCACGAAGTAGGCGTGCTTGGCGGTGAAGTTCTTGGTCTTTTCGTAGATGTTGGGGTTGACCAAAATCTCGTTGATGGCGTCGCTCATGTTGGCCACCTCGTTGGCCAGGCGCCCATCCATGTACGCAGACTTGCTCGACACCATCTCGCTGACCTGTTTGGGGTTGGCGATGAACTGGGCGGTGGCGCCCATGAGGTGCTTGGGTTTGACCTTGACCGCAGCCATGCTGAAACCGGCAAGCTGCTGTACGGCGTTGGCGAGGTTGCCGAACATGGCGGCCATCCCCGCACGGTTGCGCAAGGTCGACCAGAAACGCCAGCCCTGCCAGTTGTTGGGGGCCGGGGTTGCCACCAACTGCTTGGCAGCGCGGTTGAGCCACGGGGTCAGGATGGTGTCAAACGCCACGGGGTCGACACGGTTGAGGCCGTAGGCCACGCCCTTGGCGGTCAGCAACTTGCGCACGTCACGCACCGGCTGCTCCATGTGCGAGAACAAAAGCACCTTGTCGATGTGCTGACTCAGTGCGCGCAGGTCCAGCAGCAAGGGGCGGTTGTACTCCACGCGGGACTTGGTGAATCCTTTGTTCGTGGTTGGGAACGCAAATTGCATGCTGTTGTTCTCGGCCTCAGCCAAGGCACGGGTCGCGGCATCGCTGACAATGCGAGCGTCGGCCTGCGCAGGCACGTACCCGCCTTGGTACTGACCGAACGGCGTGTCGAACGCGTCGGCCGTCACCTCGGCAAAGTAGCGACCGAACACGTAGCGGTGGGCTTTTTGTGCCAGTGGCTTGGTGTCCTCCAGCAGATCCCAAACACCCTGCGCGAAATCGTAATGGGCTTTGGTGACCTTGCCCTCGGCAATCATGCGAGCGACGAACGCATCCCACTTGCCGGTGTCAAGCGTGCCGTCTTGGTTCTCGATGGCCCAGCCACGACCCAGCAGCAGCTTGCGCTTGTTGCTCTCGTTGCCGGTGTGCAGGATTGCGTGCAGCACCTCGACCATGGCCACCCCGTCGGTGTCTTTGCCGAAGGTGTAGCCCAGCTCGGGGGCTGCGATTGTTTCCTTAACCAGGGTTGACTCGACGCCCTTGAGCAGATCGCGGTAGCGCTTGAGGTACTTGGCTTTGTCCACGCGCAAAGCGTCAGCCGCCTCTTTGATGGGCTGCCAGATGAATTTGCGGAACGGCCCCAGCTTCTTGCTGCCGTCCAAGCCCTGGGCCCAGCTCTCGACGCGGCGGGCTGTGGCCAGGTAGTGCTTGAGCTTGAGGGCTCGCTGCTCGGCTGGTGTGATGGCGCTCGTGTCTCCCGGCATGTGATCGGGCACACCGACCTCTTGGATCTGTGCCTTGAGTTCGTCCTCGATGTCTTGGCGGTCCATCAGGTCGCCGTCGATCTCCATTTGACGCGACTGCTTGGCCTTGTACCAGATTGCCTCGATGTCCTCGTTGAGTGCACGCAACTGCTCAACCGTCAGGGACTCCAGTGGTTGCGCCTCACGCATGGCGCCGTCAACCATTGGAAAGATGATCCCATAGGTGTCGGGGTCGTTGCGCTTGACCAGCTCAAGATAGGCGTCTGCCTTCTTGGTCGTGGCGGTCTCGACACCGTAGGCTTTGAGCACGGCACGGGCTGCGTTGACGATGTCGGCGTCGCGCCCCTTCTCGACCACGGTCTCGTTGTCGCCCTTGGTGACGCGCTTGAAGAACTCGAAAATCTTGGCCGCTTCGTTCTTGGCATCGATGACTGCCTTGGCCGCCGCGTTGTTGAGCATCTGGTCCTGCTTGGCCTTGACCGCCGCCTGCGTGTCGCCCTTGGCAGTGGCTTCTTTCCAGCGGGTAGACGCACGACGCTCGGCTGCGGTGTGCTGCCACGCCTTGTTCTTGAGATCCTTGAGCACGGTGCGGTCGGCCACGTTCTGACCGTACTGCTTGGCAGCTTCCACCAGTGCGTTGACCGTGATCTTGGAACCCTTGGAATTGACCCGGCCCGTGTCTTGGCGAGGGTTGAGCATCTCCGACTGCGTGCGCAACTCGGTGGCCAGGGAGCGTGCACGTGCTTCGTTGTGCACGGCTTCATTGGCCGCTTCTTGGACGGCACGCTCGTCGATCAGGTCGCCGTGTTCTTCCAGCATGCGCCGTTCGGTCAACGCGTCGATGACCTCTGACCGCTTGCCGTAGGCGTCGATGGCTTGCAGCATCTCGTCGGTGTTGGCATAGCCGAACGCGTCTGCGACCGTCGCCCGTGTGGCGTCGTTCAACTCCTTGGCCTTGCGCAGCTTGTCCAGCGCGGACTTGGCTTGCATCTCGGGGGTCGCGTCAACCTCTTGCGACACCTGCTCGCGAATGCCCTTCTCGATGGTCTTGGCTTGCGCACGCAAAGCCTTGAGGGCTTTGTCGCGTGCTTTGACCGCCCACTTCAGGTCAGCGATGCTGCGCTTTTGCAAACGCTCGGCAGCCTCACCGTCAGCGGTCTCGTCAGGCACCAGGCCTGCGACCTCGTTGGCCTGGGCGATCTGCTCATCGGTGGCCAGCATGCGGTCCATGACGCGGCGAATGTCGTCGTTGAGCGGCATCTGCTCGGCGTTGGGCTTGCTCTCAACAAACGCTTTTAGCGACTTGTAAACCGACAGCAACCATGCGCGGAACCGACGCATGACAGGCTGCAGCTCCAGCGAGGGGGCTTTGCCTTCCATGAGGTACTGCTCGATCGACTCGGCAAAACGCTCGTGGTACGGGCGTTGCTGGTCCAGCGTCATGGTGTTCCACGTCTGCAGATCGGGTACACCAAACCACGACAGCAACTTGCCCATGTCCTCTTGGACCTGGGCGGGCGCGTCGGGCTGGCTGGCGATGTCCGACATCACCTCAAGGAAGAAGTGGCCCGTCTCGTGGAAAAAGCTGCTCAAGTCCGCGCTGGGGTTGAGCACCAGCTCCAGCGTCTTGGGGTTGAACGTGGCACGCGGGCCGTTGGTTGCGGTTTGGTTGAGGATGCTCGGGTTGGCCGGGTCGAACTCACCCGAGTTGCCGATCGCGCTTTTGATCTGGGTGGGGTTGAAGGCGACGAAAATTCGATTGTCCGAATCACCGCTGTTACTGAACCCCTCGGACACCACGCCGTCAAAGCCGGTTACCGCAGTTGTTGCGGCGTTGACGTGCTCAGGGCCAACCCCGCTACCTACGATCCCGCTCAGTTGGTCGATGGCAGTCTCATCCGCAGAGATTAAGCGGGCGGCCTCTTTCACGGCAGCCTGTACGCCGTTTGTGTACGTGTCGCCGAAGTTCGACAGAAACCCGTCAGCGATATCGGTGCCGTCCGCTGATGCTTCGTTCTCGGCCACCTTCTTGACGATCTTCTGTAGTACCGACGGGCTAAACCCTTTGGCGTCATAGGGCAGGGGCTTATCCACTGCCAAGTAGACCTCCATCGGGGTGCCGTACCCGGACGCTATCTGCTTGTTCGTGGTGAAGTAAAAACCGGCACCTTCGGCGCGACCCTGCTGCCCAATCCGCCCGAAGTCGAACACTTCAAACTGCGCACGAGTCCCGTGATAAACCACCAGCGGCTTGCCCTCGGCGTCCACCACCTTGGAGTCACCAAACCACGCCCAAAAATTACGCACCCCCTCCTCGGTCGCCGCGATCGGCTGGCCGTTGGAGTTGGTTGTCGGTCGCTGCTTGCCGTCGATCTCGATGGTGGGCGGCAGGCTGGTTGCGGTTTGGTTGAGGTTGTCCGACTGCTGTGCTGGCTCACCGACCTGCACCTTGGCTGCCCCGCCAGGCTTACCGACATTGATGCGGTAGTCGACGCGACCGTCAGGGAACTCGTCGTCGATCTGCAACTGCTCAGGCTTGACGCGAATAGCCACAGCCGTATCGCCGTAACCTGTGTCGGTCTCCTTGCGCGTCGTCACGTAGACGTCAGGCTCGGCTGCCGCCTTTAGCTTTCCGCTCTTGGTGATCGCGTCCGCGTTTGCCTTGCTGGTGTGGTGGTACACCGTGACAGTCCCGTCGCTGTTGAGCGGCAGCCCTGTTACCTCATCCATCTGGTCGGTGACTATTACCCCGCCCTGATCCATCACCTGCCCAGCCGAACGTGACTCGCTCAGGATGCGCAGCGGGAATTGCTGGTGCATCTGCTCGGGGGTCATACCCAGGCGCGACGCCATCGTGGTGTAGAACGCCCCGGCCCACTGGGCCATGCCCTCGTTGACCGCTGGACGGTAGCGCGCAGCCTCGTTCAACTGGCTCAGGATGTTCTGGCGTACCGCTTCAGACGAAGCGCGAAACGCCTCTTGGTCAGCGGCGGCAGCGATCGCCTCCTCGGATTGCGTGCGCAGGTACTCGCCCGCTTTCTCGCCCGCCGCCTTGCTCTCGGCTTGTGACATGGCAAACGGGTCAGTGCGTGCGTGCTCGACGAACATCTGCTCCAGCGGTGTACCAGGTGCCACGGTCAGCACGTCGGCCACCGGGATCTCAACCGCGTCGCCTGTGCCGGCTGCGATATCGATTTGCTCTTGTACGGCTTGAGGCAGCAGCGCACGCACCTCGGGCGCCAACTGGTTGAGCACGTCCCCGTCCACGTAGACGCTGCGGTCACTCATGTGCGACATCAGCTCGCGGAACTCATCAGGGTTGCGCTCGCGCAACTTGGCCTGTGCCGCGGCTTGCATTTGCGCTTGCAATTGGTCAGCCGATGCTTGGGCTTGCGCCTGCTTGCGACCTTGGTCGTCAACAGACTGCTGCAGACGGGTTGCCGCTGAGTGAGCGATATTGACCCCGCCACCCGCGCCAGCGCCGCCCATGAAGGACTGCAGCAGCCCCTCAGTCAATGACTGCCCGCCGTCGTAGGAGATTTGCGTGGCCAGGTTGCTGTTGACTTGCTGCAGCACCTCAGTGCCGCCCTCGCTGAACACAGCCTGCAGCACACCCTTGAGACCGCGTCCTTCGGCGCCCATGACCTTGTCCAACCCGAACTTTTCCAGCAGCCCGTTGACAAGTGCGGACTGGGCGACGGCTTGCGTGAAGTCTTGGTCGCTGATCTTCTTGCCGGTGCGCTGCTCAAAGTCGGCTGCACTGCTGGCTGCGTCCAAGCCCTCCAGCAACATGGTCGACTGCAGTGAGCCACCGCTGGCAATGGCCGCAAGCAGCGACGGTGCCGAGTTAGATACGAACGACGCCCAGTATTGAGGGTTGGTCACAACCTGGGCGAGTTGCTGGGTGTTGCCGTCTTTGATGGCAGCGGCCAACGCCTTGTCGGCGTTCTGGCCCATTGTGGCGTTGTCCGCAAACGCAGAGCCAAATGTCGATGTGTCAGACGACAGCAACCCGGTTGCGCTCTTGACCGAGTTGGCCACGTCTGTGGTGCCCGCGCCGAACTTGTAGCCGGTGGGTAGCGACCCCTCGCTGACCAATCGAATAAGATCCTGCAGCCCCCGCACGGGGTTCAACTCTTTAGGTAATCCCGTGCGCTCGACCTGACCGGCCAAGTAGCCCGTGGCACGTTGGGCTGCATCAGGGATTCGCCAAACACCTTCCGACAAGCTCAACACGCCCGATGCCAAACTGGCTGCGGTTGTCGCGGCGAAGTTGCTCTCGATCTGCGCCAGCGGCTCGATGTCATCGTGCGCTTGCTGCGCCAGCGACGGCTTGCGCTGCATGGCCGCTGCCAGCTTGGGCGAGGTCTTCAGGCGCTCGTCGTAGCGGTTGACCGCGTCGATCAACTCGACGTTTTGCAAGTTGCGATAGAGCACGTCCTCGGGGGCGTCGTACTTCTTGGCCAGCTTCGATGCCTTGGCCGCCTGCTCAGGGTTGGCTTTGACCGCAGTCTGCAAGACGGTGCGGGTGTCAGGCGCGTCCTCTGGGACGGCTGACGTTGGATCAAAGCCGTCTTCAGGCGCGGCGGTCGAAGGGTCGAAGCTCATTTAACGGTTTCCCATTTGCCGCCGCCGAGGTACTTGGCGCGGTTGCCGGCGCCGTCTTTGTAGACCTTGCCGACAGTGAATTTGTCAGTGCTCGATTGTGCATCAGGTTGCGCGCTGAACCCGGCTTTGGCTCGCTCTGCAGGGGTCAGTTTGTAGCCCTCTTTTTTCGTGTCCCACAGCATCCCCCTGTCGGTGACCACCTCGGTGGTCAGCTTGTCGAGGATGGCTTGCCGGTCGTCAAAACCCGGTTCTTTGCCGGTGCGCTTGAGCACGTCGTTGAACTCGGCGTAAGCCTGAGACACGAACTGCCCCTTGTCCTCGTCCTTGATGCGCAAGCGATTGAGGTAGGTGCTGATCTGCTGCTCGCTGGTGGCGACCTCGGGCGTCTTGCCTGACGGGTTGCGCTTGGTCTTGATGTCAACCAACTGCTCGAGCTGTGGGCCTGCGATGCGCGTGGCCAGGGGGCGCAGGTCGACATTCTCGCCAGCGGCGAGTTTGTCCCGCGTCTCCAGATACAGCACCCAGTCGGTTTTCGGTTGTGTGCCAGCGGCTGCTTGCTTGGCACGCTCGCGCAAGTAGTCTTGCAATTGCACACGGCCGTGGCCGTCCATCTGCATCAGCACCGACTCGGGCACTCGCTGACCCTTGCCAACCATCTGCCACGCCTGATCGGACGCAGCACCCTCTTGCTCGCGCTTGGCTTGCTCAACCAGCGCGTGATTGTTGCGCACTTGCTGGATCGTCTTCTCGCGGCGCTGCGGGTCGGTGATCTCACCAGCGGCTTGCAGCTGCTCGGACAAGGGCTTGCCGGACTGTTGCGCCGCGAACTGCGTGGCAAACTGGTTGTCGCCCTCGCCTTTGAGCACCTGCTCGACACGAGCCCGTGCCCGTGCGGCACCAGGGATCTCGGTCTTGTTGGCGTCGTAGTACTGACGCGCCTTGGTCGCATCCGTCTCAGCCAGTTGCGAGATGTAGCTCAGGTGTAGGCGGCCAAGCAGGCGCTGCTGGTCATCCTGAACCAGCTCGGTGGTCCAACCCTTGCGTGCACCCTTTTCGGCGACGAGCTGACGCACGCGCTCGGAGGCACCGGCTGTGTCGCCCGTGTCCAGTGCAAAGTCGATGGTGGTTTGTGCTGCGGCTTCAGACTGCTGATCGGCAAACCGTTCTTTCTCGCTGCCGACGTAGCCAAGCACCGAGGCCATAGCCTGGTTGTACTTGCGCCCCAGCGCAGTGCCGACGCGTTCGCGGGCCAGGGGGCTAATCGTCTCGCCCTTGTCTTTGCGGGCCTTGTCCCACCACTCGGCTGCCTTGGCTTGGTACTCGTCAACGTTCTGACCTTGGTACTGTTTGCGGGCCTGTGCGTCCCACGCCAGCCAGCCAGCCGTCACCTCGGTGTCGATCTTGTTGGCTTCGGCCTCGGCGTCACGGTCGGCCATCCTGAACGCCGCCTCGCCGACGTCGCCGAACGCTTTGCCAAGCGCACGCGTACCGGCAGACACGTCTGGTGCGCTGGCTTGCGGTGTGCGCAGCCCCTGCTCGGCGATCTGCGGGCTGTTGTAGAGGGGGACTTGTGGCATGGTTTACTTAGGTGGACGGAACGACAGGTCGGTGATCGGCGCGGGAGCTTGCGTACCCGCGCTGTTTGGCGTGTACCACTTGCTCGCTACCTGCGAAGCACCACCCAGCACGGTACTGAACGCTTGCAGGTTCGACGACTGCGCTTGTGCTTGACCCTGCCAGCGGGCCAACTGGCCGGACTGGCGTGCTGACCACGCATCTTTTGCCGCGTTGTAGCGTGCGGTGTTTTGATCGGTCTCGCTGAAGAAGTCGGTCGTGTCTTGGATCTGTAGCGCAGTGCCTTCGCCCAGGTCCAACCCCTTGGCAGCCATGCCGACTCGCTGGGACGCGCGCATCAGGTCGCCACGGCGACGCGCTTCCATGGCCTGCTTTTCGCCGCGTGCGATTGCATCTTGCGCGGCGTACTCGTTCATCTTCTCGTTGTACTCGCCAACTTTTTTCTGTGTCTGCCCCTGCTGATACATGCCATAGGCAGAGGTGCCAGCAGCGACAACGGTGGCGATGGCTGCGGTAACGGCCCACGTCATTGGGTTGCCTCCAGTAAGGTGCGCTGCGCCAGTTCGGCGTCAAGCTGTGCAAAATCGGGGGCAATCAGGCGCGCCTCAAGCACAGCCAGATCACGCTCGTTGTCGGGGTTGGGGTGAAACGTGGTCCACCAGGTATCCTCGTGCGCGTACACCCCGCGCTTGGTGCCAGCCGGTGAGCCGAACGTCTCGCAGCCGGTCACGCGCACCAACCCCTCGGTCGGGCTGAAAAAGCTCACGTCACCTAGGATGACGCTCAGGTGGTCAAGCAGGTGGATCTTGCCAACCACGATCGAGCCCTTGGGCAAGAAGCACTCGCGGGCATACAGGCCAGGGACAAAGAAGTGTCGCAGCGGGCACTCGATCTGGGGCATGGCAGCGACGTGGTCCTGCAAACGCGTCAGCTTCTCGCGTGACGCGTCTATCAGCTCACCCTTGGCCAGTTGCTCGATCAGTTCCATGTGCGTGCATCTCAAAGTGATGAAACAGTGCCCCGGTCTTGGGGTGGGGTTGCGGCGGGTAAAGCTCAAACCCCAACCGGGTCAGCCAGGCGATGCTTGTGGCATTGTCGGCATGCACCATGTTCAGCAGGCGCGGGTAGCGCATGAGCATTGCGGCAGTGTATTCGCGGCTTGCGCGAGCAAGGGCACGCTGGTGCCGGTGGATTTGGTCGGTGGCCAACATCCACGGCACGCCCGTGCTGTCGTCGCGCCGGCCGAGGCCAACGATGCAGATCAGACGGCCGTTGTGCCACGCCGTGTGTGACCACTCGCTGCTGCTGACGCTGACCTCGATCGCGTTGCAGTGATCGGGCCAGCCCCATGCGTCAAGCTCAGCACGGTCAGCAGCACGAAGACCCGCAGCCAGGAGAGCAGCGTCCCCCGGTGCGGTGTCTCGGATGTCAACCCCCCAGCGATACATCGAGTGCCATCGACAATACGGTCAGCGGCAGGGGCTCGTCTTGTCGCAAGCACACCGTGCCGTCGCTGTTCCAGTCGGGCGCGATGTCAAACCGCAGCTCGCCCGTGCGCAGTGCTGGGGGTGAGCCGTAGGGGTCTGAGACATCGCGGGCCGGGTAGTTGACCAGCTCGTCAAACGTCGGGCCCGCTTTGACCAGGCTCGACTGCGTCACGCGCACCGCAATCCCGTTGACGTTCTTCATGGTGCCTTGTCCGCCCGCTGCCGCTTGCTCAAACGCCAACGGCAGGGTGACCATGTCGGACGAGTACGCCAGCCCGATCTGCACCACGCTTGCCGCGTAATCCAGCGTGATGCTGCCGCCTGCGACGGTGCGCAGCGGGTGCACGGCACCATCGGCCAGGATCTGCACCGACTTACCCTCAAGATGGTACAAACCCGTGAGCGTCGTGACCGCCGTGCCGTCGTAAGTCAGGCCGCTGTCAACGTAAAACGCATCCTCCTGATTGACCAGGGTTCGGGTGTGCAAACGCTCGATGTAGCGCACTGTGCGCGAGTTGATCGTGCGGTTGACCACGGCGTAAAGCACGTCCTCGTCGCCTTCGCTGACAGAGGTAACCGACTCAAAGGTGCCGTTTGTGGTGTGCTGGTGCCAACCGTAGACCTGTTGCTCAGGCACGTATGTCAGGCCCAGCAGCGCGCCGTCAGAGCGAACGCACCACAAGGACGGGACCGGTGCACGCGAGAACGTCATGTCGCTGATCGTGTACCCGTTGAACAAGTGCGGGGCCATGATCGAGATGTCCACCGAGGCGAATACCTGACGCTGCCAGTCGTAGGACAGCTCACGCAGGCGCGCCCCCTGGTTCTGCACGTACAAGATTGCGCTCGCGGCCAGGGCGGGCTGCACGTTCGATGCCCCGGTGAAACCCTGGGGTTTGATCGACAACGTGCCGGGGGTGATCGCGGGACTGCTGTCAGCAAACACCCGGAACTCGCTGCCCACGGTCAAGGCCATCAGGTCCGACAGCGGCAGCAAGTGCTGGATGGCGTTTTGCTGGCGTGCACCGATACGAAACTCCATGGCGTCATCGTCCTGCACCGACAGCGACGAGGTGATGTTCGCCGTTGTACCGGTGCGGGTGGCCCAGATCGTTTGGGGTTTGTTGGTCGTGCCTGCAAACCAACGACGTTGCTCGTGGTAGCTGACCGCCGTTGGGTAGTCCCCTGCCCCTGTGTTGAGGGTGTAGGTCGACTCGGGCGGTGTGCGCGTGGTGTCGGCCTGGATGTTGCTGTCGATGATCGACAGCCCGGTGGTCGAGCCGATGTACCCAAACACCCCGCCGCGCTTTTTGTAGATGAAATACCGCTGTGCGCCCGTAACTGCGGTCAGGTTGATGGTGTTGTAGTTACCTTGCAGGCTCAACGCGTTGTTGGCCGACACCGACGCGGACTGCAACGACTCGGTGACGCCGTCGCTGGACAGGTACGTGTAGACGTACTCGGTCGGCTCCAAGTTGGTGCCGGCCGGTTGCGTGACCACCACAGTGGGAGCCGAAGCCGGTGCAGCCGGTGGGGTAAACGAGACCGCTGTCAACGTCCAGTTGGTTGCGCCCAGGCGCTTGAGGTCACGCGCTGCATAACTCGGGTGCGTGATCGTGAGCACGTCCGAGTCCTGCGCAAACCGCAGGGCGAACAAGTCCGCCTCGTCGTAGGTTGTCGTGACGGTGTAGACGCGAGCGACGGTTGTACCGGTGGGTGTGACGGCGGTGCCCCACAGGTCGGTCACGGTAAAGCTGTTGGCGACAGCCGTGACCACCTTCAGGAAACGCGAGCCGACATACACCCAATCGCCCGCGCTGTACCCGTGGCCAACCAGGTTGATGGTGTTGCCCACAATCGAGCCAATGGTCTGGTTGGCCTCCAGCAACGTCTGCCCGTTGATGTGGAATCGGATGTATTGGTGGCCGAACTCCAGCACCACGGTCTGCGTGCTGTTGAACTGAAACGGCAGGATGCGAACGCGTCGCGTGCTGTCCTTGGCCTCGTTGACAAAACCGAACCCCGGACGGCGGGACACAGGGCCGTGAGGCAACACGGTCATGTTCAGGCACTTGGTCAAACCGGTGGTGTACTTGACCAAGTCAATACGCCCGTACATCTCGGGCGTGATCTCACCGGCAGCAAAGCTGCGTTGCAGTGGGCGCTGAATCATAGACGCCCCCGGATGTGCGCGGCCACATGGTCGGCGCGTTGATTGGTGCTGTTGGCATCACTGGCTTCGGCTCGCGCTGACAGCGACATCGCGGCATCACGCCACCGTGCCCCAACCTGCGCACCCTCCAAGCCCTTGATGATGGGACCGGCCAAGTAGCTGGCCAGCAGCATACCCAAGGCCGACGTGAACATCGGCGAGAACTTGGTGGTGTCGGTTACGTCCTGGGTGTAGAGAAACCACGCCTCAGGTTCGTTGGTGTAGATGATGCCGTTCTCGATGTCGAACTCGGACGAGCCGCGCTCTTTGAACAACTCATCGACCAGTGCCCAGTTCATCAGCGAGCCGGGTTCGTACATCAGCGGCCACGAGGCACCGATCGCCATCAGGTATCGCTGATTGAGCACGCGCAGCGCGTTGACCATACCAGCGGGCTCGGCATACGCGTACTGCCACACGTTGCTCACGTTGTCGACCTCGGTGAGCTGCACGCGGCGACGGGTGAACGCCCACGCGCCGGTCTCGATCAGCTCTTTGCGGGCAACTGGATAGAACCGTGCGCAGTAACCTGCCTCGGCAGACCCGTCGGGCGGTGAGATTGAATTGACCTGTGTGCGCGCACCAAGGTGCGCCAGGGCCATGTTGCAGACGTCGGCCACCGATGCCATGGCTTACTCCTCGCTACCGTACAGCGCTTTGGCGCGGTCCTTGTCGCTGACCTTTTGCGGGGTCAGGCCCACATCGGTCAGGATCAGGCAGATCGACACGTCAGGCTTGTTGCCCTCTGTGGCGACTTCCTCGACTTCCTCAGCCTCGGCAGTCACACGCTCGGCCACTACGCGGGCCTGCATCATGAACACGGTGCCCGGTGCAGGGATGCCGCTCAGGCCCAGCTTTTCGACCACGTCGTCGCTGAGGTAAATGCGCGGACGCTCGTCGTACTCGAGCGCGTCGGCGTGTTGTTCTTCGGTTTTGGTGCTGACCATCTGCATGGTGTTGTCCTCAGAAAAAGGGCCGCACAATGGCGGCCCTTGGGTGCGTCAACGCTAACGGCGTACCGTCAGGCAATGTCGTCGGCTGACACGTCGGCTTTGGCCTTCGCTTCGGCTTTTGCCTTGGGCTTGTGTTCAACCTTCGGCTTGGTCTCGATGACCTCAAACCACGAACCCTTAGTAAGACCCTCAACCAGGTTGAAGGTCTCACCGGCTTCGATGATTCGGCAGTGCGTGCCATCGTCGGGGTAGTAACCCCGCTCCAGTGCACGAGCTTGACCGACGATGTTAGCCATAGATCAAGCTCCCGGTTTACTTCACACCTGGGACCGTGGTGGTCACTGGTGCGTTGGCCTGGACGTTCTTGGTGAAGAACGTGGTAGCGGCACCTGCGGTCGTGGTGGCTGTACCGATGCGGTACACCACGCGCAGATAACGCTCCAGACCAACCGGCAGGCGGCCACGGTACTGTGTGCTATTCAGAGTCAACGAGGCCAGCGCCACGGCACCAGTCAGCGGGAACTCGCGGGGCGAGGAGAACGACGTGTTGTCGTCGGTCTGCAAAACAAACTGCACGGTCGCTGCACCTGCGGAGGTGACAGCGGTTGGCAGGTTGATCTGCAAGAACAACTCCTCGCCCACGCCCACGTCAGCGGACGAGCCGGTGTCGTAGTAGTTGGTTGAGACAACGTCGCCAGCGGCAGCCGCGATGGACTGCGCCGAGCTGAGGAACTCTTGAGAGTCGAGAATCATGGTGAAACCCTTTCTGTGTGCGCAGTATGCGGATTAGCTGACGACGGTCTCGGTTTCCACCAAGGCGTCAACGGTACGCACGGGGATGCCGAAGAACGACAGATCACCCTGCACCGATGCCACGCCAGGGGCGCCGAACTGACCAGCGGCAGCCTGGATACCCAGAGCGTTGGCCGACTTGTCCATCGCCTGGATCTGCAGCCATGCCTTGACCTTACGAGAGGCATAGAACACGGGGGTGCCCTTGCCCATGAACGGGATGGTGTTCATGGCCAGCATCATCAGCTTGAGGATGTTGGTTGCAGCGGTCGATGCCTGCGTGCCGGTCTGGCCCACCAAGTCGGAGATGTCGACGTTGGCGATACGGACCACATAGCGCCAGTCGCGCAACGACAGGCCGCACTTCCACTTCCAGATGTCAGCGAAGGCGCGATAGCGGTTGTTGCTGCCGTCGAACGCGTCGATCTCGCCCAGGTCTTTGTGCTCGATACCGGCTTTGGAACCCTTGGGGAAGATGCCATGCACGGTGTCGGAGCCCCAGCACACCAACCACACCGAGGTGTTGTCGGAGCCGGAACCGCCAGCGCTCAGGATGTTGCGACCGTTGGCAGCCGACAGCGAGCTGTAGCGGGGAGCCAGGCCCTGTGGGCGCTCTGGGTTGATGGCGATGTCGTTGTACAGCATCGCGGTGATCATGGCCTGGTTCATGGCTTCCAAGAAGCCACCAGCCTCGGACAGACGGAACGCAGGGGCGTTGCCGTTCAAGTTGGCCAGGTCACAGTCCACTTCAGAGCGGGCTTCCAGCATGCCGCAAGCGTCGTCAACCTGTGCGCGGGTCGACTTGCTGGCAGGCACGCCGCCGTACATCTGGCGCCATGTGACGGAAGGCAGACCGGTGCGGACGGTGGTGCGGTGACCGGTTGGCAGGTTGCCCTCGATCCAAGGCATATCGCCCAACAGTGCGTTGGTCTGCGTCAGCAGCTCAACGACGGTTGCGGTTTTGCCATCAGGGTCGAGGGACTTGGCGAAGTCCAGCAGCGTTGCGGCGCCGGCTTTTGAAGGTAATGCAGCCATGTTGCAGTGTCCTTATCAGGGTGTGTCAGTTGGAAGGGTTACCGTAGAGGATCTGGGCCGGGTCGCGGGGCTGGGAGCCAGCACCATCACGGCCTGTGATGACCTTGTCCTCGCTGATTGATTTGCCGATGTTGTAGGCCATCCGAACCAGTTCGGGGTGGTTGCCCAGCCCGGTCTTGTTCAGGATCTCCTTCAGCTCAGGGGTTGCGAAAGTGTCGATCGCCTGCTTGGCCAGGGCTTGGTTCTCGGCTTTGCCGAGTTCCTTGTCCGCAGCCACCTGCTCACCCCACTGCCTGACAGCAGCGGCTTGCGCTTCCAGCCGGTCGGCGTCTCGCTTGATGGCGAAATCGACCAGCTTCTGCGCGCCCTCTTTGGGCAGCTTCAGGTCTTTGGCAATCGCTTTGAACTCGTTGGCGCTGGGCTCATCGAATTCAACACCCTCGGGCAACTCAAACGTGTAATCGACCTCGACCTCAGACTCGGCAGGTTTTGCTGCGTCGTCCTTGCTCGCGTCAACTTCCGCGTTTTGCGTATCGGCTGGCTTGCCAGCGTCAACCGCACCCGCAACTGCAGGCGTACCCGCATCGACGTTCTGCACATCCCCGGCGTCGTTGTTGGCTGTGCCGGTATCTTGCGCTTCACTCATTTGTGTATTCCTTGAGCAGCTTGATGAACGCGTCGGGACTGGCTTCTAAGACCTCGGACTCGAACCACAGGCCCGCGTTTTGCATGCCTGCGTTGAAGGCCATCGTCGAACCGTTCGTGTTGAACGGTGTGCGACGAATACCTGTCTTTTCGAAAATCCGGGTCACGATGCGTCGTCCTTGCGCGTGGCCCATTAGCCACTTGAGGTCGTCAATCTCCTGAAGTCGTCTCAAGCGAGCCTTGTCCTCGGCGGCTTTGGCGTCGCTGTTTTCGCTTAAGGGGTCTTGAATATCTCGCATGGTTGATGCGTGGCATTGTGCAAGGTGCCGCGCTCGACACGGGCACGATGCTTACGCGTAGAAGATATCACCCACTACAGCGCCCGCTGTGGTCGCAGTTGCGTCCGCGTCTGCCGAGCCCGTCACGATGGTGTAGGCGATGCCCGTGGTGAACGCGACGCCGCCCTCGATGTTCATCTCGCTCTTGCCGTTGGCTGGGATGCCGATCGTGCGGACCACGCCTGTACCTGCTGTCGGTGTGGTGGCCTGGTTGTGCAGCTTGACGTATTGGATGGAGGCGGTTGTGTTGAGCAGCTGCCAGCCCAGCAAGCGACCGGCCGACGCCTTGGCCACGGTTGCGTTGGTTGTCGCAGCCGACACAACGTGAGCACCAGACGCGGCGCCCGTGGCGTTGGCGCGGTACTGCACACCCACGTCGCCGATCGCGGCAGTGCCCGCCGCCATGGCTGGCGTGGGGCTGGTCGGGTGCAGGGCCACAACCAGTGGCAGGTCGGTTGCAGCTGCTGCAGTAGACGCTTTTTTGACTGTGGCCGAGCGCCAAGGGAACGCCGGATCGCACACGCCCTGGGCGTTCTTACCCGTGTCACCCACGCCGATCGAGACGGCTTTGATGGTTGCCGATACGCCGGGTGGTGTGGCACCTGCCACTGACATAATCGAGATTGGCAGGGTCTGAATGTCTGGGTTCTTGAACGATGCCGACGCCACGGGTGTGTCGGTCGTACCAACGTAGAAGAACGCTAGGTCGGCGCGCAGCACGATCAGGAAACGCGAGAACGTGCCGTCTGCGGGTTTGTACGCGGTCAGGTCTTGGCTGAAGGTCTCAACGCCGTTGGCGTACACCTTTGCGTAGAGGTTGCCCGAACCGTCGAGCAAGAAGCCGGTGCCGTTGACGATGACCGACGCGGTGGTCGGCGACGCCTGCACAGAACCTTGACCAAACCAGCGGGCCGAGTTGGCAATCGCACTGTTGTCAAACGCAAGCGCCGCGCCGATTGGCAGAAAGTTCAACCCACGATTGGTGAACGTGGGTTGTGTGTACAGACCACCATAAGCGCTGGCAGTGGTCGAGCTGGCAACGGTCAAGACGCCAGCGGTCACGGTTGCCGTACCGGTGCTGTTTTTGGCCGTCCAGCGGTCTGTTGTGTCTAGTGAGTCCAGCGGGTCAAAGAACTGCGCTGTGGGTTCGTCCGTCACGCGTGCGTAGCCATAGGCAGCGACACCCGCAATCAGACCGCCAGCGCCACCAGGGATAGCCACGCTTGCGGGGGCAAACGTGCCGTCGCCCAAGTCGATGTACTTGACGGCGACGCTGTTGTCGTCCTCGTGCTTGATGGCGATGTTGCTCATGGCGTCGCGTCCGTTTTATGTTGTCCGGTATTGTCGGGGGTCAGGCTTTCCTCACGGGCACGCTGTGCCATCTCAAGCGCAGCAGATGACTCGCGCTCGATCTGCTGCACAAATTCGTCAGGCACAGGCATGCGCAAGAAGCTAACCAGATGCTCAGGTATCCAGTGCTTCTTGCGGGGTGGCATGGGTTAGGACCAAACGTTCAGCACGCGGGCAAACTCCTGCGCTTTTGCTCGATACCCAATGGTCGTTAAATGCAACGTGTCGAAGTACAAGCCCAATGAGTTGAACGTGGCGTAGCTGTCAAGCCGCTGATATAGGTCTATCACTGGAGCATCGAACTGCGCAGCGACATCCCGGATAGCCGCGACATACGCGTCACACACCCCAGATGTTTGCTGAGTAGTCCCGATGTAGTGCGGAGTAGACAAAATCAAGTCTGCGCCTGCGGCTATGACGTCATTACACACCTTGATCAACGCCACTTTATACGCGTCAACGCCTGCTAAACCGTCTTGGTTTTCGCTATTCACAGTCATGCCGACAACCACAGCATCCAAACCCAAAGAAGACAAAGCAGCGCCGCCACGGAAGTCAGCGTTTGCGTTATTCGCGTACCCGTTTGAAGACGTCAGCTTGTCACCGTAACAACTCAGGTTAACGACGTTGACGCGTGGCGTTGTGGTGTCGTAGCAGACTGCACCAAGAATCGCGTTATCTCCCGAAACCCACGAGATTGACAGCGCCCCCGCACCTTTTGTGAAGGTCTTTGTAGTTGATCCAATCGTGTTACCGCCTGCGGCAACGGTAGTGCCTAAGCTGCCGCCCCCCGCGAATGTCGTGTCAAATGTCCCGCCGGTGAAGCGGTTCGCGTAGAAAATTTTCGCTGTGTTGACTTGGTTGGTTGGCGTGAAGTTAACCGCCTTCCCTGTAGAGTTCAATCGAAATGGGATGCCGCCAAGAGATTGAAACGCACCGTTTGGGTAGTAGGAAGCAGACCCCGAAACGGTGAACCGTGTGTCATATTGGGCGCGCGTGACACTCTGAAACGCCTCAATCAAATGCTCACCAAACCAAGAATCATCGCTGGCAGGGATGCCCATAGACGTTAAAAGTGACGCAAATTGCGCGGTAGGGCTACCGGCCCTTGCGCCAATCAATCCCAAACCTCCCGATCCTGCGCCAGCGCCAACACCAGTTGAGTCGTCGATTAGGCCAATGAAGCACTGGCCTTGGCCAGAAAGAACTTTTGCGATTGCGGCGTACAGCTTCCTCAGCTTTGGTGCTCGTTTGAAAAGCGAAGCATCAAGCGCACGCTTACCAATGTCGTCCAGCTTACCGTCCTCGGTGGTCCCCAAGTTGCAAAGCTGCTCCTTGCCGTTGCGGTCCAGCACGCCGACACGGCGGCCAGTCGTAGGATCAAACAGCTCGGCGCTTTCGCCCAGGATGTAATTGCTCATGGTTCAAGCCTCAGTGGGACCGGGGCTGTTGTACCCCGTAAACATACTCAACACGTCGCGCATCTGACCGGGGTCAATGCTGCTGACGTCCTTGGCTGCGCCTGCCATCGCTGGCATAGCTTCCGTCGCCTGCTGTGCCTGCGCGGCCTGTGCTTCGGCGGCCATGCGCTCCTTGACCACGTCGTCGGGTACGATAGCCTTGGGGTTGGCCCCGTACATCTCGGCGTAGTCGTCAACCACTTGCAGCGGGTCGATCTTGTGGCGCACCTCGGGCCACAGCGCGGCCATCTGGCCCACCGTGCCGATGACACGGTCCATGCCTGCCGAGGCCACGGCGCGCTGTGCTTGAGCCAGGGCGCTGACGAACTCGATATTCAGCTCGACGCCTTCCAACTCCTTGGGGGGTTGGGGCAAGATACCGGCTTCTGCGCATCGGTCGTAGGTGATGTCGATCAGCGGCGACAGCAGCTCATTGTGCAAACGCTCCAGCACTGGGCCGAGCATCAGCAGCTTTTCCTCGTGGCGTTCAGCGATCTCGGTGGCAGTGGTGCCCGAGCGCATGTCATTGGCCAGCATCAAGAACAAGTCGGCGTAGTACGCCTGCTGGATGCGCTTGCGCGTGTCCTCGATGTCCATCGAGAGATGCTGCAAGTTGATGTTGACCTCATACGCCGAGCGCACACCGCCGCCAGGGCTGACAGCGTCCACGAACATCACGCCACCGGGCAGTCGCTTGTGTGCCTGGTCCTTGTACTGCGTGGGCACCTGCAAGGGAGGGTTGACCATGTAGTCAATGGCCTGTGCCTTGCGAAGCTGCTCAAGTTGCAGCTGCTTGACGTCGCCCAGACAATCCATGCCAGGGCTGCGGCCATATACGTCGTTGGACGTGATGACCCAGCGGGGGCACAGGGCCGGGAATCGCTTGAACCCCGACTCGCTCAAGAACTCCTCGTTGCCGCGGTCGCTTGCCGGCTCGTAGTAGTACGAGGCAAACGGCATGTTCTTGCTGTCGCGCTTGGTCTTGTCGATGTCAGCACGTGGCTCGATGGCGTGGTGCACGCGCACCCAGGCGTCGAGGTTGTGGCGGTCGTACAGGTTCTTGACTGCGTGCGAGCAGTTCTTGTACCCGAATTGCTTGACCATCTGGCCGACGGTCATGTTCAGCTCGCGGTGCAGCGTGTCCACCACGCCCCTGTCGTTCGTGGCCAGCGCGTACTCGCCCACCGTCATCGGATAGTGGTGGATGACGTTCTCAAAGTCGGGGCGCACGAAGCTGGCAAACGTGCCAAACGCACCCAACTCCTCGTAGCACTGGTGCAGCGTGTTGTAGGTGTTGGACGCGGCGAACACCGAGCGCATGGTCTGCGTGACGTCGTGCAGGTACTGGCGCACCGCTGGCGCTTCTTCCAGATCCTTGTCGCGCAAACCGAGGCGGAACCACGGGCGGGCCGGGCTCGTCATGCCGCTCATCATGCCCGCCGCCAGTGTGCGGTGGGCGAAGATGGGGGTTGAATCGTAAATGTTGTTATGTTTTTTGATGCCTTTATTGGCGTCAGTCACCACAAACCGCGAACCGCGAGGCATCTGCAGTGTTGCGATCTCACGCCAATGCGAGTCCCATGATGCGCGCTCGGTCCACATGGCCGTCTTGCGACGCATCAGCCGGTTGCGCTTGTTGTCGCCGTCCATCAGCTTCCCAGCAAAGTGCTGCCGCCAGTGTTAGACGAGCCAGGGGCAAGGCCGCCTGCGCCGGTCAGGATCGTGCCGCCAGGGGCCAAGCCAGCGGCTTTGCGTTTCTGGTTGCGTTGCGTTGGGGTGTCGGGCGTCTTGGCCTCCTGTGGGGGAGGCGTAGGTTCCGGCATATCAGGCGAGGACATGCACATCGTGCGTGCTCCAGTGAGGTTATCGCCGAGATTGTCGCGGCGATTGCTCCGAGCACGGGCACGGCTCACCGATAGGGGTCATACCCCAGCACGTCCGACTCCTCGCTGTAGGCGCGTGCGGTTGGGTCGTAGTCGAGCACCGTGTGGTGGCCTGTGGCCGCGCGCAGCGCCTTGAGCTTGGGCAGGTCAATCAATGCTAGAACGACAGCCGTGGCGCGGTCAGGCGAGCGGCCCACACGCTTGACGATCTCCTCGCGCGATTCGACCTTAACCGTCTTACCGGACAGCGACCAGCGTGGCGCACACAGCTCTGCGAGCAGCATCTGGTCGGGCGGCAGCGCAATACCCGTGTCGTTGACAGGATCCAACGCTTCACGCATGCGCCACCACAATTCGGTGCGCAGGTTCATGAACGACAGCGTGCCGGTGCGGTCCATGCCTCGCGCGGCCTCGGCCACGTTCACACCCCACACCTGCGCATTGGCTCGCTTGATGCTGTCGTAAGGGCTTGAGCCCACGCCGATGATGTCGATGTTGATCGGCGCATCGTCACGGCGAGCCACCAGAACCTGCGCAGCGCACTTATCGCCGTCGTTGGTATCTACCCCCTTAACCTCGATCAACGGAGCGAACCACAGGGCATGTGCGTCGGTTTTGTGGCGTGTTGCGATGACGGTGCTGTCCTGACCGCCACGGGCCACGTCCACGCCCATCTGCATCATCTCGCCCTTGGGTGCTCGCTCAACCCAACGGGCTTGTGCTGCCTCCACCCAGCGGGTCGGGATGACCTGCCAGATGTCGTCCTCCATGCCGGCCTCGAAATCACCGTACAGCATTTGCGAGCGAAGGGGCTCGGGCAGGGATTGCAGTGTGCCCATGTAGTTGGTCCCCACCAGGTAAGGGTTGTCGGTGATGCGGCTCGGGATGAACGTGCGCGACTGCGGGCGAATCAGCTCACCGTTGTGCATGAAAGGCTCGCCCGACTCCAGCCATGTGTCCTTGCCGTCGAGCACAGCAACAAACCGCAACTCGCCAGGCTTGGCGCGTTTGCCTGGGAACTTCTTGTCCAGCCACGGGGCAAAAAACGAGATAACCCAGCGGCCTTCAGCGGACGTCGGCGGGTTGAACGTGAGCAGCGTCTGCGTGCGTTGGTTGGGGTCAGTGGTTCGCACCCAACCCATCAGGAAGCGCACTTGCTGCTCCAAGAAGTTGGCCGCCTCGTCGATGACCAGCAGATCCTTGGCGCGGCCTTGGAACTTGCGCTCGTCGCCCAGGTTGGGGACGGAGCAGAACTCGATCAGCCGACACTTGCCGCCCGGTTCGCGCCACACGGGGGGCTTACCACCCAAGCCGTTGCGGTGGCCTACGATCTCGCTCAAGCGGTCAATGATCGCGTTGAGCTCCGTACCCTCACGACGAAAGATTTGCACCACCTGGTGCTGCGTGATGGCCTTGCCGCAAGCCAGGTCGGTCTTACCCCCACCCGCAGCCCCGCCGAAGCCGACCACATCCGCCGTGCTCTCCCACGCCATCGTTTGAGGGCCGGGGAGCGATGTCCAAGGGCGTTCAGCAAACTCGGCCGCGAGTAGGGCTCGGTACTCAGCAAGCTCGGCAGGGGTCAGGTGTGCCTCAAGGGCCAGCAGCTCGTCGGGCTTCACACGATGTCGTCAAGGTCAACGTCGGCTTGCGACGCCTCTTGGCGAGCCTTGGCCTGGGCCACGAGGGCCGCCAAACGCTTGGCACGGGCGTCAGCGTCAACGGCCAGGGTGCCGTCGCTGTTGGTCACATCGAGGCCAGTGCGTGCGCCGTACTTCTTGGGCTCCATGCGTTCAGCCAGCCAGCGACGGGTCTCGATGCGGATCTTGGACCGCTGGACGTGCTCGCTGTCCAGTTGCGGGCCGTGCTGCGTCATCATCCAGTCGTTGGTTCCGTCGTCGGCAATCTCCAGCGTTTCCTCGACAAACTCATCGATGCCCAGCGACTTCGCGCGCGCATATTCGGCGGCAAATCCATTGACGTTGTCAACCACCCAACGCATAACGGTATTGCGGTCGGGCATACCTTCTTCACGACAAACCGCTCGCAGCGAACCGCAAGAGGCCAGCTTCTCGCAGATTTTTGCAGCCAGTTCGGGGGTATAGGACAAGGGGCGCGACATAGCCGAAAATCTAACGCCTGCTGCGTTTGGCACGGGCACGCCTGCGTTTCATGCCAACCTGACCCCTGCGCTGCCCGCTGCAAATCTTGGCCACGCACCCCTTGCTCACGTCCATCTTGTCGGCGATCGCCCGATAGCTCAGGCCCTCAGCGTTCAAGGCCAGGACCAGCTCGACCTCGTGATCGGTCAGCACCGCACGCGGATGTGATTCGCCGATCAGCAAGCCGTTTTCGTTCACCGCGACGTAATCTGCATCGTTTTGCATGTTCAATCCAATCTGCAATTTTTTGCGTGGTCGTTTTCTTTCAGCCGGTTTTGTCCCCAAGTACCCCCACTGAGGGCTGTTTTCCCTATAAGACTCTTATGAGATATTTCTTATAGGGGGTTAACCGAAAAAACGCTTAAATAAAGGTACAAAGGGACCAAATCAGGCGTCTAAAAGCTGAACACGCATCACCCAGCGCACTTTTCTGCGCGTTTCCGACTCCCGGCCCTCTTTGATCTCCAAGCCAGGAATTGCACGTTTGAGTTCGTCTGCAAATTTGTGCTTACTCAGTGCAAACATTCCGCCATCCGTGCACCACGATTTGTAGGTCTCATACAGCCCGCCGTACATCCCGACCCCGCCATTGGATAGCGCCGTGCGTTCGCCATCTGCGATCAGGCAGCAGTCATCTAGGAATTGGCGGATGCGATCTTGTTCGCCCTGATAGTCTTTCGACGCGGCAAGCACAGCATCGGGTGGTTGCAACCCGTCCTGAGTCCATGCCCTTGCACCCTCGACGATCCAACGCAGCACCCCGGCGCGCTCGTCACGCAACCGCTCGGCTGTACCGGTGTCTTTGATGTAGTGGGCGCGCCCGGCTGTTACCTCCTCGGCTGAAGCAAAGCGGGCCAGGTAAGGCATCAGGAGCACGCGGCGCCAGATACCATTGTCCTGCCCCTTGATGATAGGTTTGTGGTTGGTGAGCAGCTGCAGCTTGTGGGTGGGGTCAAACTCAAAAAAGTCAGCGCGCATGAAGCGGGCCTTGACCTTGTCGGAGCCGGTGAGTTGCTTGACCACGTCCTCTTTGAGATGGCCACCCTCCCCTGTCTCGTGCGCTGTGACCATGCGCCGACCAAACAAGTCGGCCACCTCGGTGGGGTGGCGGTCCTTGCCATTACCCACCAGCAAGCCCGGTGCAGCTGTGGCGGCGTAGTCGCCAAGCACCTCGGCCACGGTGTCCAGAATCGTGCTCTTTCCGTTGGAGCCCTCACCGTAGTGCACGACGAACGCCTGCTCGCGGGTGCTGCCGGTGGCGCAGTAGCCAAACCATCGCTGTAAGAAGCGGGCCAGTGGGCGCGTCGACATGCCGGTCTCCAGCGTGACCTTGGCCATGACCGCTTCCCACGTCTCGCTGCGCGAGAGTGGGTCATACGCCACGGGCACCAGCTTGGTGATGTAGTCATCCGGGTCGTGCGGTTTGAGCTGACCGGTGCGCAGATCCACCGTACCGTTGACACAGTTGAGCAACCACGGGCTGCGATTGATCTGACTCTCATCGACTGACAGCAGCTTTTTGGCTAGGCCCAGGGCCGCTTCGATCGACGCTTTCATCTCGCTGCGTGCCGCCCACTTGACCAGCGTGTCCGCGATATTCTGGTTCTTTTCGCTCTCCTCGGAGGTGGCGCCCTTCTTGGCCCGCCACGCGTCCGCCTCGGCGTGGATCAGCTTGGACAGCTTGCACCCGCACCGGTAGACCTCACCGTCGTCTTGCTCCCAGCGCATGCCAGTCCACGCGTACCACTGACCCGCCACGACAACGAGCTGCTTGCCAAACGTGGCAACAATGCGCCCAGCGTTGGCCTGGTCGGTGGTCATGTGGTGGGCTTCGGGCACACCCTTGCGGCGAGCGCGATCCTCAAGCGTTGGCACCACCTCCTCAAACTGATCGGCGGTGTACCCTACGGCGTCGAGAAACGCCTCGTCGGTGCGGTGCGCACAAGAGGCATGCAGACACTTGTAGTGCCCTTGAGCAAACCCACCCACACCTGCAGGGAACCAGGTGGACTCGGTTGGGCCGCTATCGCTGCTGTGACCGTCTTTCCATGGGCAAGTCACGTAGACCTTGCCATCAGGCCCCCAGTCACGCACCCAGTCCTCTTGCTCAAGGTAGTCGACCACATCGTCGCTGGCATCCTCGGCACGGCGCGCTGTGGCGGGCGCTTGGCCGTTGCGCATCTCAGTGCTGTTGCCGTACATCTCGGCCAGTCCCTGCCAAAGTGTTTCAAACTCATCGGCGGAAACGACGGGGAACTCACCGAGCACGTCGACCACATCCAGCTTGTCCCACTGGTAGCGCACACCACTGGTGTGGGTGCCATGAGCGATGAACTGCTGCCCGGTCGACAAGAACTCGATGATCCCCTCCCCGGTGCGGATGATGCGCTTGGCAAACTCACCGGGCATGGTGAACGCCAGCAGCAACTTGCCGCTGTTTGATCGCCAGCGGCACGGCATCTCACCTAGGATCATCTCGACGAGTGAGCGCACCTCGGCGCTGCGCTCTGGATCGGCCAGGTCCACGTCAATTGCTCGGACGTGGCGCGTCTGAATGCAAATGCCAAGCCGAGGATCCTGCGACCACGCCCGTACCTGCGAGGCTGTGGTCTGCTGCTGCGTCCACTTGCCAATACCGACCACGTTCCCCGCTTGGTTAAAGCGGCTGGGTGTCTTGCCGATGTCCTTAATCGAGCTGTTCGGGTCAATTGTGGCCGACGTATCACTGACCACGGGCAAAAGCTCTGATGTCAGGCCGATGCTTTGCAGACGTGCCCAGTCTTGGGGGGTTGCTCCGATGTTCATACGATCCCCCCAGTAGCGGCGCTGATAATTCGGCTTTCGGCAATTGCAAAATAGTCTGGGTCGCGTTCGATCCCGATGAACTTACGCCCGGTGTTTACACAGGCCACGCCAGTCGTTCCGCTGCCCATCGTGTTGTCCAGCACCACGTCGCCTTCGTTGGTGTACGTCTTGACCAGGTACTCCATCAGGGAGACGGGCTTCTGTGTGGGGTGGTGGCCGCGCTCTTGGTTGAATTCCAGAACACGGGTTGGCAACCTATCTCCACTGTTGACCGTCTCCGTTGGGCGCATGACTTGGCCGGTGACCTCGTTGACGCGCGGCTTGGTGTCACGCTTAACAGAGTACGGCTTGCCCGGCACGCGTTGAGGGTTGTAGGCCGGTTTGCCGAACGAGAACACGCAGACATCCTCGACGTTGTTCAGGGGGCGGTGCTTGGCCATGAACGGGTCAACCCCCTGTGGTTTCTTCCACACCCAGGTGTACTTGAACGCCTTGAGGTTTGAGCCGATCAGTGCGGTCGTGAACGGCTGTCCGGCGGTCAGTACAAACGCAGCGTCGTCTTTTGCCACGCGACGATAAGCGGCCCACAGCTCATCGAATGGGATAACGGCGTCCCATGCGCACGCAGTTGTCCCGTACGGCAGATCACACAGCACCAGATCCACCGACTGGTCTGGGATCGTTTTCATAAGATCAAGGCAATCGCCGAGATGTAGATCGAATTGCATTGGCGACGTTTCTTTCTGCTCAAAAGCAAAAAGCCCCAGGGGAAGATGCGGTGTCGCCAAACACCCCCGCCGAATACGGGGCCGCACCTTCTCCTGGGGCTACTCGGTTGACTGTGTTTGGCTACCGTACTGTAGCACACAGTAAAGTCTAATCTGGCGTACCGCCCTCGCTACCGTCGTCCAGCGCCACGCTGGTGACCACGGGGAAGTGTGAGCCGGTGACCACCTCCTCACCCAAGCAGCGACGGGCGAAGTCGCAACCTCGGCAGTGGCTGTTGAGGTCCGTGCGGTAGATCACCGGCAAACGCCCCTTGCTGGCGCGGGCCATGGCCTTGGTCTCGCGCTCGATGGCACCGGCCAGGGTGGGCTTGGGCTCGCGCTTGTAACCCTTCTCCTCGCCCGCTGCCAGGTGGTGCAGGTAGGCCACCGAGGTGCCGGCGCGCTCGGCCAATAGCTTCTTTTCGTCGTGCGTGGAGGCGTTCATCCACGTTTTGAGGCTGGTGATGGTACTCATGATTGCGGTCAGTATTCAGATGGTCGCAGTGTAGCAGATGGTAAAACTCTTGCAGCACTCGCTTGTACGTGGCACCCTTGCGCCCCTATGAAGTCGACCTATGACCAGCGACGCGAGAACCTGCGCGCTCTGACCAAACAGTGGGGAGGGCCGACCAGCCTGGCCCGCAAGCTGGGACACAGCAACGGCAGTTATCTGGCCCAACTCATTGGCCCCCATCCCTCTCGGGACACCAGCGAGAAAGTCGCCCGCGAGATCGAGATCAAGCTCAACTTGCCGGTGGGGTGGCTTGACAGCGAGCAGGGCAACGGCACGCGGCAAGTGGACGACAGCGTGCTGGGCGAGTGCGTGCGAGCGGTTGCCGCTGCACTGAGGGACGCAGGGGTCAAGGCGACACCGGACCAGATGGCCGACTTGGCCAGTCTGACCTATGAGCATGCCAAGCTCACAGGCAGAATCGACGAGGCATTTATCAAACGCATAGTGAGGCTAACCAAATCGTGAACGACGAGCAGATCAAACAACGCATTAACTACCTGGTGGAGCACGGCGGCATCTTCGATGACCCGTTTGCTGCTCTACACCGTAAAGTCAACCTCGCCCTGACCCTTGCCGGGGTCGCCGTGGGCTTTCACGTCGTGGAGATCCTCGCCCGCTGGATGTGATCGCGGTTTGCGTTTAAACAAAAGCCCGACAGAAATGATCGGGCTTTATTTTTGAAAAACGCTTTAGCATGTGCTACAGTTCAGACATCGCAACAAATGAAAGACAAGGATGTCTGAGAACCTCAAATATGAATTCGCTGAAGGCGACACGGTAGTCCTAGCCCCAGGTCGAACGCTGAAGCGCATCCGAGCACTGACTGCGATCGCTTTGTTTGGCGTCACCCCAGGTGACTTGGGCGGGTACATCGAAGACAGCAAGAACTTGTCGGTGCACGGCGACGCTTGGGTGTCCGGCAACGCTCGGGTGTCCGGCGACGCTCGGGTGTCCGGCAACGCTCGGGTGTTCGGCGACGCTCAGGTGTCCGGCAACGCTCGGGTGTCCGGCGACGCTCGGGTGTCCGGCAACGCTCAGGTGTACGGCAACGCTCGGGTGTACGGCGACGCTCGGGTGTACGGCGACGCTCGGGTGTACGGCAACGCTCGGGTGTACGGC
>ERZ724522.143-NODE-143-length-43679-cov-17.175316_pt1 | contig 43679 bp, 55 predicted proteins | sample MGYA00376055_ERZ724522 | MGnify/ENA primary metagenome ERZ724522 (study PRJEB28724, sample SAMN07190884) | wastewater metagenome | isolation source: effluent of sewage treatment plant in Hong Hong | place: Hong Kong | collected 2016-03-17 ... | reverse complement strand
GCTACGGCTACGGCGACAGTGGCGGCCTACGGTGGCTGGTGGCGGCATGACCGGCTACGGCTACGGCGACGGCAACGGCAACGGCTACGGCAACGGCTACGGCAACGGCTACGGCAACGGCTACGGCGACGGCTACGGCAACGGCTACGGCAACGGCTACGGCTACGGCGACGGCTACGGCTACGGCGACGGCAACGGCGACGGCGACGGCTACGGCGAAAAATGCGAACACCCTGCCCCCGCGCATGACGCTCGTGGCTGCCCGGGGAGCTTCTGTCCTTGTGGGCTCAGCCAAAATCAGATTTCTGCAATCCTCAAACGGTAGGAGCATTGTGTTCCATCTCTTTCCAGCGGGACTCCACTTTCCACCTGATGCTCCATGCATCAAGAATCCAGAACTCTGGTTCTCCACGGATCGAAGGGCTCTCAAGAGAGCTGCCGAAGCCTGTGAAGGATGCTCTGCTCTGAAGGAGTGCCGCGAGTACGGGGAGGACATGGACTGGGGAGTTTGGGGAGGAGTGATCAGGGACAAAGCCACCGAGAAGAAGAAGATCCCGCCTAGAAAGTTGGAAGATGCCAAGGTGGACAAAGCCTGCCTTGTCTGTGGGGTCGGCTTGGTGGCAAGCTCCTTCTGGCGGGGGCTTTCCCCCGAGGATCAGGAGAGAGCCGATTTCAGCGTTCACGCGGGTCACTCTTTATGCGGGGACTGTTACCGCTCGGAATCCAAGGCTGGGAGGGTGCCGGGGCCGAGGACAAAAAAGCCCCCAGATCCCACGCCGATTGGCGCTTGCTTGGAGTGCGGCGTGGTTCTCGTGCTGGAGAACTACTGGAGATCCTTGACAAAGGAAGAAAAACAGGAATCCAATTTCAAGCCTCACCGTGGCTTGGGGATGTGCTCTTCCTGCCACGGGGTAAAGACTTATCACCAAAGGAAAGGGTCCAAGAATGGCTGAGAGTCTTCGTTGTTGGTGCGGGGAAGAAAGTAGTGATCTTTGGCTGGATGATGGGCGCCAACTGTCTCTAACAAGGTACTTGACAACGGTCAAGGAGACTGTTAGGTTGTAAGTGTTCAGTCAGAGAGAGAGGAAAGACCATGAGAGAGACCATCAAGATCTCAAACCCCATCCAGCTCGTCCATGCCGCTGAGCGCGTCTTGGGATTCACCATCGAGGATTCGGTTGTCATTCTGGGAGTTGGCGAGCGACCTGCCGCTGCCCGATTCGACCTATTTTCCCTGCCTTCGGATTTTGCATGGCTTCCGAAGTTGCTCCAAGTTGCCCCGCGAGTTTGTCTCCTTGCCGCTGGGGATGTGGGGCTTGCCAATGCCTACTTGGACTTCATTGCTTCCGTGATTGAAAAGTCTGGTGGTGAAGTTCTCGCTTCCGTGATCATGGACAAGGAGCGGGGGATCGTGGGGCTTGATGCGACGGTCCCGATTGAGCAGCAAGAGACCCGCGAGCAGGTTGTGGGCACTGTGGATCCGAACCTGACCCCAGCGCAGCATCTGGAGGCGGCAAGTTCGCAGTACTGGCTGCACGGCAACGGGATGCTGGCCACCGAACACCTTGAGCGGTACGAAGCGGCGGTCCCGGAAGACGAGCGGGCCACGGAGGCTGTGGAGCTTCGGGGTCGGCTGGACAACGTGGTGCCACCGAGAGGAGAAGAGCGATGAGTGAGGAAGAGCTGGAGTTTGACGCTTACGCTCCCCAGAAGAACAGGCCGGGTTACGTGGTGGTGAATCATCACCTAGTCGGGGATCGGCTCGCATTGAGGCACGACGAGTACCTGATTTTGCGAAAGTGTCCACTGTGCCAAAAAACTGCCCGCGCCATTGTTCCGGCCCAGGGTGTGTGGGACTGGGAACACGGCAAGCACATTCAAGACGCTTTCCCGACCTTGGACGCTGACCAGCGTGAGCTTGTGCTGACAGGAACGCACTCTGAGTGCTGGAACAGCCTCTTCGAGGAAGAGGTCTACCAATGAGCGGCCTCATTGAGCACGCGGAGCGCGAACTGGATCTCCTATATCCCGAGAACTCCCCGATCGGGGATCCCGCGTTCACGTCAAGTGACCGAGTGAAGAGCGATCTGCTGGAGTTGGTGGCCCTCCTTGACACTCAGAACCACTCAAAGAGTTCCGGCAGACACACGCTGGAGCTGCTATCGAAATTGCTGAATTTCGAGAATCTGAGCCCCTTGACCGATAACCCTGACGAGTGGGATGAGGTGAAGGAGGGTTTGTGGCAAAACAGGCGCTACCCAAGGGCATTTTCCAAGGACAGAGGTTGTACCTATCAATTGAACATCGACTACGGCGGGATGCTTCGGCGCTCAGAAAGGTGGACGGCATGATTTACGTCCTCGCTGGCACGCTTGCCTACGCACTGTTCATCATGACTCTCTACGTACTCATGGCCAACGAAGTAGAGGAGTTGGGCAAGTCGCTCAAAGAGGCTCGCAGGGAAAACAAATGGCTACGTGAGCACGTTTTGGGGCGAAGCGCCCCCGGGCCAGCCAAAGCAGACAGACCCGAGGGCACCAACGAAAGGAATCATCTCACATGAGTACGAACTCCACGACTGTCGTCAGGACACAGGCCGAACTGGTCGAGTTCCTCGCCCGCGGCACTGTCAAGAAGATGCGCATTGCTACGGAATGGAAGGCCGCAAACGAGTGAAGATCTACATCGCACTCTTCGTGCTCGTGTTTGTTGGCGTCGTTGGTTTCAACATCGCCAACGTGACGCACGTCGAACACAAGACCTGCTCTGTTACTGACAAAGATCGCTCGGTCAAGATCAACAGCGACAGTCACGGGAACACGACGTCATCGTCCGATGCCCGCGTCTACACCAAAGATTGCGGGACCCTGCGAGTCGCAGACTCATGGCTGTCGTGGACGTTCTCCTCCGCTGATACGTACGCCTCCATCCATAAGGGCCGTCGCTACGACATCGCAACGCGTGGTTTCCGAATCCCATTCCTCTCGATGTTCCCAAACGTCGTTGAAGCGAAAGAGGTAGAGTGATGCCAAAGAAGTCGAAGATGGATCGCGTCAGCGAGTACTTCGCCGAGCTTGATCGCGTCATGCCTCAGATGAATGTGTGGACCAGCTGGCGCTACGAGTGCAACGTATGCGGGGCTGTTGTCGCTGACCGCATCGTTCATTTGCGATGGCATCAGGGCTCTCAGTTCAGCGATACACTTACGTCTCTATTTGGACAGCCGTGATGGACTGGGACCAACTCATGAACCACTCGAAACGCGATTGGAGCAAGCCATTCAATGCGCAGTACGAATGTGACCACCCTGACGACTACGGCTGTACCGGCATTTGGACGGGCGAGTACGAGGGATGCTCCGAGACGGTGATCGGCTGGGCCTGTCGAGAGTGTTGCTACGACAGTGGCCAGCCCCGTGAGGACTGTCCTCATGGCTGGGATCACACACGAACCAGCCAGTCCTCGGCCTGCCGTACGACGGACATACTCGTGGCAGCGGCCCGGTGGTTCACGGCATGACAACGCATGAAAACGAAGTGATCCTGCAAACCACCATCGACATTGTGTGTGAGGGTCTGGAAGTCGAACTGGCCGACATGGTTGGTGACCCCGCGTACACGGGCTGGCTGGGCATCATCGCGGTCGCGGGGGTGGCACTGGGCGCCGACGCCACGTACGTGGCCAGATGGATTGGGCTGGATGCGAACGTTCTCCAAGACCTCTCAGACCGCACATGGGCTGATTCGGTAGCCCGAAAAGGGGCATTTGCGTTAGTGGCGACGGTCACTCATTGGCTTCAAACTTTCTCCGAGGAGGAAGGCCTGTGAACAAGCAAGCCCCGAAAAATCCGATCCTGTGGGCCGACACCACGTTCCGGGTTGAACACTTAATTGCACCACGGGGCTATCTTGGGCCGGGGCGCCATTTGCCCCGCTGCCCGTGCCAGTGCGCTTCGGCTCGGCTCTGCCCGCTCTGTGGCAACCCCTCCAAACCCGTGGAGTTCGTTGGCCGGTGGTACGTGGAGGGGGGCCACACCGATATCCCGTTTGACCCCGTATGGGTCCGGCTCTCCTGTGGCTGTGAGGCTGGCGACAAGTCGCTCGGGATGCCAACACGACAATGCCCGCACGAAACAGTCGAGTTCGTTCGTGACCGAGGGCCGGATCCGCGGGATCAAAAAACCCGCCATGGCTGGCACTGCACCGAGTGTGGCGACGCGGTGGGGGGCTGTGATGATTGATTGGCCGTGGCGCCTTGAGCGTCTTTACGTTTGTCCGGCCTGTGGGCAGCGTTTCTACCGGACCCGCCGGGAGGTGCGGCGCTTCCATACCTACTGCTCAGTGGTGGGCCGCGACGTGAAGCTCAAGCGATTGCGGCGCCGCAACACGACTTAGCAAGTTCCCGCCAACCGGCTCTAGAACCAGGTAGGCTCAACACAACCTCTCAGAAAGTGGAGTCTTTGACTGACCTGCCCTTGAACACGTTCCTGTGTGGTGATGCTGTGGAGATCATGCGCTCGCTCCCTGACGGATCCATCGACTTGATCGTGACTTCCCCCCCGTACAACCTGAAAAACTCCACCGGCAACGGCATGAAAACTGGGGGCCGCAAGTGGGAGAATCCCGGTTTGCGAGAGGGCTATACCCACCACGACGACAACATGCCACACGACGAGTACGTGGCATGGCAACGCTCCGCACTCGCCGAGATGCTGCGCCTGATCCCAGACGACGGCGCGATCTTCTACAACCACAAGTGGCGGGTCCAAGGGGGTCTACTCCAAGACCGCGCCGATATCATGGCGGGCTTCCCCGTCCGGCAGATCATCATCTGGAAGCGTAGCGGTGGGATCAACTTCAACCCGGGGTACTTCGTCCCGACTTACGAGGTGATCTACTTGATCGCCAAACCGGGCTTCAAGTTGATCCCCGGCGAGAACCGCCACGGTGACGTGTGGGCGATCACTCAGGATCGGGGCAACCCGCACCCGGCTTCATTCCCCGTGGCCCTGATTGACCGGATCTTGGGGGCCACCACGGGCCAAGTTGTCTTGGATCCCTTCATGGGCTCGGGCACGACGGCGATATCGGCGCTGAAAAACAAGCGTGACTACATCGGGATCGACCTCTCCCCCGATTACGTGGCCATGGCCGAGTCAAGGGCGGCCGAGTGGCACCACGACAATGGCTGATTTCATGATCGGCCTACTCGTACTGTGGTTGGTTTGGTGGATCTACTGGGGCCTCAAGTGACCCGTCCCCCGCTCAACCCTGACACCGGCTTAGTGTGGGGTAACCGGGCCTATGTGGCCACGCTCACTTTTGGAGGGGATCGTCTTGCGGGTCGGGGATTGGGTAGTCAAGCGGGACGGCACTGACGTGCGGGACGGTGTGATCCTCCTGATTGCCAACAACGCGGCGCTGATCGAGTGGCTGGGTCCCGAACCGAGGGCCTCATGGGAAGTGATGGACACTCTCACGGATTCTTGACATTTGACAAGCAGACTGGTAAGATGCCCACATGACCATCATCCTTGACCGTAGCCTGATTGAAGAGGCGGCGCGGCTGACCGCGATCCCGCTGGAGTACCGGCTTGGCCACCGTGAGGCCACCCTGCACGGGGACGTGGCCACGGTGGGGCTCTTCCTTGACGCGCTGACCGAGTTGGCCCCGCAATTCGGCTTCACCGATGAGCAGGTCGAGTATCTGGGCCGCCATTTCGATGCCCTGCGCGGCATCACGGGACCCTTGACCCTTTACTACTGGCAATACTCCTGATTGGGGACTTCGACAATGGGCTACTTCACATGGCTGTGGCAGGACCGCCAACTGCGCCAACTCAAGGATCTGAACGCGCAAGTGGCCAGTGCCGTGGCGGATCTCCCCGATTCTGGGGTCACTGACCAAGAATGGGCGCTCCTGACCGCGCTCCAAGACCTCACCGATGAGGTGCGGATACTGGCCGCCGAGGTGTCAGACTTGCGGGACCAAGTGACCAATGGCAACCAGGATCTCACCGACGAGGTGCGTACTGTGGCCGCGGAGGTGGCCGGTTTAAGCGTTTGAAAGTTGGATTTCTAGAATCGAGCCACGGGGGGTGGCCGGTTTAGGCGTTTGACCCTTTGCCCGCATCCCCATGACCGGGTGGTGCGTACTGGGGGTCCAGCCCCGTCAGTCGGCGCACAAGGGGGTCCGCATCCCCCAACTCGCACCCGGCCCAGTGCCGATGCATCCGTTCGGCGACCGCGAACGTCGTACCGGACCCACCGAACGGGTCGATCATAAGATCACCGGGCTCGCTACTGATCGTCAAGACCCGCTCCAGCATCTTCTCGCTGAGTTGATTGGCGCCACGATGCTTCTGGCCACGGTGCCGCACTGGGGCGATATCGGTCCACACGTCGCTAAGGTTGATGCCGTCCAGCACCTGGATCAGGACACGACAGATGACCCGCTGCCGGGCCGAGACGCGCTGGCCGGCACCGCCGAGATCTTCTCTTCCGCTGTGGTGAGGTATTTCGGCGACACGTCGATGCCGATGAACTTGCGGCCGAGCGCGCGGGCTGCGACGCCGGCGTTGCCGCTACCGACGAACGGGTCAAGCACGACATCGCCCGGATCAGTCGAGAGCGCGATGCAGCGCCCCGGGAGTGCGACTGGGAACTGGGCGCCGTGCCCGTTGCCGCCAGTCGAGGTTGGAAGGACCCACACGTCCGACAGCTTGTCGGACTCGTAGCCGACGCTTCTGCCTCCAAGGGCGGGCTGGACCCGTCGATAGGCCGTCTTGTCGAACTTGGGCGTCCGAGTCGGCGCCAAGTGCAGGACATACTCCAGCCCACGGCTGACCCGCGAGTTCTGCGGTTCTGGCAAGCTGCTCTGCTTTGCCCACGTGATGACGCTCTTGACGTGGTAGCCGATTCGGCTGGCTCGTTCTGCCACCCGGGCCGGGATCATGCACTGCTCGCCGTCCTTAAGGTAGGAGTGGCCAGCGCTATGCCGCCGCGCCTCGTGCTCGTGCCACTTGCGGTCGTCCTTGCCCTGCATGGCCAGCAGAGCCTCGATCGCGTTGCCACGGATCTGCGTGCGGGTGTTGTAGGAGTCCATCAGGTTCCACCAGACGGAGGCATCGGGCGTCAGCACCCGGCGCAGCTGCCAGAGGATCTGCACGGTGTGGCGCACGAAGCCTTCCGGAGTCTGCTCGTGCCCGTAGGCGCAGGTCTCGCCGTCGGCCCATGTCACCGTGGTCGAGTCGTCGTAGATGCGCATACCCCAGTAAGGCGTTGACGTCACGACGCACTGGATGCTGGCGGGCGCAAGGCGATCAAGGACGTCAGTGACGCTGCCCGTCTCCAGCGCGTGCGTTTCCACCTTGATGACCTTGCCGGGCTTCGCGACCACCTTCGGCCCCGTCAGGAAGTCCAAGACCTGCGAGCGCCTCACGAAGGTTTCGCTGAAGGCGTCCTGGTCGAGGAGCAACAGAACGTCACTCACGGACAGTGGGCCACGGTGGCCAACGACCTTGCGGATGAACGTGATCGACATACCCACAATGGGCGCGACCTCGCCGGCATCGAACTGTTCGTCCCGCTGCGACCATGCGTCGCGGTCGAGGGCACCGACGGGCGTTTGGGGCTTAATGTCCGGCAGGGTCGTGGTCTGGCGTGGCGGCACGAAATCCTGTCCTTCCGTCGGTTGTCCTACCTTGGCACGTCGCACCCTGTCAGAGGCCCCCGACACTCTCAGAATCGGGGTCGGAACCGGGACAAGCCGGCGCGCGTTCAGCCCGAACGTGTCGGGGTTGTTCCCTAGACTACAGCCATGAGGCACGTGACATCAGGCAACTGCTGCCAGCAGAGAGACACGTGATGTCACGATGCTCCGAGGAAGCGCTCGAAACGGCGCTTCGGCCAAGGGGGGGTCACCTCCGGTGTGGGGATCCGCGTGACTCCGGTGGGACCCACCCGCTTAAGCCGTGCCAGACCCCGCTTCTGCACCTTGCGCTGGGCATCCCCCGTACTTGGTGGGGTCACTCCCCCGGTGCCGGATCTGGCTTACCCTGTGGGGCCGCTGGGACACCCATGCCACGGACCACGCTCAATGACCACTCCCGCTTCTCGGCTGGGGTCATGGTGGCCCAGTTCTCTGGGCGCTGGATGAACATTTGCTTTCCCATTACGTTTCCTCCTCGTGTTGGCCGGTGCCACCAGTGTCCATTTCGACCCCCCCGTCGAGCCAAAAGATACTGATCTGGTTCTGGGCGCGTCCTCGCTCCAGGGCCGCATCCCGTTGTTTCACAATGTCTACAACATCTAGGTACAGTTTCCCGTCCTCTTTGTTGTACCAACCGCCGTAATAATCGGCGTCCGGGTTGGCATCCATAAACTCTTCCAGCCGCTGGGCCGCCACGGTCTCATCCCCCACTTCGTCGTAAACCCGCGATCCTGCGACCCGGGCCACGACGTAGCCACCGTGTTCCTTTAGCTTGTGCGCGAACGGATCAAACGTAAACCCTTCATTTGCCCGTTTGGCAAGGTCTGGGATATCGCGGTCCACGTCTTGGTTCGCACTGGGGAAGGGCTGATTGCCAGTCCACGTCTCACGACGTTTGCGTAGTTCGTTGGCCAGTGTCTCACGGCGGTGTGGATCCGTCCGGTCCTTGTTGAGCCGGTCAAGTTCCCCGAGTAGGTCCTTGTTGTCCAGACTCACCATGGACCGCTTATCGGTCCAGGCGCCACGGCGTTTGCGGGCCGCCACTTCTTTGGCCACCGAGTCACGGCGATTTGCAAGCTGCCGGTGCGCGGTTACGTCATGCTCCCGGTCCATTTCCCGGGTGAGTCGCTGATACTCGCCGATCAAGTCTGGATTGCCCATCCCCTTGAGGGCTCGCATGTAGGCATCCACGTGGTAGACGTTGCCCTTTTTCGACACCCGCGTGTGGGCGCTGACTTTCACACTGGCCATGGGATTGAGTATCGGCGGGTCAAGGGGCGCTGGATTGGCCCCGCATGGCCGCCATGGCGGCATCCACCTTGTCTGTGGGCCCGGCCACGAACACGTATTCGGTATTCCGTAGGCGTTTGACCGCGCCCACCTTTTCGCCGGATGGGCTGTGGATGCCGATTTGGGCGCCCACGTACCGCTTGGAGTCGAACCCGGCAACGCGTATGTCTGCGTACCCCGCGTCGCGCAAGGCACTGACCATTTCGTCCGGTGCGATCCACGCTTCGTCGTTATAGGACACAACCAAAACATCGGCCCTTGCCCGCGCGATGAGGCTTCGCAGGGCTTGGGGCATTTCGCGCTTGCGATTGAACACGCTCTTCGTGGCATCTTCACGGCTGTCAAGGCGCTTGCAGGCGACCCCATAGTGTTCGGGGGCATCCCACCGTACGAGGGTCTCCCAGATGTGGTAGTTCGTGAAATAGCGGTGTTGGTTGTACGGCGGGTCAAGGTACATGAGGTCCGTGTGCGGCAACTTGTCGATTGTCGCCATGGCATCCCCTTGCAGCACTGACCCCGGACCCGCGATCAACTCGGGTCTGCGCAACTCCAAGTCATTGTGTGCCCGTGGCGCCCACTGTTTCAGGTATGCCATTTGCACGCCGGTTGTCGAGTCCACCCGGTCGGCGGCAAGCATGAGGCTTGTGAGCAAGATCGAGCGGTGTGGATGATCCCGCATATTTTCCAACTCGTCACGGATAGCGTCGATTCGCATCCCGTTCTTGGGATGGAAGAATCGGGCTGACTCACAAAACGTCTTCGTGAAGTATCCCGCCTTACCGGCAAGCGCATTGAGGCGCTGGATCTCACTGTCGAGTGCGCCCATGTCCACACTGGCCGCGTCGGTGGCGAGGTAGCAGGCGCCAAGGACGGCTGAGTAGGTGGCGGTATCGGTGGCGGTGGTGTTGATCCCGCGGCGTTTAAACTCTTGGGCGACCCGTGTGGTGCCGGTGAACAAGTCCACGGCGGTGGTGGCGCCCGTGGCGGTGGCGATCCCCCCAAGGATGGGGACCAGTCGCCGCTTGGACCCGAGGTACTTGATCACGCGCGGCACTTTACATGAGTGACCCCCGTGAGTGGCCCTGTACCGTTCCCACTCACGGGGGTTTACCAAGTATTACAGATTGCGGACCAGTTGAACAGTGCAGATCCGGCCAAGTGCAGCTTGGACCCGGCGGGCCGCGGCGATCACGACGTTCTCGTCGGGGTCTTGGGCCAAGACTCGCTGGACCGCGAGGAAGTCCTCAACTTCTTGGGGGACGGCATCGTCACCGTCGAAGTCGAGCGCGGCGCGAACGTACTTTGCCCAAGCGGCGCCAAACTCGGCTTTGGTCACTTGGGCCAGTTGCAGGGCCGCGTACTCGCCGAGGGTCACTTGCGCCCAGTCGGCGTGAACAACGTTTCCCATGACAACCACCTCTCCGAAGCGGGGGACTCTCCCCCTGACAACTACATTGTCTCAAGGATCGTGACGTTTGTCAAGCACTAACGTGCAAGGGACTGTCTCACTACTTGACATACGTCGCTTGACAAACGTCATGCTGTGTGCGACACTGTAAGTGTCCGTCCCCCCCCCTGAGAGGTGGTGGCCACCATGGCCGTTCAGTCCAAGTTCGCTCGCTACGAGCAGCTTCTCCATGAGGCACACGTCGCCGGTTTGGCAGCTGGTGAAGCGGCGGTGCCTGAGCCCATGATTGTGGGCCGCGCCAAGCATCTCTTCTCCAACGAGTTCGCCGAGGGCGCCAAGCTCCACTACGTGGCCAACGGCGCCTGTGGCTTCGCTTGGATCCACTTGGGCCGGGGCAACTCGTCGTTTGCCCGCTGGGCCGTCAAGAACGGTCACGGCTCCAAGTCCTACTACGGCGGTGTGGACATCCGAGTCCGTGCCCACGGCCAGTCCTACGAGCGCAAGGTGGCTCACGCCGAAGCCTTCGTGGCCGTGCTCAAGGCGGACCCCCTGTTGGCTGACGAGCGGATCTACGTCGAGTCCCGACTGGATTGACTCCCCCATCTGGCATCCCCCGTTCCTTGAGCGGGGGCTTTGCCCTGCCCGCGGGATCGGGCATGTCGCTATGTCGTTTGCAAAACGACATTCGGCCAATGGCACGTAGACGGCACAGAATGGCCGCTCGGGCCGGCGATGGGTCACTTTGGGGCAAGGATACCGAGGTGGGGCTGTTTGGCCGCCAGAATCGAACCTCGCAAGCCTACGGGGCCTTCTGGGCACTCACCATGCGGCAACCAGCATCGGGAGGGCCGTGGCGGTGTCGGCATGGGGCAGTAGCTCCGCGATGAGGCGGGATCGGCGGACCGTGTGCCGATAGGCGTGCTGCCCGACATGGGGACTGAGCGCGGTCACTTGGACATGGGTCAAGCCGGTGCGACCCACAATGTCACGGACTGGGACCTTCTCCACGACGTAGGGGTGCAGCAGGTTGGCCCGCCAGATTTCCCCCGCCAAGGTGGTGAGCACTTGGGCTGGGTCATGCGGTGGCGCGGTGACCAGCGACTGGGCCGCATCCCGCTTCTTGCCCGCCAGCAGGTGTTCGACCAGCGCGTGGTCGGGATTGCTCGGCGCCAGCGCGTCAAGGGTCTGCTGCGTAATGCTCGGGACCTGCCCAGTGGGGACCAGCAGGTCCAGCTTTTCCAGAAATGCAAAACACGCGGTGAGGTCCCCATGGGTATGCCGCCACAACTGACCGAGGGCGCGCGGGCCGAGGGGGCTGACTTCGCCAAGCGCCTCCAGTGCCCGTGTCTGCCGTGCTTGGGGGTCCTTGGGCAGGCTGCACTGGACCACCTGTGCCGTGGACTTGCCCTTCAAGGCCGCCACCACGTCGTCTGGGGGCTGAGCCTCGTCTGAGTGGACCAGCAGGAATGTGTGCCGGTACTGCGCGGCTTGGGGATCGGCGAACCAGTCAAGGATGCCCTTGCGGGTCGGGGCCGTGAGGTCTTGGGCGCGGGTGAGCACGATCAACTGACGGGTCTTCGGGTCCAGCGGGTGCCCGTTCACTTTTTCTAGAATCTGAGCTTCGGGGTCGGTGCCGCTGAGCCGGTGTGTGTTGAGCCGACTGGGGCTGACCAGCGCGGTGACCTTCTCGGCGACGCGGTGGGCCAGCTTGGGCTCCGCGCCATGGGTCCAGTAGATCCGGCGTGGGTGGACCTTGGGCTTGCTGTGGGATCTCGTAAAGTCGCTGTAGGTGCCCATCGGGTCTCACCTCTCTGTCAATGTGGCCGTGGCCAGTCTAAGCCGGAGTGCTGGGGGCTGGGCCGTATCGGTGAGCGTGTCGTGAACCTTCCCCAGTGTGTGCGCATCGTGCCCGTGCAGCACGTGGGGGTTGTCGGGGTTGGTGATTGCGACCAGTACCGAGTGGCCCAGAGTCCTTGCGAGTAGGTCCAGCCGCTTGGTCACCTCGCTGTGGGACTCGTGCTTCGTGGGGGTGGCGGCGATGTGGATGATCTGTAGGGCCTTGGGGGCATCCCCCGTCCACCAAGCGGTGAGTAGCTCTTCGGCTTGGGCCACGGTACGGGGGTAATGCACATGCCCGAAGGTCTCCGCCACACCTTGGGCGATGTGCCTTGGGGCCGTGACCATGCGATCCTTCAAGATCCGGTGCATGGCCTCAGGGCTGAGTCCGGTGAACCACACCGTTGGGTAGCGCATCATGAGGGGGCTGGGCTCGTCACAGTGCAGGATCACCAAGTTGTCCGGTGCGGGGGCTTGCACGGCGCTGAGTACCTTGCGGGTCACCGTGGGTCCGAGTCCGGTGAGGTCACTGACACAAACTCGCAGGGCGCCCAGTGGGGCTTGGGCACAATGCTCGGCCAATGCGGTGGGGTCGGTACTGATCAACTGATCCCCCGGTGTCGGTGCCAACTGCGCGGCGAGGGTATGGGCCGTGAACCGTTTCCCCACACTGGCCGGACCCACGATCAAGACCCCTTGGGTCACTTGCAGGGCCACTTCGATCCGCCGTAGTGCCTTGTCGTGTCCGTGGACCACTTGGGCCGTGTGCTCAATGGCCCCTGTGATCGGGTGGCTGGGCTTGTTGGTCACTGGGCCACGCTATGGGCTGGGTGCAGGGCCTTGAAGGATTCCCGCATCTGCTCCAGTGCCACCTTGACCCGTCTCGGCGTGACTCCAAGATCCCTTGCCAGTGAGGCGTTGCTGATCCGCTCCGATGCCGGTGCGCTCAAGTACCGCTCTGCAATGGCCTTGTGCAGCGGGTCTTCGATCTGGTTGAGCACTTGACTGAGCCCGATCTGCTCAATGAGGTCACTGACTGGGTCGGTGGGGGCTTTGGGGTCCCACTCTGGGTCAAGGTGATACGGGATGTGCTTGAGCCGCATCTGGTGGCGCTGCCTGATCCTGAGTACGTAGACCGCCGCAAACCCTTTGAGCATTGAGGCGAACCGTGTGCCACGTGTCGGGTCGAAGGTACTGACCCCGCCTCGCTCCAAGAACATGGCCATTAGCTCACTGACCGCATCATCGAGTTCCTCATACGGGATGCCCGCTCGCTTTGCCGCTGCCCTGAACACTGGGAGGTATGCCATGAGTTCCTCCGGTGACTCGGGGACACCGAGGGGGGTCACCTTGTGGCTCCAGTGCAGCGAAAAGTCCACCCTTGGGATGGGGTGGTGCGGAGTTTGGTGCTCTGGGACGGCTTAGTTGGTTGCGTCCGTTTGGATCGTGGCTCTGATTTATTTTCTTGGGCTGGGTTTGGCTTACGTGTCATTGTGGGGATCTCTCTGATTTATTTTCTTGGGCCGGGGCATCCGGTGGGACGCTTTGCGGTACAACCGACACTACTGGGGCTTTGGGGGGCTGTCAAGGTGCCGGACGTGCGCGTTTCCTTTTCTTTCGGCGCCGGGGTGGCGGTGTGTACTCGGGGAGGTCGGTGGGCTGATAGGCCGCGAGTTGCTCCGGTGATGCCATGAGGTTGAACAAGACTTCGGCCTCATTGCGGCGTGCTTGGGTCGCATTGGAGGGGGCCAGCAAACCCAAGCGGCGCTTGCGATGCCAGACCGCCAAGGGGGTCCGGTTCAATGCTTTGGCGAGGGTCTCGTGGGGGAGACTTGCGAACGTGATGAGGTAGGTGTCCTCGCTCTTGGTCCAGTGCCGGTTACCTACCATTCTTCTGGGTAGGCTCCGACTGGATCCGCGGCTGGGTCTGAGATGAGTCGGCGGGTCCAGTACTCCCGATCCTTGCGGGGGATCAAGTTTGTGTCCAGACTCAAGTCGGACCAGTCCCCCCACTCAACCACCTTGAGCGGCTCATGGGGCTTGAAGGTGAGAACCTCGCCAGTGGCCAGTACAACCATGACACTCTCATCTGATTTATTTTCTTGGGGGATCTCGGCGATGGGCGCGTTGGCACCTTTCCGTCCCTCCGTGGCCACCAACCAGTCGTCAAGCTCCAGCCCTGCGGCTTGGACCGTCAAGTGGGCAACCGTGCGCGGTGGGCTGGGCTTGTTGGTCACTGGCTTGGTGCCCTTGGGCTTGGTCGTGTAATCGTCCCAGTAGGCATCGGCCAGCTTTGGGGGCTTGGGGCTTGACTGCCAAGCGGCGGGCGCGGTGCCCTTGGGCTTGGTGTCGATCTTGACGGCGGCGTTGGGGCTTTCCTCAATGATGAGTTCCAGCTCCAGTAGCAACCGTGCCAGCGCGGGTCGGTACTTCTTGAGCAACCGAGTGCGCGTGTACTCGGGCAGGTCCTTGATCCGGTCATGGCGCGTGTTGTGCAAAATGTCGGCAACCTTGACCCGGATTGCATCGGGGCCGCCAGCGATGATCCGGTCCAGATAATCTTGCTGGGCTTCGTTGGGCCGCTTGGTGACCGCCGCAATGGCATCGAGCGAACGCTGGGTCACGCCGATACCCGCCAGCTCCGCCAGCGTGTAGTTGGTGTCCTCCACGGTGTCGTGGAACAACGCGGCGATCTGGATCTCCTCGTTTCCACCGAGCAACTCCACTCCAGCGCGAACCGCTTCGAGATGCTGCGAGTAGGGTGCGCCGATCTTGTCGGTCTGCGCCTTGTGGATATCAAATGCGATCTTGCGGGCGCGGCGAACCGTGAGGGTGCCGCGGACCCGATACTTTTTCTTGGGCACTTCCAGCTTGCGAGTGCCGCTTGCGGTGTTGACTGCCATGGGGACCACTTCCTCTCTCTCTTGAACACTTCCAGTGTACTGGGTAGCATGACGTTTGTCAAGGGCTTGGGTTGAGATAGACCCCCGGCGACCAGCACGGGGGTCTATCCTCTTGCTCACTTGTCCGTGTCTCGCTTGTTCGGTGCGGGATCCGCGGGTGCCGCCTGTGGTGCGGCGGCCTTCGCTCCGTACTTCGCTTCCCATGCTGCGCGGTACTCGGCAGATGCTCCCCACGTGGATTCTGGGTTGGGGTCCAAGTCGTCCATGTAACCTCCCCTCGTGGCTCAAGGGCGAGCTTTCTGTGGCCCGCCAAGATCTCCAAAACTCTAGGGGAGTGGCTGTCAGTGGTCAAGCGAAAACCGCCAAGGATCTGGCTTGTTCGGGTTGTGGCACATGTGTTGCTCAAAAAACTTTCTGGGCCTGCCACCAATGACCAATGTGAGCCACGAGGTGTAGCTCCAGAACAAGTGAAGAACCGGATTCTGATTCCAGTGCTTCGGCGTGAAGGGGACTGCCGATAGGACAGTGACGCCGCTGGGGGCCACTTGCTGATACGGATACCAAACGCTCATGGGGATCACCTCTCTGACAACTACATTGTCTCAGATACAGTGACGTTTGTCAAGGTGTCTGGTTCCTCTGGCTCGGGATTCTTGCGGAACACTCGCTTGCTCTTCATCTCTTCCAGCTCTTCGACCTTGACCACGTAGACAGACCCCACTCGGCGTAGAGTCTCGAATTCTCCGCGCCCAAACATGAGGTGGATCGTCTGCCGTGAGACCCCAAGGGCTGCCCTAACCTCATCCACACCTACCCATCCTTTGAGGTGGGGCACTTCGCTTTTCAGCCTTGCGCTCATGACGCTTCCTTCCTTTCCAGTAGTTTGAACACTTCATTTTTAGCTCGCTCCAGCACGCCGCGGATCCGGTCTGGCTCCTCCACACAGACCCAGTCGAGCGCGGCCAGGGCTTTGGCCACACCTGCCTGAACCTCGGGGTCAAACTGCCGCTGCACGTAGGCTGGGTTGGTCCGCAATGCCACTTGCAATGCTTGGGTCACGTACAACGGGTCGGGGCCGCCGGTCTGGATCTTGCTCTCTTTCTGAATTTCTGCAAACCGCTTCCGGTAGTCATGTGTGCGACCTAGCCGGTAGTGGTCAATGAGGGTGCCCGCTGCACGCTGCCGGGAGACACCGTGAGCTAGGGCCAGTATCTGAACCGGGTCCATGAAGCCGTGCAAGACAAAACAAAAACTGGAGTTGGTCCCGGCGTAGGCTCGCCAGCCCTTTTCCAGCCCGCCGTCTGGATGCTCCGCACCAAACGGACAGTGCGCTTTGAAGCTCCACGCTTGAGGGACTTCCAAACCAAGGTAGTCGGCGAGAACGTCATGGATGGGCACCGTGTTGGCCAGCGCGATTTTTTTCTGGGCTGCGCTGAGCGTGCGCGTGCTCTTTCGAGCTTCGATTGAGGCGTAGTATTTCTCCGCGCCTGCGAGGTGCCGCTCCATGATTCCTCCTCTCTCTGAGTTTGAATTTGTCCACTATCTACCTTACATGTGTCAATGTTGTTTGTCACGCGGTATTGAAGCCGGTACTAGGCACGGCGGCAAGCTGCCCTTTCTCCAGCGCGTGCTGCCAGGCCGCTGGGCCGGGGGCCGCTCCACTGGGGGCTTCGCCAAGGTAGGCGTTGCGGTAGTCCACATGCAGGTCTCTGGGCCGTGGCAACTCCCCGTCCCGCATCTTGAGGAATTGCAGGGAGGTGGATCTCCGGTCCAAGTCGGACTCGCTCTGGTACAACGAGAGAATCTGGTCACTGGATCTTTCCGCCTCCGCCGTGTCCGCCAAGCTGTTGAGACTGTAAAGACCGTGCCGTGAGGCTTCGTTGTACGCCTCCCTTCGGATCTGCCACGGACTGATAAACGGGACCCCTCGGCCTTCTGCGAACGATGCTGCATACACTTTCGCGGATCTTAGGATCTCATTGAACGCTTCTCGCTCCGTGGCCCGGTTGGACTCGCTCTTGAGTAGGGCGAGGTAGTCCATGACGATCAGCCCCACGTCCCACTCGGCTGCCTGCCGATTAGCTCTGGCTTCCACGTAGGGCAACGTGGCGCCACGGGGGATCTGGGCGATATAGATTTTTCCGTAGGCAGGGTTGGTGGAGAGGTCTTCGACCACCTCTTGCAGGATCTTTTCCTCGTCTTTGCTGAGCGTGCCCTTCTTGATCTTCGTGGAGTCCAGCCCATTGGGTAGCCCAAACTGGGGGAGTCGGGAGTGTCGAGCTACGATCCTGCGCCTGACTGTGGGCCGCACAGTTTCCGACGTGGCAAAAAAGACGTTCTCCCCTTGACCTACTGCCGCGTGCCAAGCTGTCTGGCAACAAAACTGGGTCTTGCCTCCGCCAGCGTAGGCTGCGACCAGCACGAGCTCACCACGTTGGAAGCCTCCGGTGTGACTGTCGATGGAGTGGATCCCGCACATGACCCCTGCATGGGCTTTTCCCTCTTTCTGGGTTTGGTACTCGGCCATGATCTCGTTGGCTTCGTTGCGGATATCCCCCTCCGGCGCGATCTCGCGGTTGTCGAGCTTGTCGATCTCCGCGAACCTTTGGTAGGCGTAGGTCCGTGCCTCTTGGTGGCCCTTGAGGTAGTCGCGCCCAACCTCGGATCCGCGCTCCAGAATTTCAAACGTGGTAGTAATGGCTTCGCCAGTGAGCTGCTGCGCCCTGCGATCCTTGAGTGAGTCAATTGCATATCGGTACTCATGATCCTTGACGGGGCTTTGCGAGACACTCTTGTAGGTCTCTTCAAACAACAAGGATTTGGAAGCATCCCAACCTCCACGGTCCATGAGGTCTGAGAGAGTTTCAAGGGGCAGGATGCCCCCTGCGATCTCCCAGTACCGAGTGAGCATCTGCCATAAGCCTCTGGTCACCTCTGACGTGAAGTGCTCTTCGCTCACGTGAAGCATGGCATGGGAGAGTAGATCTTGTCTCCCCGCGAGAATCGCACCGAGAACTTGTTTCTGCGGGTCTGCTGCCACTGAGTAGTTCCTCTCTTTGGTTTGAACAAGACTGTAGCCCCGACGCGCTGCCGGGGCTACTGTCCTTGGAGATTAGTTGGGAATGAATTCCTCGCCGAACGCCTCCGCCAAGTTGGCTTCCTCAATCTGAGCCTTTTCGGCCTTGTGGGCCTCCAAGTCCCGAGCCTCAATCAACTCGGCTGCCTGCTCCCTGAGCCCCTCAATCTTGGCGAGCTGACTGGGAAGCTGCTGCTGGGGAACGTCCTTGCCCTGCAAGGTCTCAATCGCTTCCGCGACAACGTTGGCCAGCGTGTCCTCGGACCCAACATTCAAGTCCTGCACGATGAGCCGCACGTCTTCAAGGCGGTCGAGCTGCTGAGCCTTGGTGAGTCCGGGCTCCCCTTTCAGGGCTGCTGCTGCGACTCGCAGACTGGCTTGGATCTCTTGGGCCGTGTTGCTGAACGGCACGTAGGGTCCGAAGATCTCGAACGCTACGCGGATCTCCGCGACCAGCTCGTGCCTCAACTGACGGACAGGGGTGGGGATCTCTTTCATGAGAATCTCCTCTCTCTCTGGGAGGGACTTTCCCTCCCGAACACTCACAGTCTCTCAGTGAGCATGACAGTTGTCAAGCAACCGTCTCACTTAGTGAGAAGCCTGATTGCCTCGGCTTCGGCCTTGGGAGGGACGGCGCCACTCTGAGCCAACTCCAGCTTTTCGGCTGCACTGGCACTGTCCCATGTGATCTCCTCGGCCCGCGCGTTCACAAACTCCACGAACTTGGCCCGATCAAAAGCCAAGTTCAAGCGAGTTGTGTCCGGCAGCTCGTTGCCCAGTTCCTCGCTGACTTCGCAGTAAAGATCCCAAGCGTCTTCCTCGTTGGGTCCCAAGGACTGTGGCGCCACGTCTTCCAAGCTGAGCCCTTTGTCCCACGCCTCAATCAGCTTCGCTGCAAACTGCTGAACGCTGAGTGCCGCTCCCAAGCTGACGTAGGCACTATGGAAGTGCTCCACACCTTTGTCGGTTGAAATTTCCAGAATCTGGTAACCCTTGTAGCCGGGGCGGGTCCCAACAACCGTGCCAGACCCAAACGTGCCGCTCACCTTGTCCCCCACCTCAAACTTTGACACGGGAGCCTTGTCCTCCACCTCAAACTTTGACACGGGAGCCTTGGGGGAATCCTTGACCGTGGTCTTGGTGCTCGTGGTCTTGGTGCTCGTGGACCCCCACCAATTGCCGTACGGCGTGTGGGGCTGGATCCGAGCCATGGCGGACCAAACACTCATCATGGCTGAGTACCGACCGCCCGCCTTGGGGGCCGCATCCCTGCACGCTTCCTTGAAATGACTGTCGTAGTCAATGTCGTCCACTGAGAGGGCTAGGTAAGCCTTCAAGTCCTCTCGGCTGACAACACAACGGAAGCTGTAGTCGGCAGACGGGTCTGTTTCCACATGGAGGTCTGGGACCACCCTTTTCAGATCATCAAGATCCTCTTTGATCCTCGCTCTGACCAGAACGTGTGTCCCAGCTTGAGGCGCAAACTCACTCAACCGGGACTTCGGATCTCGATTCTTGGCAGGGTCATAGGCAACGGTGGACGTGAAGCCACGCTTTGAAAAATGCCACATAGTGCTCACCTTCCTCTCTCTGTAGGTGCTTCCAGCTTACCATACTTCGTAACATATGTCAATCATCGGAGAGGTGCTCCCTGAGCCTCTTCTGAACCTCGGCGGCCACTTTCTTGTGGATGGACCCCACCTTGGCCGTGGACACTCCCAGTAGCGCGGCGATCTCTGTCTGTTTCAGATGGAAGAAATACCGAAAAATAATCACGGCCCGCTCTTGTGCGGTGAAGCTCCTGAGCGCGTTGGTTACCTCGGCCTGGGCTGCATTGACGCCGTTGGACTCCCTGCCGAGCTCTTGGGCTGAGTCCTCGCAAGGCGCCAGAAACTCGTAGTAGCTGCTCTGAGTTTCCGCGTGGATCCCGTCCAAGGACACGTGTGCCGCGTTGGTGATTTTAGTTCTGAGCGCGGCCACTTCGTCCACTGACCAGTCCAGAACCTCCGCCAATTGCTCCTCGCTGGGCTTGGAGTTGTTCTGGGCCATAAACCAGTCTTCGGCCCTTGCGAGCTCTTTCTGCTTCTTCCTGAGCGTTCTGGGCGCCCAGTCTTGGGCTCTGATCGAGTCGAGAACCGCGCCTCTGACGTAGTTGGAAGCGAACTTGTCGAACGGACCGCGGGACTGCTCGTAGCGATCAATGGCCTTGAGCAGACCTACGGCGCCCCATTCCCGAAGGTCCTCCTCGTCATGGTTTGGGATACCTTGCCGTAGTTTGCCCACAATCCTAGTGAGCATGGGCCAGTAGGCTCTGACCAGCAACTCTCGGATCTCTGGGTCCTCGCGCCTGTCCCACGCGTCGGTGGGGAGCTCCTCCGGTGGTGGCAACACGTGGTTTACAGATTTCCAATCCGCTTGATCGTCTGCAACATGGCTTTCCGTACCGCTGGGTTCAATGTCTTCTTCAAGGGGATGCCGTTTCGGATGTTCCGTTTGGCCCGGTGTCGAGCTCTACGGGTCAAGTCGGAAGCGGCGGGGAGGTCCAGCATCCATTGAACGGCCTCTTGCTCAAGGTGAAGAACCAGTGGGCGCTGGATCTCTTCAAACTTTCGACCGTGCCGAACGTTGTGTTGGGCCTGCCGCTTGGCGCTTTCCCGGTTTGCGTTGGGCTTGGGCTTCTCCACCGGCTTGGGCTTTGGCTTGGGCTTTGGCTTGGGGTAGTCGGGGATCCCGTATCCAAGAATCCGTGAGTACGAGCGGTGGTAGGTCTTGCGGTACACGCCGTTGCCGTTGTAGCTGCCAGTGTTATTGGTGTTTCCTTCCACAGTGGTCACGGTCTTCGAGTCGTAAGCTACGACAACTCCAGTGTGCTGAGCATCCCCCGGCCTCCCAAAAAAGATCTGGGCGCCCAGCGCGGGGGCATTTTGCCACCGACCTTTTCGCTTCCAGCCGTTCATCATCACGTCGCAGGATGCGGAGACTTCGGGGAGTAGGGCGAGCTGGCCAGTGCGGTAGAACGTCCAGCACACAAAAGTGGCGCACCATGGTTGCCAGTTTGACCAGCCGAGCCCCGGCACGGCACGGGAGTACTTCTGATCGTTGTTCCAGTACCCGTTGCTACGTCCCTCTTTGTAACCTATCTGGGACTGGGCAGCTTCGATTACGTCTGTCGCTGACATGTGACAAACTGTACCCGTCATTTAGTGATTAGGCTGAGCAACTCACTGGCAGACAACTTGGCAAAAAGCTCGCTCTCCTCTTCCCAAACAAAATCTGCGACCGCTTGGCGCTTCGCCAGAATGTCGGGGTAGGCGTCCTCTTGGGAGTTCACGACAAAGAGGTTGAAGATGAAAACACGGGCATGGGAGCTACCGGCACGGCGGATCCGGCCCGCCAGTTGGTTCATCCTTGCGGGGTTGAGAATCGAGTCCACGTTCACAAGGATGCTTGCGTTCTGGAAGTTCAAGGACCGCTCAATCGCGGAGGTGCCGAGCAAAACCCTGCACTCTGGATCTCGCCAGAACCGCTCTTTCTCAGCTTCCCGCTCCTGAGCACTTTGCCCTTGGCCCCAGATTTTGGCGGTGCCCACTCCCACGTCTGAGAACCTCGACTCGGCAGCTTTGATCATGCCGATGTTCCGCATGAACACAACCACTTTCTGGCCCTGCCAGGATCGGGTCACCTGCTGAACCAGCCAGTCCAACTTCACACTAGCTTGGGGGCCGTCTTTCTCCCCCAGCGCGGGCAGACCAGCACAGATCTGTGCTCCGTAAGTGAACTGCGCCAACGCTTGAACCTTCTTGACTTGTTTAGCGTCCTCGCGCAGCAGGGTGATCACTCCGTCCCTGAGCTCCTCGTATCGAGCTCGTTGCGGGGGGTGCATGTCCAGCCAAACATTGGAGGGGGGTGCCAAGACGGGCATCCTCAAGTCGGTCAGATCGTCGTAGTCCCTGCGCAGGTAAAGCGGGGCCAGCCTCTCTTTCAGGAGGTCGCCGTTCTTGTAGCCGACAACCGTCTTCTGCATGATCACCTTGCCGCGTTTGGTCACGGTCTTGTTCCACTCAATGCGGAGGAACTTCCTCTCGAACATGCTCAAAGAACCGAACGCCTCCAGCCCGCCTACGGGGACTGTGGCGGCATGGATCTGCGAGAGGTCAGTCTGGATAGGCGTTGCGTTCAACACGATGCACCGGGTCGCCATTTGGGTGAGCTCAACCAGTTTTTGGTGTGTTCGGTTGCTGTGGTTGAGTAGCGGATCCACGTCGTCAATGGCGAAGCTTCTCACGCCGAGCTTGGCCAGCAAGGATGCATCCCGAACCGCCATGTGCGCACCGATAACTAAGATCTCCCAGTCCTGCCCGTAGATCTCTTCTCGCAAGGGCTTTGGTGTCTTGCTGGGGACTGCTGCTGCTCGTATCTCAGGGACCCACCTACGCGCTTCCCTGAGCCACTGGAGCACGCTTGGGGTCTGGCAAATGATGATGAACCGCGAGCGGTCCAGCTCGCCGGATTCCTTCATGAGGGCCGCCAGAGAGAGGATCTGGTTGGTCTTCCCCAAACCCGGCAGATCCCCCAGGACTCCCTTCTTGCGGAGATAAAGCCATGTGAGCCCCACGCGTTGGTGGGCGAACAAGGGGCCGCCACATTCTTGAAATTCACAATCTGGCTTGGGCGCATCGTGAGCTGGGCAGGGGGAGGTGTTCCAGTAGCGCAGCTCTGGAAGATTAACGTCTTTGGCAGACTTGATCGAGAGTAGAGTCGCCTCTAGCCGATCATCTGGGGGCAGACTCACTCTTTTAGGTACACGCTCGTGAGGCTAAACCTTCGCCGAAACTGAGAATTCTGCAATTTCAATGAGGTAGGAGAGGTCCTCGCCGAACGCTGACAAACCGCGTTCGATCAGGGTGCCGAACCTCGACTCAATCTCCGAGTCAGAGAGTTCAGATGCAGGCCGGGTGTGTTCCTTGAGCCAGCTTTGCGCCGCAAGTGTGTCCATACCATGCGAAACTAGCAGATGTGCGGCAAAAAAGGACGTTACTCGCCGGGGGCTGAGCTGCTTCGCACATTGGTCTTGGACTCAATGACCTGAGCTGCCCCGGTGGGCTTCCAAAAACCGTGGTAAAACGTGATAGAGGCGACCCCGAGGGTGAGGATGCCACCAAGCACGTCAGACCAGTCGGTTACCTGCCCTGAGAGGTAGGCGGTCAAACCGCCACCAATGATGGAAGCGGCCACCATGACAGTGGCCCGACCCCACTTCGGGAACTTGGGCTGCTGGATCGCCGCGATCAGCAGGGGCATGAGGAATCCGAGAATCAAATTCCACTTAGTCAAGTCGCTCATGGCCGTCCTTTTGCGTGTGAGGTGGGGGTAGTTTCGGTGTAGGAGCAGACGGAAGTCGGATGAGCTGAGTCGGGGAGTGCCAAGGTTGAGACTGTGAGCCAAACTGTGCCAGTAACCAGAAAAGCCACTGAGCCGACCAACCCACAAACCAGTCTTCCCTGTCTCATCACTCCCAGCCCCATCACTCTCCGTCCAGAACGCGAGAAATCTCGTGCTGTAAATACTCGGGGGTAGCATCCCAGAGCGCGTTACCTACGTGCTTAGTATCGACCGTGCGAGTCTGTTGAAATAGAACCCACTCGCGGAGGATGCGTAGTGGAGTGTTCGATTTGCGACGCTCGCCAGACACGTAGAGCCACCCGGTAAAGAGGGTCCCCAGCAGACCGCTGAGCGCAGTAATAAGGGCCGCGTATGAGCTCAATCCACTCGCCTCATTCTCACGGATCCTGGGTCATTTGCGCACATGAAGCCGAGGATGGAGGGGAGAAAGTGCCTGGAACGCGGAGATCCCGGGAACATCTTGCCCCACCTCCTGCACGAAAACCCAGAGGTAGGAAGACACCTCACCGAGGGGCCAGAGCACGAACCAAAGAACTACCCAAATGTGAGCCTTTCTGGCCCTAGCGGCGTAGTAGAAAGCCATGGCAGCTAGGAAGAGCCCAACTCCCACGCGGAGAAACACGGGGATCTGGAAAAACGGGGAGCTGAGCGCCAACTCATCCCCCGTCGTTGGCCACACCGAAGCCATGCCACCGACCAGAAGGAGAGCCCCTATGAAGTAAAACCTCTCTCGTCGGCAACGAGAGAGTATCGAAAGGTCACCATTAGCGCTCACAGTACCTACTCCCACGTCGATGATTGCCTAAGACAAGTATCGACTAAGCGAGATACTCAATCTGGTAGGACCCTGACTTCATGGACATGGCAGACCCCGAGCTTGCTTGGACCATTGCGTCTACCCAGAGCTGGATGGTCCCTCCATTGACTTGAGAAACGTCGATAGTAGCGGTCAGGTACTTGCTCATAGGGGCATACTGATCATTTTGGTTGTGCGACGATTGGTAGTCGATATTGAACCCGGACGCCCCTGCCAGACTCACGAAGAGGGTCCACTCACTCGCAGCGTTGGCCGTGCATCGGCCCAGCACGTTAAACCCGACCCGAGCTTGCTGAGCCCCATTGGGGGTCGTGTGACTGGCCCCGGTGTAGCCCCGGTACTGAGCGCCGTCTTTGGGGATCGTTGCAGTTATGGGGGCGCAGTAACCGTAGGTCCAGTCGAACCTCGCGCCGCTGTCAGTGTGCTTGACGTGCCAGACAACCTCGTTCGTGAGGCGGGAGCAGATCAAGATCCACGAGTGCCTCACCGTGTGAGTGCCTGCGCCCGCGCCGACAACCTTGAAAACTCCAGTAGAACCGTCTGTGGGCAGCTCATAGTAGAGGGAGGTATCCGCGCCCAAGGGTATCCCGTTGGTGGTCGCGGTGACTGAGCTAGTGCCGTAGCCGGAGATCACGGTGCCGTTGGCGGGCATCCCAATGCTCACCTGTCCACCAGACCCGATTGTGTTCACACCATAGAAGGGGGTCTTTAGCCACGCCCAGCCCAGATAGTAGTCACTCCGGCAATAGGGCCGGTGAGCTATGAGGTTGGCTTGGATGTTCTGGTAGGCGGTGTACTGCGCGAACGCGGATCCGGTGAGGGAAGCGTCGATTCCGAGCCCAGCGCCACCACCAATGTCCAGAACCGTCCCGTGGAGCAGACCTTCGCCAGTCACTAGCGCCTTGGGCAGCGAGTCCGTGCCAGTTGCCGACGCCTTCAAAGAGGCGGTGCCCACGTCGGGGAAGTCGGAAGACGCGGGGGGCGCTGTCCCGGAAGTAGCGAGGGACCCGTAAGAAATGGTGGTAACAAGGTCCCCGGGCAGCGGAGACTGAACAACGGTGTCGGAGTTGCTGGGCCGGGTGCTGCTGAACTTGAGGTAGGGCTTGAATCGGTTTGGATCATCGGACATACGGCTTATCCCATTACGGGGAGCCGGGAGGGCAGGGGTAGAGAAATAAAGACGGGACCGTTTGCGAAACTCAACTGACTGGAGAGCAGATAGGTCCGTCTCGTGCGTAAGCGAGGTCGCGGCGACACTGGCCGTGCCACCTGTCATGCCGGAGTTGTTCACTGTCATGAGCGGGACGTTGCTTGACCCTGCCCAGACCCCCGTGAATTCAATGACCATTGAGGTGGGCAAGGGACCACCAGTGACTACAACATCACCCGTGTCCAAGCCCGGGAGGGCCACCAAAGCACTCAAAACTGTCGCGGCGGACGCGTTGTACGCAATTGACGAAGTGTTGTCGCCATTGAAATTCAAAACGAAGGTGCCGCCAGTCGCGGTGCTTGACAAAGTTTGCTGGCCATTGGTGTTGGAGTCGTGCCACGTATAGCCTCCCCAGAGGGTGCTCGTCTCAGCCCCAGACCAGTAAATGTCTGTGTAGACGTGCGGGTATCGGGTCCCTGACTGCAACTCTTCTGTCGAAACGATCTGCAAAGTGCCCGAGTCAGAGTGCGACCCAACCATGTGGATGCCCAAGTCGCCAGTTGCCATGGGCCACTCCCACGAGGGGAGCTTGTCGAAGCCTCCAGAGGTGTAGTCAAAAACTTGGATCGTGGAGCTGTTGCCCGCGCCCGTCCCAGCGATGATCACCCGGTTGTCCCCGGAGAGTCCCGGACCCATGATCCGTTGGGCATTACCCATGACAAAGCGGGACCCGTAAATAGAGCTAACCGGGTTGCTGAGCCCCGAGCTAGTGGTCTTGGCGGACACCGAGCTAATGGTCCCGCCCGAGTTCACCTTCCAGACCTTGGCTTGGATCTTCCAGTCGTACTGCAAGTCCGTGGTGGCGAATTGGTCGTAAGGGTCCCCGGTCTTCGGGATGTACCGCGCCACAGTCGGGTTTGAGTAGGCATTGCATCCGATACCCGTCCCGTTGTAGAGGTTGGAGCTCTTCAAAATGGGGGGGTTGCCAGAGGTCATGGGGGAGAGGTCGTAAACATTCACAAACACGCGTCTTGCTGAGTGCGGCTTGTGGTATCCCTGGCCTACAATCACGTGGTAGGTCTTCGAGTCCGCCGCGACGTAGACGGGGGTCACACCACCGTAGGGAGCTAGAACGGGCTGCCCGTCTGGATCGTCTGGGTTAGTCGGGAACGCGTAAGTGTTGCCACCGAAATCTACCCAGCCAGAGTTGAACAAAGCCCTCGTCAGGACCTTGCTTGCGCCGGAGTTCCCCCAGTGATACCCAGTCCCGACCGAGTAGGAATCAATGAAGAGTCCTTCGGAGGAGCGTGCCCAGTCCGAAGTCAAAGTGGGAGGTGTGTTCGATCCGCCAAGCTGGGACTGCAACGCAAGTACACCGCCAGCAGACACCCTGTTCTTCACGCCTCGCATGTCAAGGCCGTCTGTGACTACGGCATCAGTCGCTTGGAGTGAGCCGGAGAACTTGGAGACCGCGTTGGCAGCGGTGGGGAGATCCACCATGGCGGTCACACCGTCAGAGGCAAACAAGTGGACCCCGGTGTTGTCCAGCACAACTCGCCGACCCCCAGTAGCCGTCTGGATCTGGCCGGAAACAACGACACTGGAGTTCAGGGAGCCAGCCGTGATCTGGTCCGCCAAGACGTTGCCTGCGTAAACGTAGTTTGCAGAAATCTCATTATTGGCCGCTCGCTTGAGTTGGCCACTGGCTTCGGCGGACCATGGGCCGTACGACGGGGAGGTGGCTGGGCCGGATTTGCCCCGCACCTTCACGTAGTAAGTCGTGTCGTACTGCAAGTCGTCGCCACCGACTTGAGGGCTCAACTCAAAGCCGTCTGCCCAGTAGAACTTCCCGCTGCTGTAGCCGGTGTCTTGAATGACTGAAAAGGTCGAAGAAGCTGCATTGGGAGGGGAGGTAACCGAACGCTCCAGGACTGCCCACGTGTCGGCTGTGAGAGCAGAGGCTGAGCTCCAGTTGGTGGACCCAATAATCACGTCAGAGGAGTCGTAGAAAGTGATCCCCACTCGGAAGTTGCCTGCTGTCTCAGAGCGGAGCCTTGCCCGCTGCATCAAGGCTGTGGAAGGAGGAGTCGTGCGCTTCCCTGACGTGGCTATCGTGGATCCGTTTGCCGTAGGGAGGGCTCTCAGTGAGGTGGCCCCGACAGCGAAGATTGAGGAGTCCCAAGCAAGAGAGCAAGTTACCGGAGAGTAGTTGTCAAGGGGATTGGCGCCCTGAGCTCCCTCCACGGGGAGAAATAGATTCTTGCGAACGTACTTGATCGTGGCCGAGGTGGCCGAGGTGTCCACCATTTTGGTGATCGGCCCCGGCGTGAATCCGGCGAGGGTGGAGACATGAACCTCGTAATCCACGTCGCTTGCCTGCACAAGGGGCTCCCAGCGCACATGAAGTGCGTTCACACCTCCTAGAACCTCAAGCACTGGGGAAGTAGCCGGAGCTACGATCTCGGGCACCAGGCGGGTTTTGGTGCCCGATCCAGCTACGGAAGGGGCAGACGCGTTCCCAGCCCGGTCCACGGCGACCAGCCGGACGTACACCACAGTGTCGTGGGGAGGTGAGGTCAAGTTGAGAGCTCCGCCTCCGGGGAGAATGGCGGCAGCGAGAACCGTGTTGTTTGCTCCCGGCGTGAAGTTGGCGCCTACCGTGGACCACCACACTTCCACCCAGTGGAGATCCGAGGGCATGGCGGCATTGTTCGAGTCCTGCCCATCCCACGAGATCTCGATACGCTCACTGGCGCCGGTCACCGTTGGCTGAGAGGGGACCGAGGGAGCGGTGGTATCCGAGTCCACCGTTTCGGTGACTTCTGAGCTCCATGCAGAGAAATGCCCTGATTGGTCCTTGGACCTGACTCGTACCTTGATTGTGGATCCGGGGGTCACGGGGGAGTGTTGGACAACCGTAGTCCCAGATGCAATGTTCCCTGACCAGTTATCTGCGTTGTGATACTTCCAAGAAAACTCGTAGCTGTCCAAGTCCGTGATGGGGCTTCCGTCCACATTGACGGTGGGGGCTACCCAGTTAGCTGTGAAAGCTCCCTCGTAGTAGCCGTCAGGGGTAGTGAAATACCCAGAAGTGACCGTCAGACCGGAGGGAGGTAGCGGGATGGTGAGGTCATAGCTTGAGTTGGGGGAGGTCCCGTACGCGCCTCCCGCATTGCCTGTGTAGGACTCAACCTTGCGCTTGAGCTTCACGTCCTCTTCGTCAAGGATCGTGTTCAGCGTCAAGCCGACTGTGACCACACCAGCATCATCCACGCTGCCCGCGATCTGGTAGATACGGCGTTCTACGGCAGCAGCAGATCCCGTGAATCTGACCCATACCCAGTCTGAGATATCGAAGTCGTAGAAGGGGCGAGCGGCGCCTGTGTCAGCGAGGGCGACTGTCTCTTCGGATGGGACGCGGGCATAAAGAGCCAGCTCCGCGTCTGCGAGCAGGTTCAAAACGCCGGAGTCCTTGATTCCGCCTTGAGAAACGTACCTTTCTTTGCGCCTACTGACTGGATTTACCGTGGCAACTCTCTCAAATGTGGCGCCCTCGTCCCCCTCAATCAGCACAGAAGAGCAGGATTCCGCCGAGTTCACGGTGACCGTAAACTCCGAGCCGGTCTTGGCGGGCCGAACTTCCAAGTCGTCAATGCTGACATGCCTGCCCACCGAGTCAGGATTGTAGATTTTCAATTCCAGTGACGGGGTGACCACCACATCAGCGATCCCGCGAGAGACGATATCGCTCAAAACTTGGAGGTAGGAAGTCCCTGTGGAGAGGTCTTGGGTTAGCTGAGTTGCCCAGCCGTTGCCTCCTGAGTCCAGAGTCCCCGAGAAAGAGGGGGACCTCAAGTTCAGGAGAGTGCCCCGATTCCAAGCCCGGTTCAGGAGGATCTGAAAGAGGGTGCCCACATTAGCGTTTGGGAAGCTGTGGCCAGTGGGGGAAGTCACTGGCCAGTTGGAAGGATAGACCAACGCGTCCTCAAGGAAAACCAGCCCTGAGCGCCCAGAAAAACTCCGCATGGCTTCGCCGTCTGAAACTTTAGCGTCCTGATCCGTCTCAATCAGATAGCGTTCCACGTCAATGAAGGTGAGGTCAGAAAATCCCACCCTCACTACAACCGTAGACTCAGAAGTGAGACCCAAGGCGGTGGCTTCATCCGAGGGGTACTGGAACTGGATTACGCCGGGGTCAGTCTTCCATTTCCGGTCAAAGGTGAGTGACTTGAAGCTGGGGAGGATCTCGACTGTCTCAGTGATCTTCACCGATGGGCTGTTTCGGGCCGTGCCCAGCCACGAGTAGGTCACGCCTCCGCCAGAGGCTGAGTCCCCTGTAAAAGAGTCGGAGATAGGGGACCCTGAGTTTCGACCCAAGAAAGCGTCGTCCACGTAGGCGACTTCTCCCGCGGATCCACCCGTGAAGAAAACACTGAGCCCGACGAAGCAGGTGGTAGCAGGCAAAGTCACGTTCGGAGTCTCAAGAAAGGTCCACGTGTTGGCCAGTACCGAGTCATTGGTGGTTTGACTAGAAATCAGAGCGCCAGAAGCCGAGTAGGAGTCCACAGAAATGCCGACCGTGGTAGCCCTTGGACTGCGTACCCATGCGCCAGCGGCCCACTTCTCCCCTGCGCTGCCCATAGTGAGCTTGGAGAGAGCGTTGTAGGAGTACGAGTAGTTGGCGCCCCCGGCTGTAAGGGCGAGTGCCCATGAGCCACTGTGCTTCTGAGTTCCAGAGACGGTGAGGGTCCCGCCTGTGGCGCTCCAGAGCTGAGAGGAGTTATCGTCAAAGTTGGGATTCAAACACGAGTTCACAAGGTAGGTCGTATTGACCAGCCTGAGTTCGACATAGCTAATCAAGGGGGATCACCCGAACGTCCATTTGCGGCGAGCAACAAGCTCCAACTTAGTGGTTGCGCCACCACTTGTCCCTTCCAACTTTATCGACGGTGTGTTGGTGGCGCCGTAACAGTTAGGGACTACGAAAAGCCTGTACCCGCCACCGTGTGTAGTCCTGTCTAAAACACCAGTGTTGTTCACCTTGGAAGTCCACGCGCCTGCATCCAGCGTCCACGTGTCCAAGTTGGTCAGTGTCCCTGTGTATTTGACCCACGAGCCGGTCTCCATATCGGTCACAACCGGGTTGGTGATGGGGCCGTAAACCTTGATGATGGGGTCTTCGATGATGCCGGTCATGTTGGCGAAGCTCGTCAAGCTGAGTGTCTTTGGCAGGGTTGCGTTGGCCGTAGTTGCCTGGGTAGTCGTGGAGTCGTCTTCCCACCACGTCTTGGGGATCTCATAGGAGACCCCCCACGTAGCCACGGTCCCACCAGCCTCAATAGTCGGGTTTTCCCATTCCTTCCACTCAACTTGAGCGCGGCGGTACGTCCCATCCGGCTGCTCCGAACGAATCGTGGAGAGCTTGTGGGGCCTGGAAAAGAACCTCATGATTCCCGCGATGTTGTCTTCCAACGCCTGCTGTCTCAACCGCGCTGTGGCCGGGACTGTGAAGGAGTTCCCAGAAGGAGTGGCCCCAATAGCCCACACGCTGAGTGCGCCCGCTCCAACCTCGTAGGGACGATTGGGAACAAAGGTGGCCCCGCTTGCCCCCGGAAGAACCAGCGCCTCTCCACGTTGCTTGGGCATCTGGTAGCGACCCGTGCGGGAAGCGATGTTGAAAACCTCCGAGCGAATATCCACGCCGTCAATCTCGACTACACGATTCCCCAATGAGTCAGTCATGATCCCCCTCCCGCTTCTTGCAAGGCGGCCTTGCGCTGGAGCATCTTCATCATTGAGTAGGTGCCCTTTTCTGCAACCGGATTATGGATTTCCACATTATATTGAGTGCCGATGTAGTCGCCCCGCGTATGCTCCCCAGCAAGCTTCTTGCCCTTGGCAACGCTCTTGGCCCCAAGCTTGTTCGGGAGGTCTGAGACAGTCGGCTCAAGAACCATGCCGCCACCGGAGAACTTCTGAGCTTGGTTCAGCGCCCACAAGTTGCCTAGCCCGAGGGCCTTAGCGGCCTCCCGCTTGATAACAAACTCACCGGGCGTGAGCATGGCAGGCACGGAGTCCTGGTTCCCAGCCCCGGGGACTGGTCCACCGGAAGCGAAGTAGTAGGTGCCAGCGCGGTAGCGTGCAATGTCGCTCGTGAGCTGCGAGGTCTTCGCAGTTGGTAGAGAGGCGAGCTGCCCCGACTGGATGCCCTTCTCCCAGAGAGTGACCACTCCGAGATCCGAAAGACCCAGCTCTCTGGCAACGTCACGGAGTCCGGGGGCAAAGCTCAAGCGGTTCAGTAAAGCAATCAGCTTCATCAAAGCCTGAAAATCTTCGGAGTTCGTGTCCGTCTGCGCCATGAGCAGGGAGTTCATCTCCTGCGCCTTGGCATAGTTCGCGGCTGCCGCTTGGGCCTCGTCAAGAGCGCCTTCGTCAGGAGTGAGCCACTCACCCGGACCAATCTCATTCAACCAGTCCAGCAAGGGACCAAAGCCCCACTGGGCAATCGTGCTCAGAGCAGCGGCAAACAACGCCTCATGTGCGTTCTGGCGGCGTCGGTCCTCGATTGCTCTGTCCAGCGCGGGCCAACCTGCTAGAGGATGAGGAGTCTCTGTGTCCTCATCGTCACCTGAAACGCTCCCTGGACCGCCTCCGGGAGCTGCTGCAACTGGTCCTTTCTTGCCCTTCTTGCCTTTCTTCCCCCTCTTTGGCTTAGGAGGGCCGAGAGTCTTCTTCGGAGCGGCAAGGCGCAAGTGAGCCCGATTTGGGAAGCTACTCGCACTGGCAGCGGCGCCGCCCACTCGAACGTGGGATCCGGTGCTCTCGGCATTAAAGGTGCCCAGCGTGCCAGAAGTGTGTCCGGGACTGCCCGTGCGCCAGCCCACAGAGTAGTCGTCCTTGTCCCCAAGCCCAGATCGGAATCCGAGTCGTGGGAGGGCCGAAGACATACTTCCCGTAGCGAACAGGCGGGTGTAGGGATTGCGCCCTTTAATGACGTTGGTGACCGCGCTTTGCAGACCCGAGCAATCGTAGCCCCTGGGACCTACTCCGCCCCAAACGTAAGGCTTGCCATTCTGAGCCTTCGCAAAAGCAATGGCACGCGCCAGCGCGTTGCTGCCGCCTGTCTCCTCTTGGTCCTCGACACCACCTCGCTTCTTGCCACCTCCTCGCTTCTTGCCACCTCCTCGCTTCTTGCCCCCGCCCTTCTTCTTTTTCTTCTTGGCTGGGGCCACCACGGCCACAACCGCTGCTGGAGCACCCTTCTTTTTCTTCTTGACCTTGCCACCCTTTGCAAAGCCCTGTGGCTCTGCTTCTCCGGGACCGACCAAATAGGGGGGCAAGCCGGAGCTTTGCGCCAGAGCCAGCATGTAATCCTCTGGAGTGAGCCTCTTCTTGCGCTTCTTGGCCAGCCCGCCTGCTGCAAAACGGTCGTAGAAAGCTGAAAGCCCTGAGTAGCCGGAGCGGTTAATGGCCCGCAGGTTGCTCAAACCAATCGAAGAAACTTGATTTTTAGAAAATACCCACTCGCCGGGGGTGAGCAGCGCAGGGGCCAGCTCAGAGTTGAGTCCGCCGGAAGCGAAGATATTGACACCCTTGCCGGAGTTCGGAGGTGTCGGCTTAGCCGTGGCAGCACGGGGATGCAGAGCCTCTTGGCCACGTACCCAATTGACCGCGGATCCGGCGACACGGGACAAGAGCCCGTGCGAGATCTCCTTCAAACCACCGGGGAATGGTAGGGAAGAGCTGCCGAGTGCCCTGAGAGCCACATCGAAGCCCGCCTTAATCCCGTTTGCGGCGCCCATACGGAGGAACTTAGACGCCGAGCGTACGAGGTCCCCGAGCCCGAAGCTCTGAACAATGCCCCCCATGTGGAGCCCTTGCTTCTTCTGAGCCCGCTTCTTCATGGATCTCGGGTCATTGAGCCGCATGAGATTTTGGTGGCCAATGGCCTTGACGGCATCTTTCCTGAGCACGAACTCGCCTGGCGTGAGCAAGGCTTGTACCGAGTCCCGGTTGCCGTAGCCGGGGACGTAGGAGCCTCCTCGCTTGTTGCCCGCGTACCCTCCACGAGCCTTCTTCTCAGGTGCGTAACTGACACTCGGGATGTTCACATTCAGACCGAGGAAGCCCACCACCTTGCGGAGGGCTGCAAGGAGCCCGTCGTTAATGACGGTATTGACAACGAAAGCCACGGGCTTATCAAACTTAGACTTGATTCTGTCCCATATGTCGCCAATTGCGTTCTTGAAGCTGGTTGCACCACCCTTGACCTTGTTCCAGAGATCCGTGAATCCGGCCTTAATCTTGGTCCAGAACTTCTTTAGGCTCTCGTAACCTTCCCTAACGGGATCGATCAGGTAGGTCTTGATCTTGTCCCAGACCCGCTTGAAAGCACTCTTGACCAGCGCCACACCAACCAAGAACGCGGCCTTGATATCCGGCCAGTACTTCTTGAGCTTGCCCCATGCCCACATCAATGGGTCGATGATGAGGTTCTTAATGACTGCCCATGCGACCTTGAAAGCGGTTTTCAGGACGGCGACGCCGACCATGAAGATGCCCTTGATCAGGGGCCAGTACTTCTTGAGCTTGTCGAAAGCCCAAACCAGTGGGTCGATGATGAGGTTCTTGATTGCCCACCATGCGACCTTGAAAGCCGTTTTCAGAACAGTGACGCCGACCATGAAAATGCCCTTGATCAGGGGCCAGTACTTCTTGAGCTTACCGAAAGCCCACATCAATGGGTCGATGATGATGTTCTTGATTACCCACCACTGAACCTTGAGCCAGATCAGTATCCCCTTGACCGCGATACTGAACCCAGCCTTTATCCAGCCCCAAACCTTCTTGATCAGCTTCCAGCCGTCTTTGAGGGGGGTCTCCATGTCGGAGCTGATCTGTTTCCATGGGCCACCGAGGTTCTTCTTGACCCAATCAACAGCATCCCCGAAAATGTCCTTGATCTTGGCCCAAGCCTTCTTGGCGCCGCTCCAGATCGCCTTCAAGGCCCCCATGATGTGGGGACCGATAGCGTCCCAAGCCTTCTTCAAGTGCTTGGAGATCCAGTCCATTGCCACACCAATGGCTTTTTTGATCTGGTCCCAATACTTGATAACCAGGATCACAACGACAACTAGGGCCGCGATAACCAAGCCCCACGGACTGGCAAACATGAGCTTGCTGAGCACGGCCATTGCCTTGCCCACGCTGCCCACCATGGTCGTGAAGAGAGGGCCAATCTTACCAAAGACGGCGAAAAGGCTCTTACCGAAAGAAGTAATGAGGGGCAGGATCCCAGCGAAAATGCCTGTAAAGGTGGAGATCTGCCCCGCCGTCTCCGCCACCTTCTCATTGACCCCGGGCAGGATGGAAACGATAGCGGCGGCTGTGCTCACTCCTCCAGCCGCCTCCATACCCTTGCCCACGGCAGGAGTGATTACACCCTTGGCCCTGGTGAGGTGACCGGCCTTCTTAGAGCCACTGGAAGACGAAGAGCCGTCGTCTTTCTTCTTGAGGGAGCTGAACATGCCTCCACCAGAAGAGCGGTGAGACCCTCCTCCACTGGAAGACGAAGAGCCGTCGTCCTTCTTCTTTTTGAGGAAGCTGAACATGCCGCCACCAGAGGAGCTTGATGAAGCAGCAGGAGCTTGTGGCGGACTGGGGCTTCCGATGAAGCCACCCTCGTTCCTAGCCTGGAACCTTGAACGGAGCCCGCCGAAGAGCCCGCCGCTACTCTTTTTATGTTTGGGGCCTCCTCCCGAAGGGGAGGGTGCGGGACCCCCGGTGAAGGTGGCGGAGAGACGTTGGCCAAGACTTGCCCTGTGCTGTCCGGGGTCTGCTGGGGCAGGGGGAGGACCACTGGCCAGCTTCTTCGCACCCTTGACCAGCGTCGTGACACCTGTGATCTTCCCAGCGAACCTGACAGCGGCGATAGCCGCGAGTCCCGCGGCAACAGCCTTGAGCCCAGTACCAATGCCTGGTAGCCCAACGAGACCCCTGAAAGCGTCCACCATAAGGTTCAAGGTGTCCACGAAAACTTCAAACGAAGAGATCCCGCCACCGGAAGTGAGGAGATCGGTCAGAGCGCCCGCGACGTTGGTCAGGAGGTCCACGAACTTGTCTGCGAAATCTCCCGAAAACGCGCCGATCAGCTTCTCAAGCGCAGGGAGGAGTTCTTCTCGCAGTTGCTTGAAAAGTGGCCCGAGATTCTTGTTCTTGCCGAGCTTGAAAATCGTCTTGATCAGAGAGCCGAGCAGGAGACCAAACTCGTGAAGCCCAGGCCGAGCCGCGTCGAACCAGTCTTTGAGGGAGTTCTGCCCCTTGATGCTGCCGGTCCACTCTCGCCAACCTTTAGCGTAGTCCGCGAGCCCCTTGAGCATGTCCTTGCCGAGCGGCATACCCGCCTTGCCAATGTTCAACAAGGCGTACCAAGTGTCTCGGAGAGCCCTGCCCAAAGACCGGAGGATCTCCCACGTGTCAGCGAGCGCGTTTCCGATGCGACCCGACTCGTTGCCCGCTTTCGCGGTGGCCCGCCAATACTTGGTCCAGCCCAGAATGGTTTGGGATAGCCAAGTCGTGAATGGGCGAGCAGCGTCAGCCACGTAGACCAAGGCGGCACCAATATTGGTCATGGCCTTGCCCGCATCAGAAACGATGCCCTCATTGGACTTGGCGAGCCTGCCAAACATGGCCGTGAACGGGCCGGACGTGCCAAGCTTGGTGGCCTGCCAAGCTGTGTCCCCCATGATCTTGCCGATCTTGCCGAAATGCTCAGCAATCGCGGGGGTGAACTGCGTAATCCGCACCATGGACTTAGTGAGCCCGGGGAACAAACCCTCTTGGGCAGACAGGCGTACCTTCATCCACGCGTCCTTGAGCCCCAGAAGGGTGCGCACGAACTTCTGAGCAGCGGGGGACAGCCCTGCCATTGCAGCGGCAAACTCATCTATGCCCCCAGCCGCGGATCCGCCTGCTGCGCCAGCCGACATTTGCGCGTCCTTGACGCCCTGCATGGCATCCTTGATCGCCTGTGCGTTGGCTTGGGCATTTCTCTTCTGCTGCCGGTGCGCGTCGTCAAGGGCTCGTACAGCTTGCTCTACGCCGCGCTGAGCCTCTGCCTCTGACCTCTTGGCTTGCACCACCATGTCCGAGCCTTCGACCCCTTTACGGGCCGTTTCCTCGTACTCGTCACGTGTTTCAAGCTGGGATTTCTTGGTCTGTTCAAGAGAATTCCGCGCCTCATCCACAGAAAGCTGGGCTTGTCGAATCGCCAAGTCGCTGGAGGTGGGATCGACCAGAACTTCTGTGAGTCGCTTCTGAGCCTCTTCCAGACTGAGTGTGGCGCCTCTTTCTTGGAGCGCCAGCTCCTTGAGGCTTTGACGCATGTCGTCAATATGCCGCTTTGCATCCTTGCGGGACTGGGTTAGAGCCTTCTGGGCATCCTCGGCAGCTTGGTGAGCCTGCTTAACCCCGTACTCGGCGTCCTTGATTGCTTGCGCGTCTTGGCGGGCCGAGTCAGCCGCGTTACGCCTCGCATCTTTGACCGCTCGTTGGGCTTGGGCAATCTGCCGCCCTGCGTTCTGGTTGGCTTTGCCTAGACCCCCGGCGCTCTTCCCAGCGGCGGATTGGGCCTTCATTCCGGCCTTGAGAGCTCCCCCGATCCCACCGAGTGCGGCGACCAACGTCCCAGCCGCGGATCCGGCTGCCATGAAAGCGCCGGGGAGCGCGGCGGCAGCGTTGCCCACACTGACCAGGGGGCCGATGAGCGCGGCTGCGCCCGCTGCAAGCTGGGAGATCCCCACAACCAGAACGGAGATCCCAGAAGCGATCCCCGCGAACATGGTGCCCATCCCCAGCAGGGGAAGCGCCCTTAGCGTCCGGTCAAAGGAGGTCAAGTTTCGGGTCCCGCGCCCAATAGCCCCAATGAAACTGCCGATGGAAGAAGCGGCGGACCTAGCGGATCCGTGGAGACTCCGATTTGACCGATTCAAACGGTCTTGCGCGTCTTTGTGCCGATGAATCGTCCGGGTAACTTCGATCTCGCGGCGCTTGACCAGATTCAACACCGAAGCGTACTGGGCCGAGTCCCTGCCAGACTTGGCCTCAACCTGCCCCAAGCGAAGCCGTGCAGCTCCTAGAGAAGCCTCGGCCCGCTCCCTTGCGACGGCGGCATCCCTAACCTTAATTTCTGCTCGGGCAAGCTGCTCCGCGCTCATCTTTTGGCGCTTGTTGCCAGCCTCTGCACGGTAGGACTCAGCAATGGCCCTGCTCATCTCCTGCCGCTTGGCAGCGAGGGAAGCAATGGTCCGTTGGACCGCCGTGCCCTCTTTTTCCTGAGCTTGAGCGTGGCGGGCTGTGGCTTTAGTTAGGTTTTCTGTCTCAGTTGCATGGGCACGCTTCTCTTTGGCGGCCTTGGAGTGGGTCGCAACAGAAGTCTGGATGGTGGATTGGACACGCTTCTCAGACTTCTCAAGCTCAGTGTTCCCTGCGACTGCATCGCGGTTGAACTTGTCTTTCTGCCGATCAAGCTTGCGGAGGGACTCTTCGGTCTTACGGGACTCACCACGGACTTGGCCAAAGTTAGCCTTGATAATCCATTCGACTACGCGGGATGCCACGGTGCCCTCCCTTCTAGCCCCCTGAGAATCCTTGCATCAACCTGGCCACTGAATCGGCTGAGTTGAACGCGGTCTTTGAGCCACTTTCAACAATCTCGTCATAGTCGAATCCCTTGCGGGGATCATCTCCCCCCTGAGTATCGTCCCCACGCGCGGTTAGGCGTAGCTCAATTTGAGAGGCGTGTTCAGCAAGTTTGCCTCCGCCTTCCATCGCCGTGGCAGCGGTGAACTGGGCGATTGTCCGGGTGGACCATTCCCAGATCACTTCTTCTCGGATCCGGTGTGCCCAAAGCCGCGCTTCAATGGCGGCAAGGATCTGCCGCAACCGGCAAACAGGGAGGTCTAAAACGCGCTCGTCTGACCAGCCATACTGGTTCTGGACCAGATCAATAGCCGTGGAGAATCCTCCGGTCAGCTCCGACTTCCTTTTTAGGTTCTCGTCGCGCCGATCTTCTCCGCCGTCTGGAGCATCTGGCCGAGTCGTTTTCCCAGTGCGCGAAGATCCTCGGCCTCACGCTCCACAATGACCTGAACGATGGTCACGGTGTCCTCCAACTCAGGATTCTCAAGCTCCTCACGAAGAGACCCGAGCAGGATCACGTCCTTGTCGGGATTACCCGTGAGGTTCTTGGGAGTGACCATTGACTGGATGAAGTCGATGGTCTCGTTCTCAGCCTCGGGCAGAGAGAAGAGAACCATGCCAAGGAAGGTCTGGACAAACGCTTCGGGATCGTCAAAGTCGAGCTGGGCCTGATCCAGAATCTCAGCCGCACCACGGGTGACGATACGGAGCAACCGAAGAAACTGCCGGAGCTTCAAAGGCTGGATCTCGAACTCAGTGCCCGAAGCCAGCTTCATCTGAATGGGCTGGGGGTCCAGCCGCTCAGACTCACTTCGTGGGGGTTGGGGCTTTGCCGGAGCTACCACGGGGGCATCCCCAGTAGCGTCCTCGGTGTCAAGAGCTAGTGACAGTTGTTCGGCGCTCATGGCGCTCCCTTCTTCTGGGTTTACAGAAATCTAGAATCAGACTGCCTGCGAGTTGACCAAGCGACCAATAGCGCGGTCACCAGTGGTCAAGCCGTGTGTGGGGCCGAGCGTGGCGCCCTTCTCATCCTTGGTGCTCATGAGGGCCTTGCCCGCATAGTTGAGAACCAAGCCGTCACGGTACGAGGGGCCGTCGAAGGAGATCGGAGCAAACTGGACCTTGTAGAGCACGAAGTCGAAAACCCGAGCCACACCGTCAGAGTCCTTGGATGGGACCCGAACCAGAACGGGCTTCGGGGAAGCGTTCAGAGACTTTTCATTCCACAAGGGGAGGGCATACTGGGTGGCTGCACCCGTGCCAGACGAGGTGATGGTGGCGCTGGTCATGGTGGAGATCACGCTGAACGGAACGTACCCAGCGGTGATCTTCAAGTTGGCGAAGTTGAACCAGTTCCACGTGCTCAAAATGGTGTCGTCACCAGTGTTGTCGTAGGAATCGGTGTCCACCTCGATGGAGCCCTCGCGGATGCCGTAAATGTCGGCAACCTCCGCTCCGGTGCCGCCGTCAAGAATCGCGGCGTGAGACACCGAAAATCCCTCAAAAGTCGTGCCAGCCATATTCTTTCCCTTTCAGAGAATCGGGCGCTCACCTTGAGCAAGTTCAAAGTCAGTATCGGCAGGTCAGCCCCGCTCAACCTCTGACTCTACGAGTTGTCCCATGAAGTTAAAACGGTGTAGAACGCGCCTGACTGCCGGATCCGTGTGTCTTGCACTACGGGCGCAGGAGCGGCAAGCGAGCTCAAGAAGATTGTCCTGAGAGACAACAGGGAGCTCACCCTCGGAACGGATCTTCATCAGAAGTGCCTTCGGGCCAATCGGGCACCTAAGTTCCACCACCATTGGAGCTGCCACACCGATCACCCTTCGCAGTTTAAAACCGTCTTCGACAGTATCGGCGCGGCTACACGATGGAGAGAAACCTCTGAATCACCGAGCCCCAATCGGAGCTTTGAACAAGCTGTGAGGCGAGCTGCCCTTTGCCACGTGTGGCAGCGCGAGACTCCACGGCCTCACACATGGCAGAAACCAAGGCGTCATGATCTACCCGAAAAGAAGGGAGCCCCTCCACGTGCTCCGCGATCTCTCCGGGGAGTGGCCAGCCAGTATCCGAAGACCCCCATTGCCTATGACCCCCGAAGTCGCTGTAAAGAACGGGGATGCCCATCGACTGGGCTTCCAAGGCGGGGAGGTTCTTGCCCTCGCCCCATGAAGTGGCTAGGTAGGCGTGACACTGAGCGTAAAAGTCGCGCATCTGCATGTGGTCCCAGACCTCGTACCGGATCCGCAAACCGGGGTATCGCTGCTCCATGGCAGGGTGAAGAGTCCGAGTGATCGTCTTAAGGTGTAGCTCCACCTTCTCGCCGTACTTGGCTCGCACCTCTTCAAAGGCGTGGATTGCAGCAAAAGGGTTTTTCCGTTGGTGCAGAGCGCCCACCATGCAGAACCGGAACGGATCCCCCCACGAGCGCAACCTCAAGTCGTATCGCCAGTCGGATGCCCAAAACCCGCCTTGTAGAACCTGCATCTTCACGCCTGCCTCTTCACAGTGTGGAGCAAACGCTTGAGCAGTCACCTCGTCGTAGGCTAGAAACAGATCAAAAGGGGCCAACCGCTCAGACAAGTCGGTAGCGATCTCCGGCCCCATCTTGGTGAACTCCCACATGGACCAAGCAATCTTTTTCTTTGCCCTGATATCGGGAACGTCGATCCCACCAAGCTGTGCTGGGTCAGTGTGGTGCAGGAAGTAGTCAAACTCAGAAAGAGGCTCTTTGACCAGAAGCTTCGTAGTTTCCATGGGGAGAGGGGGCCTGACTGCCATGGGGTCAATGTGTGTGTCGAGCCCCGCCTCGGAGAAACCCCGCACTAGAGAGAAGCCGTCATTCCCGTAACCAGTGTTTGCCACCAAAGGGGTGCGGATCAGCATTGAGTAAGTGGGCACAGGACCTCATTCTGTAACTAGCTGGTACTCACGGGATCCGCGGATCACGTACCCGTCCGTTTTTGGCACGTCGGTCATGGAGAAGCCCCCGTCCGCCAGACTGGACAGGATCCGAACGCCGCTCCAGTTTCTATCCGCCTCCTCCGCGAGAGGGAGGTGGAAGCACGGATTCAATTTCTTGAAAATATCCCGGCAGCGACTGTCCGCGTCTGCTGCTTCGGGGGACCCATCTGCTGTGCGAGTGGAATCGGAGTAGATCGTAAGGCGCACCACGGGCCGTTCAAACGTATTGAATCCGGTGTCACCACGATAGTCACGAGAGGTGAGAACCACCACGGACTTGCCAGACCCCTCTGGATCTCGGTAGGGCAGTCCCTCCCCAGTGAGCCCTTGGAAAAGCCACGCTCCGGCGACCTTCTCGGAGAGGGTAGCCGTAACGGGTGCCTCTGTGCCGATCCTGCCTTGATCTACGAGTTCTTGGAATGGCGGAAAAGCTTGGAGTCGCAAAACCGCTGCTGCTAGTAGGTCCATCTACCTCACCCTGGAAATCCCATATCGACAATGTGATCAATCTGGGCTGCGAAACTGGGGATGCCTCCGAAGAAATCGTGGGAGCCCCCTCTGTCCATTTCGTAGATTGCGTAGTCCACGGGATCGTTCGGGGGACCAGGCGCGGCGGGCTTCCAAAGGACCCCACCGTAGGTGATCTTCCCAGTCCAAGTTTCCCCATCGAAGTCGGTCTCGCTCTTGCCAGAAGCCTTCAATGACCCTGTGATTATGTGGGTACGGGCTTGGGTATCAACAAAAGCGGCACGGTGGACTGTCTCCAAGCCGGAAGTCACTTTGTACGAGGGGACTTTTTGCCCGTCGTCCATCTTCTGGATCAAGGAAGCCAGAACGTCCTTGCCCTTTAACTCCTGGATCTCCCAGTCTTTCTTGCTCACTTGGCACCCTTGCCCGCACTGATCTGGGAGGGGACTTCACTGACTCCCACCTCAATGTGATGATTCCTCGTGGGTCTCCAAGCTTCATCAACTGCGCCCTCAATCAAGAAGGTGCCGCTGGGGCCAAAGCTCATGCGAACTCGCATACCGGATTCGACCCCGGAACTGGCTTTCAGAAAAAGGACCCCTGACCTATCGCTAGGTCTTCCAGCTTCGGCGGTCCACAAAGGGTCTTTACCTCGTCTAATGAAGTTGAGATCCAAGAAACAGGGGACGTTCCTAGCGACCTCTACCCACTGGGACTTGGCGAGCCCCGCCTCCATGGTCATGGAGAGTTTCAGAAGGGAACATTTGTGTTTTAGTAACCCTGGGTAGGACATGCTCTCACCCTCCGAATTGGTCCTTCAATGTGAAGGATGGAGAGACGGCGCCGAAGGGGGAGGAGAACACGATCTCGGAGGTTATCGAGATGCTGGAAACGGCGCCGGAAGTACTCAAAGCGGTGAACAGGGAGTCCAGCCAAAAAAGCCCTGAGTCCTGGGACTTCGCGGCTTGGGCCACCTTGGAGTAGGAGTAAGAGCCGATTCGCTCAGAAGAGAAGGGCGAGTTGATCTCATCCCGATTCTCAGCTTGGGTCTGCAACCAAGTTGCCAACTCAAGAATTGCGTACTTGAGAATACGAGAAAGCTGCGGATCCGCGGGGTACTCAGTGATCTGAGTGTGCTGCCAAACGGCGTCCGTGGCTTGGCGAAGAGTGAACTCCGCCGTAGCAAACTGCTCTTCATCAAGGAAGGGAGCCTGCCGAAAAGTTCGGAGCTCTCCAATCGTGGGAGGGAGAAGCACGGCCCTTTCCTTTCTTCTAGTTAGACCTTGCCGAACCGCTCTTCGCGGATCTGCTCAGCCTTGGCGAGTTGAACCCTGTCGGCTTCTGTTAGTTCTTCATCTTCGATCTCAGTCAGCCGCTTTCCCTGCCAACGCCCCTCACGGAAGAACCACTTACCCCACTTGGCGATCTGCTCCTGCTCAGTGAGTTGAAACAGGTTGCGCCCATCTGGGAGGAGGGAGGAGTTCCAGTTGTCTGAATCCGGTTCAAGGGCGAGCTCTTCGCCTCTGTACCAAACCTTCCCGAAAACTGTGAACCCGTCCTCCAGAAAGTGAACCACGAGAGTGCCCGTGGCCACTTTGGTAGGAGACTCTCGGCTTGATTCTAGGTCCGCCTCTCTGCCTTCGTACTTCGCCTCAAACTCCGCACGGATCTTCGCCTCCAAATCTGCGCGAATGTCGGACTCTTTCCTCGGGCCTCGACGGGGCTTGGGCTTTTCTTCGACGGTCGTGCCGTTCTCTGTGGCCATTAGGTGCTCTCCTAGTTTCAGTTACGGAACTTCTCAAGGTCTTCGGCAGAAACAGCCTTGGGAGAAGGATTGTCAGCACTGATCGGGTGCTTCCCGTCCGCCCCAAGAACCACGTTAGCTGCCTCTTCGACTGCCGCTGCCTCTTCGACTGCCGCTGCCTCTTCGACTGCCGCTGCCTCTTCGACTGCCG
>ERZ724522.142-NODE-142-length-43737-cov-13.757978_pt1 | contig 43737 bp, 54 predicted proteins | sample MGYA00376055_ERZ724522 | MGnify/ENA primary metagenome ERZ724522 (study PRJEB28724, sample SAMN07190884) | wastewater metagenome | isolation source: effluent of sewage treatment plant in Hong Hong | place: Hong Kong | collected 2016-03-17 ... | reverse complement strand
TGGCGATTGAGCTCGATGGGAAGGGCCTCTTCATGCAGACACTGACCGGCTCATGCCACTGCGGCGCCGTCCGCCTCACGCTGCCTTCAAGCCCCGAGACGGCCACCAGCTGCAACTGCTCGCTGTGCCGGCGCGTGAGCGGCTTGTGGGCGTACTACGAGTTCGGCTCGGTGCAAGTCTCCGGGCACCCCGAGCACACCGAGGCCTACATCCAGGGCGACCGCACCCTGCAGACCCTGCGCTGCCGCCACTGCGGTTGCGTCACGCATTGGGAGCCACTGCCACCGATGGCGGGCGCGCGGCATGGGGTCAATTTGCGCAACTTCGATCCTGCGCTGGTGGCCTCGGTGCGGGTGCGGCACTTTGATGGCGCCGACAGCTGGACCTTCCTTGATTGACGCGCCGAAGCTCGCTCAGCACTTACTCGCTGCTCCTACTCGCTGCTCGTGACGTGATCGCTTCCCTCGGTGGCCCGTTACCGGGCCAGCCTGGCGGCCATGTGCGAGCAAGGCAAATGGATACTGTTTGCTGACCCCTGCAGCCAATCGAGGAGCCTTCCATGTCCACTCTCCCCGGCCCCAACGCAGCGTTGCTGGTCGTCGATGTTCAAACCGGCGTTGTGGCCGAAGCCTGGGAGCGCGACCGCGTGGTGGCGAACGTGGCCCTCGCCGTGGACCGCGCACGCGCGGCCGGCTTGGCCGTGATCTGGGTGCGGCACGAGGACGACGAGCTGCAGCCCGGTACGGCCGCCTGGCAGTGGGTGCCCGAGCTGCAGCCGCTGCCGAGCGAAGCCTGCGTGGCCAAGCAGTTCAATTCGGCCTTTGAAGGCACGCCACTGCTGCCGCTGCTGGATCAGGCGGGTGTGTCTCGGCTCTACCTGGCCGGCGCGGCCAGCAACTGGTGCATCCGGGCCACGGCCTACGGCGCGCTGGTCCGCCAGAGACGGGTGGAAAGACTGAAATGACCCGGAAGGCGGCCTAAGTGCCTGCTGTCCCGGTGGATGACCTGCCAAAGTGCTCGGATTTCAATCTTTCGCCGAAATCCGAACTCAGAGGAAAGATTGAAAAGGGTGTGGTGACCCTTTTCGGGGGCGTCGCTCGAGCAGGATCCCCGTCGGGGAATCGCGATGGCCTACCGTTGAAGCCGGTAGAGGTCGGACCAGAGGTTCCCGTACGCGCGGGACTTCTCCGCCTGGTCGGGCCGGTCGTGGATCCGTCTCTTGAAGTTCGGGTAGTCGACCGAGTCGCCCAAGGTCGCCATCAGTGTCGCCAACTGGGGTTCGGTGACCAGGATCCGCCACCGGTAGTCGGCATCGGGAGACCGATGGATCTCCAGATCGCAGCCAGCCGCACCGAGGAGGTTCGCCAGATCACCCCGAACCCGTGCGCGCACGTGGTATCTGCCACCCTTGCTGACGATGGAGAAGAAGCCGAGCTGGGAACAGATCCACATATCAGATCAACGGCGTGCCGACAGTGGCGTCGCCCGCTTCCGAAAGGGTGGCCCACCTCCGCGCGGCCGCCACAACTCTTGCATCGGTCGTCGCGTCCCAGATCGGCCGAGCCTCTCCATCGGTCTCGATCTCGACGGTATGCGGCCAGTCGTCACTCCGCCCATCCCTTGGCACACACGAGGCGATTCCGATCTCCAGCAGCGTCGGTTTGGTCTCGATGTAGCAGACCCGCCCGTCGATCTCAGCCAACGGGACGAGGCCACCGTCGATGGCTTCGATCCAAGCGCGGGAGAGCACCAGAGGTTCCGAATCCGGTGTCTTAATGGTCATTGGATCTCCCATTTGGAGGCGTCCGAACCGGGTTCCAGGTTGACCTGAGCCGAGGCTGAAGCCCCGAGGTTCAAGGCCGGCAGGTTCCACGAAATGTACGTCACCTCGTTCTCGGAATCACCCAGGAAGAAAGTCGACCCCGTCCCAGGCTGGCGCTCCAAGAAGTACAGGCCCGTCAGGCGCGTGTGGGGAACTGCCGTGACGGTCCGGGTGCCGCTGAAGATCGGAGCAAACAGCGACCCGGATTCGTTGACGCCGCGCAAGTATATGCCGCGCTTGCCTTTGGAAAACGGAACCACCCCTTTGGTCGTCTCGGTGCGGAACACGCGCGCCAGGCGCCGAGTCTGATCGTTCCCCTGGAAGCTCGTCCGAGCCAAGACTTCCTGGACCAGCGCGTGATAGATCTCGAACGTGACGTCGTACTTGTCTCCATGCCTGCCGTGAACCTGTTTGAAGACGGACTCGCCAGGGGCATCGTGAAAATCGGCGGGCGCCGAGCCAACTAGGCGATTCATCCACCAGTGCTTCAATGCCCGGCTTTCCGCCGACTTCGAGCTGCCGCCTTGGGAGTTCGCCCACTCGGTGACGATCGTCCAATCCGCACCGGCCTGACGCATATACTCGGCCGCCCGGGAGACCACCGAGTCGCTCGCCTGACCCTTTGATGGTGGCAGGTTGAACTTCGTGACGGTGTGGACCTTCGCGCTGAGGTCGCCTTGAGCCTTCGCGAGCTGTTCGATGACCGACAGGTAGTAGGCGGCCATCTGCTTCTCCTGCGGCTTCCCTGACGCGAGCAGCGTATCAAGGGTGGGCTTATGGGCGAGCGCCTTCTGGAGCTTCGGAGCGTTGTACTGAGCATCGCCCTTGGCATGGTGACCGTTCACCGTCTTGGCCGCCATCAGGAGGTCGTCGAAGTACATCTGGCTCGGATCAACCGTAGCGGACGCTTTCGTGGTCCTCAGATGGTTAAAGTAACGGCCTTGGCTGTCCTTCGGTCGGACGTCACCAGGATGCGCCTGTTGGAGCGATCCGGCCATCTCGTCGAAGACTCCGGCGGCCCGCATCCCCACGATGTGCTTGGTCACCTGATCCGCGTGGGTTGCGGAGAATTGTGTTCTCTCGAACTCGAGGGCCTTGGATCCGACCGACCGGAGCTGCTCGAGCCGTTGTTCGAGCATGCGGCGGACATCCGGCGGCACCACGGCCGGAATGCGGCCGGGATCCAGCCGCTCCACCTGCCGCGCCACGTCGAAGATGCTCAGTCCACCGAACACCCGGGCCGTCGGAGGGTTCTTCGCCGGGTCCCGCAGCGTCCAGATCTCGTTCGGAAACGCATTCCACTCGGCATCGGTCTTGGGCTTGCCCTGGGCACGGAATCTGAAGCTACCCCCGTTGTCGATTCGCCACGGGACCCCGGCGGCATCGACCAGGATGTTGTCCAGCCCGAGTCCTGCGACGTCCCAGTTCCCAGCCCATGCGTCTACTGCGAAGCCCTCCTGGATTCGACCGTAGACGGCGGCCCGGTCTTTCGGTGAGGCGGTCTTCAGGTACTCCCCTAGGGTCTTGCCATCGACAAACCGGGCCAGTTTGACCGGGCGATCGCCCTCGTATAGGCGGGCCTCCGGAACAGCGGCGCCGGCGGCGCGATAGAACTCGTCGGCGGCGAATTCCTCCCTGAGATGCTCGGGCGAGGCTCCCCGCTTCATGACGTAGAGGTCCCCGGTGACCTTGTCGCGGACCAGCTGGGCCCCGGTGCTGCCTCCCAGTGGCCGGACCACCTCCACGTCCTCCACGCCCGGTGGCCATTCTCCAGGCAGCCGAGCCGGGGGTGGCGGCGCTGGAGCGGCCTTCGGCTTAGGGTCCACGGCCAGCCGCTTGCCAGCGCGATCGCCGGTCCACCAGACCGCATCCCTCTCGAACTTCGCCTGGCTTCCGAACTGCATCTTCAACCAGGCCACGAGGTCTTTCTCCAACCCGCGGACGGAAGCCTTGAGGTGCTCGTTGAAATCGGATTCGACCGGCTGCAACCGCTCCTCAGGCTCGACGAGCCTCAGCCGTTCGGCCTGAGCCCGGTCAACGTCCTCGACCCCCATCCCTGACCAGAATCCCCACGGTCCCCACGGCACCCCGAATCCTCCGAAGGACGGAGAGTTCATCGAGGTCCAGAACTTCAAGTCGTCCTTCCGCTTCACGACCCCCTCGTTGAGCATGTGAGGCAGGCGCTTTACCTTCACCTCGCGCTCGCGGATGAACCGCTGGGCTGGAAACTCGGCCAGGACGGCCGGGTCCATCCCCTGCTTCCAGTATCCGTAATCCGCGGCCGACTGCGTCTGGGTGTCGAAGATCAGCTGTAGGCGCGCCTCGCTCCGGATGTCTTCGATGGTACCGGCCTTGTCCCGAGGCTTGGTCATCGCACCGTCGGGACCGATCGTCGCCTCCTCTTCCAGCGGGCCCATGCCCAGATCGATGGCCATCTGGCGCATCCTGGAGACGAACTCGGCGCGGGATCCGGTACGGAGCGCAGTGCTGGCGTTACCATCCGGGAGGACCACGGGTTCGCGAGCACCGGTCAGGAAGTCGCCGATGCCATCTCTGGCGGTCTGGAGCCATCGAGCGTTTTCGATCGTCGCCGAGAAGAAGGCGCGTTCTCGCAGGGCCACCGGCACTCGCTGCCACCCATGGCTCTTCAACTGAGAGCCGATCACCGATCGAGCTCCGAGCTTCTCGACGGCTTCCTTGTAGAGCGCTGGCTGGATCAGCTTCATGCGCGCGTCGGGTCGCTCAATCCGCTGTTCGGCGACTGGCGAACGTAGAAAGCTCGGCCATTGCACCACGGGCAGCGCTGTTCAGTCACTCGCAGTCCATTGCTCGGTTGGCGTTTCGCGGGGACGTCCCGCCGCGCGCCTTCTGGCCCCTTCCACCCGCAGGCCCGTGTCTTCACGCACACCCATATCTCCGTCGCCGAACCAGTGGATGCAGGCAACGCCGGTTGAGTCGTGGGTTCGTTCATGCGGTTTTCTCCGGCGTGCCTGATCCTTGGGCGTTCTGCGGCGGTTGAGCGCTGGGTTTCATGAACACGATCCAATGGGTGCGGGCAGTGGTTCCGCACCTTTGGCCGAACAACGGCTTCTCGGGGGTGAGCGCGAGAATCGAAGACACCGGGACGCGATGCTCGTGCCACTTGAAGATGAGCGTTCCCAGCGGCGCCAGCACCCGAAAGCATTCGCGGAATCCGGCGCCTATCTGCTCCTTCCAATTTTCTGGGAGCCGACCGTACTTCTTGGCCGTCCATCCGTTCTGGCCGGCAAACGTGTGCGGCGGATCGAACACGACCAAGGTGAACGTTCCGTCGTCGAACGGCAGGCGTCTGAAGTCGGCGATGATGTCAGGATCGACCACGATCTCGCGGCGTCCCTCGCGGGTGTCGGCGTGCAGCGTCTCTCGACGCTTGTCGATGAAAAGGGCGCGGCTATCCCGCTTGTCGAACCAGAACATTCGCGGCCCGCAGCAGGCATCGAGGATGGGAGGGATTGCCGAACCAGGTGCTGCTGCCAACCCGGCGTTCGCGGTCTGGTCGCTCACAGTGCCCCCTTTCCGCCCGGTGGCAGAGCCTCCGCGTTCGGTGACTGGCGCAGATGAAACTCCCACGCCGCATCGTCGCAAGGAACGCAGGGGTGAGGCCATCTGACCCCGTGCTTGCAGACGTGGCCCGGTCCTATTTCCCCGAGGTCGGGGTCCGTCGCCGAACCAGTGCGTGCATCCAACGGCGGGCCGTCGGCAGCTTGTTGCCTGTCCTGGCTCACGGGCGGTCCTCCGTGGCTGAGCCGGTCGCGTTCGGCTTCCTCACACGACGCACTGGGCGGATTCCTTTCGGGTTCGCCATCAGCCGGATGGTGATCTCGCGCAGCTTCGCCCATAGGACGTTGTGCGGTTTCACGTGCCGATCGAGGATGTAGTAGAGGACGCACGCCAACTCCTCGTTGGGAATCGTCTTGGAGTATCGCGTCCAGGCCATGTCTACCGCGACGTCCTCGCTGATCGGGCGTCCGGGGAAATGCGACTCTTCAGCTCGGATGTCCCGAAGGTGGCGCAACACGGCAGCCTCCACGTCATCCGAACCCGCCGCGGGAGCGGTCGGCCGATCCTGCCCGGTGGCCATCTTGAGCGTCATAGGCAGTCCTCAAGCTCCCCTGCCAGCGATTCAGAAATCGTCTCCCAAGGGTCGAAGACATTTGCGTCGTGCAGGGTTTCCTCCGCCTGTCTGAGGGAGTCGATCAAGCTGAACAGTTCGGATGCCACGATAGCCCCAAGAGAGTCCGGCCCAGCGGGCGGGGTCAGGGTGACGACGCATCCCTCTCGACTGATCACGAATTCGCGACCGTCGATCGTCATGCGCATTCTGCGCGTGTGGGGCTCCGACTGGGCGTCTTTCGGCTTGGTGTCGATTTCGATCTTCATGTGTTCAGGGGGTGTTCGGGTCCTCCTCTCCAGGCGACACAACCTCGACGTCCATCCGAGATCCCGACATTGGATCGCCCAGTGCCCAGGTGTTGGAATCGATCCACCAAAACCATGATTCGGCCAGGTGGCCCGCTCGCGTCAGCAGCCACAGAATCAGCATGGCCACCACGCGCAGCGGGTACAGGATTGGCAGCCGAATCAGTTTCACGCGGCACCTTTCCTCAGCTTCCGGAGTCGCCGCTCGGCCGCCAGCAGGACCGTCTTTTGGATGCACCACCCAATGGCCACCACCCTCTCCAGCTCCGCGACGGACATCGTCCGCACCCGATGCAGGCGGTCATCAACGCTGCAATCCTCGGTGTAGGGAACGCCCCAATGCGGAGGACAGGGGCGACGGAAAGGACTGAACAGATCCGGCACCTGGGGAGCCGCAGTTTCGAGCGGCTTACCGGCTTTTTGCTTCACCTCCTCCAGGAGCTGACGCGCCTCCGGAGTCATGCTCGCCGCGCACGCGGAATGCTGCAGTATCGAGTCGATCTCCGCCGCGAGTCCTGGGGAGTTCATTGGGAGTCCTCCATTGTCTCCATGCAGTGCGGACAGTAGTCCCCGCCGTTGACGCGGCCCCAGCCCAGCGCCTTCGCCTCCCTGCGAACCGAGCGGACGTCGTTCCCCTCGATCAGTTTTTGCTGGAATTCGAAACCGCTCAACATGGTGAGATCGGGGAAGCAGACATCGCCCGTTCCGTGCTCGTTTTCACAGAAGATGATTTGAGCTTTGCGGATCATATAAAGGGTGCCGAACCAGTAGCTGCTGCCAGCCGCTGGGGAGGTCAGCGTTTGTACTTGGGGTTCGCGCGCGTCCGATGAGCCTGGGGTTGACGGGGGCCCACGTCGGCAGAGGATCCACCAGGTGACACCTTCGAATCCGGACGGCCACGACGGAGCAGAGCATCCGCCCGATCAGGCATCGCCTCCTTGCCCTCAGGCGTGCGAGGAATGCGGGTCGCAGCAGGACGTCCGTTTCGACGAGTTGAGGTCCCGGTGGCTGTGCTCCGCGTGCTATCTGCGAGCGGAGACGAGGGTCTGGTAGGCGTGTTCTGCATCGTGCTGGTCGGTTAGGCCACGAACTGCCATCGCGCGGCGTCGGCCTGCTTGCGGTCCCACTTCCCGATCCACTGGCATCCTTCGAACACGGCCGGGGCGATCGCGGCTCCCGAACTCGACCCGACGTGACCTGGTTGGCCGGACTCGTTCACGAACCGGCAGCCTCGGAACACGATGTCGGTCATCTCTGGCCTCGCCGACGCGCCGGCGGGCGCGTCATCGGCCAGGACGAGCCCGGCGACGTATCCGCCCTGGCCCCCGCCGAAGATGAAGGTGGAGTCCTCGACCAGGATGCGCCGGCGGGGCCAAGCGGCGGTGCTGCTGCGGAATTCGACGCCGATGGAGCAACCACTGGCGAAGAAGGCGCGGATCTCGGCGTCGATTCCATCACCCGTGTCGCTGAAGATCGCCCGGTCGAAGCCGTGGGACTGACAGCGCGTCAGCCGCGTCCGGGAGTTGATTCCGAACCCGCAGTGGCTGCGGTTTTCAGGGCTGGTGACGCTCACCGCGACCGTGTCGCAAACCTCGGACCAGAGGAGTGCGCGATCGTGGGGAACCGAGACGCCGGGGTACCGGGTGCGGGTCAGCTCCGTCCCGAGGTAGACGGCGCAGGCGTAAGATCCTGGCCACACCTGGACCACGCAGTTCTCGATGCGGTTTCCACCGTCGATCAAGTTCGGGCCGGCGTTGTTGACCAGGATGCCGAAGCCCTCACCTTCGAGCACGTCCCGGCGGCCGGCCACGTTCACCACGACGACGTCCTGGACGCTCACGCCGGTGCCCCAGATCTGCAGCGCCTTGACGGGTTTCCCCGCCGCGGCGTCTATCGAGAGGCCGGACACCTCGGTGCGGACCGCCGGCGCGTTGTGTCCCCCGCCGGTCAGGAGCTGGTAGTAGGTGCAGGGGATGGTCCCGATGAACTCGCCTGGGCTATTCAGCCTCAGCACGGTGCAACGGGATCCCGACCCGCGCAGCGCGGAGGAACCGCGCAACATGCTGAGATTCGACCCGTAGGACCAGGCGCCCGCCGTGTGGTACTCCCCCCGGCAGAGCGTGAACTCGGACTCGTACGAGCGCAGGAGTGGGTCAATCGACCCGTGGGGAATGGTGATCGGATTCATGTCAGTTCGAGGCCACCAGGCGGTACCAACTCATCCGGGGTCGGTTGCCGGAAACCCGGTTCTCGATCCGGACGCAGCGATCAGAACGCAGCTCGGCGATGCGCGAATGCACGTTCCGAGATCGGCTGATGTTGCCCAGCTTGCGCATTGACACCCAGGCGCCCCGCGCCATCAGGAGAGCGGTGAAGATCAGATCGGACTGGGTGGCCTTCGCCACTGGAGGCATGGAGGTATTCATGCGGGGTGCATCGCCCGAGCGCGCGCGCGCGCAGACAGGGTGCGCACGAGGTCGTGGAGCTGAGGGTCGGTCAGGCGTGCCGGGTCGTCCTCGCCGCCGAACTTCGATCGGCACAGGTGGCGAACGTAGGCGACATCGTGGCCGGAGTTGCGCACGGCCCACAGGAGGCGACCCCGGTTGTAACGGGGACCCTGGCGGTCCCATGTCATGACGGCGCCGAGATCCGTCGGGTCTGCCAGCAGCCGAAAGAGCAGAACCACCCGGTCGGCTTCGGCGGCGGACATCTCCTTCGAACTGGCGGACCGACCGAGGGCGATCTGGTGGCACGCATGGCGTACGGCCGCCTCCCGGTCGATGTCCGGCCGCGTCGCGGCCACGTCCAGCACCTGGCGCAGCAGCTGGTCCGGCAACGAGGTCGGCTCGGGGAGTAAATCGTCATTCAGGGACCGGATGCGGGCCCACGCCAGACGCCAGGCCGGGAAGTAGAAGCGGATGCGGGATCTGTCGGTCATGGCAAGGATCGGAACTCGGACTTCTCGCCTGGCTGTCCCTCCCTGCCCCTCTGCCAGGCCTTGGCGCCGATGGCGACGGCGAGGGCGCCGACGTGCCATTCGGAGAGCGGTTGCAGTTCGCACTTCGCGACCGAGACGTACGTCCAGGTAAGCATGATCGACGTGGTCACGAACACGGCCATGGTGCGGACCGAACTCGGCTTCCCGCTGGGACCGGAGAGAATCGCCGTGAGCAGGTTCATGGCTACCAGGCCGGACGACGAAAGACGGACTGCCAGGATCGGCGGTTCTCGCTGGCCCGGATCCCGCGTCGTTGCCAGCCCGTGGGTGCCAAGGCACCCGGGCGGGACGACCTTCGAGAGGCAGGCGTCGGAGAGGACTGGAACGTGAGGGCAAGGGCGGCGGCTAACTGGCGAAGCAGCCCGAGCGGCGCAGGAGTGTCGGCGTGATTCATAGTCCGATGGACCGCAGGATGACCTAGTCGAGATTCGAGAAGTCCTTCCGCAAGCGGTCAGAACGAGAGATGGAGCGCCGGCCTTTCACCGGCTTGGGAGAGGCTCTCCTGGACTCGGGGACTGGGCGCCCCGAACGCCGCGCGGAATGACGGATCCGCGCGGTGGCCGGCCGGGAGCGTGGCCCGGCTCGTCGTTTCCTCGCATCGCTTACCTGGTCCGCAGTGGGCACGGCCGGCAAGGGAGCTTCGGTTGCCGCCGACGACCGGCGAGCGGTGTACGCGTCGACCGCGGATCGACGGTAGGTGTAGGCCCGCGGCCGTCGCTGCGTCTGCGGCTCGGCAGGCTTCCGATCGCGCCAGGCGGCGGCTTCTTCGGGCGTGTGCGGGATGAAGCGGACGCGCGAAGCGTGGGTGGACCGGCCCGGATTTCCGGCCGCCCGGGCAGCCAGATAACGCGTGGCGGCGCGGGTGATACTGAGTGCCGACAGCGTTCCCAATTCCCTGTCGGGAACGTCAACGGTCCGGATGGAATCAGGCAGGTCCATGGCCACGGCGTCAGGCGAGTTCCTTGGTCTCGAAGGCGACCTTCGGGGAGGACTCCGATTCGCAGAGGCGGATCAGCTTGCCGGCCTGTCGTTCCAGCAGCGTCTCGGCTTCGGTGCGGAAGTTATCGACCGGCTTGTAGGCGAGGGTCGGCTTGAAGAGCTTGTCGAAGAAGCGGCCGGCGGCGGCGCGGACCTTCTCGATTGCCTTGCCCTCGCCGTCGATCTTGCTCTTCAGCGACGGGGCGGGTGCGGTGACGCGGGCGATGCAGCCGTCCGCGCCTTCGGCGGTCCAGGTCCAACCTCCCCCGTCCGTGGTGACCTGCTCCTCGGGACGCGTAGTCGCTTCGTGGAGGAGCGAGGCCTTGAGCTGCTTGAGCTCGTCGGTGAGGTCGGCGATCTGCCGGTCGAGGGCAACGGCGCGGGTGACTTCGGATCTGAGTTTGGCTGGTGTCATGGTTCTTGGGTGTGGGTTGGGGTCAGTCGAACAGCCCGCGGGCCATCGCGTTGCGATTGATCCTGCGGGTGTATTCGAGATTCGGTCGTGATTCCGTGGAGGCGGATCCGCGGTCCCAGGCGCGATCGCGGTCTGCGATTTCCTCGTCGGTGAGGCCCGAGTCGCGCTCCGGATCCCCGTTGACGTCGGGAGATCCCGAGGCGGCCCAGCAGATGGCGATCATGGCGAAGAGCAGGAGTGCGAACGCCAGGAGGCTGAGGAGAATCAGAGCGATCATGAGGCGATGGGGTGGAGGTGAAGCGTTTGGCCGTCCCAGCGGATGGCCCTGGCGCCGGCGAGGAACGCGGTGACATCGATCCGGCGGGCATGGTCCGAGAACAGGGCGACCAACGACCGCAGAGCGGACTCCTGGGCGCCGTCGAGACCGGTAACCAGGATTCGAACGTCATGATCCTGGACGTCGCGAGCTGCCTGGACGTAGGAGCGCAAGCGCTCCCACCGAGACGCGATGGCCTTGTCGGTCGCGATCAGGTCATCGAGGGTTTGGCCGGAGCGAACGACGTCGGAGCTGGTGCGGCTCCACAGGTGGGCTGTATCCCGGGTTGAGAGGCCGACCACCCTGCGGAAGAGACCCATCGCGATGTGACGCGCGACGGGGAGCGGTTCGCGGCGATCCCGCAGAACCAAGGCCTTGGGATCGACACCGAATTCGTCGGCGACCGCATCCAGGATGAATGCAGGGGACAAGATCATCGACGGTCCTCCGTCAGCACGTACCCCGCCTTGGTTTCGAGCTCCTGGGGGTCGATCCACACCACCTCGTCGCCCTCGACCTTCATCGCGAGCCGGCCTTCCAACACGGCCTGCTTGGAGTCGATCAGCGCCGGGTCGCTCAGGACTGCGATGGTGAGGTCCAGGAGCTGACGTTCGACGTCCGTCAGGTTGGCGACCTCCACCGAGACGGCGTGTCGACGGCTCACGCGACACCTCCCGCCGTCATTCTCCGATCGGCCTCTTCCTGCATCACCAGCAGACGGCGCTCAAAGCGAGCCGCCGCGCTCCTGCTGGCCGCCACCTGCATCCCGCGGCGGCATCGCACGATCTCATCCGCGAGGCGGCCATTGGTCAGCCGTCGAGCTTTCTCCCGCACCAGGACAGCTTCGGAGGTGGGGCTCATCGCGTTGCCTCCTCGGGATTGGCCATGCGCTCCGCAAGGCCGTGGGCCCACACGAAGTCGTCCCAGGTCGGCTTCCTCTTTTTCTTCGCTGCGCGCTCCGACGCGTCCTGTAGGAGCATCTTCACCGCGCCGAATCCATCCGTCTTGGCGACGTGCTGGAGGATCGTATCCGCCTCGCCGGTGGCAGGCTCCAGGTCAAAGGCCGCGGCCATGAGGTCGAGATCGGCCCGGGGCGGCTCGGTCGGCAGCTGGAGCAGGAGGGTGCGGCCGCGGCGCTTCAGCTGCTTCAGGTACTGCGCGAACTCTCCACGGGTGAGTTGATCGCGCAGGACCTGGGTGCCGATGAGCACAAGGCCGCATCGGGTGCGATCGTGGATGTACCGGAGCGTGTCCAGGCAGCGCATGACGCTGCCCTTCTGATAGGTGGTGAAGACGCGCTGGATCTCGTCGATGATCAGGAGCTTCGAGTCGTCCAGGGCAGCGCAGACGTCCTTCAGGAGGGCATCGAAGCTGCGGCTGCTCGGCACGCCGAGGGCATCCGCGAGGGTGCGGAGCATCAGCTGGACGCCCGAGGCCGGGGGCATCTCGCAGTAGGTGGTGCGCCCGTGGTTGTTCCGGCGCTGAAACTCGATGCCGCAGGTGCTCTTGCCGATCTGCGACTCGCCCAAAACGAACCCGATCTTCTTGCGGACGAAGGCGCGGCGAGCGAGCCAGTCGAACCGATCCCAGACGGAAGTCTCGATGAAGCCGGTGTCGCGGATCGCATCGCGCGCTTCCACCAGGTGGCGGAGTTTCTGGATCGCCGTGACGTGCTGGTCGATCGGCATGCGGTCACCCGCCCGCGGCTCGCCCTTGGCGTAGCGATACGCATCCCGCCAGATGCGCGACCAGGTCGTGGAGCTGTATCCGACGGCCTGCACGAGGTCCGACCAGGACCAGCGCTTCTCCCGGGCGTACCAGTGGAGCCAGCGGACGGCCGACTTCTGGTCCTCGGGCAGGTGCTCCGTGGCCGGAGTGACCGTGTGGGCTCCGATGTTGATGCCGTTGTACGGCCGGGTGAGGTCGGTATCGGCCTCCGGCGAGACTTCGGGTTCGGGTAGATCCGCGGACGTGGCGGTGGTTTCGACGATTGCTGCGGGCATGGATTCCTCCTCCGGGTCAGGTCATTCGAGTTCGCGCAGTTCGTTCATGGACACCGCGAAACCCGACGACGACCGGCCCTGCGCGGGGGCGGGATCGAGTTCGCGGAGATCTTCGAGAGTGGCTCCCCCGCGCGGGCGCGGGCGGGCCGGGGCCGGGTCCGGCGTGACGGGGCGGCCGGGGCGAGGTGGGGTCTGCCACCCGGTTGCCGGGGCGATGCCGCTGACCGGCCGGACTCCGTCCGAGACGATGGCCGTGTTGCCGAACCCATCGCGGGCCTCGCTGCGCCGGCCGCCACGCCACGACCAGGACTCGGTGCGGACGGCCTTGGACATCGCCTTGCGGATGGCCAGGGAGCGGGTCGCTTCGTCGTCCTTCCAGTCCGAGGAAAGAACGGCCTGGGGAGGCAGATCCAGGGATCTCACCGACGCAGCGATGACGTGTCCTGGCTGATACGAGCGCCACGCCTCGAGGAGGACGATCGTGCCCAGCACCTCCGGAGCGAAGGGATCGAAGTGGCAACGCACGCGGCAGCCTTCGAACTCCCACAACCCCTCGGCCTGGAACCAGATCGGGAACCGGAGAGTGGGTGTTTCCACCGTGCCGCCGACGGCTCCCTTGCGGACCGTCCACTCGCGGCACTCCCGCGAGAAGAAGACCCTCAGACCCTCGTGGAGCTTCGGCAGGGGCCGCTCGGCGATCTGCGATTCGAAGAGGGCCTGCGGCACCCACCGCCCCCAGGCCCGGCTCTCGATCGGCTCCGAGTTCACGAACGCCACCGCCCGCCCGATCTCCGTCGCCGCCTGTTCCGGTGTCAGGAAGACCTCGCGGGGATCCCGACGCCCTGCCTCGCACTGAGCGAGCAAGGCTGTGTGCTCCGCATGGTCACCGCGGGATCGTCCGACGTCTCCCGGAGCCAACGAGAGCGGCGTCCACAGCCGGTCGAAGAAGCCCTCTACCGCGTTCTTCTGCTTCGAGTGCCAGGCCTGGATGACGGGAACCCCCGCCAGTTGGAGCGCCTCCCGGACGATCGTGCTCTCCCAGGACCCGCGCTCCAGACGGAGCGCCTCGGGCATCCCCACCTCCGTGAACGCGGCTCCGAACAGGGCCACGATGTCTTCGCCCCGGTAGCTCGCTTTGCTCCGGATCACGAAATGCCAGAACGGGCAGAATCGCGTGCGGACATCGACGACGGGCAACAGCTGGAAGCGACCGACCTTGACCCCGAACTTGTCCGAGCACGGATCACCGCCGTACGGCCAGGGCACCACCACCGGGAAGTTGATCGTGCCGTCATCGCTCTCGAAGAGCGTGCCGGCACGCAGCGGCCGCTCGGAGCCGTCGGCGTCCACGTAGTGCAAGCCTCTCGGCGTCGAGATGTACGCCGAGAGCGTGCTGGCGTGGTCCCGCTGGTGCGCCAGGACGCTGCTCGGGGTGTCCAACAGCCGCTCCCACGAGGGGGGCAGGCTTCGGCTCGTCCGGCGCAGGACGATCTGGCGGAAGTCCTCGGTGACCCGCGGATCATCCCCCGCCGCCACCATCCGGAAGGCCGTCACCTTGGACGAACCACGACCGCGACCGCGCACCCGCGACTCCGACAGCCTGACGTACACGGAGCGCACCAGGGCGATCTCATGCTCGGTCGGCGTGTAGGTGGGGGTCTGGCCGCACTTGAGCCAGCCCGGAGCCAGGGCGTCGGCGCCGTCGCGCTCGTAGACCTGGGTCCACCGACACAGCGTGGGCGACGAAAGCCGCAGCATCGAGGCGGCGGCCCCCAGCGTGACGCCCTCGGCCCGCAGCTGGAGCCAGCGCTCCACCGCGCCCACGCGGCGGGCATGCTCGGCGGCGTCCTTCTTGCGGAGCTTGGGGGATCGCGGAGACACGCCGGGGCGTGCGTCGCCGGCGTCGGCATCGGGGCAGTCAGCCCCGGAATCCATCGGGCCGGGATCTCCCTGGCGCGTCTCCGCGAACCCCACCGACCCCGGAACACGGGCGAGGCACGGAACCGGCGGCGTGCTGAGCAACCGGGGGGCAGTGTCGAAGCTGCTCGCGTCCTCGTCGCGTTCCGGGGCCAGGGGGAAATCGACCGGCGCCAGAGCCGCGCGTGGCGCCGGGGAATCGGAGAAGCCGGCCGCGTCTGTTTGCGCGCGGACCCTGACGGCCGGGAGGGGGATGGTGGTGGGGAGAGTCAGCATGGTGTCCTTCAACCGCGTGCCGCGGCCTCCTCCTTGTCCGCGGCGGTGAGAGCTTTCCGAAGTTCGACCCGCAGGTCGTAGGGCATGGCGGCGACGGTCTGGCGCAGCACCGGAACGACCCGGCGCCGGTCGTCGTCGCCCAGCTTGGTCCAGTAGTCGAAGCGCTTGCCGAGCACCGTCCAGGCCTCGCTGAAGAGCTCCATCTGCTCATCCGCCCGGTGCCGCTTCTCCTGGTCCTTCGTGCTGCGCCGCCCGGCGATGCCAGCCAGGCAGGCCCCGAGCCCGATCGGGTCATCGAGATCCAGGATGCGGGGCTCAAATTCCTCCCGCAGCTCGGGCTCGGCGGCGAACGCTTCGTGGAGGCGGCGCGCCTGGAAATACAGATCCCGGCCAAACCCCATCGACCGGGCAAAAGCCTCGGAACCCCCAATGTTTTCCCGTGCGTCGACTGAATCGACGCCGGGAGCCTCCGTCCCTCGCTTCAGGCGGCGAAGGCCCCGTTCCCGGGAGGTGGCCACCATCGACTCGAGCACCCGGTAAGACAGGTAGGCACGCTGGCCCTTGGTCAGGTTCCGGCGGTGCAGAAGCTCCCGAATGAAGGTCTCGGAAAGCTCTTCGTCGGGGACGACCACGCAGGGGATTTGCGCCAGCCCCAGTGTCTGCGCTGCCAGCCTCCGCGTCTCCCCGTCCACCACCTCGTGGCGCGAGGTGATCTGGATCGGGACCCGGATGCCGTGACGCCGGATGTCCGCCACGAACGACAGCCACTCGTCCGAGTCGGGATTCCACCGCGGCATCGACTGGTTGAGCGGATGCGGCCGGAGCTCGGCCGGTGAGCGGTAGACGACCTGCCTAGGGACGTCCGGGACCGGGCGAAGAGGGGTCACCGGGCACCTCCCCCGCCGACGGGCAATGGAGACTGGATCCGGAAGGCGAACTCCCGGCAGCGGTGGTCGGCGGCTTCGAGGTCGTCCGCGAGTTGACGAAGACTCGCTGCTTCCTGCGGGCAGCCGCAGATTTCTGCGAGTGCCCGGTACAAAACAACCCGTCGGTGGACCGGCAGGGTTGAAGCCGCTTCAAGGCAGGTCTGAATGACGAGCACGATTGGGTTATCCACAGGCCGCCTCCTCAAGTTCCGCTCGAATGCGTTTCGCCTTCGCGCTGTTTCTCGCCCCGCTTGCGGCCGCGTAGACGGTACTAACCGCGTAGCCGCGTGAGATGGCGAAACGCCGCAGGGATGCGCCACGCTCCACGAACCTGGCCCTGACGCTGCGGTATTTGTTTGCCTTCACGTGGTGGGGGGAGCTAAGACGTGCGAAGTTTCTACAAGCGGGTGCGTGTGGGTCAACAGAAAACTGCGTATGGAAACAGATTTTTCACGAAGGTTGCGCACTCGGCGAATCCGGATCGGTTGGGATCAAGTGAAACTGGCGGATGCCGCTGGGGTGTCAGTGTCGTCCGTTTCGGCCTGGGAACGGGGCATCAATATGCCGACTGGCCAGTCGCTGGAGGCCTTGGCTTCGGCCTTAGGCGTTCACGCCTCGTGGCTGGTCGGAGGCGCGCAACCGTCCGCCGGGCCTTCCGACGATCGGGAGCGCCTGCGACTGGCGGTGCGCCGGATTTCAATCTCCGTGCAGGACCTCGCCAACCAGGTGAGCGAACTGGAAGCACGGCTGGATGCCGAGTCCACGGGACAACCTGATATCAGGGTGGCGGAGCGGGAGGAACCGCGGTCGGAGAAGGAAGATCTCGAGGCGACAATTCAGAAGGGCGGGTTGCTGGCCCTGAAGGCGTTGGGTCTTCCGCCACCGCCGCTGAAACCCATAGCTGCTTCGCCCAGCGATAGTACCGGCGCGCCATCCGCCGCCGCTCCGGGGGCGAAAGGTGGCCTGCCATCCTCTCCAGATCCGGCTCCATCCGGACCCGGATGCGAATCTGAACCTGGCCCTTCCCGCCGACGTCCTCCTCGTCAGAGCGCTGCATGACGCGATCAGGCATGCCACGGGGGGGAGGACATCCGCAGTCCACCCGGGGGGGGAAATGGTGAGATCCGCAACACGCCACTGCGGGGTGGTGGTCCCGACGCGGCGAATGCAGGCTCAAGGGGCCATGAAGGAGATCACTCGTTACCTCGCCATCGGAGCCTTAGCCGTTGCGGTTTGGGGATGCGCCACGGCCGGGCCGACAGCGGCCGAAATCGAGGGATTCGACTACGGCCCGGAACCGACCAGGGCCGCCGTGGAGAGCAAGGTGCGAGCGTATTTCGACGTGACGCTCAAGGATGCGGAGTCGGCTCGATATCGGTTCGACCCAGCCGTCACCAAGTACTGGATCAAGGAGACCGGATGGGCGACGGCGAAGCGTTCGCTCGTTGGCTGGCTGGCGAAAGTCGACGTCAACGCCAAGAACTCGTACGGGGGTTACACCGGGTTCCAGCGCTACGAGTTCCTGTTCAAGGACGGGGAGATTGTGTCCTGCCGATCGGAACGCACACCTGCGTGGCGTTGAACGAGCGGCAGAAGGGTTGCCGGGATTTGGTTGGACGAGGGATGAGGACGGGGAGCTTGTTGCCTGCCGCTCCGAGACCCAGCCTGCGTGGCGGTGAATGAACGGCTTGTGCGCCGGATGCCAGCGCTACGCTGGTTGGCGCGAGTTGCCAGGCCTATTCACCGGTTGTGAGCAGTTTGGGCGCACCCGGCCTTGACCGATGGCGGAGGCGCTGCCAACCCTCCGGGCGCACGAGAATGTCATCCGGACCCATCAGCGGAATGTTGGTCGCCATTGAGGGGATCGACGGAGCCGGCAAGACGACGCAGGTCGCCCGGCTTCGCGAGCGGTTCCTGGAGCGTGGCTGGGATGTGGTCACGAGCAAGGAGCCGACGGACGGTCCGTGGGGCCGCCGGATTCGGGAGAGCGCGAAGTCTGGCCGCATGCAGCCGGCGGAGGAGCTGAATGCGTTCCTCGAGGACCGGCGCCAGCACGTCACATCGACCATTCGGCCGGCGTTGGCTCGGGGCGCTCTCGTCATCCTCGACCGCTACTATTTCTCCACCATCGCCTACCAGGGGCTGAGCGGGGGCGATCCGGAGGCCATCAGGCAGGCCAACGAGGAATTTGCACCGGTTCCCGACCTGCTGGTGGTGCTGGACCTCGATCCCGAGGATGCGTTGCGCCGGATCGAAGATCGTGGCGACGAAGCGAACCACTTCGAGCGCGTCCATTTGCTGGAGGAATCCAGGGAGATCTTCTGGAGGTACGTGGATTCAACGCCCCGGGTCGCTGCTGACGGTCGCAAGTGCTGGCGGGTTCAGGTTGACGCCGGTCAGCCGGCCGATGAGGTCGTCAAGATCATCGAGGCCACGGTCCTTCGCATCGCGACCGAAGCGATTGCCGCACGCAAGGACCTCTCCGGCCACCAGCAGATGGAGGCGACCATGCGGCTTCTAGGTGCGGCAACCGCCGCTTGATCCGAAAAGGGTTTTGACACGGGGGGCTAGAATCCTCGGCGAGTGCAGCTCGCCCTCCCAGGACTGACCCTTTCGGCCGCCCGGCCCCTCGTCCCGCTGGAGGCGTGCCAGGTCCTTCTGGATCGGGACGAGGACGCGGTCCTGGCGCTCGTCGAAAAGGGTGATCTTGGGTGGGCCTGGGACATCCGGACGCCGTCAGCGATTCGTCGCGAGGTGCGAGTCTGGCGCGAGAGCCTCCTGGAGCTCATGGGGGCGGATCGCGCCGAGCACCACGGCACGGCCCTCGCGGTGCTCGACACCTTCCTGCCGCATCGGGATATCCGGCTGACCGAGATCGCCCGCTGGCTCAGCTGTTCCTCGTCCCACGTCTCCAACCTCCTTCGCGACGGCTGCCTGGCGCTGGCCGGTGAGCGGCCGGACCACAGTAGCGTGGCGGCCGTGACCCGGGTCACCCGCGCCAGCGTGGTGTCCTTCCTCGATGGCCGCCGCATGCTCTGACATCAACCGCCCCACCGTGGGGCAAGGGGTTGGATCCCACGCTGATACCGTGGGTCGTGTGCATCGAGGACGCACCATCTCGAACGCCACTTTCAGGGCCGCCGCAGGTTTCCCACCGACGCCGCCGACGACGACGGCGCGCCGGAACCTCCTCGCCTGCGGCGGCCCGCTTTGAGCCGAGCCATGGACCACTCGACCGCCGACGGCGCGCTGCTGATGAAGTTGATCGTTCTCACGAACATCCTCCTCACCCTGGCGAGCCTGGCGATCCAGGTGTTCGGACCGAAGCGCCCGCAGACCATCGGACCACAGCCGCTCGAAGTGATCGAGGGCAAGACGTACATGACGCGCGCCGAATGCGACGCGCGGCACCTGGAGGCCAAGGCCAAGGGGGAAGAGTTCAGGGCTTCCTTGGTCCACTTCCAGGCACAGCGGGACGGGGATCTGGCCGGGTTGCGGAGCGAGCTGGCGTCGATGCGGGCGGAGTTGGCTCGTGTCCAGGCCGGGCACGAGGCGTCGACTCAATCGCTGAATCTCGTCTCGGCCCGCCTGGATCGCCTGATCGAACGGGGGCTCGGGACCAAGCCCATCCAGATGGCATGAGCTCCTGCGATGAACGCCGGCCAACGCGAGACCTTCCGGTGCTGCCTCCTCGAGGTGGCCGAGGCCAACGGCACCCGGTGGGGGCTCGGAGCGGAGGCGTTCGCGGTGCTGGTCCGACGGTTCGGTTTCCCGACCGTCACGGCGCCGGAGACCGAGCGGGAGCTTGTGTACCTCGCCGATCGCGGGCTGCTGGCGGAGGTGGAGAAGGCGTTGAGCCCGGAGAACGGCGCCTGGCGGATCACCGCAACCGGCCGGGACCTCCTGGCCCGGGGGCATGAATGAAGACTCGCACTCGCAATCCGAAGCGCCAGGCCGGTGGCAACACGCCCCCGGCCCCTGTGCTTTTGCCGGGGCGAAAGCCGACCAAGTCGTCCCGGCTGCGCATCCTTCCCGATGAGGTGCAGGAGGAGATGCTGCGGAAGGTGACGAGCGGGAAGACCTGGCGGGAGATCGCCGCCTGGCTCCGGCGCAAGACCGGGATGGTCGTCCGCTCGGACTCGAGCTTCTCCAGCTGGTACTCGTGGCGCGTGCTGCGGCAGGAGCTTGATCAGAAGCACGACCAGGTGACGCAGCTGAGGGACTTTCTCAAGCGGGAGCTCCCGGAGATGCCGGAGGACAAGCTGGAGCGGTTTGGTCAGGCGGCGTTCAGCGCGATGGCGCTCCAGACCGGGGATCCCAAGACGTGGGCCCGCATCCTGGCGCTCCAGTTGAAGGCGCGGCAGATCCGGGTGGAGGAACGGCGCGTGACGCTCCTGGAGTCGAAGGCGAAACAGGCTGATCAGGCCAAGGACGTCGCCGTCTCCGCGCTCTCCCCGGAGGAGAAGGTGAAGGCGATGAAGGCCATCTTCGGGATCCCGACGTGAGCGAGCGCCGCGCCAAAGCCGTCCGCCGCGCCGGACGGAAGCCCGCCTCGACCAAGGCGCCGGAGGTCCACGTGCCCAAGAGCCCGCTGGACCTGATGCTGCCTTTCCAGCGGCGGTATCACGACGATACGGCCCGCTTCAAGGCCTGGCTCAAGGCGCGGCAGATCGGCGGCAGCTTCACCTCGACGGCGGAGCCGACGGTCGACTGCTTCCAGGCCGAGCAGGAGGGCCGCAAGGTCGATTGGGTGTTCTTCTCGGCCGGTGAACGGCAGGCGCTGGAGCTCCTGGAGAAGGCGAAGCAGTGGACGGAGAGCTTCGAGTTGTCGATCGCGGGCCTCGAGGAAGACCGGGAGCACGGCGAGGCGCTGTTGAAGAGCGCGACGATCCAGTTCCCAGGCGGGTCGCGCATCATCTCCCTCCCGGCCAACCCGAACACGGCGCGCGGGTACACGGCCAACATGCTCTTCGACGAGTTCGCCTTCCTGGAGGACTCGGACGCGATGTGGCGGGCGACTTTCCCGATCGTCAGCAACGAGCTCCGCGGGAAGCTCAAGCTGCGAGTGGTCTCCTCGGCGAACGGGAAGGACAACAAGTTCCACGAGATCGTCACCGCGAACAAACGGTTCTCGGTTCACAAGACGACGATCTACGACGCGCAGAAGGAGGGCCTGCCCGTCGACATCGAGGCCTTGCGGGAGGCGCTGGCGGACCCGGACGGCTGGGCGCAGGAGTTCGAGTGCGAGTTCATCGACGCCGCCGCGGTCCTGCTCCCCTACGACCTGATCGCGCTGAACGAAGCACCGGAGGCCTCGGCGGTTGTCCCGCCGGAGTACTGGGAGGTGCGCAACCAGTTCCCGATCGACCTGGGCATCGACTTCGGCCGGAAACGGCACCTGACGGTGAGCTGGGCGGCGGAGGCGGTGGCCGATCTCCAGATCACGCGCGAGGTGCTCTGTCTCCAGAACATGCCTACGCCCGACCAGGTGGAGATCCTGCGGCCGCGCATCCAGCGGGCCCGCCGCGTCTGCCTCGATTACACCGGGCCGGGCGTGGGCATGGGCGATTACCTGGTGCGGGAGTTCGGCGAGTGGAACCCGGAGAAGCACCTGCTGGGGAAGATCGAGCTCTGCACGTTCACCGGGGCGCTGAAGGCGGAAGTGTTCTCGAAGCTGCGGATGGCCTTCGAGCGCCGGAGTTGGCGGATCCCGGTGTCGCGGGCGGTCCGGGAGGACCTCCACAGCGTTCATCGGATCACCACCGCCGCCGGCAATGTCTCCTACCGGGCGCCACTGACCGACGACGGCCACGCTGACCGGGCGACGGCGCTGGCGCTCTGCACCCGGGCCGCGGCGATTGGACCCTCGGGGATCGCCGACCTTTCCGGCATCCGGACCGGCCGAAACCGCTCCCGGGCCCAATTCACCCCCCGGAGGCTACGGAAATGACCCCGGCCTCGTCTCCGCTCGATTACAGGGCTCCGAAAAAGGTGTCCGCTGTGGTCTATCAGGCCGCTTTGGAAAACCGCGCGGCCGCAGCGTCTTTTCGACGGCAGGGGTGTCTGGTGGCGAGCGTGGGCGGCGAGCGGCGGATTTTCGAGGAGGACCTATGCTGAAGAGGATTTTGGCCAAGGCGGGGATCTGGGCGCTCAAGCAGTCCGGTGTCGAGTCCGGACGGGGTGGGTTGATCCCTCTGCTGCGACCCGAGGTGCGGGATCGGTGGCGGTTCACCCGGGTGGCCGACTACACGCCGGAACGAATCGAAGCAGTCCTGCGCGGCGTCGTGGCCGGGGAACTGGTGGCCCAGTGGGAGCTGTTTGATGTCATGGAGGAGAGCTGGCCCCGCCTGGCGAAGAACCTGGCCGAGCTCAAGGGGGCGCTTCAGGAGTGCGAGTGGGCCGTGCAGGCGTGGGCGCCGGCGGATGGCGAGGCCTCCGCCGAGGCCAAACGGCGAGCGCTGCTCCTGGAAGAGGCGATCTGGCATTCGGAACCCGATCCCACGCTGGACGAGAACGATTGGCTGGACCTGCTCCGGGATGTGGCCGACGCCTGGGGAAAGGGAATCAGCGTCCAGGAGCTTCACTGGGCTCCCCGCAGTTACGAAGGGGGCACCCTGATCGGCCTGCGGGCGGCACATTGGGTGCATCCCCGCTATTATGGATACCCGACGGGAGGCACGGGCACCGAGGACCGCCTGATGATGCGGACGAGGGAACTCCCGGACGCGGCCCGGCTCCAGATCGGTGGCGGCAGCACGGGCGACGAGTGGCTGCCCTTTCCCCCTGACAAGTTCCTGATCGCGGTGGCCAAGCAGCGGACCGGGCATCCGATCACCAGCGCGCTCCTGCGCACGCTGGCCTGGTGGTGGTGCGCCAGCAACTTCACGGCGGAGTGGCTGCTCAACCTGGCGCAGATCTTTGGCGTGCCGATCCGGTGGGCGACCTACGACGCGAACGCTTCGGAGGAGGTGAAGCGCCAACTGGAGGAGATGCTGGAGAAGATGGGGTCGGAGGCTTGGGCGGCGTTCCCGACCGGGACGACCCTTGAGCTCAAGGAGGGCGTCCGGTCGGCGGAGGATAACCCGCAGAAGGTGCTGCACGACACCGCCGACACGGTGTGCGACCTCCTGATCCTCGGCCAGACCCTGACCAGCGACGTGGGCAACAGCGGCAGCCGCGCTCTCGGAGACGTTCACCAGGCAGTGCTGACCGGACGGAAGAACGCCCTGGTGAAGTGGGTCGCGAAGATCCTCAACCAGCAGTTCGTGCCGGCCTGGTGCCGGCTGAACTTCGGCGACGTCCGCGAATGCCCGTACTTCATCGCGGGGGAGGATGAGGAGGAGGACGCGAAGAAGCTGGCGGAGCGGGATGAGATCCTCGCCCGTCTGGGTATGGAGTTTCCCAAGGCCTGGTTCTACGAACGGCACGGAGTGCCGATGCCAGGGGCGGGGGACGAAACGATCGGTGGCGAGCCCGACCCGGCTGATCCGGCCGATCCGGCTGACCCGGATCCGGCGGGTCGGCCCGCGGTCGCACGGGCGAAGAGCGCGCAGGACAAGTTGACCGAGGCGGTGATGGAAGATCTCACCGGCGTGGAGGCGAAGTGGCTGGCAGGGGCGAAGCCGTTTTTCCGGAGGCTGGTGGCGCTGGCCCAGTCCAAGAACGTCACCGACGCAGACTTCGTGGAGGCCCTGGAGCGGGCGCAGCGCCAGATCCCGGATCTCTTCGACCGTCTGAATCCGCAGGCGCTTCAGGAGGCGCTGGAGCGGGCGATGGGGGCGGCGGTGGTCAATGGAGCGGTGGCCGGCTACCTCAAGCGCGGAGGGCGGGGCGCATGATCGCCATCACCGTCCAGTCCACCGCTGCGCTCGCTCGCCTGGAGCGGGCACTCGCTGCGACCCGGAATCCTCGAGGCATGCTGTTGGCCGCGGGACGGGAGGTTGGAAACCGCCTGCGGGTGCATTTTCGAGAGAAGCAGCAACGGGAGCCGAACCGGCTCGGAGGGAAGCGGACGAACTTCTGGTTGCAGGTGATGCGGGGGGTTCAATCCCCGGCGATCCGGGGAACGCACGGGGTGACGGTGTCGATCAACCACCCGGCAATCGCGCAGAAGGTGTACGGCGGACGCATCGTGCCGAAGCGAGCGAAGGCTCTGACGATCCCCGTTTCGCGCGAGGCCTACGGGCGCACGGCATCCACGCTCGAGCACGAGAAAGGGATCCTGCTGTTCGTCCTGGGCAAGCCGGACGGACAGAAGCAGGGGGTGCTGGCGGAGCTCAGTCGCACCCGGGGCATCGTCGTCCACTACGTGCTGATGAAATCGGTCAATCAGGAGGCCGATGCGACCGCGCTGCCGTCGCTCACCTATCTCGCCAACGGTGCCGCGGAACGCGCGGAATCGGTTCTCGCCCGTGAATTGCAGTCTCCCAACATCTCATGAACCCCCACGCTGATGCTCTGTTCGTGCAGGCCCGGCTTTCGCAGGGCCTGCCTGTCATCGGGATTTCCGATGCCGGCGGATTGCCGGACGAAATCCAGTGGATGCCGCCCGGGAGGCACACCATCACGCCTTACATCGATGGAAAGCCTAAGGAGATGACGATCACCGTGGATGCCGCCCTGGCCGAACGGATCGCAGGCCAGCTCGTGGCGCTCCGGGCGGCGGCGGATCGGGGCGAGGGTGACGTGCCGTTTCTGGATTTCAACCACGAGGACGGGGCGGCGAGCGCCGAGGTGACCGCCCTACGGTGGGCGGGCGACGATCCGAAGAGCGGTGGTATTCGTGCTCGCGTTCATTGGACAAAGGCCGGTCGCGATGCCCTCGAAGGAAAGAACTTCCGCCGCTTCTCGCCCCAGTGGCTCAGCGATCCGAAGTCGCTCGAGCCAGTTGGGGTGGGAGTCAACATGGGGGGGCTCGTCAACCGGGCGGCGTTCACGCGCATCCAGCCCGTCGTCGCGAAAAACGGCGTGGCGCAACCTCTGAATCAACCCATGACCGACCAGGAAAAGCAGGATCTCTCGCAGCTGATCACCGCCGCCACCAAGCCTCTCGTCGACCGCATCCAGGCGCTGGAGGCCAAGGCGTCCGACGCTCAGACCTCCATCGACGCGCGCATCAAGGCCATCGAGACCCGTAACGCCGAGGGCGTTCTCATCGCGGCCCGGGCCAAGGTCGCCGGGTGGGCGGCCGAGGGGAAGCTCCCCCCGCAGGACAAGGACCGGCTCGAAGCCGTGGCCAAGGCAATCGCCGCCGATCCCGCGCTGGAGACCACGTTCGCCGGCCTGGCTCCGAACCCGGCATTCAAGGTGGTGACCGGCAGCTCCGGGTCCGGCTCCGACACCGGTGCCGTCGACACCTTCCCGAAGGCTATCGAGGCCGAGGTCAAGGCGGGTGCGACGAGCAAGGCCGAGGCGTTCGACCGCGCCCACGCGAAGTATCCCGAGCTGCATCTCGCCTGGGCGAAGGCGGGCGGCGGCAAGATCTGACCCAAGTCGGATTCCACCCCGGCATCATCCCTCACCAATCTCATGACCACCGAGAATACCAGCGGGTTCAAGACATTCCAGGCGACGGCGGCGGCGATCGGCGCCTACATCCGCGTCAAGGTCGACAGCAACGGGCTGATCTCCGCGGCCGGCGCCACCGACCCGACGATCGGCGTCACCCAGGAGGCCGTGGCGGCCAGCGGCTACGGCACCGTGAAGCTCTACGGGTCTCCCGGGACGTTCCTCCACACCGCCAGCGCGGCCATCACCCGCGGCGCGGTCCTGTACCCGACGGCGAGTGGGAAGGTGGACGACACCGGTACCACGTCGAACGGCTTCGTCGCCCTCGAGGCGGCCACTGCCGACGGCGACATCATCGAAACCGCCCGCCAGATGACCGGAGCCTGATCCCTCTGGCCCAGTACACCAACCCCATCTCGAAAGGACACTGACACATGTACCCGACCGCCGGTGCCACGATCCGTGGCGACATCAACATCAAGGTCGAAGAGGCCGCTTCGGCGGACAAGCACTACATCGGCACGCGCGTCATGCCGCCGGTCCCTGTCGACCTCAAGAGCGGGACCTACCCGAAGCTCGAGATCGCGGGCGCCGAACTCATGTCCGCGGGATCGACCATCCGGACTCGGTCCGGCTCCTACGGCGAGGTTTCCCGCAAGTGGACGACCGACACCTACGACTGCATCGACCGCGGTCTGGAGGAGCCGGTCGACGACACCGACGTCCGCGACATGCGGCGCTTCTTCAATCTGGAGATGACGGCCGCGCGTCTGTGCCTGCGGAACATGCAGCTCGATCACGAGGATCGCGTGGCGACTGCGATCTTCAACGCGACGACGTTCGGGGCCGGGACCAACTCGGCGGTGGCCTACACCGAGGCGAACATCGCCACGATCAGCTTCGTCGCCGACGTCATGGCGGCGATCGAGCGCCTGGCTGACAACGGCCAGCAGGCCGACACGATCATCATCCCGAGCCCGGTCTTCAATCGGGTGCGGCGCGCCACGCCGACGGTTAACTTCGTCACCGGCTCGGTCAGCCCTGGTCGCGGCGTCACCGCGGAAACCCTGGCCGCCGCCTTTGCGGATCACGGGATTCGGCAGGTCCTCATCGGGCGGGCCCGGAAGAACACGGCGAAGAAGGGCCAGGCGAAGTCCATCAGCCAGGTCTGGGCGAACACCTACATCTGGGTCGGGGCGGTCAACGCCAGCGCCGGCTCGGTCGAAGGGGTGACCGCCGGTGGCGCCGGGTTCACGCTCTACTGGAACCAGGATGGCGGTCTCTACACCTCCGAGACCTACCGGAACGAGGGTCGCCGCTCGAACATGGTTCGGGTGCGCCAGAACACCGCCGAGAAGGTGGTGGATGCGACGGCCGGAACCCTGATCACCACCCAGTACTCCTGAACGGCTTGGCGGGTCGCGGCCGGAGCCCGGCGGGGCCCCGGCCGTATCCGCCGCGCGACCTCATCGGGCCATGCCCCTCCTCCCTCACGAGTTGCTCCTACCCGACGCGGAGTTGCTGTCGATCCTGACGGCAACCGGGAACTCCGGCGTGAACGATGCGGTCAGCGTCGCGGCGGCGGAGGCGAGCGGCGTGGTGGACGATTACGCGGCCCGCTACACCCTCTCCGGCGCCCGTCGCAACCGGCTGGAGCGCGCGCTCTGCATCGCGGCCCTTTACGCGCTGGCCGGATCGGCGGTCCCCGAACATCACCGGCAAGCGGCGGACGCCGCCATGGCCGAGCTGCGGGACATCCGCGACGGCAAGTTCACCGACCTACCTCCGGCGGAGGCGGCTCCTACGCCCGCGGCGAGGGGAGCGTGGGGCAGTGCCACGCGCTTTGCTGGTCGCGACAGGACCTCCGAAGCCGCCTGACGCGCATGGCCGCCACACTCACAGCGCCAACGGATTCGGCCATCGCCGACGCGATGGTGGAGGCCCTGCGTTCCGCCATCTGGGGGGAGACGAATGCGTTCGAGGTGGTGGAGCGATTCGATTCGACCGACGTGGCGCGGGCGTTCTCCTCGATCCTGGTCGCCCATCGGGCCAGGGTCGCGTTCGTGGTCCTTTCGGGCGAGACTTGGGAACCCACGGCGCCCGGAAACCTTCGCCATGCCGTGCGCACGACCCGGGTATCGCTCTTGGTGAGCGACCGGGTGCTTGGGGACCGGCGGACGGCGATCTTCGGCGGCGGTGCGAATCCCGGGTGTCTCGCCCTCAAGGACGTGGCCATCGCTGCGGTCTGCGGCCCCCTGTTACCCAACCCCTCCGGCTGCGACGTGCAGCCGTCCTCGTCGGACCTCCTTTTCGTCGACCAGGTGGAGGAGTCCTCTCCGAAGCTCCCCGGCCGTGCCGCCTGCCTGGTCGAGCTCGTCGTCGCGGGCGGCAACATCTCGTTCAGCCGCTCCAAGGGCCCTCACTGAAACCCCCACCGATACCATGATCACTGAACCGCGCTCGCTGGGCGCCCATCTCTACTTCTTCCGCAATGGCGCCTCCTACACGGTGCCGTCGTCTGGCACCTGCTCGTCCACCTCGAAGCCCGGCGCCGAGGACACCGGATGGGTCGACTTCGGCGCGCTCAAGGACGTCTCGGTCCAGAAGAACTCGACGAAGATCGAGCTCTTTCGCGCCAGTCCGGGTGCGCTCCGACGTTTCAAGGTGCTGGAGACCAAGAAGAGCATCGACATCACCTTCACCTGCCAGGAGCTGAGCGACCTCGCCCTCGAGGCGACGTTCGGATCGGCGGCGCTGGCGGCGGGTGACACCCAGTTCAACCCCCTCGAAGGTGCGGAGATCGAAGGCTGGCTGAAGGGTCAGATCTACGACCAGGCGGACGAGCAGTGGGTCGTCGTGGACATGTGGGTCTGCATCGTGGCGGACGGCGCTGTCAGCCTGAACTCGGGCGACGGTCAGCCCAACGAGGTGAAACTGATGGCGCACTGCCTCCACAGCTCGCTCAACACCGGGACGAAGCCCGCGAGCTGAGCCAACCCGGATCATCGATCAAGTCACGCCATGCCGACCGTCACCGACCATCTTGAAGCGACCCCGTCCATCGTTTGGGCGGCCGCTTCCGCGAACGCGGAGGCCTCGTTTACGGCTCCCTGGGACGGGTGGATCATCGCCAAGGCCGGCGCCGATGCGAACGTGCGGCTCTGGGGCGTGGGCCTGGAACAGCTGGACTACACGAAAGCCCAGTTCGACGCACCGGGTTACGCCGTTACCGCCGGCGATTCCGTTCAATTGAAGATCACGGGTGGATCCGCCCGTGCCGGAGATCCTGTCAGCGAGGACTGCCAGTTCGTTCCGAGGGCAGCCGCGATCGAGATCTCCGAGGCGGCGTTCAGCAATACGGCCCCGACAGCCAGATCGATCGACGAGACGGCCTGGCAGGATGTGAAGGTCGCGCTGACGAGCGGCGACCCGGCGGTGGTGGCAAATGGCAGCACGGTGGACGGTGTGGTGCTCGCTACAGGCGAGCGCTTCGTCCGCACCGGAACCGGGGCGACGGTTGGCATCTACCAGGTGGGGGGTGGCGCATCAGGCAGGGCGTCCGATGCGGACTCCGCTGCCGAGTTCGACTACGCCCGAACCGTGCGCGTGACGCACGGGAGCGTCGCGAATCGCGGTCGCTGGGTTCACCTCACGACGGGAGCCATCACCTTGGGATCGACCTCCCTGGTCATGACGAAGTTGAGCGCCGACCCCGTTCCGATCTCCTGATGATCCGGCGGATCTCCATTGGTGGCGTTCTGGTGGTGGTGGCACTGGCCGCCCTGGCTGCTACGAGTCCCACCATCGTCCGCAGAATGTCCGGGGACCTGTTCATCGAAGGGCAGGTCTACGGGTCGCAGGACCTTCACTTCGACGGCACCAACAGCGTCAAGGAGGCCATCACCAACCACACGCACCACGCGGACCGGATCGTGGCCGGTATTCTTGCCCCGGAGCGTCTGGGGTCGAACTCGCCCACTGCTCTGCGCTTCCTCCGCGGCGACAGCCAGTGGGTCGAGCTCCCGGACGACACCGACGCCGATACCTTGGGAGGCCAGGTCGGTTCGTGGTACCTCGCCCGGTCCAACCACACCGGCACTCAGGTGCTGGCGTCCATCTCCGACGCCGGGACGGCCGCCGCCCGCAACGTGCCGGCCAGCGGCGACGCCGGCGCAGCGGAGGTCGTCCTGGGCAACGACACCCGGCTGAGCGACTCGCGGACCCCGACGTCGCACGTGCATGCCGGCGGAGACATCACCAGCGGCACCGTGGGCACCGCCCGACTTGGCTCCGGAACTGCGAACTCCACGACGTTTTTGCGTGGTGACGGCTCTTGGGCAGGCATCCCGGACGACACCGCCGCGGACACCCTGGGAGGGCAGGTCGGCTCGTGGTACCTCGCCCGGTCCAACCATACCGGCACGCAGGCCCACACCACGATCACGGGACTCGGTGGACTGGCGGTGGTGAACGACCCGGTGAGCGACGGCAAGGTATACGGCCGGAGCCTCGGCGGATGGGCTGAAGTGGTGGCGGCCGAAGTCGGGACCAACAACCCGGTCCATGGCAATCTGCTCATCAAGAAGGATCTTCCCACCGTCTTCTTCTCCGACGATGCGTCCGACACGGGCGGAGGAATTGTGTTCGGTGTCGGAGGCTTCGTCGTCGGACCGGCGAACTACGGGAATCCGGATTACGTCGGGACGCCGTGGGTTGAGATCTCCACCAACGGGGCCGTGACCATCGCCGACGACCTCGTCTCCGGGGGCGATGGTGAGTTCGTCGGGTCGGTATCCGGCACGGAATACTTCGGGAACCGCATCACGCTCTCGACGGCATCGAACACCAACGCCCCAGCCACCGGCAAAGCGGCCATATTCCTTCGCCAAGTAGGAGGCAAAGGCCAACTGGTTGTGCGGTTTCCCACGGGGGCCGACCAAGTAATCGCGACCGAGCCTTGAGCCATGGCCCTCCTCGCCTTCAACGACACGATCGACGCCGGAGCGGATTACGACCTGACCGTCTGGGACAAGCAGCCGGATAAAACCGCGACCGACCTCACTGGATGCACCGCGAAGTTGCAACTGCGCCGCACCGCGACATCGGAGGAGGCTGCGCTGGAGCTGACGACCGACGAGGACGGTGGCCTGACGATTACCCCAGCGCTGGGCCGGATCGACATTCACATGACCGCTGCCCAGACGGCCTTGCTGAGCGGTCGCTACGTTTACGCGCTCGAGCTCTACGGTCCGGCCGCAGGGAGCGTTGCTCGGCCGGTCGAAGGCTGGTTCACCATTTCGCCCGAGGTCGTGCGCTGACCGTTATGGCTGACGAGCACCACCACATCACGATCGTCCGACAGGTGAGGAACGTCGTGGTGAGCCGTCCTGGGCCCCAGGGGCCGCCTGGCGAATCCGGGGTGGGCGCAGGCGTTGTTTCCTCGATTCTCCTGGCCTGCGCCGACGGGACGAATCACCTGGTCGAGATTGTTGTCCGGGCAGGGCGGTACACCCTGCGCGTCGATCAGACGCACACCGCGGGAACGGCCGTGGCCTCGATCGCGTTCCGGGCCACCGATCAAACCGTCCACGAGGTGACCTGCGTCGTGCGCTCCGGAAAGTACACCCTCCACGTGAACCAGGATCCGGTCTGACCATGAAACGTACTTTACGCCTAGGACTCGTGATCGCGGCGGTGCTTGCCACCGGCGTCCGCTGCGGATTGGCCCAGGACGCGCTGCTGGTGGACACCAACAGCCGTGTCTTCGCACCAACCAACTGGTGGGACGTGAACGCCGACGAGATCAACCGGGTCGTGACGGGCGGCGCGAACTCGGTATCGAAGGCCGGGGACACGATGTCCGGTGATCTGTTCATCGTGAACCATGGGGGACTCGGGATGTTCGGCCTGGGTGGGACGAACAACCCTACCCAGGGGCTGTTCTTCCTCCGGTACAACGGCGACGGGTTGCTCGAGGGAGGCATCGGGGACGCCTACACGCCGGAGGCTGGTCCATCGGTACCGTGGTTTGACATCACGGACGGCAACTCGACTTGGTACGGAGCGATGACCGCTCCGTCGTTCACCGGTACGCACGTTGGCGATGGTTCGGGGATGACGAATCTCAACGCCTCGACGGCTTTCGGATCGGGTCAGGTGGCTGACGCCAGAATCCCTTCCACGCTCACGCGGGATTCGGAATTGACCGACGCGGTTGCGGCCCGGGTGAGCCGGGCTGGGGACACCATGTCCGGTGATCTGTTCATCGTGAACCATGGTGGACTCGGGATGTTCGGTCTGGGTGGGACGAACAACCCGAGCCAGGGGCTATTCTTCCTCCGGTACAACGGCGACGGGTTGCTCGAGGGAGGCATCGGGGACGCCTACACGCCGGAGGCTGGTCCATCGGTACCGTGGTTTGACATCACGGACGGCAACTCGACTTGGTACGGCACCCTCACCGCTCCTTCAATCTTCGCCGGCACGACGAACCTTCTGGAACTGATCCAGGGCAAGCAGGCCGCGTCTGCCAATCTTCAAGCGCTGGCCACTAACGGCGTCACCGGCCCGCTCACCCTTGCGGCGACCGAGTCCGCCGGGACGAGCAACCGGGTAGCCGCGACCACTGAGTTCGTTGGCAAGGCCATCGCCTACGCACTGGGAGGCCTCGGAGATCCGGTCGGAGGCGTCTCCACCAACAACGCGAACGCCTGGGCACAGAGGCAGACGTTTCCTGGGGGAATCGACGCATCTGGCGCGACCAACGACTTGGGCATCATCCACGCCTCCGCGATCGAGTCTGACACGCCGATCGACCAGAGCATCGGCGGGACCGGCGGGACCGATCCGGAGTCGGCGCGCTTCGCCCTCGGCCTGACCTACGACGACGACATCATGGTGTTCTACCTCGGTTTGAAGCAGATCGCCTTGGCGATGCTCAACGACGGGGACATTCCGTTCCGAAACTCGTCCGGGATCATGACCAACACCCCGTCGGCGGGGTTCGGTCGGAGCCTGCTCAACCAGTCGAGCGCATCCGCGGTTCGCTCGCTCATCGGCGCCGTCTACTCCGGAGGCGACACGATGACCGGCCCGCTCTTGGTCCCATACATCGGTGTTGTCCCTGGGCATACGAACGTCGGGAGCAATCAGGTTGCTACGTTGCGCTCTGTTGCCGAAGTCGAGGCGAGGCTTTCCGTTGGTTCGTTCATCTCGTCGGTCGACACGAACCTGCAAGTCGACGGAGGCAATCTCAGCATCACCAACTTCCAGGCTGAAGCAACCGGTCCAATCGTCCGCCAATCGCAACTCGATGCGTTCTCGGTCACGGCCAGCAACTCGGTCACGGTGCAGGTGCTGACCAACTCGACCGGAACGTGGACGAAACCGAGCGGAGCCAAGCTGGTCCGCGTAATCGCCTTCGGCGGCGGCGGCGGCGGCGGATCGGGAGCGCGCGGAACCAACGTCGCAGTTGCGGGCGGCGGCGGCGGTGGGGCTGGTGCGTCGATGGCCGACTGGACGTTCTCCGCCGACGAATTGTCGTCGACGGTAGCCTACACAAACGGAATTGCCGGCACAAACGGGCCCAGCATGGGGTCAGATAACGTGACGGGACTGCCGGGTGGAGCCGGCGGTGATACGCTGTTCGGCGGGTACATTTCTGCGGCTGGCGGAACCTATGGCAGCGCTGGGACAAACGCGACAAGCGGGACAGGGGCAACAGCCAGCACGCGCATGTACTCTGGCAGCAACGGCGGTTCCGGATCGTCTCCCACGTCCGCCACGGCGGGAAGCGGGATTAACAATCGCGCGGGTGGGGCGACCGGCGGCGGGGGCGGCGGTGGTTACACGGGCTCATCCACTAGCGGCACGAACTCTCCGGGTGCTGGCGGAGCCATCCAGCACGTCACGACACTCGCCGGCGGAGCGGCGGGGACAGTCTCGTCGATCAATGGCGGCGACGGTGCGTCGGTCGGTATCGGCACCGGGTTGATCCCGCGACCCGGCACGGGAGGCGGAGGCGGATACCCGGGCTTCTCCGGAAGCGGGAACGGCGGAGCCGGCGGGTTCCCTGGCGGCGGTGGCGGAGGAGGTGCTGGCTCGCGAGCCGGCACAGCGAGCGGCGCGGGAGGTCCGGGGGGTGCTGGGTGCATCGTGGTCATCACCCATTTCTAACCATGAAGCACCTCATCGCATCCATCGTCCTTCTGGCTTCCTTCGCGTGCGGGGCAGCCGCGAAGACGCTCACACTTCTCGCCGATCCGCAGGCTGTTTCGGGGGCAGGCTCGGTGTACCGGGCTTGGGTGAATCAGATCATCTCCGAGGGGTGGAAGGTCCACGAGGTCCCGGTCGAAAGGTGGGACAGGAACTTCGCGACGAACCACTGGAGGCTCCTGAATCGGATGAGCAATGCGGTCGCTCGCACGTCGCCCGACGCCGTCCAGATCTTCGGCTCACTGCCGTACCTGCTGACAGGAGAGCACAGTTCCGACGGGCACTCGTCCGACCGCAGGATTATCGCGACCGACGCATGGTTGGGCTGCACGAACCTCGTGATGGACGACGTCCTGGACTGGGACCTGACTCTGCCGATCGGGGCATCTAACGTGCCCGGTGACGGGAAGCCGGACCTGATCGAGGGATGGTTCCACATCCCGGTCTCGCGGATCGACGCCGCCGGGATGCTCGCGGTTGGAGGCGCCGGATCCACGTTTTCGAGTGGTTACCTCGCCGGCGTCCAAGTCTACCAGGCCATCCCCGAGGGCGAGTGGCTGCGCCGGTACCTGACCAATGACATCGCGTACCGGAGGCAGCACTTCTCATTCGACGCCAAAGGTCGGATCGACACGGGATGGCTCAACTCGTCGGCCATCCCACCGCTGAACACGTCCGTGACGTGGACGACCGGCGCCGCGGCGTCGTCGTTCGCCGGGATCTCGAACCTGCTCGCCTACGTCGGATTTGAGATCGGTCTCTCCAGCCCGAACTTCATCACCGCCGATGGGACGCCGTCGTTCTTCCTGCTTCTCGACGTCTTCAAATCGTACCACATGGACGAGGAGGGTTCTGGGCAGCATCTGCGGCGTCCGCTGTTCCCGGGGTGGATTGACCGACCGCTCGCGTTGGTCACCACATGGGGCACTGGGTTCTACGGGGCCAACCCGTATTGGGCCGGGGCGACCGCCGACTCGACGATCGCCGACTTCATCACGTCGAGCGTCTCCCAGTCGTCCGGGGCTCCACGCGTCGCGAAGTTCTACCGGCATTGGATCAACGGCGACCTGACGCTGCCGTGCGATTCGATCACCGGCAATCCTCGCGGATCCACCGCGGCGACGACTCTCCACATCACACCGTGAGCACCATCCCACGCTCGATCCACATTGCCACCTTGTGCGTCATCCTGGCGTCCACCGGCTGCTCCACGCGCTCCCTCGTCACGCCCGACGGGAAGTACCTGTTTCGCTCCGAGCGCCTGGGGAACCGGGAGCAGATCAAGGAACTTGTCTACCGAACTCCTGACGGCGCCGAGTTTGTCATGCGCGGGTATTCGTCCGACCAGGTCGAAGCACTGGCGGCGGTGACGGAAGCCGCGGTGCGGGGAGCCGTCATGTCGGCTAATCCGGCCGCCGCGGCCGCGCCTGGCTTGGTGTCGGCGACGAACCTCGGGCAGTGGAAGGTCCCAGCAGGCAAGAAGGCCGTCCAGCGGGGCGACTCCATCGTGCTGGTGCCCGTCGACGATCCCTCCTCTCCGGTACCTGAAATCGAAGTCCCGTGATAATGCAACTGACCCTTCAAACCGAGACTGGAACCGAGCTCAGCGTCGACATCCGCGCGCTGCGCGTCCGGGACTTTCCGGCAGCCTTCGCCGCTTTCGAGCGGGAGGAGGAGTGGAAGCTGATCGCGATGGCGACGGCCCCTCAGGATCCGCCGTTGGCGGTGGGATGGCCCCAGACGCTGACGGCCGATGAGTACACGCGCGCCGCCCAGGCGTTCCAGCGGGAGAACGACGCTTTTTTCGGCTACTGCGCCAGGATGGGGCAAAACCGGGCGGTCCGAAATCCGGCGGCGCTTGCCGGTCTGGCGTCCGCGCTGGCCAGGGGATTGGATGGCGCGCCTTCGTCGCCCACCTCGCTGTCGCGGGCGGCCTGAGTCCATCCGATGCCGACGACTGCTCCCTCGATGATCTCGAAGCCTGGGCCGCTGCGGGCCGGCGCCAGCGGGCTCGGGACGTGCTGCGGATCGTTCAGGGAGTGGCCTCCGGTTGGGATCGGGCGGCATGGCGGAAGTGGCAGGACGATCAAGTGAGGGCCACGCGTGAATAGCTCCACCACCCGGGGAATCGATATCGGGATCGCCGTGAATGGCGTACCCCCGGTCCTCACTGGTCTGGATCAGGTCCGTTCCCGCATCCGGCAGACCGCTCAGGAAGCCAAGGGGATGACGGACTTCCTGGCGGAGGCTGGCCGGCAGGTGCTCAGTGGTCTCGGTGTTGGAATCGGGATGGGGATGTTTCAGCAGCTGGGGACCGCGGTCTCCGCCGCGGTGCAGGGCGGCATCCGGTACAACGCCGTGCTCGAAACCCAGAGCATGTCGTTTAAGACACTCCTGGGGACTGCGACTGCGGCGCAGGCTCGAATGCAGGACCTCGCCCGCTTCGCGGCGAGTACTCCGTTCGAGTTGCCGGAAGTCGTGGCGGCGAGCCGGCTGTTGCAGAGCCTGACCGGAGGTGCGTTGGCAAGCGGCGAAGCCCTGCGTCTCGTGGGTGACGCCGCGGCGGCCTCGGGCAGGGGCTTCGAGGAGACGGCGATGTGGGTCGGAAGGCTGTACGCCGGACTGGAGAGTGGAACGCCTGTGGGGGAGGCGACCCTGCGCCTGCTGGAGATGGGACTGGTTTCGGGCGACGCGAAGGTGAAGCTGGATCGCCTCGCCGAGTCCGGGGAGGCGACGGGCCGAGCGATGGAGATCATCCGGTCGACGTTCCATCGGACGTCAGGCGCGATGGAGGAGCAGAGCCGCACGCTGGAGGGGCTTCAGAGCACGTTCCGGGATTCCCTGAACGAGCTCAGCGGCCTCGTCACGAAGCCGCTTCTGGAGCCGCTCCGGACGGGAATCGAGAGTGTCACCCAGGCGGTGACGAGCGCCAACAAGGCGCTCGATGGTGGGAGCTTTCTTGGCCTGGTGGCGCTGATTCAGGCCGGCCCGAAGGCTGGACTCGCCATGGGTGCCTCAGCCATCGAGGCCATGGTCCCGGCGATCGAGAAGTTGCGGGACCGTGCGCGCTCATTGATGGGCCTGGCGCCGCTGGAATCGCTCTTCCCGAAGGAGGTGCAGGATGGAACGGGAGAGTTAAAGGGTGAGGGAACGCTCAAGTATGCCGAGCGGATGCGCGGCCTGGCGCGGCAGAGCGACACGGTGTTGCGCTCCCTGTCGTCGGAAGACCCCCTGCTTGGTCCAGGCAACGCGGAGGGAGAGGCGGCTTGGGTGCGTGCTCAGCAGGAGGCTGCGGACGCGTCGCAATTCCGCAGGGACATTGAGCGGGAGACCGGATTGGCGATCGCCGACCAGATCCAGGCTGAAAAGGAGCGGGAGGATCTGGTGCGGAGTCAGACCGGGGAGCGACAGCAAGCGTTGGATCTGGCCATCAAGGAGGAGGAGCGGAGGAAGGAGATGGCCTACCGGCAGTCGTACGTCGGGGGGACGGCGACGCGATTCGGTCAGTTTCAGGCGGCCGCCGCGGTCGACGACGAGGCGGGTCTTGGAGGTGGGATGATGGCGGGGATGCAGGAGTCCTTGATGCAGCTCGGGACAGCAGCGTCGAACGCGGGAGCCGTTGTCAGCAACACCCTTGGGGCAGCGTTCTCGACGATCGGAGACCAGGTCGCGAAGTTGATTCTGGGCACGGTTACCTGGGGCGAAGCGCTGGCCAACATCGGCCGGAACATCCTGACCCAACTGGTTCAGTCCATGGTTCAGTTCTTCGTCAACCTCATCGCTCGTCAGATTCTGACGGCGGTGGTTGGATCAACTATCGCGGCAACTCAGGCGGCCGCTATGGCCTCAGCGTGGGCTGGACCGGCGGTTCTCGCGTCCATCGCCAGCTATGGGGCGGCAGCTGAGGTGGGACCGGCGGCGGTGACGGCTGCCCTGGCGTCGGCTCCGGCCATCGCCTCATTGGGAGCCGTGGCGGGATACGAGCAGGGTGGATGGACAGGTCCTGGTCCTCGGGACGAAGTCGCCGGGGTGGTGCATCGTGGCGAGTTCGTTGTGCCTGCGGACGTCGTGGACCGAGTTGGGCTCGGCCGTCTGGAAGGTTTGATGGAGAGCCCGGCGGCTGGGGCTTCCGGACCCGCGGTGGCCGGAGGAGGATCCACGATTCGAATCCACAACTACGTCGATCGCGAGGCCTTCCTCGAGTCCATCCGCGATGACGTGGAGGGGATGGCCGCCGGCGTGTTTCGCCGAATGAGCTGAGGTGCCGTGCTGTCCGTCACGTTCCAGAGCCAGTTGGTCCGGCTGGTAACCGAGCAGCCGGAATGGGGCCGCGGCGGGGTCGCTGCCCGCATTTCGGTGCCTACCTCCAAGACTCGGGGTCTCACGGGTTGCGAATCGCGCCGGCCTCTGGGGGGCACGCTCCGCGTGGACCTGAGATGGCACTCCGTAATGCTCCGCTCCGATGTGGACGCGCTGCGCAACGAGCTTCAGGTCGATTCATCGGCCGGCGACGTTCCGTTCGTGACCCCGTTCTGGCCGGCGGTCATGGCCGGCTCCTTGGCGGCCGGGGCGGATCTCGGGTCGGCAGGGTTGTGGGTCGGCTGGGATGAGGACGGCTCCGGATGGGTTGTCACCGACGATCCCGTTGATCTGGCGGAGCTGGACCATGCGGCGCCGGGCCTGTGGGGCCGGTTGGAATTGGATTCCGAGGCGCTGGAAGTGGAGGTGGTGCGGGCGAGGTTTCGATTCCAGGAGGATGGCCCGGCGGCCTACGCGTTGGATCCCTCTGGGGTAACCTGGGTGGAAGGGCCGGCCCTTTCCGACGGACACAAACCCAAGCTGTTCCCGTTTCCCGTCGAGTGGAGCCGAGATCCACTGACCGGAAGTGCGAGCGTGGAGGTCGATCGCCAGCCTCTTGGTCCCGGGCGCGAGTTGGCTTCGAGCTATTTCCCTCAGAACGCCGAACGATCGGTGGCGGCGTCCGTGTCCCTGCTTGGGGCGACAGAGCTCGCGAGGTTCTTGCGTTGGTGGTGCGACCGCCGGGGGGACGTGGAGTCCCATTACGTCAACACGCTGACGGGGTGCGGTGGATTGGGCGCTGATGCGAGCGCGGGAGCCACGGCGTTCACGCCGGTAGATGCCTCACGGTGCGGAACGAACGGAATCCTCATCCTTGGTGACGGGTGGATCGAGGAATGGGTTAGGGTGACCGAGTACTCCGGAGGCTCGGCGCAGCTGTCGGCACCCTTGGTTGGGGAGTGGCTAGCGGGAGGGACGTTCATTCAGCTGGGCATGCTGGCAAGGCACGCCCGAAACGAGGTGGAGATCTTTTGGGAAATGCCTGGCGTGGCGTCTGCCAGGGTGACCTGGAAGGAGTGCCGAGGGGAGCTGGTGACAGGATCCGGGGAGACCCGAGGTGCGACGATCGGATCCATGGCGGATACGGCTTGGCTCTACGAACTCTCGATCGTTCGAGCTGGAGCAGTTTCGGAGGTTCGTCGGCTGACATCCTGGGATCAGAACCTGACCGCGGCCGGTCACACCTGGGCAGCGTGGATGGTTGAACACTCCGAGATTCGCCAGAGCATGGCGCTGGACCGCGACGAAGTGACGCTCCGGTTGAGGTACCGTGACCCATTGGACGTGTTCCTGCCCGGTCGTCTGGACGCTGTGGTTCGGGTCGCGATTTTTCGCTGCACGGTGTCAGGCTCGACCGGTAGTTCCGTCGGTCAGCTCTACGGCGGCGAGGCTCGTCGGTTCACGGCCGATGGGCCATTTTGCTCGGTCTCGTTTGCCGGCGCCAATGCGCTGTTCGATCGAAGGGTTCCCAGGTACCTGATGCAGCGGGGCTGTAACCACCGGCTGTTCGATGCCCGGTGCGGGCTTTCGCTCTCGGATTGGGATCTGAACGCGTACGTCTACGCGGTGTCTGGCGCCTCCGTCACCCTGGAGTCGTTCTTCGCCGTCGGCAGCGCCCCGGCTGGGTGGGGGGCGGCGCACTGGTTTGCTTTGGGGTACCTGCAACGCGCTAACGGGAGTCGCCTTCTGATCCTCGACAGCCAGGCGAAAGACGGCAGCGGGCGCGTCGCTCTGACGCTCGTGTCCGCGCCAGGGACGGCGTTGGAAATTGGCGAGACGGTCATGGTGCTGCCCGGGTGCGACGGGGATGCGGCCACGTGCTCGGCGAAGTTCGGCAACCAGGCGCGCCACGGTGGATTCCCGTGGTTGCCGGACAAGGAACCCACCTTCCAGCCGATCCGCCGGGATGAAGGAGCCGGTAAGAAATGACCCCTCGATCCGTCGAGCTTATCGAAGCCGCGGCTGAAAGCTGGGTGGGGACCCCATTCTGCGCTGGGGCGGCGGTCAAAGGCCGGGGGGTGTGCTGCCACCGGTTGGTGGCCGAGGTGTATTTCGAAGCCGGCTGGCTACCTCGGATCGAGTTGCCCGGTGGATCTCCGCGGTGGGGGCAGGGATCGAACCGGAGCCTGATGGAGGATTGGTTGGATGGGTCCGAGGGGAGGAAGTACTTCGAGTCCCGATCGTCGACTGGATCGACGCTCGGCGTCGGGGACCTATTGGGATTTCGGGTCGGCCGATGCGTGCATCACCTGGCCATCGTCATGCAGGGAGGACGGCTCGTCCACGCGGTGGAGGGGCATGGGGTGGCTATTCTGAGCGAGCTGCCTGTCGTCTGGAGGAAGCGACTGGCGCGGATCTGGGTGCCGCTGACGATGCCATGAGCGCCAAGGGAACGGACATCGAGAAGGACGATCTCCCCCTCGAAGACGAGGAGGTCGCGACATCGCAGGAGGCGATTCCGGTGCCGATGATCGCCGGTACTCGGCGGATGGCGGTGCGCTGGTTCACTCCGGCGTTGGGATTGGTGACCCAGCTGGCTCCGGAGGAACGACCCGGAAAGAAGTGATGGACCCCATGGATCGTCAGTACTACGTGCGGTTGAACCGGCAGGCCCGAAAGATCGGCGCCCGTTTGGAAGCCTTGGCGTGCGGCTACGTGACGGCCGACATGGAGGCTATCGGCGGGGAGGAGGCCGGACACCGGGACTTGATGGAGCAGATCCGGATCCTCGGCCATATGGCCGAGCTGTGTCCGCCCCCCCCATCCAGAACGGAGTCCAATGGGTAAAGGCAGCTCTAGTGCCGGGCAGTCCTACAACTACTTCGGCGTCATCGCCGGGTTGATCTGCCGAGGGCCCATCGACCAGGTGCTGGCGGTCATCATCGACGGGAAGGCGGTGTGGGAGGGAACCCACGCTCGGCCGGCTAGCTACGTGGCTCCGGATAGCGCCCATCCGCTCAATTCGGTGTACACCGATCTGAGCACCCTCATGGATGCCAAGTGGTTTCCGAAGCTCGGGAACCTGCGAAGCGGGAGTCTCAGGGTGTACTGGGGCACGGATCTTCAAACCGTTCCTGGTCCTTTGACGGGGCACTCGGATCTGAAGGGCTGGGCGTACGTGATGTGCGACCACGTCCTGTTCGGGCGGGAGAAGACCACTGCTCCGAATATCGAGGTGATCGTGGTCAGGAAACCGGTCGCGCCGACCTCGCTGGTGGCCGCGGACGACAACACGCTCGAGGACGGGCAAGTCAACCCGGTTGCGGTCCTCGCCGAGCTGCTGACGGGGGATCACGGGGCCAGCCTCCCGGAGAGTCGGCTGGACGGTGCCAGTTGGCAGGCTGCGGCCACCTACGCACGCCTCGATCCGGGCCTGCGATACTGTTCTACGCTGCTGGGACAGTCTGGGGATCTTCGCAAGACCTGTGGCGAGTTGTTGGCGATGCTGGATGGCGCGTTCGCGTGGACGGCGACAGGCACACTGGCGATCCGCTTGACGAAGCCTGGGATCAACCCTGGTGGGTTGCCCACTTTGGATGCGGCTGTTCTGACCGGGCCACCCGAGATTGGCTCCGGTGGGTGGGGAGATGTCCCGACCGCTGTGGTTTGCCGCTTCCACGACCGGGAGCGGAAGTACAAGCAGGCGGATCACAAAGTGGACAACCCGGTGGCAGCCGTGCTTCGGGACGGCGAAACTGATACCCGTTCGGTCGACCTTCCCCACGTCACCCGACAGAATCAGGCGGCCCGGTGGGCGACGGAGATCGTGCGCCGTTCCCACCAGCCGCCGGTTGATATTACCGTGCTGGCACGCCCCGAACGGGTGTCCGGGTTGGGTGTGGGCTCCAAGGTGCTGGTGGATCTCGATCCGGAACCAGGGGGAGACGGTTTGGCTCAGTTGGCGGTGATCACGGAACGACGGGATTCTCCAACCAAGGCCGTGACCTTGAAGCTGGTTGCCGATGCGATCACGACCGCGGTGCCTTACGCTCCCACGTACGGCGTTGAAACGCCCGAATTGGTGCCTGTGGATCCCATTGCCCATGCGCTTATCGTACCCCTTCCTACCTCCCTGGGATGGGGTCCCGCGATCGCCATCCTGGCCACCCGGCCCCAAGACAACGCCGTGGGGTACGACGTGGAGTTCGTCTGGGATACCGATGGCGACGCGAGTTTGGAGGATGAGACATCGATTCGGTTGGGGCGGGGCAGCGCCTTCGCCTGCCGACTGACCCTGGGTGCCGCCCTGGACGCCGCTGACACGGCCCCGGAATTCGCTCTGACCGATGCGGCTGGAGGGATCGACACCTATCTGGCCGACCTCCTGCCGGAGTCCGGCCTGGGTGCGGCCGACAACCGGACGCTGATCATCTTGGCTGAGGTCGATGGAAACGGCCGGGTCGTCATCGAGGATGGGGAGCCGGTGCTTGAGTTTCTGTCGGTTACGACCCGGACCCCCGTTGAGGGGGAGGCAGATACGCACGTCTACGAGGTGCTCAGAGCCCGGCTTGGCCTTCCAGCGAGGGACTGGTCCACCAGTTGCCAAGCGTGGATCCTGCCTGGTTCCGGGCTGCGGGCGTGGAGTCATCCCGACATGGCCGCCCTTCTGCGCTCGGGAGAGGCCGGAACGATCCGGCTGGCGACCGTGACGGCGGAATCGTCGGCGGAGACGCTGCTGGAGCGCTCCTGGGTGTTCCCTGCCAGCTACGACCTCGCGCCCCGGGTCGCCTGGATCCAACCGGCCGGTTCTCTGGGAATCACCGACGCGGAAGGGGACTACGAGATCAGCTTCAACCTCTCGGACTGGGATGGGGATCTCGTGGGCTTCGAGGTCCTACTGGAGCTGGATGGGGGTCAGTTGGAGGTGTTGGAGCCCCGGGTGCCTCTGAAGCCCACCCGAGGCTTGGCCAGCCCCTGGGTGCGGACGCACCGGTTTTCCGTCGGCACGCACGCCGTGATCGTCCAGGCGGAAGACAAGTTGGGGAATCGGACGACATCGGAACGCACCGTGCTGCGGCCGTCATCGGGGACCATTCCGCCACCGGTGCTTACGCCCGCTGGAGCCGACGACTTGCCGCTGAGCCCTGTGGCCGTGCAGATCGCTGGCAGCAGTCCGGCCACGAAGCTCGAGTACTCGATCGCACCTATCGGAGTCGTGGCTCCGGCAGGGGCGGGCACACCCTATGCGGGTCTGACGACATCGGTGACCATCAATCCCCCCAGGCGGCTGTGGGCTCGGGCGGGGGATGCGTTTGGGAATTGGTCCGCCTGGATATCGGCGGACTACTCGTCCGTCAGTTCGGGTGGGGGTTTGGGGGGCGGAAACGGTGGGCTCGGCATTCCGGGCCGGGTCCAGCAGGATTGAAAAGGGTCAACCGGACCCACCTGTCGACAGCGTCGACAACCCTTTTCAATCTTTCTTTGGACCCATTTCAATCTTTCCGGCCGTTTACAGCCGCGCCGGTGCTGAGCGCGTACGGGCTCTGGGAAGCGATGCCGCCCGGGCTGCTGCCGCTTTCGGGTAGTCCGGCCCTGGATGCCGCGGCCC
>ERZ724522.141-NODE-141-length-43828-cov-7.566902_pt1 | contig 43828 bp, 60 predicted proteins | sample MGYA00376055_ERZ724522 | MGnify/ENA primary metagenome ERZ724522 (study PRJEB28724, sample SAMN07190884) | wastewater metagenome | isolation source: effluent of sewage treatment plant in Hong Hong | place: Hong Kong | collected 2016-03-17 ... | reverse complement strand
CGAGAACATGAACACCCAAGCCGCCGCCGCGATCCGCTCCCTGAGCGAGCAGGTGACGACCATCGCCCGTGTAGAGCGTGCCCTTCGCGCTACCCTCGGACGCGCCGACAAGGCCCTTCGCATGGCCTACGAGTCAATGACCCGTGAGTCATGGCAGGACGGACCCACGATCGAAGCGGCCCGCGCCAAACTCAATGATGAGATCGAGAACATCAAGCACGAGATCACCGTCGAGAGCGCCGAGTATCAACTCCGATGGGCCGCACAGAAGGCGTCGGAAGCTCGAAAGGAAGCGGTCCAACTCCGCGAGCAGGTGGACAGGCTGGCGGAGGAGTGCAAGCACGGACGCGGATTGCTGAAGCCGAGCGGGCTTCAGCACGCTGCACTTGAAGGTTCGTCGCTGTGTGGATATTCAGCCGCCCGCCGCGCCACCGACCAAATCCCTGAACTGAAGGAGAGACTGAACCCATGAGCACCACCCCACTCACGCGAGAGCAGATTGAGATGCAACTGCGCCTGTCGAGAGCGCAAAATGACCGCATCATGATCGCGTATTGCAACATGGCCCTCGCCTCCCTCGACCGCCAGCCCACGGGGAGCGAGAGGGAGGTGGCGGAGAGGATCGTCGAGGCGTACATCGGCGGCCCCATCGTCTGCGAACACCACGGCATTCTCGCCAGCGAAATCACCCTCGCCCTCACCAACGCGAGAGCGTCCGCCCTCGCCGCACGCCCAGAGGATGGGGGTGGAAGTTGAAGGAGACGATCAACGGCGAGGCGGTGAAGGAGGCGGAGGCGAACGACCCGAAGAAGCTGAGGGAGCGCATCGAGCAGCTCGAGGATCAACTCCGGGACGAGGTCGGCAACGGTCCAGGTCACGACATGGAGCAGGAGCGGCGCCTGATCGAGGAACGAGACCAGGCCCGGGACGAGCTCGCTGACATGCGACGGCACGCGGACGAGTTGCAGCGGCAGCGCGACGTAATCGTCCAGCACTTTGCCGGGCTCAGTCCGCTGATTCATGGTGTGATGGCCGATTGCGAGAGCAAGCTCCTCGAAGTAGTCCAGCTCCCGACCGACGAGGTTGATACATCCGCTGCGATTCCTGAAACGAAGTCCCGTGTTCCTGAAGCGCCGCGGCCCATTCGTGAAACACCGCGACCTATTCCTGATACACCACGCGAGGGCAGGGACCACCGTGACGTGGTCCACAGCGGCGGGGGCAAGATACTCGTCAAGAACCTCAGGTTCTATGCCAAGCACGCCCGCTATCTTGGCGCGGGATCAGCAGCGGACTGGATGATCGTAGCGGCGAAGTACATTGCCAAGCGCACCCCATCACCCAAGAGCCGGAGGAAGAAGAAATGACCACCCCACAGACGACGGCGAGCGTTTCCCAGCCCACACCGATGTACACCATCGCGTTCACGGAGAAGGGGATCGCCGAGGCAGTGCGCCAACACCTGACAGGCGAACGCACCGAGGCTGTCATCGTCACCATCCACAGTTCCACCTCCCCCCTCGCGCCAAGCAGTGACAACTCGCCATCCCAACCTCCCGAGCCTGCGAGGAGAGATGGTCCGGACTACAAAGCAGAAGCGAAGGCGTGGCGAGAAGTAGAGAGCTTGTCGTGCATGATTTCCACCGCCAAACCGCACGCAAACCACGCGGCGGCATTCAACCGGGCGACGACAAAACTTTGGGGCATCTGGACGATGAACGAAGCGCACGAATCCATACCCGACCTCACTCCCCAGACTCTCGAGCCGAGCAAGGGCGAGTGTCAGCACGACTACATGGGCAGACCGTCGCTCTGCTCAAAGTGCGGTCGCTGGAATCCGAAGCAGCCTGCCGAGACTATTGCCCCACCCCAGCCTCGCTCCGCGCGTGTACGTGATCGAGTGGGTCGGTCAGCAGTTGAAGAAGTAACGTCACCCACCCCCTCGCCCACACGCGCAGGGGCGGATTCACCTCGAATCAACAGGAGCAAGGACATGTCCAAGGACGACACGCAGATAGCCGACCCGTGGATTGTTCACGTCAAAGGCTCCGCAGACCGCGACGGAGAAATCTCCGTCCTGCGAGAGAGCAATACGCACGGCCAGCGTTCCTACGGATGGTTCGGCTCAGACAAACACCTGATCGCTGGCGGCGGAGGACCGTGCGAGTACACATACCACCCGCATGTGTGGGCACGACACCTTGCCACGGCGAAGTCATTCGCTGACGAACTGAACGCCGTCGATGCCGCGGTAAGGGCGGGGAGGTGAACCATGCCAAAACCTCGAGTAATCGCTCCACACGACTACGTAACTCACAAAGTATTCACCACAAACTCCGCGATCTTTGTACCACGCGTGACACTAGATCCCTGGCGAGACGTCCGAGCCGAAGCTCACGCTGTCTGTGATCTATGGGAGACTCGCCTACTCGATCCACGCTGCCTCCGACTGGACTGGCTGCTTGTGGAAGACTTCGACGTAGGTCGGACTGACTCTACTGGAGCTCTGGTTGGCTGCACCTTCGACAGCTTCAAGTCCACCCTCAAGCGCGGCTATGGCATGGGGCATCGCGACTTCATACGGCTAGGTGAGGTCGTGGGTGTGTTTGTGCAACGTGGGCTGATGCCTCAGGAGCTCTACATCGGCAGTGAGCACAACTCAGCACCAGGTCCAGAGTCCCAGGACCTCTGGTCCAAGCTAGTCGCATTGCCCTCCGACGTAGATCGCACCTGGATGTCCAAGTACCTGACCCCGATCTACAACAAACTCCGGCTCGAGACCGTGCGTCGACTGCTTGCGAAGGTCACTCTAGACACACTCCGAAACACCGCCATCGACTGGATGTCGCTGTCGTCGGATGAGCCGTTCTACTGCGTAGACCACAACGGAGCTCGCCTAGGCTGTAACCCATACCACAGCATCCGGTTTGCTCCGTGTGCCCAGTGGTACTCAGGTAACCCGGCCATCACGTCGTGGCTCGCACTGTGGCTTAAGTCAGTGTATCGAGGCGCCAAACCTTACATCGACACCCGCAACTCCCAGCATCTACACGACAGTCTCGAGCTCTGTGGGGCTTTCTATGCAACACCCATAATCTGGACTGATCCACGTAAGGACTGGCCTGCGGTGGGTTGGCAGCTAGATCAACTCGCTTATGCTCTAGGAGTAACCAAATGAGTCAGGTTCCTGTGTATCGCAAGCGCGAGTACTTGTCGTACTCGACACTGTTGTCCTTCGCCAGATGCCCGCGGAGGTACTTCTATCAGAAGTGCGGAATCTCCCAGACCGAAGAGGCACCTGCGTTGTCTTATGGCACCGCCATGCACAAGGCCATCGACGTAGCTATCTCTGGTGGTCTCGACGCTGCGATGGCCGCATTCAACTCCGTATGGGACGACCGACTAGCTGACTCTAAGCGCTCTCGCGAGCGTGCCCGCCAGCAGCTCCAGCACTTCATCCACCACCACTCACAAGGACGCTCTCTGTATGAACGACTCCCAGCACCCTCGGTCACCAACACTACGGCTGACTCCAGCCTCAAGCTGGACGACTCGGTATCGCCCCTTGAGATTCCTTTCGCCATCGACATTGGTCTGCCTGTGCCTCTTATGGGCCGGCTGGACGGATGGTGCCGTCACCGCGATACTGGCGATCTATGGGGGTTTGAATTCAAGACCGCCTCTAGGCTGGGGTCTGGGTTGTTTGATTGTCTTGAGCTCAATCCTCAGGTGCTTACTTATGCTCTGGTTCTCAAAACACTTACTGGCGAGCGCATCCGAGGGATCATGTACGAGGCCATGCTGATTGATCCCAAGAAGGTCGACAGCCTCACGCATCCGGTGATGGTCCAGGACCACCATGTGGACGCGGTATTGCTGTGGCTCAGGTACTATGGGTCGCTGTTGCTGGCGTGTGAGGAACGTGGTGAGTTTCCGCAGAACTTCTCGGCGTGCTCAGCCTATCCACACTTCTACATGCCTGGCTCGCATTGTGAGTATGAGAACTTGTGTCGTGTACCAGACTGGCGTGACATGGTCGGCTACTACACCATCCGGCCTGAGCACTCTATGACCAAGCTTACTGTCGAAGGAGCCTCCACGTGAACGACCAACAGGCAGCAGCCCTGCTACGAACCATGAGCACACGGACGCGGCTCGCGATGTTGCGGATGCTGCTGGCCGAGCCGCAGGCTGTAGCGATGAGTCTGGTAGCTGCGAGACTCGGACTAGCCGACGGTATTGCTTCGCAGAACCTGCTGATCCTAAGCGAGTGCGGTCTGTTGATTCGGACGTGCTCGGGCGTAAACAGATTCTACGCTCCCAATCGCGAGATGATTCAGGAACTCATGACGTTCCTACAAACCCTGCAAGGAGACTCAAGTGCAAGTCAGTGAAATCACCATGAAAGCACCACACATCCTGGTCTTTGGACCTCCGGGTTGTGGCAAGACCGCCCTCGCGCTCACCCTAGGCGAGGGCACTGAGGTCATCGACATGGACGACGGTCTGCTCACAGGAGTGACTCTACAGGATCGCTTCACTGAGGCTCGTCGCAAGGTCTACCTGCACCAGCGCTTCGTTGAGAAGGAACCCCACAAGCGAGCCACGGTGTTCCAGCAAGCGAAGCTCCGGATCTACGAGATCGGCACCCAGCTCAACCAGGGCAAGTACCCATACAAGGCCCTGATCATCGACTCACTCAGCTCGCTAGCGGACTCTGCTGTCCGCCAGGTGATGGGTAACTCTGGTAATCCTGGTGACACCCCACAGATCCAACACTGGGGCCTGGCGTTCAACGAGATCAAGAACGTGTTCGCAGTAGTACGCTCCATGCCTATTCCAGTGGTGGTGCTGGCCCATGACCAGGAGGGCAAGGAGGAAGGTCGTATCGAACTCGCGATCTCTGGCCGCAAGCTTCCTAGTCAGCTCACGAGGTACTTCGATGAGGTCTACTACATGCGCGCCAAGCAGCTTGGTGCGGGCAAGATTGGTTACTTCGTCCAGACCAAGAACGACGGTCGTGTAGAGTGCCGCTCGCGTGGAAACCTCCCTAACCCCACTGACACCGAGTGTGGGATGTGGGAGTTGCTGAAGAAACTCGGTTACACCCCGCCCACAGTAGGAGCCAAGTCATGAGCGCAAGAGTACCAGAGAGCATGGAGTTGAAGCTGTTGACACTCACGGTTGAGGAACTCGAAGATCTGCGTGACTGGATTGAGCAACGTATTGATGACCTCGCCGACGAGGACGAGGACGACGACGATCCTGGTTACTCCGACGAGGACGACGAATGACCACTCACCTCACTGTAGACGAACTTGAGAGTATGTTAGTCCAGGCTAGGCACACCGCTGACTACCTGATCGCTGACGTGGTGAGACTCAAGGACGAGCTTCAGGAGGTACGCACGGAGAACCACAAACTCAAGGAGCAAGTACGTGAGCTAGAACAAAAACTAACACCCATTGTCGCATCCACAAACCCTGTTTCATTACTTTCACTTACACAAGGACCACAAGACAATGTCTCACATTCAGATCAACTTTGACGACGTGCCTGATCAGTTCCAGCAGCTGCCCGGTGGTGTGTATACGTGCACCGTGGAGAAGGCCGAGCAGCAGGCCACCAAGGACGGCACCGGCCAGAAGGTCGTGGTCGAGCTGAAGGTCTCCGAGGGCGAGTTCGCCGGTCGGCTGATCTTTGACCACATCGGGATCTCCAAGGGCAAGCCCACCCAGCTGAAGCGTCTCTGCATGGCCGCGGGTGTGCAGGTCGGGAGCTCGGGGCTCGACCTCACGGATCTGCTCGGCAAGACGGTCCAGGTGCGGACCAAGGTCGCCACGTACACGGACAAGGAGTCCGGCGAGATCAAGGAGACCTCACGCCTCGGGGACTACCTCGTGCCGGGCGAGCCCTCGAAGAAGTAAGGACCACGAAGTCCATCCATCCTCCACTCCCGAGGGGCCTCGCGGCTCCTTGGGGGTTTAGAGAGTTCTATCGTAGAACCCTCCACGCGCTTTAGACGGAGCCCCACATGAAGTATCTCGAAGTTCCGATCAAGGACATCATCGTCAAGTCCGATCGCGGTCGCAAAGAGTTCAAGAACATCCTCGAGCTCTCGGACTCGATCAAGCGTCAGGGACTGATCAACCCGTTGTGTGTCGCGCCCTCAGAGACCGCTGGCAAGTACGATCTTGTGGCGGGTGAGCGGCGCTACAGGGCCTCGGTCCTCGCGGGCCTAGTCACCGTGCCAGTGACCTTCCGCGACCAGCAAAGCCTGCTCGAACAAAAGATCATGGAGCTCGAAGAAAACACCCACCGCGAAGGTCTCACGTGGCAAGAGGAGTCTGAGCTCCACGCTCAGATCGACGAGAACCGTCGCATCAAAGACCCTGCGTGGCAGCAGAAGCAGACCGCGGAGCTCGTAGGTGTGTCGCCTAACCACGTGAGCCTCCAGATCAAGATGGCCCGCAAGCTCCGCGAGGACCCCTCGCTCAAGGAAGCCATCGGGAACCTGCCGATCAACGCTGCGGTCAAGGTTGTAGAGCGTCGTGAGGCCGAGGCCAAGTTCGAGCGCCTGCAGATCCAAGGCAAGATCCAGATCACCACAGACTACAGACTCGGTGACTGCACCCAGCTGATCAAAGCCTTGCCACCCAAGTCCGTGGACCTCGTCGTAACCGATCCGCCCTACGGCATGGAAAAGCTCGAGGCTCTCCGTGAGCACGCAGGCACTCGCATGTCGGGTCATGGACTCATGAGCGAGGACCACAACTCAGACATCGAGTCGGTGCTCAGACTCCTGCGTGCTATGGCACCTGAGCTCGTACGAGTGTGCAAGCCTGGAGCCCACGTGTATATCTTTGCTGCCCTCCAGTACACTGGTGAGTTCATCAAGGCCCTGGAGCCACTAGAGTTCCAGCCTCCGATCTTGCTGTGGGATCGCATGAAGCCCACGACTCCTGGCTATGGCTACAACTACCTCAACTCAACCGAAGCCATCATCATGTTTCATGTGCCACCCCGCGGCAGGCGCCTTGCTCAGAACATGTACAACATCCTGCAGTTCCCCGAGGTTCCCAAGTCCGAGCGGGTGTACCCCACACAGAAACCTGTGGACCTGCTCAAGTGTCTGATCGCTCAGAGCTCCATCACTGGCGAGACCGTACTCGACTTCTGTGCTGGCAGCGCTAGCACACTCAAGGCTGCCCGAGCTCTGGGTCGCAAGTCTATCGGCTTCGAGAAGGACCAGACCTCGTGGAGCGCTACGCAGATGGTGCTGGCAGGCATCAAGCCCGAGATGCAGCCGTCGCTCCTGCCAGACGAGCAGCCCGAGAGCCTGTTGGACTCAGCCAAGTCTCAGGTCGGCAACCAGTCCAACTAAGGAGGTGACTCATGAAAGTCATCCCTCCCGAAGGACCACGTGATCGTCCGCTCATCGCTATCTTAGGCGAAGCTCCAGGCTCACACGAAGAGGTCCAAGGTCGACCCTTCGTGGGGCCATGCGGGTTCTTGCTCGACCAGATGCTCTCGAGCGCCGGCATCACTCGTGGTGAGTGCTACATCACGAATGTCTCGAAGGTTCGTCCACCTGGTAACAACTTTGCAGCGATGTACTACGAGGAAGGAAACTTCAAGTTTCCTACGTCCGAGCTTCACCGCATCCGCAAGGAGGTAGCTGATGAGCTACGAGCTATCCGTCCCAAGGTGGTTGTGGCTCTTGGAGCCGAAGCACTCAAAGCACTCACACCTTATGGATCCATCTCGACTTACCGTGGTACCATGGTCGATCACCAGGGACTACGAGTGCTTCCTAGTTACCATCCAAGTTACCTCCTGCGGGGTAACTTACTTGAGCGTCCCATTGTCGAGGCCGACCTACGTAAGGCCAAGCGACAGGCCCTGAATCCCTACGTACCACCCACCAGGTTCAACATCGATCCTACGTTCGATGAGTGCATGGAGTTTCTGAGGTCTACACCTCCCCGCGTGGCACTCGATATCGAGACCGTCGAGAACTCTATCCGCTGCGTGGGCTTCGCATGGTCCAAGTACGAAGCGATCTCAATCCCGCTCACCAAGGGTTACGCTCACGCATGGACGGTAGATCAGGAACTCGAGCTTATGGACGCGATGGCGAAGTTTCTCGCGAACCCGCACATCGAAAAGATCATCCAGAACCTCACCTACGAGTGGACTGTGATGACCCGCGAGTACGGACTACGGATCGAGAACTGCATCCAAGACACCATGCTCGCCCACCACCTGCTGTATCCTGATTTTTTTTTTAATGATACGGCGACCACCGAGATCTACACTGAGCATCCAATGTACTGGAGCTATGATTCAGGTAACTGGAAGTCGACAGCTAAGTACAACTGCTATGACGTCGTCGTGACCTACGAGTGCGCCGAGGAGCACGAGGCCGAACTCAAGAAACGTGGCATGTGGGAGTTCTACAGGAACTACGTGCATCGGGCTGTGGAGGCGCTGTGCTACGTGCAGTCTCAGGGTGTGCTGATTGACTTGCCGGCCCGCGAGAAGATCAAGCAGACCACCCAGCTCGAGATGGACGAGATCAAGCACCGGCTCACCAAGCTAGTTGGCTACGAGATCAACCCAGGCTCACCGCCACAAGTCTCGAAGCTAGTCTACGACCAATGGAAGCTCCCTCGTCAGCTCCACCACAAGACCAAGAAACCCACCACTGATGACGATGCGCTCAGCGCGCTCGCCAAGAAGTTTCCAGTGCATGCAGGAGTGCTCAACGATGTCCTTGCCTACCGACAAAAACGCGTGCTCATTTCAACATTCTGTGACATGCACCTTACACCTACCGGGAGGGTCCAAACTTCATATAACGTCGCTGGAACCGTTACCGGAAGACTGGCTTCGTCGGCTACGATTGATGATGTTGGAGGCAATCTCCAAAACATTCCCAGGGGCAGCTTTAGAAGGATCTTTGTGGCTGACCCCGGTAAGGTTCTCATCAAGTCCGACCTCAGCCAAGCCGAGTACAGAGTGCTCATCTGGAAAGCCCGCATCCGCAGAGTGATCGAGAAGCTGCTCAACGACCCGAGCTTCAACATCCACATGTGGAATGCCTCCGAGAACATCTACAAGATCCCAGTAAGTCAAGTCACCGAGCAACAGTACGCGAACTCCAAGAACGGTGTCTACGGAGCGAACTATGGTATCGGACCGATCAAAGTGTCTCGCATGTACAACATCGAGCTTCGTGAAGCACGTTATATCATCGACTCCTACCACGGCTCGGTGCCCGAGATCAAGGGAGTGTATCAGAAGGAAATCGAGGACGAGCTCCGGTCTACTCACAAGCTGGTCAATCCACTGGGTCGCGAGAGAGTATTTCTTGGACGGCTCGATGATGAGACGTATCGTGCGGCGTACTCACACTACTGCCAAAGTACCGTTGGTGACGTTATCAATGCGGCGCTCTGTGATTTGCTCGACGAGAGCTTCCGACAGCCCGAAGTCGGTCTAGATATCCTGCTTCAGGTCCACGACGAGCTGGTGTGCCAGGTCTGGGAGTCTCACGTGGAGCAAGGTGTAGAGATGATTCGCCGGGCCATGGAGCGACCCATCCAGGTACCCGGTACGCCTGAGCCGCTAGTGATTCCGGCTGGTATCAAGGTCGGTCGCAACTGGCACGACACAATGAAGCTCAAGGACTGGCTTGCAGCCAAGGAGACTACATGTCAGACTTCAACTACCTGAAAGGTTTCAGGCGTCTACTGGAACGAACTGAAGTTCCTGAGCGGTTTGCTGTGTGGTCAGGCATAGCCTCGCTGTTGGCTGCCCTAGAGCGCCGCATCTACATCAACCAAGGTATCTACACGATCTACCCAAACTTCTACATGGTACTGGTTGCAGCTTCGGGCCAGAAGAAGTCCACCGCGATCAACACCGCCGCCAAGCTTCTACGCAAGCTCAACCCAGCACCTAACATCGTGAGCCAGAAGATCACGCCCGAGGCACTAGTCTCGGCGCTCAAGGTCGTGGGCAACGACTCCACCAAGGTGATGAAAGAATCCTGTGGTGGCATCGTGATCGCTGACGAGCTTGCGACGTTCCTAGACCGGAACTCTCTCGAGAAAGGTCTAGGTCCGATGCTCACAGAGCTCTATGACTGTAAGGCCTACGAGTACCAGACCAAGAGCCGCGGGATTGAGCGCCTAGAGGATGGTTATCTGTCATTGCTGGGTGGCACGACCGTGGAGCTAATCAAGAACTGTCTACCTAAGGACGCTATCGGTGGTGGCTTCACTTCGCGGACGATCTTCATCTACGAGGAGGCTCAACCTGCTCCGGTGGCCTGGATCGACTACGACGAAGAGCTAGCCCAGCTCGAACAAGAACTCGTGAACTACCTCCAGCGAGTCATGGAGCTCGAGGGTCCAGTGGAGGTCTCGAAACCTGCGAAGGATTTCTTCATCGCAGACTACGAGGCGCGCCACAGGGTAGGTGAGTTCAGGAACGACCCACTGCTACGGTCCTACGAGAACCGTCGCCATGCGCACTTGCTCAAGGTGGCTATGGCGATCATGGTCAGTGAGGAACCCAGGCGCGTGCTCGATCCCTACCACATCATGGCCGCCAAGACCATCCTCGAAGAAGCCGAAGCCTACATGCCACGCGTGGTCGAGCTGATCGCTGCGACCGACACTGGCATGGCCGGTTCGCTCGTGATGAACTACATCGACGCACGACTCCACGGAGGCTCGGACTTTGTGATGCGACGAGACATCGTGCGGCACTTTGCACACAAGTTTGACTCACAGGAGATCTCGAAGTTTCTAGACACTCTTATCAAGGCTGACCGTATCAAGATCGACACCGTGGGCGGTCAGCTGGTGTATCGAAAGCTCGCAGCAGACAAAAGGATTATGATATGAAACGCTGCACGCTGTGTGGCACGACCGACCAGAGCAGGTTTCCAAACAACACCAATGCTAACCACACCACGTACTGTCTGCGTTGTAGTGAAAAGTATCGCAAGAGTTCTGGCAAGCTCGCACAGCAACGACGAAATCGCCAGATCAGAAAGGGCCTAGCATGAAAAACGAGTTTCAAGACTACCAAGTCCAGTGTACCCGCACAGCCAAGTACAAAGACGCTGCGTGCGGTCGGCTGGCCTACGTGACCATGGGTCTTGCTGGCGAAGCTGGCGAGGTAGCGAATCAGGTCAAGAAGGTATTTCGTGACACTAACGGGAAGCTCACACCCGAGGCTCGTGAGCAACTAATCGATGAGCTCGGCGACGTGCTCTGGTATGTAGCTATGGTGGCTTATGAACTCAACATCCCCCTCCACAGAGTCGCAGGAAAGAATCTGCTTAAGCTTGAGAAGCGCCATGGAGGCAATCAGCCACAGAACCAGAGCCCGCCTCCGCTACCAGATGGCACGGCTAGTGTGTGAGGGGCAGAAGATTCAAGAAGTCGCAGATAGCTTTGGTGTGAGTCACGAAACTGTGCGACGAGCCTGTCGCGAGAACAACGTAGCACTCCGGTCGCATCGGTTGCTCAAGATCAAGTCTCTCGAGGTGCTGGCTGACATGCTACACACTAAGCTCACAGACAAAGAAATCTCAGCCAAGCGTGGACTCAGTGTGTCAGCTATCCAGACTCTCCGGGCTCGGGCCAGATTCTCAGGGATTCAGTTCCCAGAAGGACGTGCAGGTTATGCCTCCAAGAAGCAAGCAACTCCCACAGTGTCGTGAGTCAATCACGCTCAAGAATGCCGTTGGTGACCTGGAGTTCTACGTGACTGTGGGTTTCTACGACGACCAGCCTCGCAGACCAGGCGAGGTGTTTATACACCTGGCCAAGGAAGGGTCCACGTTGGGCGGAGTCACACAGGCCCTCGCTCTAGCGATCTCGCAGGGGTTCCACTACGGGGTGCCTTGGCGTGACTTCCGCAAGCACATGTTCTACTCGAGCTTCGCACCCTCAGGGCCTAGCTTAGATGGCTCCATAGTCTATCCTTCGCTCACCCACGCTATTGCTCACACCGTGGACATGATCTTGGAGCGTCGTGCTAGGGAAGAACCTGTTGTAACTCGTCAGCAATCTGTTCCCGAGCCTCTCGATCTCCCAGGAGTCCGCTACGACGACGATCATGAATCTGGTTCAGACGCTCCGCAGCCCGCTTGAGCTGAAGTGCCTCCAGGGAGTCTGGGCGCTCCTTCGCACGTTGACGTGCCTGCTCGAACTCTGCGAGGAGCTTGTACTCTGGTCGGGTCCAGTTGTAGAGGTTCCGAGCCTGGAACCATACCGCCCAGGGTAGTCCGCCCACACCAGCCACCAGAGATACTGCCGAGTCTAGCGCTCGCAGGGTCTCGGTGGCTTGTTTGCTTTCACCACGATGGATGCCCGAACGCATCTCGGAGTCACCTGCAGCCACAGCACCAGAGATGTGCTGGATCATGCTCTTGAGGTCGTTGACCATCGAGGCCGTAGGACTCTTGGTATCGTTAGTCAGACGGCTACCAGGATCATAGAACACCTGAGCGATATCCGCTGCTGGAGCTCCGAGGTAGTACATGCCAGTAACTGACTCGAGAGTGTCCTTGGCGACGTCCTTCTCGTCCGTGGGCTTGTTGTAGAGCACACGACGACCTGAGTTGATCGCCAGCACACCCAGTGCGTTCGCGACCACACCAAACATCAGTGCCTTGCCCGCTCGACCGAGATTCTCGGGCGTAGGGTTCTGCACGCTCTCGACTACGCGACGTCGGACCACGTTGTAGATTCTGTTCTGCTCGCGCATGAACATGAGTGTGCCACGCAGCAGGGGCTGGCGCTTAGCCTGGACCTCGAGCTCGGTAGCATACAGTGGGTTCGATGTGGGCTGGTCACGACCCGCAGCGATGTTGAACAACTCAGAGGCCCGCTGGTTAGCCGCGAGTCCAGTCAGGCCCTCCTGCTTCGCTGTGAGTTCTGCGGCTCGCCAAGCAACCTTCATCACGGCTCGGTCAGCCTCACGCTGCAGCACCAGAGACTTGTCACGCCACGCTCGGAGCTTCGAGGGCTTCTCGTTGAACTCAGCAAGATTCGTGAGGTCTCCAAAGAAGCTTCCGTGGTAGCGTAGGTATGCGAGACCGTTGTTGTCGAGCATCCGTTGACCTACGTCCTTGGACGCAAACGCTCCCTCGCTCATGGCCTTGAACAGGGCTCGAGTGCTCAGCGTGCCGTCCGCGAGCATCGTGTTGAGATGCAGGAACTGCTTGGCTGCGGAGCCAAGGTTTAGAGCAATCTTCGACACGGTGTAGGCGCTCGTGGCGTAGTTGACAGCCTTGTCGAAGGCGCTTTGCTGGTGACCTACGTGACCGTAGAGGTTCGCGAGGTAGAGTTTCATCTGGTTGTAGCTTGCAGCTCCGTAGTGCTTGTTCCAGGTCTCCTCGACCTTAGGCGAGTAGAGGGTTTCTTGGGCCTCGCGAAGGTTTCGTCCAAGCTCAGCATAGAGACTAAGCTTGTCGTGGACCCTGAGAAAGTGGCTCACAAAGTCACGTGCCTCGAATGGTGTGTGGACGTCCTCCATACGATCACGAAGGTTGTCAGTGGTACGCTGGATAGTGTTTGTAAACGAGGCGAAATCCTGGTATGGTAACGTTTCTTCGGGCTTACGACTCGAAGCCCACCAGCCACGGGAGCGCTGAGGCTCGTAGCCGTTGTGGAGCAGAAACTCCGAGAAGGCTTTCTCGACCATCGGGTTCTGCTGCATGTAGCCTTTGATCTTGTCGACGAAGGCTTTGTCTGCTGGGGTGAGCGTGTCGATAAGTTTCTTAGGATCAATCACGCGACCATTCTTGCGGTAGCCGAGCTCAAACAGGTCTGTGGCTCGACCCTCATCGCCAGAGAGTGCGTAGGCGTTCATAGCCTCGCCCTTAGTGAACCCCTCGGCGGCCGGCTCCATCAGGTACTCGCTGGCACGACGCTGCTGCGAGCTGGTGTCGCCCTTGAAGCCTAGACCCTCAAGAGCCGCACTCAGGAACCTCCGACCGTCGGCTTGGTTCTGGAAGTGACGATTCATGGGATCAACCATCTTGCCAAAGAAGATCTTGTAGAGTGGCTTCTTAACGTCGAATCCTGAGCGCTGCGCAGCCAGACCCTCGAAGCTCACTGGGTCTGCTATCAGCCCGGCTACGTGCTTGCCAGTATCCTTGGCGCCTACTGAGGCAAGCTTCTTGGAGCCTGCGATCTGCCTAGAGGTGTCGTTGGCGTTCTGGAGCTTGGAGTACTCAAAATACTTGTTGTAGAGCCCTCGCTCGATGACACCTTGGCGGAGCTTCTGACGGTACTGGTTAGTGAAGTCTTGGAGTTGGTCGTGAGAGAGCTTGTCGAGCTCTCCTTGGACCTCGCGCCATGCAACGGAGCGTTGGCCAGTGGAAGGGTCACGGATGACGAGAGACTTGGTCTCCGGAGCCTTTGAGGGTTCTATGGTAGAACTCTGAGAACCCTTGGACAAACCAGCTGCCTCATCCCGTGTAAGAAACTCCCGCTTGTTGGTGTAGAAACCAGAGAGCTTGTCGTCCAGGAACTCGTTGGTGAAGCGGGTTTTGTCTGGTACCTCATCCTTGATACGAGCAAACAGATCAGCATGAGTTTCCTCTAGTCCGTTGACAACCTTACCCTTGTAAACCTTGCCATCGTACTTGATCGCGACGCCTTGGTTGGTCTCGGGGGCTTCCTGACCCTTGGCCTTTGCAGGTGGCCTGAGTGACTCAACCAGCTTGAACAGATCCTCACGACGTGGGTTCTTGTCCTGCTTGTTGACCTGGCGCTTGAGGAACGCCATGTTGTCTTGACGCTCAGCCACCTGTCGTGCGAGGTCAATCTTGGCAGCTAGAGCGTCGATAGTCTTGACGTCCTTGGCTCGGCTCAGGGCGGACACGAAGGTCTCGCGTTGCTTGTCGTCTAGACGCTTGAGGCCCTCGAGAATCTTGGACTGCTGCGAGGCAGTAGCTCGCTCAACCACCGAGCGCTTCACGGCCTGCTCAGTCTTGGGCCAGTTGTCACCATAGAGGTACTGCTCGCGAGCTACAACATCGCTAAACCGATCCCCACCCACGAGATCCCGCACATGCTGCGGAGCGTCCTTGAGTTCATCACGCAGCCGATCGAGCAGCTCTGGCAGGGTAGCCTCGCTCATGTTCTTGGCGATCGACTCGTAGGCTCGATCCAGTGCCACCAGAGCTTTGGTCTTCGGACCTTTAGCGCGTCCCAGTGCTCGAGTCACCCGAGCCTTCGATGTGGCTGGCGCGGAGTCTTTCTCTAGAACCTTCTGCACTCGTGCGGTGTGCTCAGCATCGAGAGCCTTAGCCATCACGAGGCGATCCTCTGGCAGAGCTTTCACCGAGTCCTGGATCACCGCAAGCTTCTCCAGAGTCTGACGCTGGATGGTCTTGATGCGGTCTTGGATCTTAGGGTCTTGAGCGATCTTGTCGGGCGACTCAAGGTATCCAGCTTTCTGTGATTCAAACAGAGGAAACTGATACTTCTGCACCGGACGCATGTCGTCCGAAGTCACGCTGATCAGCTGGCCTTTCTGTTTGCCTACAGCGCTAGAGACCTCCTCAGGAATAATCTCTGTGGAGCCCTTGTCACGCTTGGCTACGTTCTCTAGCGCCTCAGACCTTAGCAAGTCAGCGCGTGTGACGTTAGGCTCAGCCAGCCGAGCGATCTGGGTCTCAAGATCACTCAACACGAGGGCGCGTTGAGTCACAGGCTTACCGAGTGCAGTAAACTCCTCAGGTGTGACCTGGGACTTGAGTGTGTCACGGAGCTTTGTGAGGCGGCCTAGAGTCTCCTCGACTTCTCCCGGCACAGGAGGAAGCCTTGAGGGGTCTACTGCTAGTGGTTCTAGACCTGCGGCTCGACGCTCACGTTCAAACTGTATCAGCACCTCGTTGTGTCCGAGACGCTCTTTGTCCGCCCACGACACAGTGTCAGGCTTCGACACAGCGCTGAACTTACCACCACCCTCGTCCACTAGCTCAACCTGATGGCCCTTGAGACGATTCTCCACCACGGTTGCCAGGAGCTGTGGCTGGTCCTTGAGTTGCTTGGACTCAGCCTCCGAGATCACCCGACGATCCTGCAGCATCTTCACGACCTGTTGGCGCTGAGCCTCGGACTTGAGCTCACCAAAAGCTCGTGGGCCACCCAGTGCTAGGTGCATAACTCCCCAACCCAGAGCACTTTGAATTGGTCGGAACTCCTCAGACTCAGCGCCACCGGCACGTGCGATAAGCTCATCACCAGTGTTCTGAGCGACTCCAGCTGCACCACTAGACAACACCTCTAGAGCATGCTTTGTAACTACTCGCTGTGCTCCCTCAATACCAAGTTTCTTGATCAGCCTATCTACACCTGGGACCTTACCGACAAGCCCCTGAACAGGTACTAGACCGAGTCCTGCGTCTAGCAACGCAGCTCCAGTAGCTGCAGTGAGGTTTCCATGAGTGCGCTCATAGGTGTGCGTGAAGCCCTCTACCCCAAAACCAACACCGGCGAGTGGTGCACTAACTGTACCAGCTACGACCACTGGAACGCTCTCGCCTGCAAAGTTAGCTGCACCACCCAATAAGTCGTCTCGCGTAGGTTGGACAGTAGCTTCCAACATTGGATTATATCGTGCACCCTCGGCCTTACCAGTACGAAGAATCTGTCCAAGCTTTGCAGCAGTTACCTCATAGCGAGAGACTCCTCGAAGAGCGGCGGCAGCAGTCTCACTTAGCAGACCACGTTCCTCTGGTTTACGCACTAGTTCAGGGTACTGCTCATAGACTACTCGAGGATCTACATCTGCTATGTTTGCAAGGTTGGCCTTTTCAGGTGGCATTCCAGGAAGCCTAGGTTTGCCAGCGAACGCTCCAAAGACCTTCTGTGGATATTTATCAGCGTCCTCAATACCTGGAAGCTTGTGTGTAGATTGTAGCTTCTGAGTCTGCCGAGTGATCTCTCGATTGACCGAGTCATTCACTGGCTTGGTAGCCGCAGTGTCTACCTGAGGGTTCCCAAAGAAGCCTACCGATGTGGCTACCTTTGGAGGTTTCTTCTCCAGACCAGGGAGCTGAGCTGACTCAAGACCTGAGAGTTGAGACATGTGGGCTTACTCCTGCGGGAAGACTTTCTTAAGCTGGTCGCGAGTCACAGATTTGAGCCCCTTAGCCTTAAGAGCAGCCACCCACTGATCGATCTCGGAATCTTTGAGCTTCCGCTTAGGAAGATCGCCAATAAGTGATTTCACTTTAGTAGCAAGCTCGGAGGTAGCGTCCTCGGGTACTTTCATCCAACTAGTGTCGTTTGTGATTCCTTGAGGGTTCTTTACATTAGTTTTCTTGACTGGCCGAGCCTGAGCCTGGATCTTCTCCAGCTTCTTGTTGTACTTATCAACCTGCGCCTGAGCCTCAGCTACGGCCTTAGATTTGCTACGAATGATGTAAGTACCATTCTCAGCCTCAGTAACTTTCTCTTCAGCCTTGTCTCGGAGATCAAGTGTCTCAGTAAAAAGCTTCGCGAGGCTCTTTTGCATCTCGCTCTCAAACACAGGGTTCGTGGTTTCTGTGGTGGACTCTCCAGAGCTCTGTCCACGACGTCGTACTGACTCAACTTGTGCATCCGCCGGACCAAGCACTTCCTCACCATACAACTTAGCAAGCCCAGGACGTATCCTCCCATACCACTCTGGAGCCTGTGACGCCAGATCACCAAGCATCGTGCCACTACGAATCTGGCTGTCAATGAGCTGTCCGCGGGCAGCAGCGGAGCGGTCTTGATGTTCTTGGATTGCTGCCTGCAACACTTGATTATTGTCGCGGAACTTCTGTTGCTTAGCCCGAAGGATACCCTCAGACTGTCCATACCAATAAGCACGAGTGGCAGGGGCTTTTTCAACTCCAAGTTGATCAAGCTGCGGATCAGTCAGCATCTTAATCTCATATGGTGAAAAGTCCCAGTTCATACTTCCGAGATTCTCTAGACCCTCTGATAGAGCCTTAGTCTGAGCTTGCAGCGCTCCGGCTTTGCGCTCCTGATCACGCGAAGTTGCACCAGCCTTGAAGTCACCCAGGCGAGCCTGTGACTCTTCAAGATCTGTAGCAGCCTTGCCAGCACGAGACTTGGACTCGCTCACGGCATCACCGTAGGTCTCTTTGGCTAGCTGTGTTGCAAGTTGCTGATTCTCAGCAGCCAGCTGCTCGCGTCGAGTCTGAGCCTGCTGGTGGGCCTGGAGCAGAGGGTTCATGATCTGCGTGTGAGCCATGTTGAGCTCAAGCAGTTTCCGCTGGATCTCGGAAGTCTGCAGATCTACGTCGAGCTGTTTAGACTTCTGGCCAGCAAGCATGCCTTCGATGAACATGTTGCCATACTGTGAGGTGGCTTGTGACATGAGTTACTTCCCCTTCCCATAAGCGAATCCAGCAGCCTGAATGCCAGATCCCAACAATCCCCACCCAGGACCACCCGGATCTTGCACAGCCTGCCGAGTGTTCGCTGTAGCAAACCCTGCAGCATTCTTGAACGGCATCCACTGCGCATCTGTGAGCGCTCCGTAGCCTTGGATCTGACCTAGAGTCTGCTGCAGTGGGAAGTTCATGATAGTGGGTAGCATCTGGGCGAACTGCCCCGAGGCCTGGCTAGTCAACTGGCCTGCTGCGTCCGCGATGCTCTTGTCACGACGTGAACTCAACGTTCCACCAATCCGCGAGAACGACGAGTTGATCGCTGGCAGAGTGTTCTGCTGGAAGCTCGACACCACAGGATCCAGGAATCCTTGCTTCCAGACATCCTTGGCTAGACCAATAGACTTGTCCGAAGTCGATCCCATGAGCGCCGCGGTGAGCGCATCGACTGAACCTTGGTTGCCACTGAGATGCTTGAGTGCGTAGTCTCGCAGGGGCAAAAACAAGTCGTGCTGGAAGTCGTCTACGCCACTCTCGCTACTAGTTCCAGGAGAGCTAAAGAAATCACCCATTCGGCACCTCCTCCAGCGACACTGCTTCGAGCAGGCGCTGAGTAAAATCATCAGGAATAGTCTGTACCAGGATCTTGGCATCCTCTACGAAGCCATAGCGACGATAGAGCGCCTCAGATGAGCGCTGTGTGCGGACCTCGATGCGAGAACGTCCATGACCCACAGCCCAAAGCTTCACACGGTCGTTGAGCTGGATACCAATCTGCCAGGGAGCCGCAGAGTGAATCCAAGCCTGACGTAGATTCACAGTATCCAAGACTGCAAGCTCCGCCACGATGAAACCTATGATTCCAGACTTGTCTGAGCGTGCCACAAGCACCAACACAGTCTCGGGTCTAGTGGCCATCACGTGTACGAGTTGCTGAGCGAACAACTCACGTGCAGGCTGATCCGGAAGCGGGAACAGATCCACAAGCTCAACCACTTCACGAGGATCAACCATTCGACTGATCTGGATCACGATTCGTCTCCTATGTGACTAACTACGATGCGGGTACCGTACTGGTAGAGGCCCATGTCAGTGCCGTTACCAATACGAGTTGTGACTATGTCGCCTGCAGATAGAACTAGAGGAGTCATCGACGAGTAGGTATCCTGCGAGGTCACCACAAAGTGCGAAGTGGCCCATGTAGGAGTGACTCCGTTGACCTGGATCTCAAGGACTGTTGGGTTGAAATTCTTGTAGGGCGTGAAGTCAACCTCTACGATGTAGAACCCAGCCTGAGCTACAGTGATCGAGGTACCGTCAGCGCTGTGACTGAAGATGCTATCCTCACGTAGGATCTCGGTCCAGGGGATGTCAAATGTGGCTAGCCCTGGAATGTAGTCCGACACGATATAAGCCGAGAATACTAGCACCGAGCTCCCGCCTCCACCAGCGAACCGTGCAAGCTTTCCAGTGAGTCGACGAAGGTAATCGATGAGCTTGCGGTTGAACGCGTCAACCTCGACATCGTCCACCTTAGGTGGCACAGGCAGAGGCTCGCCTGAGTAGATATTGGATGCACCACGTGTTGCCATTTAGCGAGGGCCTCCAGGGCGAACCCATGGTCGAATCCAGCGAAGCACGAAGTCCTGAGCAGACTTAAATCGCACACGTAGGGTTCTCGAAGGCTTGTCGAATGGGATGCGATAGTAGGTGGGGCTAGGGCTGAGAGTCACCGTATCGAGGGATTGGTAACTCTGGCCTTGATCGAGCGAAACAGACACATCCACGGTGGAGCCCATAGCCTCGAACTCGACCTCGCCCCAGCGACCATAGAGTGACTGAAAAGTCTCTGGGATACTAAAATCCATCGTGTCGTAGACTTGATCAAACGAAGTGCCGTCATCGTTGAGCATGCCCTCGTTCATCAGGAACACATCACCATCACCAGTGCCGAACGAGCGAATCGGGAACGAGAGCTGGTTGGCCTCCTCACCCCACGTGCCGTACTCGTCCGCCCAGGGCATTCCAGCAGGTTCCCACGAGGTGTCCTCCCAGGTCACGGTCTCGGTGCGGTTGGTGAAGAATCCAAAGCACCGTGGCATGTGAGCGTAGGTTTCTTTGCACCACGTGGTGTTGGAGAGGTCGAAGATGTCGTAGCGCATCGTGTAGATCACAGCGCCACCATCTAGAGCTGGCACAGCAAAGTACAGGGTCTCGCGAGCGTAGTCGTTGATTGAGGCTACGAGGTACAGGTGCTCTTGGTCCTTCACGGACTGGTAGTCTGTGGAGATCAGGTTGCCCAGAATCCGAAGGCCTCGAGTACCATCAAATAGATAGATGTTCTGCTCAGACAAATACACATGACCTACGTTGATCGACACTAGACCATGCATCCCCACAAAGCGTAGTCCATGAGGGATCACAACCTCAAACGCAAACACCGCAGGCAGGTCCACGAACACTGCGGTCATCAGAGCATCGTTCGAGTAGATCGCCAAGCGATCACCGAGGATCTCCATAGCTACAATCTTGGTGAGCTGGTAGAGAATCTGTGTGCCTGAGTCGCCACTGTCGAAGTCTTCGAAGTCACCAGCCTTAGACCAGGCCACAACCTGAGACTCGAGACTCGTCGTGACAATGCCACCAAGCATCAGGTGCTCAGTGAACACTCGGATAGTCTTGCAGGTCACGAAGTCGGTGAATGCGGGCGCCCAGACGTTGAAGCTCAGCGAGGTGTTACCAGTCCAGTAGCGGGGTGGATCTTGTCCGTTGGTCATGATCAGACGACGTCCCGAGATGTCTGTCACGTCGTCGAAGTCGATCTGGTCGGTGGCACCAGTAGTCAGGTCGTCTGCGGCTACGATGTAGCCATTGGCTGTGACGGTGTTTAGCAGGGGCTCGGTCACGTTTACTGTGGTCTTGCCACCAGCAAACGAGGAGCTAACAATCGTGTAGACACCCTCGTTCAACCCTCCAACCACGGGAATCAGTCGTCCAGCCACGAGATCAAGAGTCTTGTCTCCAGCCACCTTGAAGTAGTTTACACCCACATCCGTGACTGCCCAAGACTGCTGACCAGGGGTGAGGTCAATGAAGTCCTGGGTCACTGGATCGTAGTAGTACTGGCGGTGGCTCGTAAGTACCACAAAGTAAGGGTCCTCAGTCAGTGAGCCGAACTCCGCCATAGCCATCACACGACCTACGAGCCGGCGACCTAGCTGAGTGTAGCCAGCTCGACGTCGTACCAGACCGTCCTCGCGAATCACGCAGTTCTGGAGCTCCGGCGAGTACGCAGGGTCCAAGCGTGTGGAGGTAGGAGTCTTGGCCAAGCCCTTGAAAGGTGGCTGACACTCAACTGGGATGTAGTCGTTGTTCGGGTTCATCCGAGATAGACACCAGAGAAAGACTCGAGTCGGAGAACAGTGAGTGCACCAGAAACCGCTGTGATACGAGCGTAGAGGTTAGACGAAGTCACACTAGCCCGCACGCAGATACTGAAAGGCACGTGACCATCAACAGTTACATCCGAGTAGATCGTGCGAGACTGGCCGTTGATCGTGATCGTGAATGAGCCAGTTTGTGATCCATCGAACTGACCAGAAATCCAGAACATCCAACGTCCGGCCTGCAGGTTAGATACTTGGATCGGTGTAGCAAAGGGCGTAGTGAGGGGGAATGCCGTGCCACCGTAGGTCCAGGTCTCGTCAGCTCCAGGGCTACCTGGAAGATCGAAACTCTGACGCGAGAGCTGGAAGTTCTGCCACGCAGAACCGTCCCACTGGTAGAGAGAATTATCTGTGGACTTCACCCACAAGCGACCCTTGTCGTTGGTGTCTAGAGCGGTCACACCATCGGGCCGTAGTGTGGGAGCGTTAGCCTGGTAGTAGGCTTTGGCTGAACCGGCCTTGTGCTCACCACCTACACCACTTGCGGCGTAGGTTGCGTGCTCCTTGTTGGCACGCTGACTCGTACCCTTGCGGAGACTAAGAATCTCCTGGGCACCATCACGTCGTTGGTCTGTGCGTGCTGGAGATGCTTCGTCCCAGCTATCGCCATTTGTGTTTGCCACGTCGTGGTCTCCTTAGCGTTGAGTTTTGACAAAAGGGTCCAGCCAGTAGTCCTGGTAGGGACTTGCGTCGTAACGACCACGCGGGACAGCTGCGAAGTGAGTAGCAGAGTTGTCGGTGTCTACACGCTTGGCGGAGGCGAGCTGGATCAAGTAAGTCTTGTACCAGGTCTCGGCCTCCTTGAGTTTCTCGATAGACTGGAACACCCAGAACACTGCATACGCCACGACTGCAGCGGAGGCGTGTCGAATGAGTAGCTCGGAGGTAGGAAGGTCAAGGTCTGGATGCATGGTGTAGTAGGTGTAGCGTAGCACGTAGTCCTTGTTTGGACGTGGCACTACGTAGAGTGTAGTGCCTTCGAGGTAGCCGTACTGTGGTCGAGATGTCGATCGAGTCTCTGGTGCCGGGAATCGTTCCTGACACCAGAGCTTCGAACGACCTAAAAGTGGTCGAGAGAGTGTTCCCTCGACCACCGTGATCTCCACGATCCGAGCAGCCCCAGGAGCCAAGTCTACTGCTAGTGCTCCCTCTACCAGCGTGACCTCTGTGCGGCGCATGAGATCTGACCACAGTCGTTGGGATGAGATCTCTGCGACGGCCAGATTCAGAGCCGTGCGGACAAGTGTGGTCTTGTCGCTGCGGCCTGTGGCTTCGTTGACTAGGGTTTCAAGTTGCTCGCGAGTCATGGAGAACTAGCTCCTTAGTAGGGGCACTTGGCGATGATGGTGTTGTTGGCAGCGGTCGTAGAGTTGGACACACCAATGGGGTAGATCACGCCGGTGACCTTGGTGAGGGTCTTGTCGGTGGTGTCGAGCATGACACCAGAGCCGATCACAGGAGCGCCACCAATAGCTGTGGGGACCACCACAGGACCAGTCAGCTGAATCCAGCAGTAGTACGCCGTGGCCAGGGTGCCAGTTACGGTACCCATGAGGAATCCAGCACAGATCGGCTGGGCATCCGCATCGGTGAGGTCAAGCACCACGGTGTGGACCGCGATGCCTGCAGCGTAGGTGGCCTTGTAAGCCACGGGATCACCAGCCACGCCTGCCACAGTAGCCGTGACATTCGCGAGCTTGACGTACTTGTAGAGGATGTCGTTCTCCCACCGCAGGGAGCCGACAACGTCACGGGCGGACGTGTCCACGTCCGTGAGCTGAGTCTTGAAAATCTGTCGAAGTGCCATGAGTGTTTCCTTTCAGGGTTCTATGGTAGAACGCTCAAAACTGGTTTCAGCTGTACTCCAGCCGACCGTGACGACGGAGCTGGTCCGAGATCATGTTAGCGAAGCACACGATGTGAGCGATACGGTCGGTCTCCAGGGCGCCAGCCTTCCAGTCAGTCATGTCGAACCAGAAGCCCGGATCATACACGACCTCGATGAACGCCGTGTTGAGCATGAGCATGTGCTTGGCGGTCATGTCCTTGGTCCAGATCATGGGCTTGCCCTTGAACCGGAGTACCTGGAAACCCAGGTCCGCCAAGAACGTGGACTCGTCCTTGATGATCTGAACAGCATCCAGGGCAAACTCTTCGTAGGTCTCGAAGAGCTCCTGGGTAGTAACGATCAAGTTCGGGTCGGACTGGTTGGCCGAGATGGTGTTGTAGAGCTTCTTCATGTCAGCCAGAAGAGTGTCGTCGAGGTTGGCATAGGTGCCAGCCAGGTACTTCGGTCCCCACCACGGGTTAGTGCCGGTCGTGTCGGGTGCGTAGACACCGTTACCAGTATCAGCGTAAGCCGACGGACGGCTGAGACCACCATAAGTACCCGAGGTACGTGACGCGATCGGCGGGATCATGTCATGCAAGCCCTGGAACTTCTTGCCAGTCTCTGCGGTCACGATGGTATTGAACATCGAGGCTTCGTACTTCTGCTCAAGACCATCACGGGCCGCACTGAGCTTCTGGCCCACGTAGTCCTTGATCTTGTACTTGCCTCGGTTCTTTTGGTCGTCAAAGAGGTTGCGAGTGACACGCGATGCAATCGTGCGCCACTTCCAGATTGCCATTGTCTCGAGCTCTTCCTCACCCACAGGCAGAAGGTCACCCTTCTCGATCTCTGTGGCTGGGGTCGTGCCGTAGCGGATGGTCCGGGTGATCATGTCACCACCCTCTTGGGTCTTCATGCAGCCAGCGTTGTTGAGCGCTGCCCACACGACCGTTGCGTTGAGGATGTTATCCACCGCTTCGGGCTTGATGTCGTACCAAGTCGTGACGAACGCGTTGTCGATCGTCTTGGTATAGGACGGAAGTGTCGTAGCCATAAGTTACTCCTTAGTCTCCACCGAGGTCAAGATTGGAAAGTTTCTCCGCGAGAATCTGATCAAACCCCTTGCGGCCCGGCGGAGGCTTCGGCGCTGGAGTGTTACGGCGAGATGCAGAACGCTGTGGCTGCGAGGAAGGTCGCTCAGTAGCTGTGGCCTGCTCGACCATCTTGAGCTTGCCAGCTCGAGACTTCGCAAGCACGTAGAGATCCTCGACCTTAAGTCCAGGATGCTGCTTGGAGAGCTGGACCATGCTGTCGCGATACTGGGAGAAATCCTTGTACTTGGACATCGTGGCCTTGAGCTGATCGTTCACGTCACGAGCCGTGATTGCATCAGCCACGCCCTGAAGCTGCTCAACACGAGACTTGAGCTGCTCAATCTCAGAGTCCTTCGAGCTGAGCTTAGAGTTGATCAGCTTCGAGATCTTGCCCAGGGTTTGTCGAGCAGGATCGTCCTCAGCAAGGCCCTCGGTGATATCGACCTCAGGCTCAGGCTCCGGAGTCTCGTTGACCTCCTCGACCTTGACCTGCTTGCCTGCCTGACGTGCACGAACCACGGCAGCAATGTCAGGGTCGCTCAGCAGCTGCAGAGCCTGCTGGTTGGCCTCGAGGCGAGCCACTCGGGTAGCTGTACCATTCGAGTGAGCGATCTCCTCGGTCTCTTCGGAGGCCGACAGGTTAGTGTCGTCCTGCTGAGCATCGAGTTCATTGTCAACGGTTTCGTCACGTTCCGGCATTGTCTAGCTCCTTTCGTGTGGCTGTTCGAGCGGCAGCCCGCTCCCGACGCTTGGCTCGCAGGTACTCGATACGGAGAACCTGGCGAAGATGATTGATGTCTCGTTGCTTGATTGGACCAGAGGTTTTGAGGATCCACTTGCCTCCAGCAGCTTTGCTTAGGACGACCTTTTTGTCGTCCGGATTCTTCTCGGCCTTCGGAGGTGCGGTTGCGATTTCAGCGGGCTGGGTCATAAAAGTGCTCCTGACGCGACTCCTTTTGTTTTACAGAACGCCCGGAGTTCTTGTCGCGTCTGAAACCTCCGAGGCTTGTCATCGATGTGTTCAAGGACCAATCCGCCCTCCGGCCAAGAGTCTCGTCGAGGGAGGGAGATTTGCCTGACCATTTTGGTTGAGCAACTGGGACACTGGTGAGGCGGCTGCTCGGTTCCCCCCACCGGCTTGTGGAGGAATACCTCGTCCGTCTGGTGGCATTTGGGACACAGCATTGGGTATATTGGCATTGAAAAGCCTCGAGAACATGGGGTCGTTGATCTGGTTGGCGAGGAAGTTCCGGAGTTCTACAGGGTTGATGGTGGGGTCCTGGCCAAGCATCGAGTAGAGCTGCAAGGCTTGCATCTTGCGGGATTCGAGCTCGGAGGACTCTGTGAGCTCGATCTGATAGTCGTAGCGGCCTTTGAGGGAAGGACCATTGACTTGCATCCATTGCTGAGCGCCATCAGGTCCAAAGACCTCCACGTAACGTGGCATAGTCCAGTAGCTGAACACGATGGAGTTGATGTTACGGATGGTATCTTCGTAGAGACGCTTGACCTGCAGGCCACGACGGCTCATGCGGAGCTTCGATGAGCTCTCGACAGCCTGGACTTCACTGGCGGTCTTGCGACCACTCTGGTATTCGCCCAGTTGGTTACGCGAGAAGCCAACCTGCTCACGGGCGTTGGCTCGCAGAAGCTCTTCCTCTTGAGCGAGCTGCATGTTGGGCGAAGTATCGAGTTTCTGGATGACCTTCGAGAGGTCTGTTCCACCTTCGACCTTAGCGGCCACACCTACGTCAGTCGACAGGATCTTCTCGAGTTCAGGCTCCGAGATTGCATCAGAGTCGTAGAGGAACTTGAGCACAGAGATTCGACGTTCCTTGGTACGTTGGACGGCCACATCAGAGAGTTCGCTCTGCACATAGTAGAGATAGTAGGCGTCTGGTGTGGTCCAGAACGAGCGCGTGCGTGGAGTGAACGCGATAGAGCTATAAGGGAGCTTGTTGTCGAGCTGGAGAGAGTTTGTCTCGTTACGAAGGTACTCAGTACAGTCTCGTGTGACCACCTGGATTCGACCAGTGCGACGATCCATGATCTCCCACATCTCGACGTGATCAGTCACACGCTGTCGAATGGCCCCAGAGTTCGAGCGCATCTGGTAACTACGAAGCTTGCCAGCCTGAGCTGTGCGATAGCTGTCGTAGAAATCCTGCATCGAGATCTGACCTCGAAGCTTGCGAGTGTTCTCGTACTTGCGATCGGCCTTGAGGTCATCGATCTGTCGAATCACTCGATGTGCGATCCAGGGGCACGTGTCAAGGTCTGTGGTGCCCCAGGGGACTACGATGTCGTGAGGCATCACAGCCTTGGACCAGGGATTGCCAGGGCTGATGTCGGAGTTATACTCAATACGACGTGAGCCCTGGGCGTTGAGTTGCGTGAACGTCATACCCATCTGTAGCTGACCACCGATGTCGAGCTCTGGGTCGTAACCCCACTCGGAGTCATAGCCGGACTTGATGATCCCACGCCCAAACAACCACGCATGAAGTACCGCGGTCTCAACCTCGATAGGCAGATTAAGATCACGAAGGAACTTGTTGCTCAGAGACTCAACCATCGGAGCAGGCTGGACCTCTTGGGGCTTCGTGGCCTTGACACGTACAGCAGGACTTGGGACAGTCACTGTACTGAGCATAGCATCTCCCTGAGATAGGAAGATGTTGGGTCCATCGTTCATCATGGACTCGTGGACGTTGTAGTAAATCGCCTCGAACTGACCCCACAAGTCCTCAAGTCCAAACCGACGACGAAACTCAAGTCCACGCTCGAGCTCGGCGAACCAGTCTTCAGGTGTTGGATTACGATACGACATTCAATGAACCTTTATGCTCTCGCGGATAACCCCGTGGTCAGACCTTGCACCCCCCCCCCACCCCGCAAACTAAAAGTTGCGAGGCGGGTCGGGTCAAAGAACTTGTCCACTGGGTAGGAATCTCTGGGGCTCTGAACGTGACGAGTCGAACACGCGGGCTGTGAGGCGCTTGGATCGGCGGGCTACGATGTCGGCCATAGCGTCCTCGAGGGTGTAGCCCGAGGGAGCGCTCATGGCCTTGTATTGTTTGAGGGACTTGGTACGACGCCAGAGGAACTGCTGCATGGACAAGGCGTCAGCGAGGTCGTCGTGGCGTCCGAGGGGAAACTTAACAAGCTCCGACACCAGGGCTTTCATCCAGGTGCGGATAAAGATGGCTTGAGCCTGAAACACAGGAATCAGACCCTCGATAGCTCGGGACTTCGCATCGGCACGATTGGAGCCGGGCAGCTGCATGAAGTTGAAAAAGTACTGGTTCTGACGCATGAGCTCTCGGAGCCAGTACGCAAGGGATCGCTCAAACGCGATGCCCTGGTAGGCGACTACGACTGGGTTGTACTTGAGAGCGTGGTCAAAGATCGCGGCACACAGCTCACCAGGGTTGGCCTGCTTGTGGAAGTAGTCGAGAACGTAGATGTTGCCGGTGGTCATGTCCTTACCACAGGTCATCACTACGCAGTAGTCGACCTCACCAGTAGTCGAGAGCTTCGGGTCAGTGCCCACGTCGACCGTGGTGTACACTGCGAGGCTTGCTAGAGGTGGCTGAACCTCGTAGTACTGGAACCACTGAGGCTGGAACGCCATGTCCTCAGACCTCACAGGCATGTTGTAGTAGAGGCAGTAGAACATGTACGAGCCCAGAGCGGTCTCGAGCTCAGCGAGAACCTTCTCGCCGAAACGCTCGGGGTACGTCAGGTGGCCACGAGGATCAGCCTCACCGCGATCGTTCTCGCGACAGGCCCTCGAGATCACTCGGTACTGCGGCTCGTTGTCCTTGACCCACCTGATCAGGTCTTGGTCGTACCAGCGGGTTCCTACGATCAGGTTGATCCCACGCAGAGGGTTGTTCAACAGGGGCAACACGTTTGTGCGATGCCAGCCGATGGCCTTCTGGACATCCTCGTGCGTGGGCGCGAGAGACTCGTTGCCGAGCTCATCGTAGTCAGGCGCCACCGTGTCGTCTTCAATCACAACGTCGTAGTGACGGGAAACCACTCGGGTCGAAGTGCCTGCAGCCTCGTAGGTGGACTCGGCAAATGAAGCGGGCCGCGTAAGACACGCCGAGTCCGCTTTCCACACAGAGCTCTTCGTAGGCAGAAGCTCTGGAAACAAAGAGCGAAGCAAATCGTTTTGTTCCCACTGCCCACGAATCACAGCCAACTTCTTGCAGGCATTTGTGGCAGAGTTTTGGACAACGAGAATCCGGATGTTCGGCTTGCGAATGCTCAGCCAGATTGGGAAAGCAATCGAGCACAGGGTTGTCTTGAGCCATCCTCGAGGAAGCTCGCACAGTAGACGATTCAGGGCGTCTTCGTCGCTTGCGGGGTCCATGTCTAGACACTGAGCGAGCTCCTCGAGGGCCACACACAGAGGTCCGTGGATGTGTGGTACCAGCCAGTCGTAGCCCAAGATCGCCTTAGCAAAGAAGTAGAGCGACTCCGTGGCCTGACGACGCAGGGCTGGAGTGTCGATCTGAGGGATTGGCTTTGAGACTTCTACCATAGAACTCTGCACACTACTTACATGCTACCCTTGCCGAACGCGAACGGATCAGCTTTCGCTGGACACGCCATCGGAGGCTTGCGGAACATCCCCCGATCGTTCCCCGGAGCAGTCGGCTGTGTCACTGTGGACTCGTCCCCCTTCATCGAGGGTGCCTCCGGACCGGTCTCCATGAACTTCGCTCGATCCGAGCTCGGGGGTGTCGGCTGAGGCTTGGTTGGCTGGGAGAAGGCTGTAGACATCTTGAGACTCCTTGAGTGCGAGGTTTATGAGCTGAATCTGCTCGGCAGTGACATTCACTACCGAGGCTCGCCGGTCGTCCTTACCACCGCCCAGGGCGCGGTCCAAGATCGAGTTCGCGGCTTTAATACGAACCTCTGGCTTGTCGGCCAGAAGTTCATTCTCTAGAGTCACTGCGGCATGCTCAGTGGCCTGGTCGAGAATCGACCGAGCCTTGCCTAGAATCGCAGAGCGATCTAGACCCAGAATCGTAGCTTCCGAGGACTCTTTACGACGACGTGCAATCTCCGACTGAGCCACAGGTGAGCGTAAGATCAAGTTAACCTGACCGATCGACGACCCAGTGGTCTGAGCGATAGTCTTGTTGTCGTGCCCCGCCACAGCCATATCGATGATCTGGAAGTGCCGTGGCAAGATTCGTTGGACTGCTCCTGAGACTGTGGCCTGCGACACGTGTGAGCTCCTTAGTGCTTGATTCCCCAGTAAACAGTTAGTCCGCCATCAGCACTCGCAACAGTACAGTAGAGAGGACCGTAGATGGCTTGGGCTGTTGGAGCGATCTTGGTGTTTGCGGTGACTGTGGCCGTGTAGAGAACCGTACCGACTTGATCTTGGACCGTGATTACAGCTGTCGTGGCGTCATCGAGAATGATCGATCCACCAGCATCAAGCCCATGTCCACCCACGCTTGCCCCAAGTGGGCTGTGGCCCGAGAAGTCGTACTCCGTGAGTTCCTGTGTGGCTGCGTTGCCAGCGAACACATGTGTGACTAGCGTGACCGTGCGTACTGGATGAGACATGAGAACACCTCAGTCGAGCAAAAGTAAGAACTTTACAGGAGAGCCAGCAAGCATATCAGCTACCTCACCCCAGACCGCACTCGCGATGATCCGGCTATCGGCTTGGTTAGCCGGATGGACCCAGGTCACAGCAGGGACCGTGACCATCCGATCGTAGAGCGTGGGGTCGGCAACCAGAGCCGCGTGCAGGTCGTCTCGGATGGTCTCATGTCCATTGGCCCCATCAGTGAGTGGCATGTACACAAGCACAATGCGGGCATCCGGGCAGGCCGTGCGGATCAGCCCCACGATATCCGTGTAGAGAACAAGCTGGGCGCTCGCAGCGGTCCCGGCATAGATGTTGTTCGTGAACGGCTCGATGATGACGATGGGCCTGGCAGGAACCGTGCCATCCCGTCGAGCATACCACTTGGCTTTGCTGGGATCAAGGTTAGTGATGGTGTCGAGGGTCGCCAAACCCGTGGCACAGTTAACCAGGTCCAACGACCCTATGAGCCAAGCTGGGGCGAAGTCCTGCACCCAGCCAGCATTAGAGTACGGATAACCATCGCCATCATCAATATTGTGGGCACACTCGATTGAGGTCCCCCACACAGTCACGGGAACAGTCTGGGAGGTCTGTGGGTAAGCGGTTTTCAGGTAGGTCTGGAGACGAACAAGGGCCGTGGCAGAGAGTTGCCGAGAGCCGAAGCCAAACCTATAGATCCGACCAACGAAGCCGTCCGTGCTTACGCCTCCAGCGGCTCGTGGGCAACACCCAATCGAGAGGTTGTTGTGGACCGCGCCCCACGTTCCGTTGCTCAAGCCCTTGTCCGGAGCGTCTCCGAATCCGCCGGGTTGGGCCGTAATTGTGGCCCCATCGTCGAGAATGAATCGTGGCACGGTGTTCTTGATGCGGCCGTCGAGTCCCGTGGTCATCACGAACACCGAGATCGACGGGATACCTCGCGCCATGCTCGCGGTCACAAACTCTTTGAGGTCGGTGTTGAACACCACCCCGTTGGCCCTGCCGACCACGGTGGCGAGGTATCGAATGTCGTCGCTGTTGGAGTCGTCGTAGGTGGTGATGAACCGGCCTTGATTATACGAGGTATCTACGGCGTGCGAGGTCAGTGCAGCCACTGCAAAGTGGAAGCATCGTGCTGGCCGGATAGCCGTAACACCAGACCCAACAAGGCATGTCTGCCGACCCGAGGCGTTCTGCTCGACACTACGAAAATCGTAGCACCTGCGCCCGAGTGGGTCGGTCAGGTACACGGGCGCGTCGCCGTAGTCTGCATTATAGATCAGATCAACAGCACCATACCCACCTGAGCTAGGGATCGTGCTTACTTCATTGTGGTCATGGAACGAGGCGTCCTCGGCGGCATCGTAGTCGCCGTAGTCCCCCAGCCCGACACCCACGCCACCGATGTCGTAGCACGCGCCGGTGATGATGGATTCCAGATCCTCTTCACTGAGGTATCGTTCCCAGTACGCGAGCCCCTGATGGGTCGCGTCCCCGCCCTGCACCTGGTTTGTGGTTGCGCCGGTCGGATATGCCCCAAGAAGCCACCGGGCATTGGCGGTTTGTGAGGTGAACGTGCCATTTGCCGCACTCGCACACGACGCGGTGTAGTAGGCCATGTCCACGCCGTTGATGCCGAAATGGACCTTGGTGTACGCACCACTGCCGTAGAACCCGGCCTCGATGCGCAGGTGCCAGATGGCCTTCTCGCCAGTCCGCCACCATCCGGTGTCGCTCGCGTCGTCGGTGAACACCGCCACCGTGAGGTGCCCCGCCGAGTCGTAGATGCGGACACCGAAGTATCGTGGGTCGTTCCCATAGTTGCGGTCGATGTAGATTTCCGACGTTCCGGCCCCACCAGCGGCGGTGAACGCGGCGAGTGTCGCCCATCCAGACGTGGAACTCGACGAGAACACACCCGAGAGCGTGATGGGCGTACCAGCGGCAATGGCGGCGAAGATGTTCAGGTCGCCGCTGGCCGAATACTTGCGGTACTTCGAGGCCCCGGAACTGGTGGTCAGGGCGGTGTTCTCGCTGTTGTTCTTGGCGATGAACAGCATCCCGGTCGCGATGTCGCAGGCGTTGGCGTTTCCATCGGCCCAAGCGTTGTGCCCATTACCACTTAAGTCCGTAGCGATAGCTGGCCAGAATGCCACTGGGCTAAGCGCAAGTACTGCGTTGACAAAATCCTGTGCCATAGGAAGTTACTCAGCCGACTCTAGCACTCCTACTCTGGTGTTCAAGGAATTCACGTTTTTGCTAAGACCATCGAGCTCTGTCTCAATCCGTGTAGTGCGATGATTAGAAGAGCGAATCGCCTCGACATTCGCGTTTCCCAGGCTCTTGAGCATCGCGTGGTCTTCGAGGTTCTGACGATCACGGTTGTTGGACTCATGTATGTGCGAACTCATGGTGTGACTCAATTTCTTGACTGCGTCTTCTAGTGTGTTGGTCGCACTGATGCCACGTGTTATCAACGATGACAATTTCCACGTACATCCAACAATAGCCACAATCACCGCGGAGGCTACTCCTACGGGGACTAAAGTTTCGGTAGTGATGATCGTACTTGGCATAGTAAAACTAGCCTCCGGGTTTCCCAAGAGGCTAGAGCGTGCTTAGGTTGTGGGAGGCTGTGGGGCTGTGCCAGCGATCACCTTGTCCTTGCGGCGGTTGTCAAGTCCCAATCCACCAGCCAATAATGTAGCAGCGCCGGCCCAGATGGCGGTGCCTGCGGGACCGAGCGTGGTAGAGGCTGTGCCCATGAGACTGTTCACCCAGGCGAACGCCTTGCCGATGAACTCCTGGCGGGCGTCGATCTTGTCGATCACGGTCTGGTAGGAGGTCTGGATGGCCTCGACCTCAAGGGCTGTAGCGCTGGAGGTCCTTTCGAGGTCCAGTGCGATCTGGGCTACCTTGGCCTGGGCGTCCTTCTTAGCATTCTCGAGCTTGAACTGCTCATTTTTGATCCGCTGGTTGGCTTCGTCCACGAGCTGGGTGCGAGTGAGAGGCTTGCCACTCTGCGGAGACTTCTCGCTGTAGAGCGACTCGCAGGAGCTAAGTCCGATAAACGCAGCTGCGATCAGCGTGGCGATCACGGCGTAGCGATTGTAGCTGATGAGGTCCGTGAGCTTGTGAAACCAGTCTGACTTGAACATGCATGGAGCTCCTTGAGGATTCTATGGTAGAACCCTGTGGGTTATACGAGGGTACCAGCTGTGGCGATGGTTGCAGCGTAGTAGTTACCAGCCCACATGACTCCGTCACCAGTGATCGGTGCGGTACCGGAGAGAATCTGCATCCGGTTGTTCACCACGAACCCGGTCGAGCCGGTGAGTAGTGTGATTGCCTTGGTGCTTGAGGCGGTCTGATTGAAGATCAAGTTGTCACGAATCTCCACAGCACTAGTGAGTGTCGTGATACACGCGATCGCACCACTCGAGGTGGTGTACCATCCCTGGAAGAAGTTCCGGAGGATCTTTAGACCAGTACCACCCACGATCTTGATCACTGTCGAGGCAGCGCTCACAGTGGTCGGCGTGGTGGTGGGCTCAATGAACATGCAGTCCTGCACGACCAAGTAGTCAGCCGCCGCGGTCGTGAGGATTGCCTGCAGGGGCCGCGTGCCTGTGCCGGCTGTGCCGATCTTGAACAGGCACGAGTCGATCATACACTGGGCTGCGCTGACCACGATACCTGACACCAGCGCCGATGGCAGCGACATGTCAAAGATGAAGTTCGTGATCCGACAGCCCGCCGCGGAGACTGTCATGGTAGCTGCGGTATTGGTGGCCCATGTGAGCGTAGGTCGGCTGGATCCATAGCCCACACCTTTGAGGGTCACTCCAGCCTTAGACATCGCAATGAACCCAGCCGAGTTCACAGTCTCGGCGTGACCTTCGCCGGCCAGAATCACGTCACCCTTCGAGGCGGTGCACTGGGTGATGGCATAAGCGATCGTGGCGAACGGCAGCGTGGGTGACCGACCGTGGGCCTGGTCGTCTACGCCGTTCGAGCCCGTGGCATTCGACACGTAGAACGTGGTGCCGGACTGGACTCCGAGGTGCGAACCGAGCTCGTTGATCTTGTGACCCACCGAGGTGATCAGGTTCATGATCCGTCGGCGTGTCGAGGGTCGCTGCACAAACGGTGGCTGAGGCATGTGACACTCTACTTTCTACGCGACGCTGTCGCGCTGTTAGGTTTTCGGAGGCGGGGCCGCCCTAGGTCGGACTGGTGCCTCCATCTACCCTACTAGACGTTCGGGCCGCCCGGTCTGTCTCTTGGCCGCTGGGTGGGCATCTGGTTGGCTAGTGAGGTTGTTGCTATGAGAATGTTTTTTGTATGGTAGGTTTTTAGGAGGGGTCTTATGTATATTGGCGGGCGGGGGGAGGGGAGGACGCCCGGAGGCCTCATGTTAGTTAGCGCTCACGCACCACGCCCTGCTAGTTAGCACTAGCACACAACTCCGCATGTTCGCTAGTGCTAGCATACCGGGCGGGCTGTTGATCTGAGAACAGGGCAGGGTGTTCTCAGAGTAAATGGGGGGGGGTGGCGACAGGTTTGGCCACAAGGCGACAGGTTTGGCCAATCCCTAAATGGGGGACCGCCTAGGGCCGCAGAAACCGGGCTCCGGGTTGGTACGCGGGTTGCTAAGGTGTCTGTTGGCCGCACGTTACAAACGGCCAGAGACCAGCTCCCCCATTAGGAGATACCATGGATAAAACAACATGGCAAGCCATACAGCGTATCGGTTCTCGGTGTTTTCTTATGGGTCTAGCACGTAGCGACAACCCATACCCAGCAAACACCGAACAGGCTAAGGCTTGGGTCGTAGGATGGAATGTGGAATGGTTAGGTTCATGCCGGTAGCCACAATGGGCTAGGTGAAAACCTTGCCCAAAGTTTAGGTACGCTCGTACCACCCGAACAGGGCGGTTAAACCCTGGGAACATCGATCCCTGAAATGGGGAAGGAGCTAGCACGTGAAGACTTCCAAGTATCCGGTTTTCGTTGACGTCCCGACTGCGACGAAGCTCAACATCACCGAGCACGAGGGTCGACCCGAGGACACCATGAACCGCGATGCGGTGTTCGTCGGGTTTGCCGAGGCGACCACATTCGAGCTCGGCGACTGGCCGACGATGACACCAGCGCAGAGAGCGTTCGTCATCGACACGGCGAACCGCCAGATTGTGCAAGATGTCAAGAACGCGCATCGTGCCGATATCAAGGACGGTGGCAAGACCTCGCTCGCCAAGCAGCGAGACGCGCTGATCGCGAGCATGAACGACAGCAATGTGGCTGAAGTGTTCCCGAAGCTCCAAGCGGTGCTCGCCGAGATTGCGGCGGCCAAGAGCAAGTAAGACACAGACAGCCCACCGACGAGCCGAAAGGACGTCGGGTGGGCTTGACAGACACACACAAGGAGAACAAGCGTGCCAGAAATACCAGACGACAGGATTCTCGTGCTGAACGAGGCCATGCGAGTGCGATACCATGAGAGTCGTATCTACGAGCTCGGGATCACACTCGAAGTGTTCAATCCAGTGGTTGCGGAATGGGTAGAGATTGAGATTGAGGGTGGAGAGACAGTGACAAAGCTCGCAGACTTGTTGCAGATCGTGGCAACGACACCCAAGTAACATGCCTAGCACGCTCGGAAGGACGTCGTGGGGGATTAGACAGACACACACACACAAGGAGAACAGCGAATGAAGCACGCATGCTGTGGTAAGCCACTGACCAAGTGGGTGACGCATCGAGACGCCCACGGACGCACACTGGCACACGTGTGGAAGTGCTACGAGTGCAAGACTCGATACAAGCAACGGGTCCGACAGCCAAAGACACCCAAGTCCTCAACACCCTGACACGAGGGACGGGGAACAGAAGTCTACGGTAGAACCCTGAAAGGACCACCCATGAAGCAAGACCCCGAGATCGGCCTAGTGACACGCGAGGATCTCCGCGAAGGGATCAGGGTCAACGAAGCGCTGCTGAGAGCAGCCCAAGGTGACCTCGAGTACCTCGACGCGAGGCTCACCACGTGCGACGAACGGATCAAGGCTCAGCAAGACCTGAAAGACCACTGGCGTGAGCTGGCAGAGCTGGCGCCAAGCAGGATCGAAGCAATCACGGCGAAGCTCGCCCAGCAACGGACACAGCTGGCGAACTACAAGTCACCAGCCACACCAGAGGCACGTGAGACTGAGAGCAAGCAGGCTCGGATACAAGCTCTGGTGGCTAGGATCGCCAAGGGCGACCTGACAGCGATACCAGAACTTCAGAAGTTGACCAAGTAACCACACCACCCACAGCCACGACGAAGGTCTGGCTCGTGGGTTTAGAAAGGAGGTCGCAAGTGAAACAACGACCACTGACGATAAAGCAACTTCGGGGTCTCGCACACAGATACCAGTTGCCTCAACTACCTACGGTCACACGTTCTATGATGTGGCGATGGAACGCTCAGGCTAGACGGAACTTCAGGAGGGAGTGGTGTAAGGAGACTCGAACATGCTAGTTGTACGACCAGCGTACGGACGTAAACACAACTCGGTGCGAGATGCCAGGTCGTGGTGGGACGCGGACAAGGACTTCCAGATCGTGGGCCAGACAGCCTACATCAACAAGACCGACTGGCTCAAGTACGCACCACACCAGAACGTCGTGATTCAGATCCACAACACCACCCACGTGCTCCAAGAAAGGCTCCCAGGATGACACCAGAAAAACGACACTCAGTGCTCGCGGATCAGATGGACCTGCTGCTGTGGGCGCTGCGTAGCAACATCAAGCAGGGCGAGCGTGACCACAGCGAGCTTTGCAGGACGCTCGCAGACCAGTTTGATCTGTGGGACCGACAGCAGTGTCCAGTGTGGCTCAGCCGGGTGGTCGAAGGAGAGCTAAGTGACTTCCACGCCGAAGAAGGCTGGTGGTATAGACAAGAGGGTTGACCGCACGCCAAGCACACCCAGCACCACGAGCTTGGGGAAACCTGAGCCCTAGTGGTTTACCCGCGTTGTACGCTAATGGGGTTTCTAGGGGGGAAGCCGGGGCTTGCTAGGAAGAGACTTCTACATGAGGACAGGTTTCATTCTCTGGCTACCTCCTAGGAATATCTTGTCAATATATATACATATATATCATAGATACTACAACCTACAGTCTAGGTTTCTACATGTGAGTTTTTCCCTGAGTCTGTAGGTCAAGCTCAAGCAGGGGTACTAGAAACCCCATTAGCGGCCAAGCTAGCCACACAGAAAGGACCTTGTCAATGTTCCCACAGTCACTAAATACTACGATGGACAAGCTTGCGGTCGGAGCATTGTTTAGATACGGTCACAACCGCGATGACAACGGTCTTGTGTTTGAGAAAGTCTCGAACTCGTTGTCACGTGACTTGCGTGACCAACGACTCTACAGCAACGACTACAACAACGAGCCTGCAGGTGAGCTCAAGGTGAGCTATGTAGGCTCAACCCGCACGCTTGCGACTGGTCTAAAATGCGAGAGCGATCAACCAAGCTTCTCTTTGCGGGAGCGTTCACCCAGCTAGTTCCTGGTGCTTGGTGGTCTCAGGGGCTAACCCCGTGGCCATCTAAGAGGCACCCCCACCCCCAGTAGGTAGAGAGATCAAGCAACCTCGGAGCAACCACCATGACCCACTCACAGCGCTCTATCGAGGCCTCCCTGCGACGCCAAAGGCTCGCCGAGGCGGTCAAGCTCACCCACGACCCTGCCCGCGTAGCCCGCGAGAACCACGTGTCGCGCAAGCTGGTACAGGAGTCGTGCCGTGAGTTCAAGGTCGACTTCCCACGGTTGCCCTACAGGAAGGCCAAGATCCTAGTGGTGCTGGCGCGGCTGCTCACTACCACTAAGTCCTACACCGAGATTGGACGAGAGCTCAACATACACTGCTCAAGTGTGGCCAAGATTGCCAAGAACGCTGAAGCCGAAGGTATCCAGTTGCCAGAACGCTGAGCCACTAGTCCGACCTAGACCGGCCCGCCCTCGGGTAGCCCTGAGCCGGGAGTATTGTCAGGAGTCTCACCCTTCACCGAGCCTAAGGCTCAAGGAGTTTTTATGGGTTACTACATCGAGGTTCCACGTGCGACCGACAAGGCCCAGCAGATCGTTGACATTTATGGGGCTGTGAGAATCACCAGCGCTGAGGCTAAGAATATCGTCACAGACCCCGGCTCCGAGTCTGGAGTGGTCTGTGTGGTTGAGAATGGGTCGTTTGATGCGGCAGCATACGTCTACTCTTTGAACGAGTACGCCGAGATCTCCCACCCCGACGACTATCGTCCTCGCACTTGGCTCAAACTTCCCAAGGAACTCGCCCAGAGGCTCTCGGGTTATACCTCCAAAGCGACCACTCGCTGAGCCCTTTTCACGACTCGCCCTCCAAAGCTTTGCGGCTCTCGGGGGCTTTTGAGAGTGCTACCGTAGAACTCTCGTAAGTGTTACTTTCAGGAGTCCCAGCCATGTCTAGTGTTCCTCCAACCTCCGCACCCTCTAGCCCCCACATCACTCTCACGCTGCACGCCGACAAGCAGTGCAAGGGCTCAGTACGCTACGCCACCAACGACCCCAAGTCGCTGGTGCAGAGTATCTATGTCTCACGCGAGTGGCTCCCCCGCATGCCTGACTCGGTCATGCTCACGCTGGAAGCGAAATCATGAACCCCCCATCTCGCCCGCAACCCATCTTTCCTCCCCCGGAGCAATCAAAGTGAGCCAGACAACCATCAAACTCAGAGATCAGAAGCCCGGCGAAACGTGCTACTTCGACACGCTCAATCCAGAGTTTGTAACTCGGAAGTACATCATGGACCAGTTTATTGCCGCGTTGCCGCCGGACTTTCGTGACACCATCTGCCTGCTTGAACTGACATTGAGCATCAGGGTTTATCGAGCAGTCACGCCCGAGCAGTTGGAGCCAGCAGTAGCCGAAAGCAACGAAGGAGCCTCCAAGTGAACCAGAGCAAGAGCGAGGAATTTACTCGACGGCAACGTCTACGGCGATGGTGGTACAACACGCGCCCTGACCCAGTGACCCTGTGACCTAACCACTTAAGGAGTTTCTTTTATGTCTTCTCTGCCAGATCCCACACCCGTCTTTACTACCCTCCTCGACCAAGCCACTCGTGATTCTGATCTTGCCTCACGTGAGACCCTGCGACTTGTCCTCGAGGACATCTGCACGCTCTATCGGTCTAATATCACGACTGAGACACCTCCTCTGGCGCTCACTGACAATGAGGCTGGGTTATTGGAGCTCTTTCTCTTTGCCGGCGAGTCCCTTCGTGCCTCACTCAACCGCCCAGTGAGGCCCTAGCATGTACCACTACCTCGCCACTCCGCCCGACGACCCTATCCGCGAAGCCTCACGCCTCGTGGACTTCGAGCGCTTGGCCGCTCTAGACTCACTGTGCCTCACCACTGACACGGTGCTGGCTGAACTCACTCGACTTGCTGCTGAGCTCCAGGCCCGTCACGCCTTCGCTCAGGGCGCAGACTAGGAACCACCCATGACTCACCCAATCACTCAGGTCCGCTACCAGCTCATGCCACTCATCTCCGAGTGTCTCGGCTATGAACATCTGCTCACCATGAAGCTTCCCCAGCTTCCACACCACCCTTAAGGAGTCCACTATGGGCGTTGATTGCGAGATCCATTTCAAGCTTTCCTCAGGTCTTTCTGACTCAGAGCTCGCCACACTAAACTGGCGATTCTGCGAGGCCACAGGTCTGAAGTCCTACCATGACGACCACATGGTTCTAAGGCCCAGGTCGTCTGGTCCCAGCTTCACCGACTACTCTGTTGCTACTACGCATCGCTACTACGGTCCAGGCTACGAACGAGGTCCGTGGCCCGAGATTGCCGGTATCCTCGAGTGGCTCAGGCGCCAGCCCGAGGTCTCAGAGCTTCGCTATGGTGGTGACTCTGGAGGTTGCGAGGATCTTGAGCTCGTGACCCCTGGGCTCCTTGAGTCTCTTTGGGCTCACTGGGCTAAAGTCGGAGGTGTACCCTACTCACGTGGTTGGGACACCAGTACCGCGCCAGTACCCCAGTGTCATGGCCAGCCTATCTTCGTAAACCGTTGGCATGGCTCACGACGTGGTGGCCACTGTCCAGTGTGTGGTCAGTCTTACTGGATCGAGGGATCAACCCTCGTGCCTATTTCTAAGGAGTCTTTCTGATGTCCGCCTATCGTTCTAACCGTGCCCTCGAACGCCAGCGTGAGGCTACCACGCGCCAGGGCAACTACGACCTCTACGTGAACGACCTGCTGCTGGGCTCGTCCGAGGACGTAGCTCGAGCCTCGTTTCGTCGCCTGTCGCCTGCCCAGCAGCGTCGCGTGCTCAACGACCCAGCGTTCGACCACCTCACATGGCTCGAGTACTTCCGTGATCCCACCAACGCCCTGCACGAGGACCTCGACACCCGCGAGGTCCGCAGACTAGCCCTTGGAGAACTTCCATGAATCTGCCCACTCCCGAGCATCACGAAACCGAGGCTCGTCGTCTCCGCGAGCGTCTTGCTGCGGTTCTTGAGTCCGACCACGGTGTGGTGGTCTCTGTGATCTGTGGTCCACGGCGTGTCGGCCCTGAGGGTCCCACCGACGAAACCTACAACGGCATGTTCTCTCACTTCGACCCTGACGACCCACGCCACGCTGTGGAGCAACTTCAGCAGGTCGTCGCCGGACTCATGCACGTGATGGGAATCCTCGTGCTGGCCCACACTGGCTTCGCTCCCCCACGCTCCGACCTCCACGAGATGCTCGACGCTGAGCTCGACGAGCTTGGCTACCCAGGAGATCTGATGATCTAGGTTTTTATCTCGGGGGTGGGGGGGGGTGCATTCGTGAGGTTGCGTCTATGGGCATCGAGAGCGAGCTCAGGAGCGCTTCTTCCAGTTACCGAACGCCCCCCTAGTTTGCAAACCCCCGCCCAGGCTCGTCTACCCTGTACCCAGCACCCCAAGCCACCACCCCTCGATGGCTCCCCCAACCACCCAACTCCCTCTACGCTACTTCGGTCACGTGGTCGGCCACGCTCTGGTGGACTACGACGTGGGCTGTGATCTGGCCGGCCTCTCGTGGGGCCTCGAGATCCCCGACCGCGAGCGCCGACAGGGCCAGCGAGCGGACGTGCTACTCAGTCGCTTCATCGAGGACCCTACTCTGCTACCTCGCTGTCACCCTGTGTGCCAACACTACGGATTGGTGCTCAGGTTGTCGAAGCTGGTGTTACGTCCACAGGCTCGGGCTCTGCTACCGCGACTCGAGCTCCCACAGGTCCAAGTCGCTACACAGGCTCAGATCCGTGCGTTGTTGTCCTCTGTCCCGCGTGTTATCTTCGTCAATCGTTCTCGCGTCGATTGCCGAGTTTCTAACCTACGCGAGGTTCAAGTCCCCGAGGAAGGGCCCTCGTCCGGTGACACTCACCCACTTGATGAGCTTCCACCCTCACTTTCTTTCTAGGAGTATCGTGCTATGAAGTTCGAAACCCATCCCGTGAAGGTCCGCAAGAAGGTCGACGGCAAGGTCGTCGGCTCGGTCGAAGTCGGCACCGCCAACTACAAGGTTTATGACTCTGTGGGCGAGGCCATCGACGACCTGGGTGAGGCTCAGACCCTCAGCCTGCTCAACGCCCAGTGTCGCACTAACGAGCTCAACCGCGTGCGCGGTGAGAATCGTCCGGGCGGCATGTCCAAGACCGCTCTCCGCAACAAGGCCATCGCCGAGATGACTCCGGCGGACTGGGCCGAGGTCGCTGGCGACGCTGCCAAGATCGAGGCGAAGCTCGCCGAGAAGATGGCTGCGATCCAGGCGGCCGCACCCGACGGCGGCGACACCGATGGCGACGAAGACAACAACTAAGCCATCTCTTCTCCTTCTCGGCTCCAGGTTAACTCCTGGGGCCGGGCTTATGAAACCCAAACCCCTCACCCCCGACCAAGTCGTACACCAGTTCTGTGCGAGCTTCTCGCCAATGATCCGAGTGTTGATCTTGCCCTCGATCTTGAGCTCGCTTGCAGGACAAGACCCTGACGAGATCTTCGACCAGCTCAAGCCCTACATGCGTGAGGACTTTCGAGTTCTCGAGCGATCACGCGAGTCTCTCGACATGGTCTTTCGATGGGCACACGAAGCTCAGGAGCTCGCTCAGACCCATCGTGATGCGCGGGCTGCCGAGGATTCTATCGTAGAACCCTGAAAGGCCCACACATGGCAGCCAGTCTCCGTCCACCCATCGTCGGTTTCGAGCCCTTTGAGCCTGCCCGCGTGCTACGTGTTCGTGCTGAGCGTGAAGCCCGCTGGCTTCGTGCCCAGACCGCACCCGAGAAGAAGCCCCGCAAGAGCTCGAGCACTCCCTCGGAGCCTGCCATCATCCCAGGAGTCCCTCTAGACCAACAAGCCGCTGTGCGACAAGCCCTCAAGAACCTGGGCCTCGCACGCTAAGGAGTCACACATCATGGTCCCTCTGCCAGCCCAACCTCCGCCGACCCTTGAGCTGCTTCGTCGCGAGGTGTTGAACCTCCGACGCCAGTTCACCCTCAACGTCCTGCAGCTCACTGCAGAGCTCGACGAGCTTGATCGTCGTATTGAGGCACTTTCTAGGGAGCAACCACATGAGCGATCTACAAGCTCTGCCAAACCCGCCCTCCCTCGATGACCTACGCAGGGTCCACTCAATGGTCAAGCGCCAGCTCCCAGCCTACCTGGACCGCGAGGACATCGCGGTAGGAATCCTGATCGAGTCCAGTCTCAACGGCCACTCAAGACCCTCGTATCACTTCGTTCGTAATCGATGTATCGATGTGCTTCGTAAGCTCGAGACCGAGCGCACCACCCTAGCCCTGCAGCCACTCGAACCAGCCTATGTTCACGAGGACGAATCAGCTCAGCAAGACAACATCGATTACCTCGTGGGTGTGTTGTCGCCCACAGAGAAACGGCTTGTCTGGTACAGGTTCTTTCGTGATCCTCCGCTGAGTGTTTCTGCCATAGCCCAAGTTATCAAGATGCCAGTACCCTCGGTTCAAGGTATCTTGGCACAAGCGTTGTTCAAGATGCGTCAAGCAGGCCAGGGAATACAGCACTAGAGGAGCCGCAAGTGACACGCGAACACGAAGAACTGTGCGAGAGGCTGACGGCGAACACCGAGAAGTACCCCGGATTCGAGAACATGAACACCCAAGCCGCCGCCGCGATCCGCTCCCTGAGCGAGCAGGTGGACAGGCTCGCCCACCTCGACTCGCAGGCCAAGGCGAGCGGGGAGGCGAGGGAGCAGGCAACAAAGCTCGTCGATCCGCACATGCACTGCCTCGGACCCGTGCGGGCGCAGTATCTTCTCGAAGCCATCACCCTCGCCCTCACCAACGCGAGAGCGTCCGCCCTCGCCGCACGCCCAGAGG
>ERZ724522.140-NODE-140-length-43985-cov-4.199590_pt1 | contig 43985 bp, 57 predicted proteins | sample MGYA00376055_ERZ724522 | MGnify/ENA primary metagenome ERZ724522 (study PRJEB28724, sample SAMN07190884) | wastewater metagenome | isolation source: effluent of sewage treatment plant in Hong Hong | place: Hong Kong | collected 2016-03-17 ... | reverse complement strand
GGCTTGCGAACAATGAACTCTTGTCCACAATCCTGCTGGCCGTCTACTCCAAGCCGCTTAACAAGCTCTATGTTGTGGCTTTTGGGGATGGTTACATTCATGTCAATGGACAGGGTATCAAACTGAAGAATACGCGCTATGGAGATACGGAGTTGAATGGCGTTCTAATGAAAGGCGAGAACAAGCCGGATTATCTTATTGAGGACGTAAGCCTAATGATGGAGAGTTATGTGGAACACCACTTCTCTTACGTCCATCCAGACGATGAGGCCGAGCATAGGGATGAGTATCATAGAATAACGGATGATATTTGGAAGATTTTCAATGAATGGTATTTCTCCAAACCTTCATATGAATTCACTGACGTTCGCGATTTTGCCATCGCCAGCGATGGCATATTCACGTTTCAAAGCGGAATAGTCGATGTGAGCGATAAGGCCATAGAATTTCTCCTTAACGACACAGATGAACTGTATGGAGGCAAGGGGTCTATCGCCTTGCAGAGAAAGGCAAATCTCTTGTCGTTCAAGAAAAGGCTCCCAGAAGATGCTCATCCATACAAGCTGTCGGCTTTCAATCAAGATGATCTGAGCATCATCCGTGTCATAATCAATGATCCAGTTGAAGCATGAATCAAGGACATGACATAACCGCAATGGTGGCCAGCGTTCCTGACACCATGAACTTGGTAACACGGTCGGGTAAGAAGTATGTGGCCAAGGCCTCCAACGAGATAGCTAGAGGAGGTGAGGGTCGTATTCTTACGGTGAGCGGCGATAAGCGCATTGCGCTCAAGATCTACCATCCGGGCCGCACCGCACTTGATGAGAACAGGTTCAACCACTTGACCAAGTTGGACGCCACTTACTTTGTCAAGCCAGAAGAGCTTCTTTGGGAAGGCAAATCGTTGGTGGGGTTCACGATGGGCCTTCTTTCAAAGGAGTACTTTGTTTTGCAGAGCTTGTTCGATAAGAACTTCTGCAAGAACAACAACATCACCCTCGACATCAAGATGAAGGTGATACGCGGCATGATAGCTGCGATGAAGTCCGCCCATTCGCTCGGTATCAGAATAGGCGACTTCAATCAATACAACATCATGGTCAACGTCAAGGGCGATGTCAAGTTCCTTGATGTGGACTCGTATGAAACCCCTAGCCATCCTCACTCGGGAATTCTGCTGGATGAGATAAGGGACTACTATTATCAGGGTAGAGTAAGTCAGAACAGCGACTATTTCGCGCTGTCCATCCTGATCTTCAACATGGCCTGCTATGTACACCCGTTCAAGGGTATTCATGCACGGTTCAAGAAGATCTCGGACCGTATGTTGAACAAGATCCCCATTTTCAAGAAGGATCCCGACCTCAAGCTCCCCAACTTCTATGAACCCCTCAAGCAGCCAGAGTTGCTTAAGCAGTTCGAGCGGATGTACATGGGAGCCGTTGAGCGGTTCATCATAGACGTTGATTCGCAGCAGATCGCTTCGATAATTGCAACATCACCGCTGGCCAAGCCGACACTGAAGAAGTTCGAACAGGACTCCCTGTTCATACAAGAGGTGTTGACCGATGACATTGAGAACATCTTCTCCATTGGCAATCGGCTTTTGGTAAGGACAAGCAAGAACTACATGCTGTACGACTGCTCCAATAAGGGGTATGTCACCCTGCTGTCGACCATTGCCAAGTCGGAATGGGACCACCTGTTCTTGGGTTCCAATTGCATGGTTGGCGTCAAGAACAATCGTCTTTTCCTTGAAGCTGAGAAGGGAAGTGGCAAGTCATTCAAAGAGGTCACTTCCGTTACGATAACGGACAACACTAAGTTCTACCAGCTTGACAATGTGTTGTTCTTGCTGAAAGACGGCCAGTTGGTCAAGCTGAACATGAACAAGGTCTTTGGCAACTTGATAGACTACACCGTGGAGTCGGTGCTATCTGAGTCGTTCAATTACTTCAATGGGTTCTTCTTCCGCTCTGGAAAGAACCAACTGTTCTTCAACGCTGCGACGAACGGATTGCCCGATGTGCTTCCCATGCCTATCAACATTGCCGCACTCTATCAAGTCGGTAAGTTCGGTATGGTGCGGTACATGGAGACAAAAGGAAAGACGACCAGCGTCATCAACAAGTATTTCAGGGTGGATGACCGCAAGGTTCTTCTTTCTGCTCGTGACGCTGATGACATCTACCAATTTGCCTATCAGAATGATGGGAAGGGTGAAGGGTCCATTTTCCAGCCCTACAATGGGTACATCCGCATCATCAGAACCAACGATTTCGAGGAGAGTTCGCGCCTCAAGCTGGATATTTGTACGGCTCAATCAACGTTGAGGTATACCCATTCGGGAGTTCTGCTCTGGGAAGACGACAAGCTGTGGCTGGTCAATACACGTTGATCTGCTATATTCGCAGAACGGAATGGGAATAATGCTGCGTCACGGACCTCGTATGGACTGAGCAACATTTCAGCCTCCATTTCGTATAATTTAGAATGGAAGCTGAAAACAAATACGCAGGGCATCAAGCCATTTACGACGAACTGAAGGCTAAAGGGCATATTCTGTTCGAAACGGTCATTGGGTCACAGGCTCATGGAACGGCCACTCCTGCCAGCGATGTGGACACCAGTTTCGTGTACATGGCTCCCAAGGAGTGGTTGTATGCCAGAACTGACTACCAGCCTTTCCTTCGATTGAGCAAGGACTGTGTTGGCTATGAAGTCGAGTATTTCCTTGAGCTTGTAGCGGCCAACAATCCGACAATTTTTGAGGCTTTATTCACTCCAGAGGATTGTTGGGTGATGAAGAATATCTTCATCTATGACATGGTTCAAAGTCGCAGGAATGAGTTTATCACCAAGGTGGCTAAAAGCTCCTATCTTGGATATGCTGCCGCCCAGATCAGGAAGGCGCAGGGGATGGACAAATTCCAGAATTGGAGCACGGAAAGGACTACAAAAAAAGAACCGCTTGACTTCTGCTGGGTCATTGACCACAAGGTGGGTTATAGCACTTTGCCATTGAAGAGGTTCTTGGATGAAAAGGGAATTGACCAAGGCAGCATTGCAGTTGCCAATGTGGATCATGCAACCCATGTCTTCGCACTCTTTCATGGAAACGATACTTTTCGTGGGGTGTTCGGTGAAAATTCCGACCAGATCATCTTCACGTCCATACCCAAGGGCATGGAAAGCATCGGCCTGATGTTCTACAATCAGGACGCTTACAAGATGCACAATGCCGACTGGAAACGGTACAGTGAATGGAAGAAGAACGCGAACAAAAACCGATGGGTTCAGACCGAGGGTGGCAATTCCATTGATGGGAAGAACATCATGCATTTGGTTCGCCTCACGCAGATGAACAGGGAAATTGCAAGTGGTCAGGGATGCAATGTGCGCCGCCCGAACAAAGAAGAATTGCTTGCCATCCGTAATGGTGATAGACAGTTGTCCGACATCATTGCGTGGTCAAACAAGGAAGAAAAGGAGATCATCGCCCTTTATGACAAGAGCGATCTTCCTGAAAAGGTTGACATGGGGATGGTGAAGGCGATCCTGCTGCAAATGCGAACTGCCTTCTATGCTCAAAGCGATGCAGAGCGCATAAATAACATCAAGGTCTATGAAAACAAGTACCTCAACCTCTCTGTTGCATCCTAAGGAGTTCTTCCGCCTGATGTCCTTGCCGCTGCCTTTCGAGGCGCTTAATGGGCATTACATGGAAATGCTATGCCGTTATGACGCTGGTATTGCTGAAAAGGCAGAGAGGTTCCACCAGTACATCGATTGGTGCGCTTGGAACGGCTATTCGAAACCAAGTGCCTATCGGATAGACCATGCCATGCAACAATTCATCCGCTGGGCCAAGAAGACCGATCCGATGGCTCACACTTTGTCGAACACCATCAGCCAAGGCAATATTGATAAGAGAAAGGGCATGAATGGCAAAATGCTGTTGAGCCTTGACATGTCCAGTGCGAACTACTCCACTATGCGTTGGATGGCAAAGATGCACGACATCCCGGTTCCAGATACATGGGCCGACCTGTGCAGGGAGTTGGAGATCCATCCATTCTTGGTGGAAAGCAAGGTGTTCCGACAGTATTGTTTCGGGAATTACATGCCCAGCAGATATGCTACTTTGCAAAAGCATGTCATGGCTCTCTTGTGCAGGCGAATGGGCCTTACTGTGGATGAGCTTGTTTTCTCCTCACACGATGAAGTAGTGCTGGAATATCCACAAGAGGGATACAAAAACTTCATGCCCAAAGTCCAAAAAGCCTTGGAAGATGAGGGCATTGGTGATGTGATCAATATCAAAGGCACCATATACAGCACCATTGGAATTGATGACCAGATCCTTGCCAAGGTGGTTCGTGGTGCTGCTGCTCACGAAGTCATGGATGCATCGGCTGAGCGAAGGACGGATTCTGTTCTGAAGATCGAATATGGCCTTTCAGATGATGGGGATTTCTACGAGAAGAAAAAAGTATTAGTAGGTGTTTCAAGCAATAAGTTTTATGCCTATCTTCGCACTATCGTGCTGAATGAGACATTGCAAACCAATGACCTCATCTTCCAGCACGAGGGAATGGCAGCCATGTGGCTGCTGAAAGGTGCGAATGGATGGGAATCAGGCTTAGAACCTCAGTAACAGCAGCTTTAAGCCCTGTCAAGCGCGACAGGCTTGGGGCTTTTACGGTTCTCGGTAGCGGTGGTCTCTTCGACAGAAAAGAGGGGACGATTAGTTCTGTTATTGAGCTTTTCGGTGGCAGCACCGTATTGGTTGATTGCGGACACTCTACGTTCGACAAGCTTCAAAGCCTAGGCCCGAAAAAGCTTGATGCGATCATTCTTACATCTTCCGATGAGGCCAGTATAGGCTCATTGGCCGCATGTGTGAGGCATCTGAGCAAAGAGGCTGGCCATCCAGTCAACATCATCTGCATGCCACATATTGGCAAGAACGTGGATGATTATCTGGTTGCAGCGAATGATATTTCAAGAGACCTCTTTGCCCTTCATTTGGTGGACCATGGTGGTGCGGAATTCCACTTCACGCCTTCGATAAAGTACACCTTCAAGAGGACTGGCAAAGTAACGTCCATGTTCATATTGGAGGCGACCACCAAAGACGGGGTCGTGTTCATCCTGCACAGTGGATTCATTGACAGGCCAGTGTTCGATGACTTGAACGAGTCTGCGGACAATGTACTGGTCCGAATGAAGAGAGATCCGAGTGCTGCGATCATCATTCACGATGCCTCTTTTTATGATGGCACTGGCCATTGTCAGTTCGAGAAGTTGTCGGATTGGAGCGAAACATACAGGAACTTCTTCCTGTTCGGCCACTCCGAAGAGGAAGGCAATAACATCGTCTTCAGCCAGAGATACATGAACAGTTTGTCCACTAAAAAGGACAATGTCTTTTTACTAGAGAAACAATAAACCCCAAAACGAAATGAACGAAAAGGAAGCGAAAGAGTTCGGGCTTTTTGCAAGAGATCACGGAGTTGGATCGTTGGCGTTGCACGACTACAAGAGTCAATATACCAAAGGTTTACCCATGGCATCAATGACGCCTTACATCATTGAGGAGCGCCAACTGAACGTAGCGCAGATGGATGTGTTCAGCCGCCTGATGATGGATCGGATCATATTTCTTGGCCACGGGATCGATGACATGGTTAGCAACGTCATTGTTGCTCAGTTGCTCTATATGAATTCTGTTGATCAGAAGAAGCACATTCAACTTTACATCAATTCACCCGGAGGCGTTGTTTATGCCGGATATGGCATTTACGACACGATGAACTATGTCTCCAATCCAGTAGTGACAATATGCTGTGGCATGGCGGCTTCCATGGCTGCTGTCCTTCTCTCTTCTGGAGCCAAGGGGAAACGCTATGCCCTGAACCACTCTCGCATCATGATCCACCAACCATTGGGTGGCGTGCAAGGTCAGGCATCCGACATTGAGATCGAAGCAAGGGAGATACTCAAGATCAAAGGAGAACTCTACGATATTCTGGCGAAGAATACTGGCAAGTCGGTTGAACAGGTGATGAAGGATGCTGACAGGGATTATTGGATGAGAGGGCAAGAAGCCGTAGATTACGGTATGGTTGACAGCATTACATTGGCCCAAAAGACGTCCAAATGAGCGGTCATAATTATGAGTTCTTCTGGGGGCATCCGAGTCCTTTTTCGAACTGGCACCCATGCACGTTCGAGATGGATGGCTTGGTGTTCAACTGCTCTGAGCAGGCCATGATGTATTACAAGGCAATGCTGTTCAAGGATGAAGAAACGGCCAAGAAGATCATGGAAAGCAAAGATCCTTGGGAGCAGAAAAGGCTTGGAAGAAAGGTTGTCGGCTTCACGGATGAACTGTGGAACGCCAATCGCATGGAGATCATGGTCAACATATTGTTGGCCAAATTCTCCCAGAACAAAGACCTTCACGCTGCGTTGATGGACACTGGCGTGAGGATGTTCGTGGAAGCATCTCCATATGATCGCATCTGGGGCATTGGATTATCTGCGGATGACCCGCGTGCATTGGATGAAAAAGAGTGGCAAGGCTTGAATCTGCTAGGCAAAGCACTTGATACAGTAAAGGGAATACTATTGACCTGACCATGCTGAACATTCCATTGACGGTAGAACAAGAGATAAGCTCTTCCATCACTGAAGAGAACCGAATTCTCCTTTTTGGGGTAGGTGGTGGCTTTGATATATTGTCTTGTCTTCCGCTTTACTATACACTTCGAGCAAGGGGCTATAACGTAGAGTTGGGCAACTTCTCACTTGTGGACTTTAGCTTGTTCCCAGCCCTTGGGAACATCATGCACATAGAGGGCGATTTCTATGGCACCGATGGACCTGTTTTAGAGGTCACGGACCACTACCCCGAAGGCCATCTTGCAACTTGGTTCAAGACTGGGTTCAATGAGGATGTCAGGGTGTGGATGATACCACGTACCGATGTTCATCAAACGGCCAAGGCTTTGAACGCAATGGTCGAGCAGCTTAACATAGGGATGGTCATATTCTGTGGGGCTGGAGCAAGGTCCATCATGATGGGCGATGAGGAGGGGTGTGGTGAAATGCTGATACCAAGCATCGTTCTTGCTGCTGGGAAACAACTATCGGTCAAGTCGATGCTGTTCACCGTAGGCATCAACACTTCTGGAGAAAGGAAAAGCGAGTCTCTTTATAGTACCATGGAGAACATACAGGCGTTAACATATGATGGCGCCCATTATGGCTCGTGCTCCCTTCATAAGGGCATGGCTTCATTCCTGTACTACAAGAGCGCCTACGAGTATATCGTCGATCAACATATGCACGCAAGCAGTCCGATACATGAATTGATCATAACTGCTGTATTAGGCGGATTTGGTCCTCACAAGACATTCGGAGGATTCGTGTGCCCTGAATTGACCACATGCCACTTCTTTAATGCCATGGTGGTGGCAGAATGCAATCTGCTCATACCGCAGATAGAAGGTTTGAACGATTACACGGATGTTGTTCAGACAGGAATGAGCATTGTTCAGCGTCTGAACACAAGGCCTAGGTACGAAGTTCCAGCGTGATCAGGACTTCCACTTGCTCTTGAACTCACCGCTCTTGATGGCGGTCAGCATCACGCTAAGAGCCTTTTTAAGGTTCTGCTTGGTGCCATATCCTTCTCCGCTATCAGCAAGGACTTTGTTGTTCTTTGCTTTCAATCTCCATCTGATCTCTCTTGGAGCGTTCTTGTCTTTGTAGAACTCGAAGAACACTACACGCTCATCTTCACCGATCTTGAATGAGTCGGTGACATCAACAAGGCCAGTCACATCCAGTTCTGCGTTTTCTTCAGTCGAAGACTTGACGGCCATTTCTTGGCTGCCCTCTTCTTGCTGGGACTGTAGTTTTTGCAGTTCATCGATCTTCTTGCGTGCGATGGCAAGGAACATTTTTTCCTCTTCATACATCTCCTTGAAACGAGATAGCTCTGATTGAGCCGCCATCTCTTTAAGTCTCAAGTCCTCTAATTTCCCGTTGAGCAGTTTCTTAGCGTATCTTTCAATGATAGCCCATATGCCAGCAGCTAGGGCGATAATAAGTGAGATGATCGTTGCCATTGTTGTTATATATTCAATTGTGATGTTCATCTATAAATAGATGATTCTTTGAATAGATTATTCCGTTCAAGGACTCCTGAAAGAAAGCTCTCAGGAGGCGGCACCACAGCCGCAATGTGGTTCTCATACCATCTGCGATAGATGTTGATGGCTGAGTTGAGGTCTCGATCGATTAAAAGACCATCTTTCAACAACACAGTTCTATTTTCAAGCTCCACTTTTTTACCAAAAAGCTTTCCTGTAAGACAATTTATCTGTGTCGTATTCCACTCATTCACACGGACGACATTCACACCTTTGGCGATGGCCTTGTAAGCAAGCATGTCCATGAACATGGAAAGATTGCTGCGTCCAAATGAACGAGAAACTTTCCTGTCCTTGTTGCGCTTCAATTCCATCATCTTCTTGATTTGAATATCTCCGACCACGACTGTTCCGTGGTCCATGCTCAATAATCTCTTGCTCTGAGCATGAAGAGCATGTTTCACTTGTTCTTTCTTCTTGTTATGGAAGAATTGCTTGCGCTTTTGCAAATGACGCCATTGACGTGAATTGCTTGTTTTATTTGCTTGTTTAGATTGCAATTCCGAAATAATTCTTCCATAATAAGCAGATATCTTTCTCGCCTTGTTGGGCAGTACTATGACATTGCCTCTACTATCAACACCTGTTGCTAGTTTGGAAAGACCCATATCGATGGCGAGAGCTTTGTTCTGCATGACTATTTGTCCAGATGAGGCGGTGGCATCCTCAACGCAAATGTCGCAAAGCCATTTGCCATTGCACAGCTTTACACGCAGTTCCTTTATATTCATCTCATGGACAGACAGATGACTCTTATAAGCAATTGGTAATTTGTTTATGTAAATCAATCCATTCTTAAATGACCATCCGCTTTGATTGAAGACAAGTGTATAGAATTTACCCTCTTCAATGTCAATGGGAGCAGGCGGTTTTGATGATCCATCTTTCTTGAGAAGTTGTGAATAAGAACGAAAAGCGAAATCAACCGCTGATGTGATGCGTTGCCCTGCCTTGGAGTTTAGTTTTTGCCATTGGACACGAATTGCCCTTTCTTTAGTAAGCAGCTTGTGCATATCAAAAGCACTCAAGGCTGGACTGCCTGAAATAATGCGTTTATTTTGTTCCTGAATGAAGTGATTCCATATTTGTTTGGATGCCATAGATAGAGCAATCAACTCATGTTGTTGCTCTACATTGGGATTCAAACGGAAGGAATACGTTTTCATTTCTTATATTAAGAAAAGTGTTTCTCTAAATATAGAAAAAATCTCAAATCATATATTTAGCAGCAATGGATAAGAACAGATTCAAAGACCTATTGACGGACTTGTACGAAAAGTATAATCCGGATCACATCAAATACATAGATGAACTGGTTGTTCGCAATCACGATTCACCTTATGCGGCCATCGATTCGATCTTCATGAAATACAACCATAGATCGATGGCACACTTCGACCCCATCAAGTCAACCGATGAATACAAGATCCAGCTTGTAAAGGATTATGAAGCTGGGAAACGTACCTTCAAGGAAGTTGATCTCGTCAAGGAGGCCACTACGCACAAGGTCATTGAGACACAGAATCAGGTGAAAGTGGCTCAAGAAGAGGTCGAGAAGATAGCCGAAAGCAAGGTCACTGAAGTGACCAATGAAATGATGGAAAAGGTGGCCGAGTTCGTTGCAAAGGAATCTGAAAAAGTTATGCAGAAAATGACCAAGGAACTTGTTGGCGATGGATCCGTGGATTACACAGTGTCGATGGATAACGTGGGCGAGGAGGTCATTCTGCCCAACAAAAAACACTTGGCGGCTTTGGGCATCAATACACGGTTGATCGTGAAAGGGAAAGATAGCGGACGCCCCATCGGGTTGATCATAAAGGACATTGCCTACGATTCATTCACATCGGAAAAGAACGTCATCGTGTCGATACACTTGGAAAAGGGTTAATCATTTTTCATATCTATTTAAGTGAAATAGATATGAAATGGGAAAGTCAAGATTAGAGTATGGACATGTAACATTTCCGCTCTCACTTACTGAGAAAGAGAAAGAGCAATACGCTGATTTCTGCAAGAGCAAGGGTCAGACCATGTCTGGCCGCATCAAGGAGCTGATCCGAGAGGACATGGGAGCCAGCGTGCTTTCTCCTTTTCGTGAGAAATACCAATTGGACATACTGGAATCCGCGAAAGACAACAGGGCAATGGTCCTTATCAAAAGCAGGCAGATGTGGATATCTGAAATCCTTTTGTCCATTGCTCTTGATGGAATGTTGACAAAGAAGCGAAAGGATAAAGCATATTCATGCACATTCATTTCCTGTAATCAGGAAGGTGCTAAGATGCACATGAAAAGGTTTATCAAGCTGTGTAGAGATAATGGCATACCCATAAATGAGCATTCCAATAGGCCAAATCGAGTGTTGCTGATGAATGATGCATATATCGATTTCGAGATAAGAATGGCGAATGGAATTGCGAACGACATGGTGATATTCGACGAGATGGCGTTCAATAAGAACATTGACAAGGAAGAGTTGAATCTTCTACTTGTCTCAGGTAGCAGAGTTATCGTATCATCAACTCCGAAAAAAGGAAGCCTCTTCAACAAGTTGGCCAAAGAAGCAGCGCTTGGCAAAGGCGATTACGCATGTGTCATTGCGCACTGGGCAATGAACAGCTTCTTTCAGAAGGACGTGGTTGCAGTAGCTGATTCCTCGCCTGATGGGTTTATTCGATTCAATATCGAACACGGCGAGATCAAGCGCAGGATGAACAGCCCCCAACTATATGCTGAAGAAATGGACTGCGCACTCTTTTGATGAGTTGCTAGCGTAGCTTATCAGGATAGGCGAGGTCATCAATGCTCTTATGCGGATCGAAGACACGCTTGCCCATGTACAAAAAGGCTTCCATAGCTTCGTGTTTGACCACCAAGTCAATGCACACCCACGCGGTCTTTACCACGCCATCCTCACTTGATGTTGCGGGAACGTGCATCCAGCGACCGAACCCTTCTCCCATGGCGCCTGAATTGGTATCGGGACGCCAGAAGCCAACGCGGATAAGGAATCCGTTGATGGTAGGGTCTTCATGTGGGAGTTCCTTTACCTCGAAGCGATAGTCGCCGTCGCTGCTCATTCGGATGCCGCTAGGCCCGCTGCTTACTCGACTTACATACAGCTTGACATCCTCAAGGGTCAGAAGTTTGCGCGTTTGCTTGCTTTCCATGATGTTCTGCTATTGATATACACTCTATTATACGGATTGACCGCATGTTATGTTTCACGTTTTCCGAACAACGAGAGCACAACGAAGATCGGGTATAACACCACGAAAATGAACATGGCCAAGGATATCCCGATGCCGATCCACATGAACAGTCGTTCCGGATCGACATCAGGATTCTTTCGACATGCAACATCGTGGAATTCACGATGAATGACCAGAGTGTTCTTGTGGCTGAGAACAAGGATCAAAAGCCCTATCGATAGCCAGATGGTCAGTATCATTCTCCGTCGGATCCATCGTTCTTGGTAGACCCATCGTCCATACGTACAACACGAGGGAAGAACGTACCCAACACATCAACGAGTTCCGTTTGACGGGACATGACGGTGTGGATGTCCTTGTAAGCCATAGGAGCTTCATCGGTTCCTCCTCCCGTGAGCAGGATGCCCTTTTCTTTCAGCATCTCCTTGACATCCTTCTTGCTGATCGTGTTGTTGGCTTGCGTTCTGGACATGAGGCGTCCTGCTCCGTGCGAAGCGGAATTCAAGGATTCGGACACGCCACGCCCCTGCACAATGAAGGCATGCGAGGCCATGGAGCCCGGAATGATACCCAAAACACCCTTGCCAGCAGGGGTTGCCCCTTTGCGGTGAACGATCAGTTCGCGCCCATCATGGACCTCCTTCCATGCGAAGTTGTGATGGTTCTCGATGATGGCAAGAGGTTTTTCCCCGATGGCGTTCGCCAAACGCTTATGAATGTCGTGATGGCATGCGGAAGCGTAATCGCCGCACAAGTTCATGGCCAGCCAGTATTCCTGACCCTCTTGAGTGTTCAGGTCAAGCCACGCAAGGTATTTGGCCTCTTGCGGAAGCACGCAACGCTGCATGGCCAGCTTCGTATAGAAGTCAGCGGTACGAGCACCCAAACCGCGTGAGCCAGAGTGGGTCAGGATGCCGACATACTTGCCACGCGGTACGCCGAACGGACTGTTGTCAACGGTTATCTCCACATCACCAAATTCAACGAAGTGGTTGCCACCGCCGCTGCTACCAAGCTGTGCAATGGCCTTGTCCCGCAAGCTCTTCAACACACCGATGGTATTGAACTCTTCGCGATAGAATATCTCGTGGTCGGATGGGCGTTCATGGACCTCCTTCATGCCGAACTTCGTCTCCTTCTGAAGGAGGTTCTGCAAATTCGTTGCATGCCTTTTGATGTAGTTCTCAGGCATGTCATAAATGGTCAATGCCATACGACAGCCGATGTCAACTCCAACCCCGAACGGAATGATCGCTCCTTCCGTGGCAAGAACACCGCCAATTGGCAATCCGTATCCGGCATGACCATCGGGCATGAGGGCTCCGCGCACCGAGACAGGCAAACGCGCAGCCATTTCCATCTGTTTCAAAGCACCCTCTTCGATCATGCCTTCTCCGTATGATTTTACGGCAATGGCATCAGCGTTCAGGTCCTTCTTGGTCAGATCGACCTTGGGAATAAGGGAATTGGCCAGACCTCCGAAGACTTCGTCCTCTATGAAGGAACTGGGATCCTTCAGGACGCGCTTTAGGTCCGCAAGCACTATGTCCCGCTTTTCATTGGGGTGGTAATGCTTTGATACAAGGCGTAAAGCCTCTCCGATAGCCTTGGTCTCTGGGAACCCGATCGCCAGAAGGTCGTTTCCTTTTAAGTTTGCCATGTTCAGTTCTACGTTGGTCTGGTCAAAATGTTGCAATTTGACCAAATGCTCTTACATTTGTAAAAAGTATGGATCTTTGCCTCCGAATGAGGTGGCTGAGTCCGGATGTAACAAAAATCACTTCACTAACGTACAACAACTTCCCAAATGAGCAAGTCGAGCCAAATCCAGAAACTGACCGTATTAAAAGAGTGGATCCAACAAATGGAACGGACGGGCAAAACCTACCGCCGTACTCGAAAAGTGGTCAAGTCGGATGATGACGATGAAACACCCATCTACAAAAAGGAGTGATGAAGAAGAACAAGGGTAACACCTCTGTAGGCATTGAGCTTGATCGGCAGGCCTACCATAAGCGTGAAGCGACGAAGGTCATCACCGACTATTCACGCATGCTGGAAAGCCCAAAGGAGCGCCACAAAGTTTCGATGATGAAGGAACTCAATTGGGACCAGTCGGTCTCACGAGTTCAGGCAGAGAAGGGTGAGGAATTGGAGAGAAGCAGCGTTGCCGACAGTCTAAGGGCACCTGTTTCCAAGCGGGATGAGATCAGGCAGATCGCCGTTGACTACGACCTGAAGTTCCTGCCAGCATACCAATTCCGTTGTCCGGAAAAGCGTGAGTACGAGCTTACGACAATGCTCAGCGATTTCATGGAAGAGCGAGGCATCGACAACAACGCCTTCTCGAAGAACAACTTCTTCATTCTTGCTGATGAGAAGTACTTCATCAACCATCAGATCGACATTGACGATGAAGTCGGGGCATTCGTGTTCTATGTACCACCAAAGCAGAGGGACAACTTTGTCCGTGTGAACAACATCGGGAATGGAGAACTGACCTTCAAAAGGTATATGCGTGGATGGAGGCGAAAAGAAGCGGTGAATACCATTATACACTCCTTCGTGGTCGCGTTTGCAATATCCCTTCCGTTGTTCGGGCTGATAACTGGCGGTAGACTCTTCGAATCGGCTCTATGCTCTATCTTGATGTCTGTGACTGCGGTTGCCATCATGTTGCGCCTTCAAAGAGACAGAGGAGGGGTTACGCATGAAACGTGGGATAAAATGCGAAATGATGACTGAGAAGCCATGAATACAGCAATCAAAACATCGCTCGCATATGGTTTCGTTCTGTTTGCATCCATCTTCCTGTACATGTCGGCAAGATGGTACAGCTATCGAACTCCTCATGTTCAAAGAGTGAGCTACGAGAAGGTGATCGAAAAGAACGATCCGCTGATCAATCGGTTCAAGAACAAGCCGAAAGAAGGAATGTTCTATTATCAGTCTGTTCAAGTTACGATAACCGATTCCGCTGGCAATTTCCCATTTCTTGCTGACACGAAGTACGATACCGTCATCACGGTGTGGAGTCGCGCTTCTCGACTTGATTTCCTTAACAGCCAATGAACGTGATGAAGGATGGGAAGGACAAACCCAACATGAGGACCATGTCTCTTTTTCTAGCGCTTCTTCTGTCGCTTGCCTGCAATGCTCAGGCTTTTTTCATAAGACTGCACGGCATTGTGACCGAATATGAATCCGGAGCGCCATTGAAGAACGTGTTGATACACATTTCGAGCAATCGTGGTGAGATGGACCTTCTTACAAAGAAGGATGGTCTTTATTCGGTTGAGTTGAAGCCCGGATCGGATTATCAAGTGTCATTCATAAAGAAGGGAATGGTCACCAAAATGGTGAGCATAAATGCGAGTTCAGTGCCCAAGTATCCTGACGTTCCATTCTATGACATGGACCTTCAAATGACCATGTTCGATCATATCGAAGATGTCAACTTTGCTTTTTTCGAGAGCCCTATAGCACGAGCGGAATACAAGCACAGTACTCGCGCTCTTAATTGGGAGAACGAGTATACGAACACGCAGAACCTTAAAATGGCCAAGTTCATGCGTGAGTACCGCAAGAAGAAGGTTGGTTATTATGCCAAATCCAACAACAAGCCAAAGATCATCATTTTCGACTCCATCCTTGTTCTCTCAGATGACACTTCTGATGTGGCAGTGGTGGAGGAGGTCTTGAACAACTTTGAACCACCTGACAGCGTTGTCAACTATTACGACCAAAGTGCGGCACCAGCAACGCAGGTGGAAACCATAAAAGGCCTGTTCTTCACTGTTCAGGTTGGAGTGTACAGTAAGCCAACATCCTTGGACAGGATATACAACATCACTCCACTGAACAGCGAGTTGATGGAAAACGGCAAGATCAGGTATACGTCGGGGGTTTTCAAAACAATGGATGAGGCTGAGGGGTATAGAAAAAAGGTTGTGGGCCTTGGCGTAAAGGACGCTTTCATAGTGGCTTATTTCAATGGAAAACGTATTCCGTTGGAGGATGCCATATACCTAGAGGAAAAGTTTGGGAGCCGCCTTACCCGGCAGTGAGGACTTCTTTTCGTATATTTGGTGCCTAACAACTTGAAAGATGAGACATCTCGCCACTGCCTGCCTACTGTTCACGCTGTCCTGTTTTTCACAACAGAACATCACGCTTCCCAAAGATGATGGTCTGACGACAAGCTTCTGTGAAACCATGGATTTCACAAAAGCTTCTTCGGCAAAGGAGTTCTATGACAATGGATGCACAAAGATCTCCGAATCACATGCGGTGAAGATGGTCATCATAAACGGCGATGAGGCCACGGCTCACATGCGGTTCAATGAAATACAACACGGGGTTTACGGTAAGGTCACCTTTCGCAGGTCAGGCAGGTATGTAAGCTACTGCATTCAGGATTTCAAGGTGAACAACATGCCGTATGATGAGTGGGTGAAGACAGCGAATTCATTCGCCGCCGAACAGATAAAAGGCAAGATCTTCTCAACCGTTGTCCTATTGATAGCGGACCTTAAGAACAACATGATATCGACCACTCAACGGTGAGTCCTCATGGCGTACAAGCACAGGTTCTTCTATCATTATAGGAGATCGACCAAGGGCATGACCGTTCACTACCGTGGACAGTGTATACCGTGCAAGAATGTTCATTGTCATGTTTCAACGGAGACCAAGTGGAACAAACAGCAGCCACATTTGGTCATACAAGGGTTCGCCAGCAGCGTTGAGATCTCTGACGACACTGTTGTGATACGATGAAGCTGAAACAGGAATATGCTGCGGTTCGACGCAAGGTTGAGGCAGAGCGGTAAGTTTCATCTATACTTCCACTTGAAACCTCCAGCAGTCTGGTAGCTAGGCTTGTTTTGACAACATCCTCTTATACCACTGCGTGCGACACCTGTCAATCTTGATGCTTCACGAACAGTGGCAAACGTATTGACCACCTCTCCGTCAAGCGTCATTTGCACGACGTCAGGTATGTTATGAGTCTTTTTTCTGGTTGCAATAGCTTGTTGCAATGATTCAGGCTTGTGCTTCTTTCCAAAGAATGGGTTTCCTGTTTCTTTGTTGCCTCCACGTTTAGGATTCCATCCTCCTTTGATCAATGACTTACTAGATTCATACTGGCCTTGTCCGAGACATGCTGGACATTTCCTGTTGTTGGTCACTGCCCTTCTAATAGAAGATAGAAGTAAGTACAAGGTCTTGTGCTTGTAATGGCAGGGCTGTTGACAATGATTGCAAATGCGACTTCCAGTTGCATAGCCATCATATTCCTGTATGTTGAACTTTAGTATATCATCCGCATGTTGTTGACGCACGTTTTTCATCCTTGTCTTCACCCTGCGCCTTACTATGTCGGCTCCGCAAATTCCTTCACCCCCATCCGTAGTATTAGTGAGCCTGAATCCCCAAGCTCGAAATTGCTGGATCCAATAACGTTCCCAGAATTGCCAATCTTCATTTGGCACTTCATCAATGGCAACTATGGATATTTCATAGCCGTCCTTCAACTCTTTTTTGAGCCAATGACATTTGTAATGATTGTACTTGAGATAGTGTTTTCCGAGGTGGCGGCTTAATCTCTGTTCAAGAGTTTCAACCGTCTTGCCTACATATCTGACCTCACCATCCCGGCTCGATATGAGTCCATAGATGATTGTTGTCATATAGTATTGTTTATGGCGTCTCTGACTATCTCTGATATACGTACGACACGCTTTGTCTTTTTTGACTTGCTAAGAGCAGATTCTAGCAGCTTATCGTAACATGCCTGATCGACACGAACGTTAATTACCCTACTCTTTGATTTGTGTGTTTGTATCTTTGTCATACACTTAAATAGAGGGCAATAACATTTTTGCCCCTTAAGTCGTATAACAAAGAGCTATGAACAACTCAAAATCCTCTCGGGGCTCGGTTATGGTGCGTACGCGCATCGCACCGAGCCCCACGTGAATGGGCAAAATGCACATAGGTGGTATTAAAACTGCATTGGTGAACTACCTCTTCGCCAAGAAGCATGGTGGAGAGTTCATTTTGCGCATCGAGGATACGGACGAAAAACGTTTCGATCCAGATGCGGAAAAGTACATTCTGGATGCGCTGAAGTGGATGAACATCACTCCCGACCACGGTCCGACGTTCGGCGATGGCAGGTTCGGTCCATACCGTCAGTCTGAAAGGAATTATCGTCCATTCGCCGATAAGCTCCTGAAGGAAGGGCATGCCTATTATGCCTTTGATACAGATGATGAACTGAATGCTGTGAGAAAGGCGTACGAAGGAAGCAAGAAGCCTTTCTCGTATGACAGGAACACGCGCATGAGCATGAGGAACAGCCTCTCCTTGAGCAAGAGCGATGTGGATTCACTTTTGGAAAGCGGGGTTCCATACACCATTCGGTTCCGCATGCCAGACGAGCCAGTGGACGTACTGTTCACCGATCTGGTGCGTGGAACCGTAGCGTTCAACACTTCCATCTTGGACGATAAAGTGCTATTCAAGTCAAATGGTGTTCCTACCTATCATCTAGCAGCGACATCAGATGACTATGCCATGGGTATTACACACGTATTCCGTGGTGAAGAATGGCTGTCATCAACGCCATTGCATCTGCTGATATACGACGCAATGGGATGGAAGGCGCCAGAATTTGCTCACCTTCCATTGCTGCTTGATAGTAATGGAGCAAAAATGTCCAAGCGCAATGCTATAACCAAGGATGAGCCCATATTTCCATTCACTGTGGAAGTGAAAGATGATGATGGAACTGTACTAGGTATATCTACTGGACTAAAGGAACGTGGGTATGACCCAGATGCGCTCATAAACTATTTGGCCTTACTTGGGTGGCATCCAAAGGATGACCGCGAAATAATGTCGTTCGATGAATTGGTGAATGCCTTTGACATCAACGATGTGAATAATAGCGGAGCGAGATTTGACCCAGCAAAGGCTGCTCATTTTAACAAGGCATATCTGTCAAAGCGTGAAGGCAAATCCTTCATTCATCTCTTGCCGGAAAATGTGTTCGGCTACTCTGAAGAGAGCTTGAGCAAGATTGCCAAGGCTGGATTTGAAAGGGTTTCCTTTGCCAAGGACATTCCATCCATGGTGGATTACTTCTTCAAGGACGTGGATCCCCCTGTGGCCAACATGAAGGAGCTTGATGATTTCGCCTCTCTTCTTGACAGGCTGATCGGCTTCATTGCTGGCAGCGATTGGAATCCGAATGCAGTGGAAAGCTTTGCTGTGGCGGATATCAATGAAAACGGGCTCAATAGAGGCCCTATGCTGAACAATCTACGTTTGAGCCTTACCGGAGGAGCTTCGGGTCCAAAACTCCATGAAATGATGGATATGATGGGTCGTGACGAGTCCTTGAGGCGGTTCAATAAAGCCAAGGAACGAATAGCTCTCCTTCATACTGCGGGATAGGCTCTTGTGTTATTTCGTAATATTGTAAGCCCTTTGCAGAACTGTGGATAGCATGAGCGAGAAAAGAGATATGTCTTTGGCGGAGTTGATGCTTGATGCGTTGGACTCAGTGCGAGAGGTGTTGGAATCCTTCAGGGATAGTCTACCTGCCAAGAAGCAGGATTCCGCCATGCCGCACATCAAGGAGTCTTTACGTGCATTGGCTGGGGAAAAGCACAGCACCACAAAAGCTGCGTATCAAGCTGCGGTGTTCGTTCGGAAAGCTTATGCTGCACGTCATGGCGAAACAATGGCAAAGACTTCTTCTGGCGACACAGAGGCCATGCGAATGGCCATGAAGGAGATGGGGGATGAAAGCTTGGCCTTACGCGCACTTGGATATGCCTCTGATGATTACAACCCATCCTTCTTGCAGGGAAAGGTCAAATTGCCTCCATTGGTGAAGTTGGAAAAGGTGACTCCTGCACCAGAGCGTGATACCAATGGTATGGAGGATGTCTTTCAGAGAGTCAAGAAAGAGGCTCAGAAAAGAGGGTTGATCTGAAGCTTCAATGCGAAGAGTATAAGCGTAGGAATTCTACGCGGTCTCCGTTGATCGCAGCCAAAATAGCGCTTGTCAAGGTTCTAGCTTCCAAGCGACAGGCGACATATTCATAGCATTCCAACAGATCGTCCCCTTCCAATGCAATGTGCTTGGGGGAAATGCTGCTAGGATAGATAAGCAATTCATCATTGTGCTCAAGACGCTCACGTACTTGGGCTGCTTGCTCTTTGTCAAAGCCCATCATAACATCGATCATTTTACAATGTTCCATAGTTTATTGCAGTTTCAAGTACAAATATAGTTGGTCATGGAGTTGTGGTCGTTGCATTCGCATCCGACCCCGATCGTCCAAACCTCTTATCGTGATCGACGTTCATGGCGGAAAGCATTTTCACCATCAGCCTGTTCATCCGAACGTCAACCTTCTTGAAATCCACTGCCCTTCTTTTCTCTATGAAGTCTGATATTTCAGATGGAATACCGCGTGTGCCATTGAGCACCTCAAGAATGAGCCCGTAGTTCATGAGCATGCGGGCTATCTCATGCGCTTCCCACTGTGTTATTTGGATCGTCGATTTTCTCATGCCGTACTCTTGATGAAAGGGAACTTCTTGATGGCGGCTTTTAGTGTTGTTGAGACGGCCATGGCCCTATGGGTATTGGAGCAATAGTGGATGTTCCCATTTTTGTCAACGCTTTTCCATATTCCCGGCTTTCCGTCCCTCCAAGTCGCACCTTTCGTGATTATCTCAGCACGCTCCTCATCGGTCAACTTGACCTTGTTATCCTTCAGTTTTTGCTCACGTGTCTTGGCTTCATTCAGGTCGTCCTTGGTCACAGTGTTGACGTTGTAGCCATTGGCTGCCGCAAACTTATCTCTCCACTGCTTGTATGCCTTGTAATCGCTAAGTACTCCATCTGGAATGCTCTCTGAGTTGGGGTTGTCCTTAATGAACTTCTCAATGCTGCCATAGACCTTTTGATACGCGGCTTCATTGCTCTGCGGCCTGAGGTTCGCAACCTCATCAAAGTCATCACCAGTCATTTCCAGTTCATAAGGATTGCCCTCCTGATCCAGTACAACGTACTTTCTGGTGATGCCATGCTTGTACCAGAACAGTACCATACCCTTCTTTGGTTCGCTTTCTATGGACCTTGCGTTCATGAACATGAATCCATCCGCCGCTGCAACATACTTGTCCCCGAATATGGGTTCCAAGAACCTGTATAGGGGCTCCCACTTCTCGTTGGTACCCACTTCAAGATCTCTTGTTTTAAGAGGGTTCGTTCCGGTGATCTGACCACCAGATTCCAGTATAACGCTTTGGATAAGCTTGCGTAGTTGCATCAAACCTAAATAGATAATGACAATTTCAATTCCAATATAAAATGCTATTTATGAAAAATCATTACTTCGTATGGGAAAAATAGTACAACCTGAAATAGGCACTAAATTTGGGTACTTAACTCTCATGTCTCTTGGTAGCAAATATGGCTGTGAGACAACTTATTCATGTGTATGTAAATGTGGAAAAACAAGAAATGTGAGGCTTACATTATTGAGACAAGGAAGGGTCACAAGTTGCGGGTGCATGAACTATGCATCAAACTATCATGGTAATAGAAAGTTCTCACCACAAGAATCAAGCTTTAGAGCAAAGGCCGCGAATTACAAATCGCATGCTAAGATTCGTAACATACCATTCAATCTAAGTATAGAAGAGGCAGTTGAACTTTTGAAAGGAGATTGTTTTTACTGTGGAGTTCGCCCACTTTCTTCATTCAATATTAGATTTAATCAAAAGTATGGTAAGACCAAAGGACATCACGCCTATAAACATGCGACAGATTACGAAATAAAGTACAATGGTATTGATAGAGTCGATAACGAAATAGGATATACTACAAAAAATTCAGTATCATGTTGTCATGTATGTAATACAGCAAAATTAGACATGAATACTAATGAGTTTGTTCATTGGGTCGATAGAGTTCATGACAATCTTAGACAGAAATCAATATTATGAATGAAATTATAGTAACTGCTATTTCGGATAGCCATGGAAAGCACAGAGATATTCAATTGGAACCATGCGATATTTTGATTCACGCAGGAGATATCACAAATTTTAATGATTCAAATCACTATGAAGATTTCTTCAAATGGTTCAATGAAAAGAAGGCTTTTCATAAGTTCTTTATCGGAGGAAATCACGATGACATGCTGGAAAGCGAAGAGAGATGGGAATTCCTCAAGCGATTCCCAGAATTGAAGCATCTGGATGGCAACATGGTGGAGGTGATGGGGTTGAAAATATGGGGCTCTGCTGTGCAGCCAAAAGCCTTTGACATGGCGTTTTGTCGTGACCGCGAGCAACGTGAAAGGACATGGGACAATTTGCCGTCTGGCGTGGACATCGTTGTTTCACACTGCCCTCCCTATGGAATTCTGGATAAGAACTCAGTAGGCAAACATGTCGGATGCAGTGTGCTTGGGCAGGCATTGGAGCAGAGGCCTCCCTTGCTTAGTGTGTTCGGACATATACACGAGGCCCATGGGGTGACTTCAAAAATCTTCGATGGTAGGCAGTGTGTATTTGCGAACTGTTCAGTGGTGAACAGAGGAAGAAAAGTGGTCAATAAGCCGCAAATCTTTAAGTTTGTGGATGGAAAGGTCGTCTTGGATGGAACAATCTGATGTTCCAACACGTAGACCGCGCAAAACCACGAACATGTTGCAACAGCGTCTCAGGTACATTTTTTTCATTGCTCTTGGCGCAGCGGCGTACTTCTTGTTGAAGCAAACACCCATCGGGTGGAGCGTTCTATATCCGTTCCGACTTCTGGCCACCATCATGCATGAGTTCGGCCATGGCTCTTTCGCCATCCTCACAGGGGGCGACATCATGAAAATGCAGATCAACACGGACGGTAGCGGATGGACCCAAACCATGGGAGGCAGTGAATTGCTTATTCTGATGGGAGGCTATGTAGGGAGCGCCATTTTCGGGAACCTTCTTCTTCGAGCCGGACTGGTCCATGCCCAATGGTCAAACGTGGTACTGAACATCCTTCTGTTCATCATGATCGCGATATCAACGATATGGTCAGCAAGCATAGGTAATACGATATTCGTAGCCGCATTTGCTTTGGCTGTTTACATCATTGGTCGTCTTCATAGTGAAGTGGCCTCTTGGTTTCTGATAGCAATGGGATCGCTATCCATACTTCACATCATCGAGGATTTCAATGTTGGACCCATGAGCGACCTATCACACTTTGCCGCGCTACTACCAATACTTCCCACACGCGGATGGATGTTCGTATGGCTTGGGATCGTGATAGCTATTACGTGGTGGAACGTAAAGGGAATTCTACTAAGAACTGAGAATTGATATCATGACATGGAAAAGAAGTCTATTGAAGAAGAGTTGGATGAAGTCAAGAAGTCTCTGGATCTGGTCAATAAGACCATCAAGATCTCACACGGCGAGATAGGGCTTGGCGTACTTCTGGCAGTTACCTTCACATTCGGAGGCCTGCTGCTTACCACGAAAGTGTGGGAACAAAGCCCGCCTTGGCAAGGAATAACGCCATACAACGGGATCGTTTCCTCTCTTGGGATCGTCTGGTTGACCGTACTGGCCTACGTCCTGATCTCCAGATGGAGGAGAAGGCATCAGCCTTAGATCTCAGACAACTCCTTCAATCTTAGGCAGACATCATTCACTTGCCTATCAAGATCGTTGATGTCTCCGGTGTTCGTAATGACCGTATTGGCATAGGATAACTTCTCCTGCTCATCCATCTGCGCAGCAATGCGCAAAAGAACCCCCTCCCTCGTGCAGCCATCACGCTTCATAGTGCGCTCGATACGAACGTCCATGGGAGCGGTCACAACGATGATGTGGTCCATGTTTTTGTGACCTCCACTTTCTATCAGTATCGCTGCCTCCATTCCCACAATGTTCGAATCCTGCTCATTGGCCCAAGCATCGAAGCTTTGCCGGACAGCAGGACGCATAATGGCATTAAGTCCTTCTAGTTTCTCGGTGTCATTGAACACAATGCTTCCGACCCACTTCCTGTCCATGCCCGACTCAGTGTAGGCTCTATCACCAAGCAGAGCCACGATGCGTGAGCGCACTTCGGGGTCGTTATTGATTATCGTCTGGGCCTCCTTGTCCGAGTAAAAGATGGGTATCCCGCTCTTTTCCAACATGGAGCAGACGGTGCTTTTGCCGCTGCCTATTCCGCCTGTTATCCCTACTTTCAGCATTGTGATAATGCAAAGATATCCATCATATTGTTGATCGCAACAAAATGACTACCTTGTACGTATAAGCCACGACCATGGAACAGGTAATCAACCTCATTCTGTCCACTCTTCCCAAGGAGGTCTACCGTGATTTCGATCATCGGTACAAGATGGACAGCACCGACCACGACGACCTTCATTTTACACTGTACGTGGACATAATGCCCAACAGCAAGTTGCGCATCTACTACTATGGGGAGAACTCCTCATCGATAACCCTGCATGAGAAGTATTGGAACGGTGAGCGATATGAAAGTTTTTCGGATGGCGGATTCACCGTTGATGCCAACTCCATTACCAAAGGCAAGCTGGAATCTTGGTTCTATCGCGTCTTCCGATTTGATGTCAAGAAAAAGGATGACATCGATATCAGAGGTATCGATCAGACCCTTCAGTTGATATTCTCCACGTTGGACAACAGCATCATGAATGACACGGGAGAGCGCCACGAGTTGACGGTCACCGTATGTCAAACAAAGAGTGGACACGGCGTGGACATTCATTACATGAATACGCTCAACAGGGAGTCCATTTGGCTTCTTGAAGATGACTACATTCGTGACCTTTCCGAAGTGACCCCATCGCTCTTGCAGGGTAAGTACAAGAACGGGGCATGGGCTTTTCGCACATCGGTTCATAACATAAGGCGTGTCTATGAAGGGACCTATAAAGCTCACCATTGAGCTTGTACCAAAAACGGCGTGGCTTACGAACGTACGCAGCAAGGTGACCGCTCCAGAGTGGGACAAGATCAGGAAGAAGTGCTACAAGGCCGCTGGTTATGTCTGTGAGATCTGCAAGGATGTCGGCAAGAACCAAGGAGTCCGGCATGATGTGGAGTGCCATGAGATATGGCATTATGACGACAAGGAAAAGACCCAGACGCTAACTGGCCTCATCGCTCTGTGTCCATGGTGCCACAAGGTCAAGCACGCTGGTCTTGCGAGCGTCAATGGGGAAATGCACATTGTCATTGACCAGCTAATGAAGGTGAACTCAATGAGCCGTTCCGAAGCTGAGCGATACGTTGATGAATGCTTTGAGCAGTGGCAGGAACGCAGCAAGCATAAGTGGTCCTTGGACATTGAATATCTGGACAAGTATCTGACCGATCAAGGGCAGACATCCAATCGTGATAGCTCTTCCTTGAGCCCATAGTAGTTCTCCTCTATGTAGAAGATCTCCGATGGCTTGCTGCCTATGCGCCGCAGGTGAAACTGTTCGCTTGCTGGTCGTGTTCCATTGGATGTCGGAGTTGCTATGCACCATATGCTTGCTCCGTGGTTCTTGAGTATGTCGGAAGCAATGACCGACAGTTCGCGGTCGAATATGTGGTTTTCATCTCCATCAGAAATGAATATCACAATGCGCATGACGGGCTCTCCCCTCTCTTTCTCGCTTATATCGAAGTAAGAATCCGCCAGAATAAAAGATTCAGTGAATGTCGTACCACCATTCGGCTCCATTCCCATCAAGGACACAAGAGCGTCTTGGATAAGGGCCTTATCGAACGATGGACGAAGGCAGTGCGAGACAACAGGCGCTTCATTGAAAGGAATGACCCCCATCTTGACAGAAGACAGCCCGAGATTCAAGTCGTTCATGAACGCTAAGGCAGCAGATGGTATGTAGACTTGATTGCTGTCCTCGCTGCCAGACCAGTCAAGTATGAATATGATATCGGCTTTAAGGCATTGACCAGATACCGCCGTTGCGACTAACGACAGCATAACGGCTATTAACCATTTCACCATCTATTGTAAATATGCAGCTTCTTATTTGTATTGTCAATACGATCACCGAACTTTGATATCCGACTATTTGGTATAACCCATGCCCGAAACAATAGCTCGCATACAGATAAAGGACTTCAGCATGATGCGATTCATGCCAAGGAGCGGCTCGCTCTTCGCTGAGGGTGTCGAGGTGACATGTTCGGCCATGGCGGGTGATCCCTATATCACCCAGAAGATCGGAGATTCACGAGGATTGATGCAAGGGTGGGCCTATGTGGATAGCAACGGAAATGCAGCGAAAGACAAAAGACTTGTTGAACGCACTGTACCATTCTCCGAATTCGATATAATACTGAATGGTCGCCCCATCAATGACTTGACCTTCTTGGAGGTCATCTCATTGATTTAGACCTCCAAGAACCCAAGTTGCCCATCCTCCATCATTTCACAGTGACGCTCTGGGTATTGGTGAGCCAGATCGGTCAATTGCTTCAGCACCTCTTCATCTGCGTAGTTCCTATCCCAGAACCCGACCCCATGTCTATTGGATGTAAAGTAGAAGTCAATACCAACCTGCTCGGGATCTAAGCCATCGAGCAGGGAACCCGCCTTTTTCGAAAAGTCGTTCAAGTTCTTTTGAGCATCATTGATAGCCTCGATGGAGAAATCATCCGGTGAATGCGTCTTATAGAGCGATTCATCCTCTGCGGTGAACAAAGCCGCCTTCAAGTAGCCATCCAGCATCTTATCGTTGAAGATCCTGCTATCTCCGCCATCGAGATTATCCGACTGATATTTGGATGCTTGCAGCTTCAGCCAAGCTTCCAATTGAGCGAGTTCCTCAATGCTTTCAGCATTGTTCTCCTCCTGAGCAAAAAGCTGACATTGCTTCAACTCCTTCATGTATCCAGAATAGGCCTGAGGAAAGAATTGGCCAGTTGATGCCAAGCTGTAGAGGTTGCTGCTTTGTCCGCCATGCCATTTGGAGGCTATTTTAGCCGCTTCGCTGGCGCTGATGTTCCCTTTTGGCTTGACATCAGCCAATTCCATCAATCTTTTCTTGTATGATTCGCTTAGCATCTGTTATCTGTTTTGTTACTTGTAAATAGACTTGGTTTTGATGTCAACCACGTCTATTTTATGACATGTCAGAAATAGAGAATCAGAAAGAACACTCCCTTCGTATCAAATTGGTCAGGAGCGTTATTGAACATTTTGTGAACGTGAAAATGTTCGAGATGTTGGACCCTGAACGGCTTCGCTCAGAATTGTCAGAACTCATGAAGATCTCCTTGGGGTTCGATACCTACGTGGAGATCGATGACGACCCCGCCATTATCGATAGAGGGGTGTTTTCTGGTAGTGTAAAGTTCATGGAAATGCCCGTTGGGAACGAGCAGATTGATGGATTTACGGTTGTGAGATTTCAAGTTCTACCCACTGAGGTGAACTTTTGATTTCACTATCTTTGTTGCGCCATGAAGACGACCGCAAAAAAGGTGGACCCCAAGCGCATCAATGTGCCGAATATCTGCTTTTCACTGATAGCCCACGGTGACAAGCGAGAGGGGGATTTTGCCAAACAACGCTTGGAAAGAGGGTTTGATGACTCTGAAACATGGTCATTGGATATCACCATAGCCAAGTTCATATTACCCCGCCTGAAGCGCTTTAAGGAAGTGGCTCATACCTACCCTGCAAGCATGACCAGAAAGCAGTGGGGAGGTAAGTTGGACAAGATGATAGAGGCCATGGAGCTAGTGATCAAGAACACGAGCGGCTCTGATGTAATGACCAAAAGGGAACTGAAGAAGATGCAGGACGGCTTGAACCTTTTTGCTTCTCACTTCTTGTATCTTTGGTGGTGATCCAAGCCTTGGAACAAGAAGGGCGCCTCATCGGGCGCCCTTCTTGTTCGGCGGACTTCTGTTCATGGCTTGTTGTGTTTTACAGTTCATGAATGATCCTCTTCACTGTATCGTTTTCCTTGGCTAGCCTTGCGACGTTTTGAGCCACCTCGAAGGAAGGTGCAGACTCATAATAAGTCCAAGTGCCGTGGCTTTTCTTTTCGACGACAAAACTGCTCTTGCCAGCCGCATTGACGTTCTCAACTATCCTGTAGTTGGATTTATCACCCTCTTTCTCCTCATTTGATTTCAGCCAACTTTTGAGCGATTCCTCATCGTAGAAATACTCCCCGTGATCGTCTGTTTGTTCGGCCATCAATTGGTCCGACTTCTTGAGGGCGAACACCTCCATTCTGTATTTCTTCAGGAAGATGATGTTGTAGCGAAGTATGTCTTCCGTGACCGTGATGATCTTGGCTGATTGCCATGGCGTATCCTTGATGCATTCACGGATGAACTGTTCAAGGTCGGGGTGGCATATCACGGAATCGAACTCAGCGCCAGACTCGTTGTTATTGGCCATGCTCTTGATGGCCTTGGCCAGATCTCCGTATGGGTCGTTGTAAACATCATGTTTTACACGTCCATCTTTACCTACGCTGACATATGGGGACGGGTTTCGATTAACGGCAACGGTCTCTATGCAGCCTAATCTGTCGAATTGTGCAACAGTGAACCTTATGACCTTTGCGGCCATTTCCGGGTCCTTCTCACACAGGTCAGCCAGCGGCAACTCCCCTCCATTGATGGGAAGATTGTCCATGTCATTGTTGATGATGTCGATCAGATACTTGGTCATATTGCTGAACGTTGTTGAACAACGATATTCCAAGTAGTCCCTCAAGGTGTCAGGTAGATTGAAATTGAACGGACTGGTCGTAGGTTTCAAGCGGGGACTTATCCCACCTATCTTGAACGACTTGAGAATGAAGTCGGCCATTGACTCGGGTACGGTCGCGTTATCATAGATGGATATGGAATTGCGGAACATACCATTACGAACGTTGTCGACAAATCTTTTCGTCGCTGCCCTGTTCTTGATATCAATATCAGGGATTTGGAGGTTTTTCTTGCTTTTCATTTTTCATGTATATCGACAATATAATACATGCGCATGAAAATTCCAAATCGTATACATCAAATCATGGTATGTCCATATCTTCTATACCGTTCCTCCTCCAACATTTCGTTGTATTCAGGAATGAAGTAGGTCATGATATCCTTGGGATCTGTGATGATCACTCCTCCCTTGGTCTTGACACGGACAACCCGAAAAGTAATGTTCAATGCAATGAGTTCGGAGAAGTCATCTGGTATTGTTCTTACGATCATTCCGGTTTTATCAACTCCTATGATGGCCCACTGCTGCCATGCAAGATGGCTTGTCGTGCTTTGTTGGATCTCGTGTATCGAGTTGTCGGTCAGGGACTCAAAGCCATAGTATTTGATGCACCACAATGATGATATGAATGGCCAAATGGACTTCTGCGGTGATATCAAGCCTTCATCCATATTCAAATGTAAAAGTGCGAATATCGAAACGCAACCAAATCCTTATATTTGCAATATGCACGATACGGAATCCAATCTGAGAAGCCATTTGGTACACAAGTACCAGAGGGCTTTTCACGAGCACCTTCTTTCTTCGTTCAGCAAGCCTTTGACCAATGCGATGCGTTTGGCCATCAACGTGTTATTCGTTGAAGTATCAGATAGGATAAGCCTTGAAAACTTGCATCGTGTAGCTTGTGATGAAAACCTGTTGAGCCGCTATCAAATCAAAGACTTTTTGGACAACTTGGTTGAACTGCTTGAGAAAAAGCCGGATATCGCAAAATGCATTGAGCCGCTTCCAGAATTGAGCACTGACGAATCTCAGTACGTAAAATATTTGGGGTCCTTGTTCCACAGTGCAGTGAGCAACAATGTTAGAGAGCCTATTTTGTTCGTACCTCATTGCGATGATGACGAGTGCGACCTTGGCTCGGTTCAGTTTCAATGTCTTTTCTGCAATGCTTGGGTGATAGACTTCGATCTATGGTGGAAGCGGGACGTTATCAAGAACAATACAGGAAGACCCTTGCGCCTGATCTGTAATAGGTGCAATTATGCCATGGACCTAGAAGAGAGTGCAGGTAATTTCTATCTTAAGTACATGAAGCATGGGGATTTTGAACTTCTACCTGCAAAAAAACTAATGAGATGAAAAAGAAGCTTGCAAGCAAGAAGCGAAAGAGCTTTCTGAAGGTCAGAGCTTGGGACACCGATCATGAGTTCTCCTGCTCGGCTTGCTTGGTTTTTTCGGCAAGGATCGCCCTTTCTTGGTCGGTCAGTTCTTTGCTCATGGCTTTCTTTTTATCAGTACTTCTTGGCAGTTGTCTTGGTGGAACAGCGTTGACATTTCCAGACCTCCTCGACCTCGCTTCTGAACAGGATGTGGTCCAGCCATAGGGCTCCATGCCCCGAACAGCCATCAAGGGTCTTCACGCGGTCATGAGGGACCATACGGTCGCATTTCTTGCACCAACGCTCTGTCGTCTTGGCCATGGCCTTCAGTTCTGTTCGTCGGCTTTCATTGCCCAACGCACGAAAGCATTGCGCAGAAAAATTGAAGAAAGCTTGTTGGTGACCACTGTCATCCACGACCAGATGATCAGCGTGATCACCCATCCCCACACCTTTCCTAAAGAGAACAGGTTGGAAAAGTGGACAACCAGAAAGGTCAGGCCGATACATACAACAATAAGGACCGCAGCCGTGGCGATGATCCTATTGCGCAAGAATGGCGGAAGTGCTTTTATCTCTTTCAGCATGTTCCCTTATACGATGGATTTCTTGGAATGTTTCTTATCTTGGCCATTAAGATGGAAAATATTCAAATCAGTGTGGATGCGGCTTTCTGCAATGCTATAACGCTCAGCGATCTGGAGCGATACGACGCTCTTCACAAGATGGTCGTTACCCTTTATGAATCCAGCGACCACAAAGGCATGGACCGTTTGATCGATCTTGTTCTGGGAACGGAACAATCAGGCTTTGTGTATACCCTGCTCATGTCCATAAAGCCTGTGAAGCATGCGGTCTCTGAAGATAAGTGGGACCGCTTGATGGAGTTCAGAAAGAAGAAGCTCAAGGAGAACAAGCGCTGGATCAAAGTGACAGAAGGATTGCCGGAGATCTGCCCCGGTATCGACCCGCTGGGTCGTGCGATGAGCAAGAAGGTGCTGGTACAATATGCTCTTGGCCAAGGCGTGGACTACTCTGTGGACCAAGTGCATTATCAGGACGGGGTGGAACCCACATGGTTCAAACTCCATCATAGCGTTGTGGCTTGGATGGATTTTCCGGCATGATGGACATGTACCAGTATATCATGAAATTGAAGTTGTCATCCTTTCGGACGGATGCAACTTCGGATGTGTTCCCCGAGAACAGGCTTTCGACCGCCTTGTTCAATGAGCGTTCCATTGCAGGCTTTGATCCTGACACGTTCAGGCCGATGGAACAAGTGGTCGGCTTCCACTTCTTCATGCTGGTCGAGCTAGCAAGAAGGAATGCTTGAAGAAAGACCTTCGTATCTGGGGTGAATATTCAAAAATGAATGATAGATCTTAACAGTTTGTTATCTTCGCCTTCATGGAAGAGTACACCTACATCGCCTCCAAGCCTTCAGAGAAAGGACAGCAGCCCATGGGCTGGCTGAACACAGAGCCGAATTCCCATCTTAACCCCGAGCCGATCTATTCGGTCAAGGTGCCTGTGGACAAAGAGTTGGTTGATCGCATACAGGAGAACGTTCAGAGATTTACTGAAAGCAATGTGTCTCCTTCTGTCATGGTGGGCGGGGATGCAAGGTCGTTGGACATTCCCATACAAGAGGTCATCAACCATAAAATGAACTTGACCCACATTGTGAGCATTCGAGGCAATACGCTCTATTGGGCCAACAGAAAGAACACGATGCAATATCCCATGAGCGATGCACGAGCAAGGGCCATGTTGATACGCAATTCACATTGGTTCATGTTCGAGAACCAGCAATGGGAATTCATGAGCGAACAGAATGTACGCTTCAGTCTTGCAGCAGGCCAGACGGCCATGGAGATCGCTTTCGCCTTGCAGGATGATGATAACGTGTTCTCTGCTGCGCACCTTCAATTCCGCCATGACGGTAAAACATATTTGGTGCGAGGCGAATGGTTCGACACCATCGATGCCTGCGTGCAGAAGGTGCGGGAAGCATTGGCAGAGGGGCGCAAAGTGTTCCTGCATGATGCGCAGAAACATGAGAGTAGGATCTGCGTGAAGATGGCAATAAGCGATAAACCAACAACATAACAAATATGGAAATGACAGAGCAGGAACTCATAGTAGAAAAGTGGAACGATGTCGGACTTCTTCAGGAAGTTGATGATCCAAATAGCCGCATAACGCTAGCAATGAACCTTGAGGCCATGGCCAGCGACATGGTCGTGAAGTATTCCATCAAGCGCAGAAATGACATTTCTAGTACGATGGTATTCCCAATAATCATCAGGATATGCAAGGTCTTTGGTTTCAAAAAACTTCGAGGCATGCGCAGACTCTATCAGGATATCGGCGATGAATGGGAGGTTTTCATTGAAACAGAACAGGCAAAGCAGGCGGATAAAGAAGGAGATATTGAGTTGGAATTTTGCAAGTGGTTCGTCGAACGCAACGGGTTCAATTACGATTACGAATAAAACTTCATCAATGAACATCAAATGCTGCGGCCAAGAGGCCAAATTGCTATTGGCTTGGGACGATGCGCAACAGACAGACCATGCCTACAATCTGTACGCGTGCGAGAAGTGCGGGACCATCTACAAGGAGGACGTATGGAACGACAAAGGTCTTCGTGCGATATTCCTTGATGGGAAAATGCATGAAGCTTCTCCCGATGAGGTGTGGATGGAAAGCGGGTTGACCGCAGGGGTGGATGAAACATGGAAGTCCATCATCATCATGAACCTGAAGATGGCGGAGTTGAAATACATGAACGGTTCAAAGGAGGGATTGGACCTGATGCTCATGGTTTCTTGGGCCTTGAGAAAGATCTATGAGCAGAAGGATCGGGAGGATCTACTCAAGAAGTTCGATATGGACGAGTTGAAGAGGCGAGGCGTGGAAGCTTACAAGAGCGGCGAGATCCAAGAACTGTCGATGTCCATCGGCTATTTGAACGCGGAGATCGAGATCATGGCCGGAATGATAGACAAGTACATATCCGACCTTTTGAAGGAGCTTTAGAAACTAGGCACAAGACCGTCAAAATGAGCGAAACATCGAACAAGTACTATAAGCGTTATCGGGCCAACATCAAGGAATGGGCCGAGGACGACGATCAATTGCGCGAATCAGCCAAGAAGGTCTTCCCCGAGAAGTTCGTGGATGGGGACAGCTATGGCGTGCCTCCAATGATGTACTTGGTGGACTGCATGGTATGTCGCATCCTTCAACTGGAAGGCAAGCCCAAGCCCGAGAACTGGGACACCGATGGAGCGTGGGAGGACGTTCAACGCTTGTTCAACCTGAAGGAGCTTTAAGGTGCGATCAATGGACTTGCACATTCTCCACAGGGGAGAACTTGGCCATGTTCATCCTTTTCACTTCGTAGCAATGATGGCCACCCTTGTAGAAGGAAGAGTACATCTCCTTGATCGTTCCCTTCGACAGCTTGGCGTACTTGTCACGATTGTAGATGTTGCACTCCAGACTTCTTTCGTACCACTCCTTGTTGTACCAGACATTGAGGCCGCTTTTTGACCCGTAGTGGTTCAATTCCCCATCCTTTCTTTCATAGGCTCTGGTATAGACATCATAGCCCATCTTGCCGCTCACATAGAGAGGGCGTTCAAGGCTACGATGGAAAAGCTTTCCTTCGGGGATCACCTCGAATCCATCGGGGTCCGTTTCCCAGAGCTTGATGGCATGCTCACACAAGGGAATGTCCTTGTCATAGGCGATCGCCAAGTTGTTCGCGAAGCGCTGGATGCCGCCCATGCACTCATCCAGCGTGGAGACCACCTTGAATGTGACCCATCCCTTCTTGATGCTGGTTATCTTGAAGCGCATCCCCTTGGGGTATGTGGTATTCCACTCGGTCTCAAGGAAATCCTCATCAAAGATGAACTCCTTGCCCTTGAACTCTGATAGGTCGGGTATCTGCATGTTGATCAAAGATGAAATTCAGCCTTCTTGCGCCAGTCGTTATGGTTCTTGTATTGAGGCAGGCTCTCCCACAAGGACCATGGGCTCTCACGCCCATCGGACCATCGCACGCGGTAATGCCATTCCCATTCTTGGATGTCCAATCTGGCATCCATCAGGGAATTCATCACGCGTTGAGCAACGGAACTTTCGCTTGCACGCAGGTATTGGCAGACCTCTTTTGAGGAGTCTTCGCTCCTGCCAAGAATGAACCAGTCCTTGTAGTAGTGTCCCATCGATCGTTCGCTGTTCGGCGCGTCCATGTCCACGGGCCATCCTTGCGCTTTCAGCATGGCAGCTTCGGCCTTGAGGTTATCAAAGGAAAGGATGGCGTTCAGAATGGCTTTGCCTCCCTCTATCATTCCTCCGTCCTTGGAGAAAAGACGCTCGATCATGGTATAATAGGGATAGCCTGTGTGCCATGGGTTGATGGCATGGACCCCCAAGCGACAGAGCACACCTTTGCCCTTTAGATGAAAGGTGAGGCGATGACGCTCTCCGTTCTTCTGGCGCTCAAGCAACTCCTCTTTGTTTGCAATGTGCGCGAGGAATTCATGGCGTTCCCAGAAATCCGGAGGGATGGGCAGGTAGATGATCTGTGATTCCATGATGTAAAGGTAGACATATCCATTTCCCTCCTCCTCCAGCGCGATAACTCAATACCTGCGCAAGCAGATCGAGATCAGGTTCTCGCTCTCCCAATGGAGGCTGTATACTTGCCAGTCCTCAAAGGCCATGAAGGTCAGGTCGATGTTGGCCAAAGAAGGGCTTCCAACATGCTGAATGCTCAAGCTCGGATACTCCCCGCCCGTATCGTGGAAGCTTCCGGGCATGATGCGGTGCTTGCTCCAAAGCTCCTTTTCACCGGGGTCGTGGCATGCACATGAAGGAACGCCACGCCCTCTTTTTTACCCTTCGGTGAGGTTGCCATGGGCGGGATCAGGTCCACCTCGACCTTGATGGTGTATTTGAGGTCGCCAAAGATCTGCACCCACACGGAGTTGTCCCCGTTCTCTCCGACGGAGAGGCCGCGGATCTTCAGCTTCTTCTGGGTCAGCTTCATGGAATTCCGGATGGACATGGCTTGTCGTGTTGTTGGTGCGTATTCCGATTATACGAGGTTGGGATGGCTTTGTTGCAATGATTATCTCGCTTTGTTAAAGAAGATTTATGACTTCACCGACTCATCCTGCTTCCTTAAAGGATGAATGCTTTTGCGGTTATGCATACCCCGTGTTTTGTTTCCTAATATGGACCAAGTGCTGATTCATTGATATCAAAAGACCTATAGACAATTGGCGTTTTGATTCCCTAGCAGACAAGGTGCTGATTCAGTGGTTCTCCCCTCACGGAGACACCGCAACACGTTGTGTTTCCCTAGCAGACAAGGTGCTGATCCAGTGATTCAGGGGAAACGGGCGAGGCTAACTCCGTTTTGTTTCCCTAGCAGACAAAGCGCTGATCCAGTTATAACCCATTCCTCTACCTCGATGTGGACGTTGCGTTTCCCTAACAGACAAGGTTCTGATACAGTTGCGACCTTGGTCGCCCGCTTGGTCTTCCTGTTGTGTTTCCCTAGCAGACAAGGTGCTGATTCAGTCGAGGAGGAATTTGACCGTATGTATACCTCGTTTTGTTTCCTCTTACGATTTTTTCTCCGTTTTGACTCCTCTAAAACCGTGTGCTGATGCCACAAATATAGCGCGACAAGCCAAGGATCAAATGACAACTTCAAAGCCATGAACAAAAAAAAATTTGCTTCAACTCTTGACAACATGAAAGCATGATCGTAACATTGTGCCTGCATATCCCGTAAAGGTGAAAAGTCAGAACACAATCATACAGCCGATGGCAAGCGCACTTTTAGCTAAGAGCACAGGGGAAACGCTCGTTGAACATTCAAAGACGGTTGCCCGATTCTCTGAGCGGCTATACAACCTGTCAACCAAGCGTAGCAACGAGAATGTGGCTCTGGCTGTCCGTGCGGCTGCCCTGCTCCATGACATCGGGAAATGCACGGCTTGGTTCCAAGATGTCGTCTTGACATCGAATAGGGAGTCCAGCAAGCGTGGTGGCGCCATTAACTATCGGCACAATGAGGTCGGATGGGCTTTCCTGTCGAAATACCTGAACCTCGATGACGATGTGCTCGAACTGGTCCTCGATGCTGTCTATTGGCATCATGGTATCACCAATGAACTTGCCGGGTACCATGATGAGGCGGTCCTGAGCGAATTGATCAAGACTGATATCAAGGCTATGTCCTCCTTCCTCGTGGAAGTTTTGGGCAAGGACGCTATTCTGAACGAAGCAAGAGAGGATGCTCGGTTTGCGCCGCTACACTTCAACAAAGAGGATTTCAAGAAGCCCAAGGCCTATCAGAAGCTGCTGGTGCGCTCCTGCATCATTTCAGGGGACCGTATGGCATCAGCGGTACCTGTTGGGGTCGATGATGACTCGATCAATGCGATCATAGGTGGAGCAACATATCGCTCGGGCAGTATGAAGGTGACAATCAGCACATATGATGGCCCTCGGTTCGATAAGCAGTTGGCCATTGCCAAGCAGGATGGGCAGACCAAGCTGGTAAAAGCCCCTGCCGGGTATGGCAAGACCGTCATAGGACTTCTTTGGGGTGGCTTGAAAGGCAATCGCATCATATGGGTATGCCCACGCAACATGGTGGCTGAATCTGTATACGATTCCATCCTGAAGGATATGCGAGCCATGGGCATGAACGCCTCCGCAGAGCTTTATCTGAGCGGCGAGGTGATCAAATCCCATGGTACGGGCAAGGAAGGATTCACGGCTGACATCATCGTGACGAACATCGATTCCTTCCTGTTCCCATCGATCAAGAACTCGGTGGCCGAGCGCCAGTTCCTGATCAACAGTTGTGATGTGGTGTTCGATGAATTCCATGAACTTGTCAATGAGAATGCCATGTTCGCTGCATTCGTCAACACCATGCGGTGCAGGCATCGTGAATGCAGCGGAAGGACGCTAATGTTGTCTGCCACTCCGATGGACATGACCCATCTGTGGGATTCTCATGAGGACAAAACCGTTATCCTTCCAAGCCCGACAACACACTATCCAGCGGTGCATGACAAGCCGTACGCGATCCGGGTCGCGGACAAGCGCGTTATAAAAGGAGGCGCCAATCTCGTCATCTCCAATGCCATCGCCACGGCTCAGGAACTGAAAAGCACTCTTCCAACTGAAATGCTCGTGCATAGTGAGTTCAGCAAAGAGAGGAAAGCCAACATCTTCGATGATATCATCACGGAATTCGGTAAGCAGAGCCCTCGCCATTCCAACAAGAGGAATGTATCGTCCACACACGTGCTTCAAGCCGCCGTGGACGCATCGTTCTTCAATCTCATCGAATCGGTCCTGTCGCCCGAAGCCACGTTGCAGAGGATTGGGCGATGCAATAGGTTCGGCGACAATCCTTCACGATCGAGCGTCGATTTTCTGTTCGACAATTCCTCCAGCGAGCGCATGGTCCGCAGCATCCTGTATGATGACCAGTTGTCGAAGTTGTGGTTCGAAATGCTGAAGACCACCAATGGCAAGGATGTCACGCTGGATGAATTCTACGCGCTCTACAACAGGTATTATGCGGAGTATGGTGACAGGGTCAGGAATTGGATCAACAAAAAATGGGACCAAAGCGTGAAGCAACTTCAATCAGTATATCCTTACCAGCATTCCGGCAGCATGTTGGATACCGAAAGGAAGGTCATCAATGCGGACAGCAATCGTCTGCGCTCGAATGGAGACCAGATCTTCTTCATCGTCCGCAAGAGCGATGGCAGCGGATGGAGCGACCCGATGACCCATACGATACGCGAAGGCTTCGAACAGGACTTTAAGGAAGATGGGAAGACACAAGGCAACATTCTGCGTGCCATGAAGGAGATAACGAATGCCGGGGATGCGCGATATGACTATGCGGATATCCTCAAGAGCATCGATAAGAAAGGTCGCACCAAGCGCCCATGGAGCAAGCTGTCGAAGATGTCGAACACGCCATACATCCGATTCGATGAGGTGTACGATGAGGAGTACGGCATGATATCGGTCGAACTGCTCTATACGCTACGGCGCGAGAAAGTGGCGGTCGTTGAATGACCGACCCATAAACGAACAACAAGGACAAGTCTCTCAAACAACAACCAAAACAGGAAAGTCATGAAAAAGAGCGATGGAAAGAAAGTGAAAAGCATCCTTTTCCGCATGAACATCACGGGACAGGGCGTCGTGAACAACGACAGCAAGGAGCAGCGTTTCGCGTTGAACAGGATGAAGATGAACGGAGGCATCTACGACAACGTCATCTTTGCCAAGAAGAACTTTTATGGCGTTGAAGGTGACTACCGTTCGAAGATCAAGATCTCATCGGATTGTTTGCGCAACGCGATCTTCAGGGGTAGCGCGGTGGCACAGACGCCGAACATCCAACATGATCCGGCTGTCCTATCATCCTTCATCGCATCTCCCACCTCGATGATGCGCGGCTATCTTTTCGCTGACAAGGATGAGACGGTCAAGCGCAAAGGCGCCGTATCCATCGTAGATGCGGAGCAGATCAATGATGCTGTGCCTTATCTGGAAACCTTCTCCAAGAGCGGCGACAGGAGCATCGAATCGGATGAAGCGGGCAACTCATTCTTCAAGAAAGAGACCATCGGCCATGTGGAATATTCATCCCGTGGAGTGATCGACCTGCGCCAATTGCAGTTCCTCAGCATGGACATCCTCTTCGACCGTCTCGCACTGAACGCGGATGCGTTCGGAGAGTTCGAACAGTTCATGAAGCTGCGCATGCCGTCATTCAAGTCCAAGCCAGCCTATTACATCATGAACGGCAGCATCGTGGATATCCCCGAGTACGGCATTCGTTTCAGCAACGATGATGTGATCTCCATGGTGAAAGAGTTCCTCTACAACGCGCTCAACATGAACATCAGCAAGGGAACAGCCTATGCTGCGACCTCCTCGCTCGAATTCAAGCTGGTGTATGACAACATCGAGGACACGTTCAACAGCAATGATGGTTGGATCGCGGCAACATCGGACTCCATCAAGGACCTGAGCTTCGACATGGAGGATTTCTACATCGAGCACGACATGGAAAAGTCGAAGGCGAAGCGCGAGCAACTGGAGGCCGCACGCAAGCTCTACGCCAAGGAGAACAGCGACAAGAAGGCAGAGAAGAAGGCGGCTAAGGCATCCGCCAAAAAGGGCGGCAAGAAGAACGAACAAACCAGCGAGGAATGAGCCAGCACATCATTCTCAAATTCCGCAACGCCAAGCTCTTTCGCAACAAGAGGAGCACGAAGGACAAGGTCATCTACTCGGATGGCGTGCGAGGGGACAAGTCCGAGCATCCTTGGTGGGAAGAGCCGATCACAGTGTATCAAGTTTCGAATCTCCTCCATGTGCTCTTCGGTGAGCGTCCGGTGCCCAGTGTAAGAACCCCCTTTCTGGCCTATGGCCGGGATGAGAAGCTGTTCGAACTGGCCAAGGAATGCCACCTGAAGGTGGACTCCTTGAAGTTGGAGGACAGCAAAGGGAACAAGCGCTTCGTGGAAGAGACCGTGCGCATCAAGAAGGCCGTTCCCAATGCGTGGGCGAAGCAGGCATTACCGACCTCATGGCAGCGCATCCGCGAATACACGGGAGAGCATTTCGATGCATTCGTCGAGAAGGTGGATGCTGTTCTGGGGAGGGGGCAGCTTCAACGCCGGTTCTCCGATGTCCACCGTGACCTCGTTGATCGATTGACGGATTCGCTCGGCGACTATCCCAAGGGAAAGGATTATGCGAAGACGTGGGGCATCCTTGCCAGCAAGGATCGTTCCGACCCCATCGTTGACCTCATGCTCTTCCTGAAGGATAACAAGATGACCATCCTTGGAACATTCATCATTGATCGGGAGAACCAAGGTGGTCAGTTGAACATGAGCGTCGGCAGGGCGGCTGTCACCGTGGTCAATGGCGTGGACACGGCGGCGTTCATCAGTGGTTCGATCATCGTTCCGGTGGATGACCGTCTGGTGGACCGTGTCCGTAATCATGCCGGGTGCATGACCATACTCGACGGCGGTCTTGCGTGGATCGATGGATTGCACGACGGAGGAGACATCGATTCAGACGGCTATGTCAAGGTCGGGGACATTTCACTTAAAACCTATTGAGTCATGAGGGTAAAGATCAAATTCAAAGGAGAGAACGGCAACGTTCCATTCAACACGCAAGCCGCTGTGAACTCGTACATTCACGATTGTCTTGGCCGGAACAATGAGTTCCATGACCGTCCAAGCAATTATAGCTTGACCAGCTTGCAGGGTGGACGCGTGAATGATGCCAAAACCGGGCTGAGCTTCAAGGATGACGCCTTCCTGATCGTCTCTTCGCAGGATGCTGACTTCATTGGCAAGTTGCTCATGGGGGTCATGAGCCATCGTGAGTTCAGCTACGGCATGTCGCTCTTGGATGTTGAACAGGTATCCGAGGAGATGCACGAAGGATGGAACCATTTGACGACCATCACGCCCATTCTCCTGAAGAGGGGATACAAGCAGAAAGGTCCGGATGATTACGTAAAGGTGACCGATGCTGATTTCGCCCAACGCCTGAAAGAGCATCTGGTGCGCAAGCTGAGCAAGATCGACCCCACGCTGGATCTTTCCGGCGTGGAGGTATCGGTGCCAGATCGCCCGTTCAACAAGGTCAGGCGGGTGATGATCAAGAACATCCCCAACTATGCAAGCAATTGCTGGGTGAGCATCCGATGCAGCAAGAAGGTGGCCACCATGATCTACCATCTTGGTCTGGGTCAGTCCACAGGTTCAGGGTTCGGCACTGTATGCCTGAACCAGAACCGGGGGATGTACTATCCCGGTGGGGCGGTCAGGAATGAAAAACCGAAGGAGGTGGAAGAGGTTTTGGTGTAATGGACACGTTTTTCGTCGTGGATTTTCGCTGCAATGGCTTGGTGGATGGCCATTGCAGCGAAGTCCATTGGATCAGCACCTTGTCTGCTAGGGAAACACAACGCCATCATCGCCGCACGAGATGAATATATATTGGATCAGCACCTTGTCTGCTAGGGAAACACAACATGAATCAACCAACCAATCTTAGGTGAAGATTGGATCAGCACCTTGTCTGCTAGGGAAACACAACAATGGGATACAACCGTTCAACAAATCCACATTGGATCAGCACCTTGTCTGCTAGGGAAACACAACGCGTCGTCGGGTCACAAATGTAAAACACGAATTGGATCAGCACCTTGTCTGTTAGGGAAACAAAACACCTATGCCAACACACGATACCTGATCGGAATTGGATCAGCACCTTGTCTGTTAGGGAAACAAAACAACGCGATACAACCGTTCAACAGGTCAACCATTGGATCAGCACCTTGTCTGCTAGGGAAACAAAACATGTAGTGTCATCTCGTTGTTGTTGTTGTGATTGGATCAGCACCTTGTCTGCTAGGGAAACACAACTTGGATGGCCATTATCAAGGTCCCCGAGATGATTGGATCAGCACCTTGTCTGCTAGGGAAACACAACCAATCAGGTGCTCCGTCCACCCGCCTCGAATTGGATCAGCACCTTGTCTGCTAGGGAAACAAAACATGAAGGGCTGATAGTCATCCGTCACCGCATTGGATCAGCACCTTGTCTGCTAGGGAAACAAAACAGAGCCTTACGCTTTTGTAGCTGCGATGCAATTGGATCAGCACCTTGTCTGCTAGGGAAACAAAACTATTATATCTGGTCATCGTGGTGTCCTCTAATTGGATCAGCACCTTGTCTGCTAGGGAAACAAAACCAACGTTATGACCCCACGCTACGCGGTGCCATTGGATCAGCGCCTTGTCTGCTAGGGAAACAAAACTTTTTGCGTCCCATTGTCTGCCTTCCTTGATTGGATCAGCACCTTGTCTGCTAGGGAAACAAAACAGCTTCCCAGCTTTCGCGTTCGACTTCCTATTGGATCAGCACCTTGTCTGCTAGGGAAACACAACCAAGAGCGGGAGCCCTTGTGTGATCGGCACATTGGATCAGCACCTTGTCTGCTAGGGAAACACAACAGGGCGCGTAAGACCCCATGCTGGGCTTGCATTGGATCAGCACCTTGTCTGCTAGGGAAACACAACATAGCCAAGTGTCATTTGAATTCTTGTTCCATTGGATCAGCACCTTGTCTGCTAGGGAAACAAAACAATCTTCGGAACGAGGTAATGGTGGCCAAATTGGATCAGCACCTTTTCTGCTGGGGAAACAAAACTTGTAGTGCCGCGATAGCATGACCATGATCATTGGATCAGCACCTTGTCTGCTAGGGAAACAAAACGAGATCACAGCAACAGCAATAGACGAGATAATTGGATCAGCACCCTGTCCGCTAGGGAAACACAACACACCGACAACCTACGCATCCAAGACCCAGATTGCATCAGCACCTTGTCCGCTATGGAATCAAAACCATGCATTGAGTAAATTTGACATTGACACACATTGCATCAGCACTTTGTCCGTTATGGAATCAAAACAGGACGGTTGAGCGGTACACGAAGCAACTTATTGGGTCAGCATCTTGTCTGTTATGGAATCAAAACTCCTCGGGCCGGGTAGCCACGCGGATGGCCATTGGATCAGCACTTTGTCTGCTATGGAAACAAAACTATGCGATGAACATGGTCATGCCGATCATTAGATTAGCACCTTGTCCGATAAGGAAACACAATACGTGGCCCATCTCTTTGCTCAGCGCGTCCATTGGATCAGCACCTTGTCCGTTATGGAATCAAAACCCGGTCCCGCAAGCCATGATGAGCTTGCCGTTTGGATCAGCGCCTTGTCTGCTAGGGAAACAAAACACGGGTTATGCGAAAGCTGGAAAAAGCATTCATCCGATAAGGAAGCAAACTTTCATGATCATGCGCATAATGTCTGCTATGGGAAAAGATGGTTTGTCAACTTGCTTTCTTCCACTTCCTTATAGCATTGTCGCTCACTCTGTATTTTCTGACTGACAATTCAATACGATGATGTCTCATAATGTTTAATCCACTTGTGTATTGTGGTATTTGATGTTCCATATTTCTTTGCCGTTCCATTGTAGTTCAGCTTATTGACATCCGCCACCAATACTTCATATGGTGGCCTATCAAACTTGCGCTTGGATGCTTTGTAGTGCTTCTTGGCGCACACGTTACACCATGTTGATGTGGCACCCATAGGACCATCGCAATCTGGGCACGTGTATTTACGTTGTTCCTTCTTATTGTTGCGTCCACCATGCGTGTCCAGTGTGGCATTGCAGTTGGGGCACACGATTCGAAGATTCTCCAGTCGATTGTCGTTGTTAACTCCGTTCTTATGGTCCAATATGAGAGACATGTGCCGTCCATGCCACTCCTCGCCTTGACCGCATAGTTCGCACTCACGTTTCTTGAATCCCTCCTTGTATAGTCTAGCCTTTAAGTGAGTTCTACTATACGTTGAGTTTTCAACCAGAACATCTTCGAGAGGTACTGCATCTTTCTTGTACATGTTTTGTATGCGCTCCTCATCCCATAATGCAAAGTGAGACGTATCGATTCCATACTTCTTGATGTACTTCTTGACCGTGGCATGATTGCCGCCAGCAGCGGTGGAGCCTAAATTGCGCACCGCATCAGTTATGTTCTTTGACCTCTTTATGAGAGGCTCAAAGTTCTCTTTAAGGAATTGAAATGAAACCCGACCGTGTTTGATACCGAGTGCAGCAGTCTTCTTTAGAATTGCACTCTTGCTGCGTCCGAATAACTCTGCACAGTATGCTGCGCCTCTTGTTGGGAATACTTCTTTGAGGGTCTCAATGTCTTTCTCAGACCACTCTCCTCTGTTGCTTGATGTCATGAAATTAGCAATATTGTGTTTTCATACATAGTATGAAACTGCCAATTTCTAAGTAGACGAGGTAGGGCTCGAACCTACAAATGGAGTTGTTGCTCCAATACTCCGTTCAAAGCGGAGGCGCTTACCGAATTTTGCATACTCGTCTATGTGTTGGGCAGAAACGGATCGAACGCTTACTCTTCCCAGTCAAAGTGGGATGTTTTGCCAGTTAAACTACTGCCCAATAAGTAACGGAGACAGGATTTGAACCTGTAGGTGGATTTCTCCCTGCCGTTCAGAGCGGCAGCGCTTGCCATTTGCATACTCCGTTATGTCAAAGAACTTCCCTTCTCTTGTTCACTTTCCTTCCCCTGTTCACCTTTTGTTAACAAGGGTCATTTGCTGAACATCTATCTCGCAATCTTTATCCGCAAA
>ERZ724522.139-NODE-139-length-44145-cov-5.706487_pt1 | contig 44145 bp, 64 predicted proteins | sample MGYA00376055_ERZ724522 | MGnify/ENA primary metagenome ERZ724522 (study PRJEB28724, sample SAMN07190884) | wastewater metagenome | isolation source: effluent of sewage treatment plant in Hong Hong | place: Hong Kong | collected 2016-03-17 ... | reverse complement strand
AGCACCACCTATATAGGTAGGTTTAAAGTCATGAGCTTCCATGTATTGTTGAAATGCTTTTTTTATATTCATATAAGTCCGACTGATCGAGCTATGGTTAATGTATTCCCGACAATCTTTTTAACTGCATTAAGAGCAAAGTGAGGACCTGTACCGGCTGTCGTATAATGTTCATATTGCTTTTCTTCCTGAAATTTTGCGTAATTTTTCGCCCATTTGACGATAGCATGGAGTCCGTTTGCCTGTTTTAATACATCGTTTCTGAGTCTGCTTGTATCCATAGGTGTATTAGGCGTGGATTCAGTAACGATCTGCTCTGCAGCAGTTCGAAGAAATATACTTGCTTTCTGCCTAATATCCCCAATGAGTCGCGGCGTATTGTCTGTTATTCTTACCATATTAGCTGACAAATAATATCTTTTCCGATTTTTTCAATATGAGCTCAATATTATCTATTTTATTACTGAGCAAGTGATCACGGTTTATAGTACAGTTTATCACTTTATATAATGCACGCTCATCCGGATCGCCGAATATAGGAGCGAGAATATACATGCCCTCAAGCCTATTATGATGCGATATTATGAAGTCATTTTCAAAATCAGGATAGCAGATAGCATCAGCATCGATCGTGTCTCTGAATGCATTATGAGAGAAATTTGTTGCCTGTGTAAATATACAATCAACATCTGCTTTTTCGTCTATTCTTTTATTATTTGCATATACATCAGATTTAGTCGAGTAGAATGTGACTGTCTCATTATAATTTAGCTTCATATTACCAGATTTTGAATTAATGACCCATTGCCCCCTACATACTTTTTGAGTATAACTATATTTTCATTCCTTTCTTCTGGCTTCACATTTTCAAATTTAGAATATGAATGTGAGCCCAGCGTTTCACTTCGAATGTTATTCTTTTCATCTACATAGTATGTTGTCATATCCATCCAAATATCAAGAAGTTCGGAGGGTACGTCATTAACTTCATTCCAGAGCCAATCAGCGTCAACTGCAAGCTGTACACAGTCGCAATTGTTATATATACACCTGAGCCATCGATCACAGCGCTCTATATATAATATGAAGTCGTTTTTTGATACTGGTCTATAAAAATCCTCATCGAATGTCTTGAATGTAACATTATCTTTTACCAGTTTCACTTTATGAATCGCAGTTGCCGGATCTATATGAAGATATATGTCGCTTTTGTTATAAGGAAATAATCTATATGCGCCGACAACAGTATCTGCAGGTAATAACGTATCTGAATTGAAATCCAGGCAAGGGCATTCGCTTTCTGTTTTTCCTAGTTCGCTATATTTATTTGTCTCCACAGCTCCGATTAATGGGTATCCTAAGAGCGATTCGAGTATTCTCTGTGTACGCTTCATCTGTGCGAGCATGCGTTTTTGATTTGAAGCAGCTATAGTAAGACCTGTTTGATCTTCATATAATTTGAGAAGTGTTGAATCATCTAATGTTGTAGACATAGGATTATTATAACAAAGTGTGGACGATATGGGAATCGAACCCAACTCAGATTCATTGCAAGTGAATCTCGCCTGCCGTGGAACATGATCGCCCTATTCTAAAAAAAGAGCTGAGCAGATACAGATCGTACCTACCCAGCTCCCTATTATTAGTGTACCAGATTATGATGCTCCTGCAGCACCCATCGATGTCACTTTTTCTGCGTCTTTTACAGCAGCTCCTCGGAAGAATGAACCTCGTAGGACTAGTTCATTTCTTTGAAATGCTGACTTAACGACTCCATTGACTTCGTATGCGGCTTCAGTTGATAGATCATATTTCAGATTTCCACTGGTTCGACCGACTACTGTAGCAGGATCGAAGTAGAATACTGACTGATCAATTGTCACATTTGTACCCTCTATGACAAATGTTTTTGTTTCAACTGTGTTGATTGTAGGCATCAGTTCGTTCGGAACGATGATAAATGGTTTTCCGAGGAACAAGCTACCATTTTCACCCTTTGTGAATATACCGAATCCTGATTCTACAGCTATCCCAGCGCCGAGCTGTCTATTTAACATTTCAATATATGTCTTTGTATTGAACATATATACACCGGACATGATGTTTTCCTGTAGCTGACCCATGAGTGGGAACCATGATTTCAGTGCAGTTAGATCACTTGTACCGTTGAAATATTTTTTATATCCAGTTTCATTTACAGCCTGTTGTAAACGTGCGACTACAATCTGTGCTCTCTTACGATCAAAATCTGTTCTGTATCCTGCAGCTATATCTCCTAAGAGATCGACTGCAAGGAATCGTGTAGCTGCATCACAGACTGGCGTGACACCTGCTACCTCTTTCAGATTTGAAGTTTTGAACGTTGCATCATATTCTGTGATTGGTTTTAAGTTTCCGTTATTTCCATCATCGCAGAATTCGACTTCCTGCATGTTTATGTCACCACTTCTTTTCAGCCATGCCATTTGCAGAGAAAGAGTATCTTTGAATACAACCTTACTCAAAAGAGCAGAAAAGTCACTTCTATGACCCTCAATTTCAGTTAAGAGTTCAGGAGAAATTACAAAGTTTCCGAAATCTGCCATTGTGACAGTATTTAAGACCTTTCCGGCTTTCTGTAATTCCTGAACATGGAACTTGTTGATATCAGAGAGTTCCTTACCTGCAGTTTGATTGTTATTTTTCAATAAATCCCATGCAAGTTCGATCTGCTTAGCATGTCTTTGCTGCCATGCCATTGCATTTAGCTTCACATCGACCTTGTTAGCAATTGTCGCATTTGCAGCTGAGAAGCCTGGTTCTTGAGCACCTTTGTCAAACATTTCTTTTCTCATTGCTTTTATTTCCTCAATGAGTGGGCTCATAGCTTCTTGTACCTTATTTTTTACAACTGCCTCAATGTCTTTCTGAGGAGCAGCAGCATTTTTTATCTGTTCTTCAATTGCATTTTTCTGATCTTCAGAAACATCAATTGAATCTCCGGCTTTGAGTTCCCGTTCCATATCCTCACCCGATGCGTTTTTATACTTTATGACAACCGCAAAATCGCGACTGTTCTTGATAGTAATAAACATATTATCTATTTTTTTAGAATTATTAATAGTTCCATCCTTACCGTCTACATTATTATAGCATAACTTTTCAGCAATATATGTGGTGTCAAGTCCATCTTTCTTCGCCTGTTCGATGGTATTGAGCGCTAATTGCTGCATTTCCATTTCATTTACGCGTGCTTTTTTGTTGTTTCCAACAACAACAAGGCTCAGACCTACGAGATTTGAATTCATGTATACACCCTCCTCATTCGGCCAGGGTCCGAGTGTTTCTATTGAAAAATCTGTCAGGTATCCGCTTTTCATCATGTTATATGCATAGAGAGCCAGCGCATTTTCTTTTATGGCAAACTGAATGCCTTGAATGACTACTCTATTCCCGATTTTCTGAGTTCCGAGAACCTTTCCGATCACATCCTGTATATCATCTGAATGATTAGCGGTCAATCGTTCACCGAATTGATCGATATTCATAGATGGAATATCATAATGCGTACCGTTCCACTGTTCACTATTGTCAGTGATTGTGAGGCCTTTTCCTGAGAACATAATGACACCCTCACCCTTGTCTGTAAAGCCATTTTTCTGTGTTTGTACTATAAATTTATTTTTGTTCATATTTAGATCGTATTAAACGTGGACTATTAACAGGTATCTTTTGATTATGCATTTGCGGCACGCCTATAGTTACCATTGTATCAGATCCTTGCTCAGCTAAGCGCAGTTCTTCTTCCTGCTCAGCAGTTAGTTTATAATGAGGATTTTTCTTCAAGTTTCTAAGCGTTTCAATATTCATATACATAATTATATCAAAAATTAATCAGTCCATTAGAGCGCCGTTTATTGATCGTGATCTTTCGATATCGATACCATTTAATGATTTAAGTGTTGCCATTTGAACTGCACGTATTGATTTTATTCTTGAAAATCTTATATTTGTATTGCTTCCACCATCTGTACTGTGCTGACCTGCATGCCATTCTCCTGATCCTGCACCAATTGCACCTGAAATATTTATAAAATCAGTTGATTGTATATTGGATGAAGATAATGTATATGTTCCGGCTGCTGCAGGTGAAACAGTAATAACTTTTCCTGAAAGACCTCTTACACCATTGAAATTGCCTATATTATATGTAACACCGACACCGAATCTGAGTGTACGTGCATTATTTGCATCAGAGAAGTTCAGATTTGCAATTGTTGCTCCTGCTCCTGTTGCTGTAATATCTAGTCCACCAGTTGATCCGGCAAGAATATAATTAATAGTTCCGCAATTTATATTACTTCCGAGTGCAAGAGTTCTGGTATTCGTAGATGTATTTGCAACTGTAATAGTAATACCGCTAAATGAAATTCCGGATCCACCGGTAAATATCGTTCCTGTAGCAGTCGATGTCAATGATATATTACTGGTTCCGAGAGATCCTGCAGTAATACCTGCAATACTGACGGTTAATCCAGTTATAGCAAAATTATTACTCGTAAATGATCCTGATATATTAATCTGATTCCCTCCTGATAATGCTGCTGCGAGTGAGTATGAGCCTCCTGTCCTAGTTGATATATTTATTATTCCTCCGAATGATTTACCTGCCATATTTATAGTACTTGCACCTATTGCACGGAGTGTTCCATTACCGCCTCCGGTAATACTGAATGTAGAGCTATATTTCCAATCTCCAAAAGCAGCGAATGCGAGAGCAAGTCCGAGTGTTCCGGTAGATGTAGCACCGGATAAATCGATATCCTTTCCGAGGCGTGGCATGTCAACCGTAAGATTTCCTGCAGTCCATCCTGTAGCTGTTACCGGATCCTGTGGAAGTGGTACGCGTGAAGTCCAAACAGTTACATCTGAATAGTTCTTATTAGTCGACATCGTGAGATTTTGAGTTGCAGGCGTTGTCATTGTTATACCTGAATTGCCGCCGCAGTCACCGAAATATGTTGCACCAGATGCAGCTGTGGTCCATGTAGCGGCTCCTGCTCCTGTAATATCCTGAAATTCAATGACACCACTACACACAAGCGATGCGACTGTAAATATTCTCGCTGTTCCTACAGTTGTTGACTGTATAAGGAGTCTGTTTATAGAGCTATTTGAATTTAATGTACATACACCGGTGACGCTTGAGCTCTGAGATAGCATCAGTCCATCCGTTTTTGCAGCCGTTCCTGTTCGTGTAAAGTTTCTACAGCTTACAAAGTTAAGATTAGGCGCTCCCGATCCTGTGACTTCAATATCATAGAATGTCATACTACCGGCTGACATAGTGAATGATCCACCTGTAAATACGAGCTTAGATGTTCCTTTAATAAACGTGAGTCCGGTTATTGTCGCACCATTAAACGGCGTACCACCGGATCCTGTGACTGTTATGACTGCTGAACCCCAATCTATTGTCCGTGTTCCGGTTCCACTCAGGGAATGCGTCACTGTTGTTACCGGCTGAGCATTGAAATTTAATCGGCCGGTAAACTGTCCGTATGTTATCGAATTCATGTTCAAAGCTGCAGTTAGATCAACCGTTCCACCGCCTGAATTTGCATCAAATGTAAGATCATCGCCAACACCAGGATATGAAGCACCAGGAGTACCGCCAGAAGTAGCTGCTATATGGCTTGTATCAGAACCATCTAAATTTCCGGATCCACCAACCCAAAATCGTGCAGCCATAATTTATGATCATATCAATTCAATAACATCTTTAATATCAAAATACATGCGATCTGCATGCATCGCCATTCCTACATATACTACGCACTTTAGAGAACCACTAGGCGCTGTCTGTGTTAATCCGCCAGCAGTTGACGATAAATATATAGGCTGTCCTACAGTCCAGTTCCAGGCATCATTTCGGACAAATCCGCGAAGTAAGAATGTTCCTGTCGCGTTGTTTGCGATCGTTCCAAGTGCCATTGCTACACAATATGCAGTTGCAATAGCATCAGCATCCGCCTTTCCCATTTTACCATCTGATTTAACATATACGAGGTCACCAAAAACGAGATCTTCACCGGCTGTTAGTTGCACTGTCTGACCTGATGCTACCAGATCATTTGTCGGAGCCGGTGTAAAGCGAATAGATGATTGATCGAGAATAAGATCGCCGGTCATAGTATCTCCTGCTTTATTCACTTGAGCTACGTTCGTTACATTTCCGAGTCCTACCTGCGTTTTTGTTACGGCGTGAGGATTATTCGTATCTGCTATATGTGTATCTATTTGAGCATGAGTATTTGTGCCTTTGTTAGCAAGGTTTACGTGATCAATTTGTGCTCCGTCTCCGCCATTATGGTCATGTGCATCGCCATTTGTCACACCTTTTGCAATCGGCGCATATAAGGCTAGAAATGCGGCAATTTCTGCTTCTGTATAATATCTATCATCATGTATATGGCCTGTATTTGATTTTAAATCAAGAGCAGCCTGCAAATCAGTCTGATCGCTAAGTGTACCAGGTATATTACCCCATTGTGTTGATTCACCGGATACAAGAGGCTGAAATTCAAGCCCTGTCTCATCGCTTTTTACTTTTACGATCTTTCCACCTTGACCTATATAGGTATGAGGAGTATCAAGAAGTGATATGAAACGACTGACACCGGCTGCGCCTGTTGATACAATTGCGCCTGCACTACTCGCAGCTTTTTTTATTTTTTCGAATATGCCGAGAGCTTCAAGGCCCTCATATAATTCGTTAAGTCTGATCATTTTTTGTTGTTCTGACACTTACCAAATTCCCATCCGCGTCATAGGACCATATATGAATAAGCGTAAATTTATCATATGATTCAACAACCCTTACTATTCTGCCGTTTTCGCGGATATATGCAGTACTATTTGGCATCTGGTTTTGATTTACTACAGCTTGTTTCGCCAGGATGTCAGTAAAACCATTTATGATCTTTAATAATTGTTTTTCAAATACGACTCTATGTTCTTCTTGCAAGTTAGTTGCATCATTTAATTGAGATACATATTTTTTGAGTATATTTATGACATCTTTATTTACCTCATTATCTAAATATGAATTGAGCTTAGCGATACCCTCTGCAACCTGCTTTGTGAGTTCTTCATTTTGCAGAATCATTTGCTTTTTCAGTTCGACTTCGTTTTTATCCTTTTTGAACTGTTCTATCTTTTTTTGTATTTCCTGTAATTTCGTCATAGTAATTTACTCAACTCATCAATATATCCCTCAAGTTCGTTCTGTGTTTTTTTTACTTCTGAAATTCCGGTTTTCAATTCCTCTCGCATTTCTTTCAATTGATTCGATGCTGAGACGATAACCAGTTCATATTCACATGAACAATTAGGATGAGCATTACCAGACTGCAGACTCTCAAATCCTACCTTGAGTGTTTTACCATCAGACTCTATTTCTTGTCCTAAAGCTCTAAAGTTCTGACTGAATGGGATAGGTGGTTCTTGCGCAAGTGACTGGCAGAAAGAACATGGATTTGCTGAGCGTGTTCGCCATTTCTTATATGCGCGATCATGCAGTTCGTTTTGATCAATAAACTGTTTATCTGCTTCAAATTGAGCGCGTGTGAATGCACGATTAGCTTCTGATCTGGCTATTGTCTTAGCGCGAGACTCAACCATGCTTTTTGCATATTTGTTACGTATATTAGATATCATTTCAGCCTGACCTAATCCTGCAAGAGCATCCTGACGTACTATTTCAAATAAATCAGTTACGATTGTATCAACGTGACTTACTGCAGTCTTTTCAGCTATATTTTTTATGTATTTTCGAATATCGTTATCGAATTTGAAATCACCAGGTAGCGCGAACTTACCGGCACGATCTCGCATGGTTTTTCCACCCTCTAAATTCATAACTACACCATAAAATGTAGTTAATATGAGGATTAATTCATTTACAAATTCTTTCTTTTCTTTGACGGTGATAACATCAGCTTCGTTCGTGAAATCTTCTTCCAGGGTGTTTTTAGAAGTCTTTACCGTCACGTTATTTATGGCTCTAAGCACTATCTGTTCTTCTACGTTTACGATCGCATTTTTAAGAAATCCCTGCTGCTGCTGAACGATACCAGCCATACCGGTATCCTCATTCTTTACCGGATCAGGCGTTACAATGATCGCATCCTCTATATCATTCTTTTTAGGTTTCTGTTTCGGTTTAGGCATCTTTTTAGGATCCATAGGCATATCTGCTGCAAGGGCCGGATCAATTCGCGGCTCCTGTGTAGGTTTTCCGAGTTCATCGAGTCCTATTTCTCCATTTACAAATTGTGCTGCTAATATTTCGGTATATCCTTTTGCAACTAATGAATCATATAATTCGAACTGTGTTTTTTTAACGGTCGTGATCTTTAGTTCAGCATCATGATCAGTAGCATTTGGATTGTTGACGTACATATCGGCTCCTGTCTTTTTGTATTCTTCAGGATAGTTATTCTTATAATCCTGATTCAGAGCATCAACAATGAGCTGTATACGTGGAAGTGTCTGAGATTCGATATGCAAATCTTTCTGTGTTTTTGAAGTTTCGCGAGTGGTTCCGGACTGCTCAATACCTATGACCGTTTTTGATAATCCGAGTGTCGCTAGTAATTCATCACGTCCGACCTCACTCACCTTTTCAAGAGCTGCATCTTTTAGATTGTTCTGCATGCTTTCATATGATATGACCCCTGCTCCATTGCCGAATAATGGTTCACCTTTTGTATGTTCAGTGATTCGTTTCTGAAAGTTCGCAAATTGTTCAGTCGTGAGCTGTATGCCGGTCGAGATAATGCCAGGAGCATTTATATTGTTTCTGAGTGTATGTCGTGTATAATCACCGGTCGTTTTCATGGTGAATTGTGACTCTTTCGCCGCATCTGTGATAGCAAATGGCATTTTTTCATTAAATGGGTTCAATTCTTTGATCTCTATAATCATGTGAGGTGGAATATCTCTCATGAGTCCGCCTTTTACTTCTCTATATCCGACTAATGTCTCACCTGTTGGATCGTACAATCGAGTTACGTTATAAGGATTCAGTAATTTAAAATATTGAATATCTCCATATTTTTTAGTATCAGAATTACGAAGCGCAAACAGATAGAAAATACCCTCTAAATCAAGAAATACCGATATATCATGCCAAAACGAATAGTCAGAAAAAGATGGAGATTTACTTATAACATCCAGATATGGATGTATATAGTCATCTTTCTGAGAACCATTTGATTTTGTTTTTACTTCATCGAGGGCAATACGTGCAACGGTATTTGCGCGTATGTTTATTCCTGCATATGAATAACCACTATAAAAATCAGAGTCTTTCATAGTGACCTCATCCCAATTAGGTGTCATCCTGGTATTACCATATCTCAAAAAATGATTAGGGATAGACATTGAATTTCTCTGTGGCGCTATGAGGTTAGCTATTTTTGACCTGATACTATTTAACATAGATTTATTATAAACCATTAGTCAGCCTTTGCATATTACAACGATGACCGCGATACGGTCGGACGTGCAGGAGTTGTATTGCGAGTGCTTTCAGATGCGTTAGCCGTACCAGCCCATGAGCAGTTAGGAGAACTGCCATCGAAGTAGTTTGTAGGATAGTTAGTCGATACCGGATGCACCAGTTCAACCAATATCCCTCCTGCGAGTACGTTCTGTACTGCAGCATCAGGATAGTTTTTAGGATAGATCATAAATCGCCATGATGTAGCGTTTTTAGGAAGAACATAGCTTACATAATGTCGCTGCCAGGTACTATCAAGACCAGTGATCATTTTAGTTGCGACATCTGATCCGTTTACTTCGATATTTATAGCAGCCGTATTACCGGTATCGGCTTTCAGGTAAATACTAAATACAACTCGTTTCCCTCTATATTCATCTTTCCATGTAGGAATGAATCGTATACGATCGTATAAGTTACTAGTTCCAACAACTTTCATATATCCGGTCGCTCCGTCAAATCCAGGTGATGAGACATATATAGGTGTTGACGGATCGGGAGTAAAATTACTAACAGATGTCGGATGTGGATTAACACAGACATTTGTTCGTGGATCATTCAATATATCAGTATTAGTGATGAGTGGTCGAACTCCTGATATCTTATCAGTAATATATGTTGCTCCGCTTATTGTGCCATTGTTACCATTACCGGAAATATCATTAGCGGTCGTTCCTGATCCCTCGTCAAGAGGTAATATCGTATAGGGATTCGGATAGACTGATCCGCGTGCCATCTGTAATACCTGGTCTGCAGTCGGCGCACCTATGCCGATAACTGGTTCGTCCATTTCACCCCAGAACGTATCTACAGGAGTACTTTGAGTAGCACCGAATGAAATAAGAGCATCAGTTTTTGTATTAAGTGTGCCAAGTGTACGTGAAGCAACAAGAAATCCACCTACATATAATAATTCGAGGTTATTTGCGACATCATGGACCCAGCATACCGGAATCCATTTTCTAATAAGGAATGTATATCCAAAGTTTATAAAACTTGTGATCGTATCAATATTGAATTGTCCGGATGGATTAATCGAAGCTGAAAACATCAATTGACCAGGAGCATAAGAATCACGTTTTGCGAATAGTGTTTGAAATCCGCCGTTTACGCCGTTCCATTTTATCCACTGGTGAATATAGAAGCTCCCTGAGAATGGATTGCCTGTACCGACTGTTAAAATGTCATTTACGCCATCAAAAAGCAAACAGGTTCCCCAATCCTTTACCGCCTGCCTTAGATTTGATATAAGTTCTGCTATTCGTGCGACTGACATAATTAAATTAAATTCTTTTTATATGGTCTTGAATTTGATAACTCAGGTAGTAGTGTCGTGTGATAATTTCCAGAAACACGTACAGCACTCCATTCATCACTATCAAATACTTTATACGCAAAATATGCGCGTTTCAATACTCCTCCTGCAAATAATCTGCGATCTCTGCGCTTGAGCTCTTTCACCCATTGTTCATCATTTGCGAATGCACTTGATAATCTACCGTTCCCCTCAGCTCCGTTTACACCATATTCACCACAGTATACATGAGAAGCACCGAGATCCGGAACCATATTATCTGCATAGAAATTAAACTGAGATGATTGAGCAACTGAGAAATATACATGCAAATCAAGCTGCATAAAGCTGATCCAATTTGCAGTATCGTTTTTCCATCCAGTCGTATCAAGTGTAGGTATTGCATCATATACGTTCGTAGTTATTGCGGTAGATACAACACCTGGGAAACCATCAGTATTTTTTATGAGATCACTTGTTTCTTGAAGTCGAGGCCGTAGCGCATTGAGTGCTGTCGGATTAAAGCCTACATATAAATCTTCTTCATTTCCTGATTGCCATTCATCTACTCCGAGTGCAGCAGCCATAGCTGCTCCTGCTCTGTTTTGTACTTTAAAATCAGCGAAATTACTACTTGTTAGCGGAGCTGCTTTATATCCCATGATCACATATAATCCGTATGATTTAGCGATCTGTGCATAGAGAAATAATGCATCCCTAAATGTAGTGTTTAAATTCTGAGTCTGCCAGGATGGAAGATTGAGACGTATACCATCGAATCCATATGCTACAAAAAGCTGACATTGCTGGTGAATAAGAGCAGTTCTGACAACTAAAGGTGTGCTGTCTGAAGTAGACTCATCATGACCTGCGTTAATAAATTCACCGGCTGGCGCTGTATTTTGTGACATAAATCTATTTCTATTAAACTAATACATATACAAGACATACACTGACTGCTGTGGATGCGCTCAGACTCAAATTCAGCAATGTATTTACAGCGGTTTCAAAATATCCGAGAGCACTTATCGGAATAGGTGCAAAAGTACCAGCTACACCATAAATATAGTTTGTGAGTTCTGTTCCACCTGCTCCTGATTGAAATTTTGCGTTTACTGTTCCAGAGAATGATAGCCAGCCTCCGAGTACACGTATCCTTTTGTTTGCAACGGCCGCAAGTAATGTATTGTTTCCGGAAGTTGCTGGCGCAGCTGTCAAGAATTGTGGTACAAGTTCAGTTTTGTCATTCATAACTGCATCTGTTGCCAATTTTGCTGAGATTGTATCGAGTGTTGCGACTAATCCAGTACCCATCGTTACTTTTTTTGAATCAGATGTCTTGTCATATGCTTTATCAGGACCAGTCAGATATACAGCAACCGTATCTCCTGCTGCGAAGTTAGCGCCCATATCAGGAAGTGTAAATACATTTGCTGAGTATGTAGCGTTACTGAGTGGCAGTACATCAACTGCGCCTCCACTTGTTCTGCGTACTACTAATCCAGTTATAAGGTTATTAATTCCGATGACTGAGGAAAGTACACTGTTTGCGTATGAAGATAGTGTTATCGTTTTTGCTCCTGAATTAGCGACTGCAGCGAAGTCACCTCCGACATTTGAATAGATATTAGGAGCTCCCAGATCAGGCATAGGCATAACATCTGGCATTTCATACCAGATCATGAGTGGATCTGAATTACTCATCGTAGTCGTATCATATTCGAGCGTGAGGACATTTGTGCTTTTAGTTCCGCCTAAACTTGGATCAGCGAAATTGTATATAATAACACCGGAAAGAACATGCGCAACCAAAAGAACACGCTGTAAATCAATAGCCGCGAGCTTTGAAAATGTGATTGTTTTTGCGCTTGCATTAAATGAATAGTCTGTTGTAGGGATTAGTCTTTTCATAGTTATCCGAGGGCAATTGCCATGACAATTGAATTATTAATACTTCCAGAATCCGTTATCTCTTGCTGTATCTTATCCGATGACCACGTTTTATTACTTACCGTATGAGCATCATCAAGAATCTGAGTCAGATCTTGCGATGGTCCAGTCGGCCCTTGTAATTGCATTGTTATATTTATGATCGTTACATTTGACATATATATTATGAAACTCGTAATGTTACATCTTGCTCAATAATGAATTTACCTCTCTGTGATGATTGTATACTATTATTCGATTGTTTTAATTGAATGTCATAGTAATATTCACCGGCAATACTTGTATCTTCTTCTGTGAGTTCAATATCAACAATACCCAGGGCAGGACTCGGAATAGGCGCAATACTTTTTGCGATTTGAGCTAAGCTATCAGGATCATTCAAATCTTTCTTTACAGTGAAAAATACTATAGCTCCGGTCAAATCAAGAGGTGAATTATTAGCTTTAAATACTAAGTGAAGTGTATGTGTATCTCCCCGATTTACAGTAATTTTGTTGTTTTGTGATGCCATGAAATTATTATATCACAACGGTAATTAGAAGCCTATGCGACTTGAATCATTTTGTGTATCGATTTGCAACTGTGGAAATAAGCCCATTACAACTGCATCAAATATATCAGGAGACATACCGCCTGTACGTTCTTTTATTTTATCTTTACTTTCCACTTTTAGCTTTTTATCGGATATTTCGTGATTATGCAACATTGCCTCACTTATCAATTCTTTCCTAAACGGACATCCCTCGTATATTTTATATACTCCCTTTTCAAGACCCTGTGAGAATTCATATATGACCTGTGATCTCAGATCTTCAAATCGTGATGGGATGCCTTTTTTCTTATCCTGCTCAGAAACATATGGCGCGGCTCCTGATACGAATTCTTTGACACTAAATCCTTTCGAATGCATGTGGTCAATGACACCTACTCCGAGGCCAACCGCATCTATAGCCGTATTTTCATCGACTACCGCATTTTGAGTCATATATTTGATAAGAGCGAGCGCCTGATCGTCCGTTCGCATTTGATCTCGTTTATCTTTGATAATAACGATATCCATGAGGACCTTGCCCCACCAGAGCGCTATCACAGATCGATCTGTGCCTGAGCGTGCTACGTCGTAACCTATGGTATTTTTATCCTGTGAGGTCACATTTTTCGTTATAGCAGCATCAAAGAAGCGGTACTTGAACAATGAATCTATATCATCCTGATAATTCCAGTTATTATTAATATATCGTTCAACCCAGGGGATCGGATTCGTCATCATTGCATCAATATCCTCCTTAGTCTGCCAGGAATCTTCGATTGTAAATTCAACGACTGCAACACCTTTCGGAAGCGTGCCTGCTTTCCACGGATCGTAATATTTGCCCTTTAAATGACTGTCGTTCGGGTTCATGGTAATAATACTCATCGATGGCTGTCCGTTCATATTACGCCGTCCACGCCGTGATGTAGCTGTTACAAACATAGTTTCATCGAGTTCATCACCCTCGTCAATATGATTAGCTGTGGCATTTATACCTTTAATTTTTCTCGCTTGCCGGTCTTTTGTAATATCCGCCTCAACAAATCCGATTTTAGATTGATTATGTAAGAAGTTGATTTCGAAATCCTGTTTATTGTACCTGTAGTCTGTACCCTCCTCAAAGTTCATCAAATCGAGCATATTCAAGTATGAGGGTATTACTGACCGCTTAGCTGTGGAGATATTCTGACGGAATACAGTGAAGTATGTTTTCGGAAACTGATATGCGAGTGATATGCCGATATGAGCTGCGACATCTGTCTTTCCGGTTCCAATTGAACCGATTAAAACGATGGTGTGAATAGTTGGATCGTTTATGAGATCAACTACCGTCTTTTGTTTCGCTTTCAGGTTCAACATGTCGAGGTGTAATAGTTGAAATAACTAACGGTGATTGTATTCGTTTTCCATCACTTGTGACATCAACCTTATCACCATACCCAGCTTTGCGTAACCATTCACGCGCAGATGCTTTTTCAGCAGGCTTGCCGAAAATACTATCAAATAATGCTTTCAATACAATGACACGGAATGGACTACCTACAGGTCCGAAATCCTTTAATAGTTTCTTCATTTTATTTTGATCTTTAATCGGAATTATAGACCAATCAAATTCCTCATCTTCCAGCTCACGAATGATGGTTGCTAGATTTTTTGTACCTTTTCTTTTACCTGCCGGATTTCCAGATTGTCCTGGTTTCCACGGTATGATCCCACTTGTATTTGGATTCTGGTTCGCCATATCAGTGTTAATTCAGTGCATTTATAATAACCTCTCCCCTACTCTCCCCTATCGATATAAACACGGTGGGGGAGAGGTGTTTGGAGCCTTGCAACAATACTATTAAAATATACTGTTTTAGGCCGTTTTTACACCCTATCTATCATTATAATCCTTTATTAATTAAAGATTATTAAAGAATTAATTAGAGGCATAGGTTTAGAGCCTTATATAGCCATAAACCGGATGGCGTGGTTTATGGCTGTACAAAGCTCCAAATCACATATCTATAATGCGCATGTTGTCGGGATTAAGATGACCTTTCACATAGACTACATGTGCAATAGGAATAGGCCAGCTCATTGGATTATAGAATCCTGTTTGATTTTTTCGCATTCCTTTTACCTTACATTCAGTATGATACTTACGCTTTGCGTAGTTTCCGTCCTGTTCTTTTTCTTTTTGTTTAATGTGCTTATGGCAAAACTCACAGTATTTTTTTCGCTTTTTCATATTGATATTTGTTTGTTGTAATGTATCGACTGGCTCCATTTATTATCTTTCTTAGTGAAAGTTAGTTCGACTATTTCCTTATTCATAAATGTTATTTCTTCAGTCTGAGTCAGATGCCTACATTTTATAGATAAATCGAGATAGTTCTTATATCCAGCGCGGCGGAGTTCTGCACCATAATCGAAATCAGGACCGAGCAGGTTTTCAAATGGCTTGAAGTTATGGAGCATATAATTTTTATATGGTGTAAGTTGGCAATAGAATCCAGCCGCATCTACTTGTACGAGTTCATTACCATTCGGAATGCTTTTAATCTCTGTAATGTTATATGGGTCGTTTACTCTCCATCCTCCTATATATTCAATACCCCAGCGGCCGAGCTCCGCTGCGCTTATGAATCCTGCGTATGGATATAGTGAATAGTTTTTTACTAGCTTCGTAAGTGTGTTATATGGGAACAAGGTATCATCTTCAATCATAAATATACCGTCACATGGTTTAATGATCGTCTTTAGTTCATTATGTATATCGGCGATTCGTTGCCTCCGGCGCGTTATAGAACTTGCATTTGTCAGGCCTTTTGCGCGGTATAGGCATAGACGCTGCGCGAAGCGACTCATAACCGTGTAATTTCTTGCCGCTTCGTATAGTTTCTGATCACCGTCAACATATACCAGGAGATGAGTGTGCTCAGGATCACATTCGAGAAATTCGAGGTTAGTGAATACCTGGCGCAAGAAATGCTGACGCGATACCGGTAATACGATGGTTATATCCATAATCCGTTATATGCCTCCTGCAGTTGAGATGGTGAAAAATTGGTATAGGCGATGTCAAATGCATCTGTTTTTATGTGTTCGCAGTCTGTATTTGCAATCCAATCTATTTTTGATCCGAGTTCCAATATATCGGCGTTATATACGTCAATTGCGGTTCGAGCCATGAATTGACCTGCTTTATATGCCGGAACTAGCCATTCTTTTGGTAGTATGCGGTTATTCGGGCTTATATCGAGCATAATGACCGGTAGGCCGGACATTAATGCTTCGTTCATCGTGAGGGACAATCCGCCATATCTACGAGGGAGAATCATTCCATCGTAGCCTTTATAGAGATCTGCAGGATTGCTCATATCATCTATGATATATCTCAGGCGATAATCATCAACCATATACTCATCAGGTAATGGATGCTGTGATCTTATTTCAAGGGTATAATTAGCTCTGCTATGTTTGAGGGCATGTAGTACATCAAGAGTGCCATTCCGGTCATGCACCGCAAGTGTACCGACTACATGCAGCAGCTTTCGTGGTCCACTATGTAGGAAATTGATTTCTCTTGCCTCTTTAAATTCATTCGGATCGAGGGGCGGCGGTAGATATTCAACCATATGATCACCGAATCTTGCTTTCATCTCATCTACCATCCAGTATGAGGGCATAAGGAACTTTTCAGGCAATGTGACATTATTATTCAAATGATCGCAAAATTCATAATTACTCTGTATATATAGCTTGATTCCCATTTGTTTAGCCTTTCGTAGCATATAGAAACTGAATGGATTTTCAACACATAATACGTGAGTGAGATCTTTAAGGAATACATCTACCTCATTATTTGAGGGAAAGCCGTTTATTTTATATCCATTGAATCCCTCATACCAACCCCAATTCTGTTTCTTGTTTTTAGAAAATCCGGTTGAGTCAATAGCCAGAATTCGGAATGGCTTGAGCATCTGACATAATCTCTTTGTTTGATTTCCTATACCTGAATTGTTTGACATTACAATAATTCCGAGTTTTACCATATTTGATCTGTATCGAATTTTTGACTTCCGGCTCTGCCGTCTGTTGTATATGATCTTTTAATTACGCCTGGCGGATAATATATATGTAGCCTCCATTGTTGCCATCCTGGGCGGCCATTATTCAAATAATCATTGACTACGATTCCATGCATCATATCCTCTATAAAGCATTTAGCATGTTCAGAAAAGCAATCGCGCAGTATCCGCCTATAGAATGCAGTTGACGCGATATGCGGCCTCTGGCTCCATTGCGCTGTCTCCATAAGGTTTCCGTCTTGTTTGAGCATAAGGGATTTATGTGGTTCGGGAATAAATGCTTCAAAATGAAAGCGCACTAGGTTTGATTTGCCGGATTCTATTGCATCTATAATACTAGTCCATTCTATTGTGTAGTCAGTAACCAGGGGGCAATCATGCTCTATATAAAGGATCTGAGGCGTTTGGATTGTATCTATAATCTCGCGCATCATCCCTACCTGGTGAAGATGTTTATCAAATACATATGGAATAACGTTTTTATCATCCCTCACAATCCATAATACCTGACGTATATGCTCCTGATAATCGGCATACTTGTCCTGTTGTTCCGGACGAACACCATCGAACGTCAGAATGATATCGGCTGAGGGGTGATGATATCTGATACTTTCATAGGTTTCCTGAAAAATAGCCGTATCCGGATGTGATGGTATGGGTGATATTGGAATGACTACAGTTACATATTCTTTATGTATATCTCCGCTTATTTTCTTGATATCATCAACTATTTTTTTATATAGTTTATTTTTATATCTAAACCACCAGGCCTGAACAATATTATTTAATGCCGGATATCTTTTGACAGAATCATTTATATATCCTGGCAAATCCTCCCATGATTGAATAGTCGGGAATGGAATAGCACTATCAAAAAGCCATTGCCAATAGTCAGTATATACATTGTTTTTCGCTTTTATATCAGCTATAGGAACACAGCCGAGCTCCAATGCCTCATATAACCTAAATGTATCAGGTATTTGTGGACCGGACGGACACGGCACTATTTTAGCTTGTGACATTTGATCAACATATGCTTCCTGAGATATTCCTTTTGTGAATGACTTAGATTCGACAAGTATGCCTTTTTTAACATTTCTCAAATATTTCACCATTTCTGATCGTCTTTCGTGAGTTATTTGACCAGCAAAGAAGAAATCATATTTCTTTTCGGGTATATTTTCAGGCGCATACTTTGTGACATGTGGAGTATATCCGCAACCTAATTTTCGATATTCCGGATCTATATTGATATCAGGATTTTGAACGTATATGATGGTATCTTTTTCTTTAAATTCATCAATCGGAAAAACATGTTCTTCATCACCCATGATGAATAGTATTTTTTTATCTATCTTATCAAGCTCACCTTTCAACTGTTTCACAGTTGCAGGATCGCCATGAGATCTGCCAGGTATAACGATTATGGCATGGCTTTTACGAGGTAATGTCGAAACTTCATATGTCTGTGTGTGTTCGAATATCTCCTCTATCATTGCATAATCCCAAAACCCTTTGCAGGGAACATCAGGCTTTAATGACAGATAATATACCGGTATTTCAAATTGTATGTTCATAATTATATTTTGCTATAAAATGCATGTATTTCATGATCTGTTGATAAATACTCTCTTGTATAGCCGAGCGATTTCATATATTCCTCTAGCTGTCCGTCTTTCACCTTATAATCTCTAAGCGCCATATCGGGATGTTCAGAAACCCATACTTTTAATGGGTATTTTTGTAATGTATTATATGCACCCTCAAGTACCAGGAGTTCAGCTCCCTCAACATCAATAGTTAGCGCGTCGGGTATGATTTCAGAAGTGAGCACAAAGTCATCGATTTTAATCTGAGGAACTTCTGCTATGTGAGATTCATCAAATAAATGCCTATATGAATTTCTATCAATAAGATCTCCGTATGCGCTTATCGGCCAACTGTGATATTTAATCAGTGAATTATAATCTGCATGTGAGTTCACATTACTAAAAAACCCTGCAAAGCATGCTCTAGGTAAGGTTATATTATCGAAATTCCTGAGCCATAGAGCTTTAATATTCGGCCAGAATTCAGGAGTCGGTTCGACTAAAACCATATTTTCAGGTCCGACTATTTGAGCATAAACAAGGTCACACCAGCCTTGCTCTGTACCTATATCAATCAAGATATCGCCCTTTTTGAGATGATCGCGCATTGATATAATACGCTGGCGTTCCCAATAATCCCATACATCCCATGAAGCAAGTGGCTCATTGAGCCATAATGTATAGTCATAATTACGTGTTTGTCCCTGTCGCAAATAGCCTACTTCTTTCCAGTTAATTTGATCGCGTGGTATATTCATATCTTCCAAATATGTTCATCAACAAATAATTGTGTTAATAACTCAGGTCCGACCTGTGATTTATATGTTTTTACTATTTCTTCTTTTTCGGGATTATGCTCTATAGCAGTAAAATCAAGAGGTTCATGTTGTATATTTACTTCTCTAAGCTGTGAGGCTAGCTCAGGATATAATATTCTATATGGCAATTCTTCATACACATAATGTGTGTATGACTGAAAAAATAGCTTAAATACATTATGAATATTCACATGATCTGGATGATGGATACCCATTGGAACATATACTCTATTGTATTTACTCAGAAACGGATTTATCCATTTTGCTAATTCCTGTAATGTTGGACGCGGCGTATATACGTCATCGAGAAAATCACCATTTATGACCTTAGCGCCGATTTTGCGGCATGCTTCATCATGTTCTTTTCGAAGTGTAGTATGTTTTCGCTTACCTGCATCATCGTCTGGTATACCTGCATATATTGAAAGTATCGTAAAATCAGTACTCTTATGCTCAAGCATATAACTTCCGAGTGAAAATATAGCATCGTCTGTATGTGGACTGATTATCAGGTGTTTCATATGATTCTAAATATTATAAAAATAATAAATGCGATCCAAACTACGGTACTCACAATAAACATCCATTTTGTTAATTCCACATATCGTTCAACTTCGTTTCGCATAGTAATATAAAAAATCGTTATTTTGTTGCTTCAATAAAATAAAATTCATGCTCTCTCGTATCGAGCTCTACCGATTCAGGGCATATGGAAGTTGTTTTTTTAAAATCAACTCTACGTATTAATTGAAATCCTGCCTTATTTAGCTTGAGCTTTATTGCACCTTTAGTTAAAAGTGATTTACTTGTTGAATACCATGTCAACCATGCGGAAAATCGATCATTTATATCTTCTTCACCATTCGGGAAAAATTTTATATTACCTTTTTTATATTCTTCAAATCCGCGTTCTATGTCTGGCAGGCTGATCCTGATAATTCCCCCTGGTTTTAATATTCTATAAAGCTCTTTCAGCTCATTTACTATGTTATGCCATTCGAATTGCTGAACGACTGCATGAGCAACGATAATATCGTAAGTATTATCTTCCATATTACTAGTAGATCCAAAAATATTGTCTGTATCTTTACCACGGAAAAACTCTGTATCAATATCTACATTATCCCAATCCTCCGGTTGTATAGATCCACAGCCAAAATTGAGTTTTCTCATATATGCTTTGGTAAGTATCCCCTCATGTCAGGTAACTAGAGAGTAACTCCTTTCTTTTTCAATCTCGCTGGTGTTTCGTGACAAAGGCTCTCAGGCCATCCCATGTGCCGTTTTTGATTGTTACCGCTTATTGCTGCCAGCTCACAATCCTTGATTGTTCTGCCCCATGTGGCTACATGGTCTGTATCAGCAGCATTATCCCTTGCGATTACAACAACCTGGTCTAATCCATATTTGTTTGCAAACTCTTTTAATGCTTTTATTGGTATTCGTTTCATATTTTTACTAAATCAGACTCATCTATGTATCCATCAGTCCTGTTGTTATCAAAATCAACTAACCACATGTCTTTACCGAGTCCATTTACCCACTCAAAGCGAACCAAGACGCCAGTTTCCCCTTTTCTTATACCTCTTTTTACCTTTATTTTATCTCCGCTTTTCATAATCATTTACCTGCCGTTAAGGGATAGTTACCTATGCTTTAATGTTTTAATAATAGATTCCCAGCGATTAAGATAAGTGTGATCTGATCGCACTCGTTCAAATCCGAGCTGTCGCACTTGTTCGCGAGCTTCATTATTCTCAATAAAATAATCAATAGTTTTTTTAAGGTTCTCAAAATCACCGTACTTATATGTGACAAGTTCACGATGTAAATTGAACATATCTTCTATTCCGTAAATATAAGGAAATATGACGAATCCTCCACGTCCGATTGTTTCAAATAATCGATCAGAGAAATAATAGGGATAATTGAAATTCGGGCATAGAGTATCTCCGACAACTACCTTTGACTTGCCATAAACGCGGTTTAGTTCTACGCCTCTTATGACTCCCTCACCATCATTACCAAAATGATGGAATCGTTCTCCGTAGGTATTTTTTAGCCAGTCAATAAGCTGTGGCCGGTATTTCCATTCCGGATGATAGCCGCGTGATCCAACAAAAATGACATCATATTCTTTCGGAAGTCTCAGTTCATATGCTTCTTCATGGAGAACTCCTGCAGGCATATAATAACCCTTTGTCTGTGTATTCTTATTCAGCCAGTCGGCCATGAGCTTATCTACCGTGAAAAAATGCTGCACCTTGAAATAATCGCTATTCTCATATTCAGTCCATCGCTGTAACCCCATATACAAATCCAGGTGATATGCGACTGTCGGAATGCCGTGAGCTTTTAAAATTTCAAGTACCTCACTCATAGGACGGCCTTTGACATGAAATCCATGCGAATGGATCCATATAAGCATCTTTGATTGTAATGCCTGGGCTAGCACCTCATCAGAGCTCACTGTAGTCTCCTGTAGACGTACCACATGATGGCCCAATGCCTCAAGAGATATAGCATGATGAACTTCTGAACAATAGGATACTGAAAAGTTACCGAACATTACGATTTTCATAGATTAACTTATTGCAAATTTTATAAATCTTATGATCTCGTTTATGAGATCAAGTGAGGACCATACTAAAAATACGAATATTATAAGCACGAATACAAATACTATTTTGTCAAACGGTGAAAGTCTATTTACATCTAACATATTAAAAATCTCGGACACCGCCATAAGAGTCAATACAACGGCTATCCGTAATGGTTATAACTGAAAATATTTCCTCCCCTGTTGTTTTATGTTTTGTTTTAATAACGGTATATGTGAGTGTACCGTTCATCCAGTATGTAGTCGAATTTTTGTTTGATTGATACTTTTTAGTATCCCATGCGATTTTAAATGGACTAGTTATCGCTTCATATAGCAGATGCTTCCCTTGCTTAATATCAAGCTGAGACTCTTTTAGGCGATTAATGGCGTGTGTCGTAAATCTGACGTTTGTCTGTCCGGCAAATTCACGAAAGGTTTTTGTATCTATCACAATATCAAAATATTGAATAATAGCAAAGTGTACGACAATTTATAGTTGTTTGTCAATAGATAAATGCTATATATGTATTATATATGCACAATATCAATATTGCACTTGACATGGTACTATATTAGTGCTATATTGGTAATATACTCACAATTAATAATTAATAGAAAGCGAGGTGAAAAATATGTTTAATCAATACGATTTCGAGCTGGAGAAACAATATCATCCGGAAAACTTTGAAAATAATGTGACGTTTGAAGATTTCGAGGATGCTGAAGATATGCATACTGCGTGCGTAGAACTTCAGGAGGTCCAGGCAAAAGAAGCAGCAATTAATTACAATTTTATATAATTTCATGAAAAACCTAATGATTGATAAATTCCCTGCAAAGTTAGTTGCAGGGTGTATGATAACCGGTCTTATACTCGGAACGATCGCAACGATTGAAGTACAGTATTTTTTCGATAATTACCAACTCAGATCACCGTTTCAATCACCTATTGTGCGCCGTGAGCATTCACCTATACCAGTAACTGAGGATGCAAACAAAAAGCCTCTGACGGGTGAAAAGAAGCCAACTCCTACACCAATAAAGAATAAAATGAGCATGGTAAAAGAAAGCAAATATGCTGCATTTATTGACCATATTTGGTACAGAGAATCCGGACGCGGTACAAATCCGGCAGGTCTTGCCGGTCAGTGCGCAGCCCAGGGTAAATCAAATGAATTCGGCTTCTATCCTGCCGGTCACTGGTGTTTCGATAGCTTTGAAGATGGTGTGAAACGTCTTGAGCGCTGGTATGAGGAACATTCTGAATTATCAGACAATCAAAAGCTCTGCTATTACAACGAGGGAGAAAAAAAAGATAACTGTGCATACCTCGGTTATAACTTTGCAGCAATGAATTAATATGCCAAATAAAAAGGATCTAAAATCTAAGCATGAAGTACAGATTAAACTGATCGGAATTATGAGCAACATTCTTGACATTGCAAAACCCCAGGAAAGCATTGAGCGATTAATAAGAGCAGATTTACTCAGGAGAGATATAGAACAGATCTATGATTATATTGACAAACAGCTATATTAGTACTACTCTGAGTATCGAGCTATATATATAGCAATGATTGAATATTAAGTATATGCCAAAAGTATTTGATGTCTTAAAAATAAAACCTAATACTTTGCCCTTTAAATGCCCTAATTGCAAAGGATATGGTAAGGTAGGTTACAAACAGAAGCTGTGCCATTCCTGTGCCGGTACAGGCATTGTACACGTACCACAGATCATAGAAAAGGAGGACTTCTATGGATAATCCGCAGCTGTCAAATGGTCATACTGATCTTGCAAATGAATTGGTAGATCAGTTCGCAAAGCTGCATCTGTCAGGGAATGAATGGATGATCTTATGGGTGGTAATACGCCGTACATATGGATGGCATAAAAAAGAAGATAAAATATCACTCACACAGTTTCAAAAGGCTTCTGGATTACCACGGCCGACCGTTCAGGAATCATTAAATAAACTAGTAGGGAAAAACCTACTAGTAGTAAATAAGGATGGATATATCAATAGTTATAGCGTCAACAAAGTCTATAGTACATGGAATAGTAGGGAAAAACCTACTAGTAGGGATTTTGGTACAAAGATAGTAGGGAAATCCCTACCAAAACTAGTAGGGAAATCCCTACACACAAAAGAAAATAAAGAAATAATACAAAATAACGTTAGGGAAAACGCGGATAAAATCGATTATTATGCAGAACTCATTGCGAAAGAATTGAATGATTCAAAGTCGACTGATTTATATAAGCATGCATGTCAGATTTTTGATCCTCAGCGATTACTCAGAAAAGCAAAAGAGATCATGAAAGATGGCGGCGCGGTTAATCCTGGCGCTGTATTTACTGCATGGTATATGGAACAGAAGAAAAAAATAGTAGTTGCACGAACGATGTAATATGTCATTATTCTGGATGGAAGAACAAAAAAAGTTACTTATGAATTTAAAAAAGGATGCGCCGACTGTTTTTTTATATTTATTTAAACAAAAAACGCCGTGAAATAAATAAAAAAATTGAAGAAATTACATATCAAATATACAGATTACAGAGAAATGAAGAATTAAACAAAAAAGAAATAAAAGAGTTATCTGATAACAAAATGAGGCTCATAGAGAGTTTGGATCTCTATAATTTGGTATCCTGATAGATGGACGATGTACTTTTATAGTAGGAGGTGAGACATGCGATTTATTCGTGCGGTAGTAGATATTATCTACTGCAAGAGGCGGTGTCCTGTTCATGGTTCGACATGCTGTAATAGGCGCGGCCATCGTGGAAAATGCCAGTGTCATAATCGTCACTGGTTTTAGGAGGTAGCATGAAATATCTGAGAATGATCGTTCATCGTATCACTTGTAGCGGTTATTGCGCGACTCACGGCGAGTATTGCACTTTCCGAGGTGGTCACGAAGATGACTGCAAACACCATTGCCCAAGGGGTCACTGGTTCTGATTTAAATCAGACGCTTTCCGGCTGGCGATATAGCCGGAATTTACTAATTATTTTTATCTCATGAGATTTATAAGTTTATTTGCCGGTGTTGGAGGATTTGACCTTGCTATGGAACGAGCAGGCCATGAATGCGTATATGCTAACGATATCGACAAATATTGCAAAATTATTTATGATAAACAATTCAAAAGAGAACTTGACTGCAGATCAATTAAAGATGTTTCCACAGATGAAATACCAGATCATGAAATCTTGGTCGGCGGATTTCCTTGCCAAAGTTTTTCGATTGCTGGAAAGCGAAAAGGTTTTGAAGATACAAGAGGAACTCTATTTTTTGATATTGCCCGTATTGTTAAAGCTAAAAGACCTAGATACTTCATTCTTGAGAACGTCAAAGGATTGCTATCTCATGACAACGGACGAACTTTTAAAACAATCATCGCCACGATTGATGAATTGGGGTATGACTGTCAATGGCAAGTGCTTAACAGCAAGAATTTCGGAGTCCCCCAGAATAGGGAAAGAGTGTTCATTGTCGGACATCTTAGAGGAGAATGTCGACCAAAAATATTTCCTATTATCCAAGAAATTAACCCAAATACTACAGAGCAAAAGTCAACAGAAACCGCAATTGCTAGAACACTCACAGCAGGTGGACATTCAGGCGGAAACCATAGTGGAATGACAATAATAGGTACTCTACGGACTCATAATGACGGTAAAGGTTTTCGAGAAATGAAATCAGGCCTATCACCAACAATACCGGCGCACGCCAGAGAAGATGGAAGCGGTCAGCCAGTTGTTGCAGTAACAGAAAGAAGAAATGAAAAAGCAAAACAGATAAGAAAAGAAATGTTGAAAAACGGCATTGATTGGAGTCCTCGCAGAGAAAAAGAATTAGTGGCTCGAACCGATGGTAAAATAGGAACTCTTACGGCAGCTCGTAATTTCGATACTATGTTATTGGATAATATGAAATTAAGAAGATTAACACCAATCGAATGTGAGCGCCTGCAAGGATTCCCTGACAATTGGACACAAGGAATATCCGATACTCAAAGATACAAAATGTGCGGTAACGCTGTCACCGTAAACGTAGTATATGAGATTGCGAGATTACTAACTCTATCTATTGACAAATGATTATATATGTGCTATATTTGTAATATCTGGTTACTTAATTAATAATTACATTCTTATATGACAAAAGAGATAACATTAAAACAGTATGTCTCAAATCCCGCCGTTCGTGATCGCATTAAAGAAATGTTGCAAGATAAAGCACCTCAATTTATAGTTAGCTTACTTGCAACTGCAAACTCGAATGAGGCTCTGCAAAGATGCGAACCACCATCTGTTTTAAACGCTGCAATGACTGCTGCCGCATTAGATCTTCCTATCAATCAGAATTTAGGGTTTGCTTACATCATTCCTTATAAACAGAAGCAAAAAGATGGCTCGTATAAAGAACTTGCACAATTTCAAATGGGATATAAGGGGTACATTCAATTATCTCAGCGATCCGGACAGTTTCGTACAATAAATGTGACTGACGTTCGTGAGGGTGAAATTGAGAACATGGACCGTCTTACTGGTGAAATAAAATTCAAATGGTCTGAAAATCGTGATCAGCTTGCTATTATCGGATATGTTGGATATATGGAGCTGGTAAATGGATTCAGAAAGTCTTTATATATGACAATGGATGACCTCAAAGCTCATGGAATAAAATACTCACAAAACTTCAGAAAATACAAGACCGGTTTATGGGCTGATGACTTCGATGCTATGGCTACAAAGACAGTCGTTAAAATGCTTTTGTCGAAGTATGCTCCTATGAATACACAGATGCAGCAGGCGCAACTCGCGGACCAGGCTATCATAAAAGATGATGGTGATGTTGAATATGTCGATAACGAAAAAAAGATAATTACGGCTCAGGAAGTAGCACGCGAAAAAGAGATTGAGCGAATCAAAGCGCATATACAAAAATGCAATACAACTATTGAGCTGCAGTCATGCCAGGAGGCGATGGAAGATCTGAAAGACGCATCACTCAAAAAGCTGTATGACGAAAAATATGACCAGTTGCAAAAAGTGAGCTAATATGAAATTTTTAATAGCAGAAATAACCAGCGATGATCTCAAAGAAATTTGCAAAGAGGTTATTGAAACAGAAAAATATAACCTGCAGACTGTAATAAATGCATATGATATCAACAAATCAGCAGAAGATTTGAAAGAAATGTTTTTAAAAGCATCATTAAAAGTTAGTAAAAAATAAATGATATGAAAGTATTAAATCTAGGATTAATAACAATAATATTTGGCAGAGGAATATATGTACCCTTTAATAAAATTCCGGACGAACCTGCGTTTCATGTTAATTGCAGAGCCGAAATACAAGTAAAGGACGAGCCAAAAAAGGTAGAACTATTTTTCTGTGTAAATGATGGGAATCGACTGAAAGAGGTTACTATTACTGATGGCTACGCCGCAGAATCCGGCGAACAAATAACTCATAGAGAATGGCATTGTAATAGGTGTCATAAGAAACTTGAACTAAACCAATATGCAATAAGTATGTATAACAGATATATAATGGTTAATATTTCCAATAAAAAAAGTAAAAAGTAATAATATGGAAAAACTCAAATATTATCATGTTGAAATTATTAATGATCCTAAAGTTGAAAATGTATATACATACGCTGAATTTGATATTGCCTGTCGTAATGATACATATATTATTGTGAATGACCCGAATTTTACAAAGTTATGTATTAAAAAAAGTTCTAGGAACTTCGATCCGGCGATAGGTGAGCCGAGTATATATGAATTGAAGATGGGTTTGAGATATGCCGATGGGATTAGATACTCACTTTATACATACGCAATCAAGAAGCCAGAAACCATTAAGAAAGAAATTGATCGCTATATAAAAAATAAATATGGTTATTTACTCAATATAAATTTAGATTTCATAAAATAAAATGAGAATAAATGTTCCTGAGTCTCACAAACGTTATATAAAGGGCGGATCGATCACAAAGCCATGTGGTTACTGTCAGAAACCTATTACCCAAGCCAGAGGGCAAATAATAGAGCTTCTCGATAGAGATAATAATGATCCGGATGCTAAAGTAATAGCGCGAATACAAACAAGTGATCAGCGAGTATTTTTTCACAAAGGATGCAGAAAAGCTGGCCGCCGCGCTTTACGCAAACAGGAAAAATTACAAAAGAAATTGAATAAATAATATGAAGCTATATATAGATAGGAATCAATTAGCCGATCTTAATGAAAAAGGATATGTCAGACTTATGGAGTGGGGAAAAAACAAGATTTTTCAATATGATAATCTCGTTGGTCGATCTTTACCTCTTTATAACCTGGGTGAAATGATCGAATATATTTTTCACAATAAAAAGATCGATTTTAATAATCTTAGGCCTACTACGATGAAAGTATCCAAAACCAAAAGCAATACTATAACAATACAAACAAGCATTCTTGCTCAAATAGATAGTACATGTTTAGTTATTGGATGGAATAAGCCTGAATTGTGTGATCAGCTCTGGCAGGAAGTTGTTGAGATTGCTAATAATGGATAAGAACTATACTGATCTGCCATATGAACGACTTGCAATCATTTACATGATGCAGGATAAACAGAAAGGGAAATGGATTAGTTTTATGGTCGGATATACGGTCGTGAATGCACTATTAATAATTTTAAATATCATATATGGGAAATGATAATATTGTTCCGGTAGAAATAAACGTTGATGCTGATCGCGCTGCACGTAAATTTGCAGATATTCAATTAAAAAAACAGAAAATAAAAGAACTCAGGAAAATGCTGAAAGATGGTTTTGATGGCGATGCGGATTATCACATTAAATCAACAGAAGTAAAAGAAAAAAAGAGAGAACTGAAAGCCATTACTGATCGTATTGCAAATCAGCCAGCACTCTTTAAATTACGCCAGAAGATTGAGGAGCTGACTAATGACCTGAAAGACGATCAACTGGCATTATTTGCCGATTTAGAGGCATATACGCGTACTACAAATATGAGCACGATTGAGATCGGCGGAAAGGTAAAAACGATTGTTAAAGAGTTTAAGCTAAAAAGCGAATAATATGACACTCGAACAACAGGTCTGCTCTTTAGAGATGGCAAAGAAATTAAAGGAATTAGGGGTGAAGCAGGAGAGTTTGTTTAACTATTATTGGCAAGATAGACAATTCGGGGGGAAGTATATCCTTCGTTTTAGTAGAGGCTCAAAGAGTAGAGAATATATTTCAGCCTTCACCGTTGCTGAGCTGGGTGATTTCTTTGATTCAAAACTGACTATTTACAAAGGTCACGTCGAATGGCATTGTCGTTATTGGTGGGGAGTTGAACCTAATCCGTTAAGATTCAATGTTACAGAGTGGCACGAAGCAGGAGACAAAAATCTAGCTAACGCACTCGCCAAGATGCTGATTTACCTTATCGAAAATAAGTTAATTAAAATATAATATATACCTATTGACTTATCACTGTATTTATGATATATTCTATTTATATGAAAAAGTCTATACAAGATCAAGCAGATAAAATAATTCTCGAGGAAACATATCTGGGTGCATATAAAAGAAGCGCACTTCCTGCTCTCAGGAAAACATTAAAATATCAGCTTATAGCGCTCAGGCTATCTTTTAAAGAGTTATTTAAAGATATTTTTCATGAATTAAAAAAATCTTTTTATGCGTTTATTGATTTCTTAGTAAATATATGAATAAAAATGTAATTATATATCCGATAGATTTATATGACGTAAATACAACTGAATTTATGAGGAGTCCTTTTGTGACTGTAAACAACAAGCAATCTGCAGAAGCAGTTGTTGCAAAGGCTACTTCACTTAGTAATGAGCGTGCAGAAATAGAATTTATCGATACTAATTATTTAGGTAATGGATGGAATTTACATCCGGTCGTAGAGCAGAGATCATATGGCAAGGTTTTAATTGGATTATCATTTTTACAATCATTTCATCATGAATAAAATAGATTGGTCGACATACAAATTTCATTGTTCGGGGCTCTCCAATATAATGGTTAATGCTCGCAAAAAAGATGAGTTATTGTCAGAAACGACAAAATCCTATTTGACTAAAATATATATTAAAGAAGTATGGGGGCGTGAACCTACTGATATGCTCGCAAACAAATATACGCAAAAAGGTATTATGTGCGAGACTGATAGTCTCAATTTAGTCGAAAAAGTATTGAATAAATCATACTTTAAAAATAATAAAGAATTGCATAATGATTTTATTGTTGGCACGCCGGATGTAATAAATCCTGACCTTATCGATATTAAAACATCATGGGATATCTTCACATATGCCGCTGTAGACGAGAAAAAAGCTACAGCCGACTACTTCTACCAGTTACTCGGTTACATGTGGCTAACAGGCAAAAAAATGGCAAGATTGACCTATTGCCTGGTCGATACTCCTGATCAAATGATGACTGACGAATTATATCGATTATCCTTTAAAATTCCTGAAGACCAGGTTGATGGCTATACCCGTAACTATAAATTTGAAGATATACCGCAAGAGCTACGTGTGAAGCAATTTGTTTTCAATTTTGATGAATCTCTTATTGCAGACTTAATATTAAAAATTCATGCGAGTCGTGAATACTTGCAAACAATAAAATTATGAGCGAATTCAAGTATATCCCGCTAAGAGAAAAAAAGCTGGAAGAAAAAAAGAAGAAGTATATGGATATATACACGGACGTTATAAATAAAGTTCCCTGGAGTGAAATAGCGCAAAAATACGGATACATGAACGAGCTATCAGCAAAAAGTTGTTATTATTCTTATGTTGTTCCGTTTTTAAAGAAATATGATAAATAAAATCTGGCATATTATAGTTCAATGTTTTTTCTTTTCTGTAATGGTACTTCTTGGCTTAGTAGCAGTCATTCTCGGTATTATATCTATGATTTTTGAGCTGATAAAAGAGGGTTTCAACTACCTATTTAGATGGTGTCCGTACTGTCAGTCACACGATCTATATGAGGAAGATGACTCCCTATGGTGTCGTTCCTGCAGTCGAAAAGTTAAATAATTTACATATAAAATACATAATGACGATTTGAATATACATGATATGTGGAGACTGATTGAAGCTGCTCTTTTAGGCTTTGGATATAGTCCAGAAGTTATTAATAAATTATTTGAAAAATAATATGCTATTCAATTTTCTTATACATACTTTTGCTACATTCAGATTGACATATATGCTCGTTGAGGAACAGGGGCCATATGATATATTTGCGAAACTTCGCGCTATCACTTTCAATAGTAAGCTGCTACCGTTTAAATGTTTCTATTGTACGAGCGTATGGACCGGACTGATATTATCTATCTTCCTGGGTGAATCGATATTATATGCATTTGCGATATCTACCGGAAGTATAATTGTATATGTGTTATTTGAAAAACTGGAAAAGTGATATATGGATATCAAAGAGGTTTATACAACTAATACCTATGAAGCCACGTATTACATCATGCAAGGGGCGCAATTTATAAGCGCCGAGTCATACCCTGTTAATAAAAATTCGGTTAATAAGACAGGCTATACAATGGAATGGACCATATGCCTAATTAACGTATCAGATGAAGCAGTAGAAAAGTATAAAAGTGGAACGGCAGAAGTCAATATAAATGATTTTGAATATACCAGGAGAAAATTAAAGTACGCCATAAAGCGCCATTTATTTAAAAAAGCTCAATTAAGGAAAGGTAAGAAATTTAATAAACGTAGTTATAATGATATAAGTTTTTTAGTCAATAAAGTATGTGCGGTTGTAAAAAGAAAGTAACCTGTCCGAAATGTGGTACGCGTTATCGTGAGGGATCACGATGCCCGAAATGTAGTTAATATTTAATTAATATATGACAGATCCAAACAGTATTGTATACCAAAATGATGTAGGTATAGCATTAGAAGCTGCATTCTATTTCACTATAATATTCATTATCTTTATGATAATCATATTTATTTAGGTAACTATCCCTTAACGGCAGGTAAAGTATGAAAAAAGTAGAAGAAAATAAATTTAATAAAGGAGCGAAAGATGGAAAGCATTACTGGCTAACACCTAAAGATGTTTTCAAAATGCTTGATGACGAGTTTCACTTTGATATGGATCCTGCACCTTATCCTAAACCTGATAATTACAATGGGCTTGAGGCTGAATGGGGAAATTCAAACTATGTTAATCCTCCTTTTGGATCCGTTCTTGTAAATGGAAAGAAAAAGGGCGTAACAGCATGGGCAAGAAAGGCTATTGAAGAAAATAAGAAAGGAAAAACTGTTGTTATGGTATACCCGATTGATAAATGGGTTCTTATGTTACTAAAAGCGGGGGCAGAAGTTAGAAACCTTGGAGATATAAAATGGGAAGCTATAGAAGATAGAAGTCAGCATAAGGGAACTGGTAGGCATATTGCTTGCTTTGTTCTAAAAAAGTAGATTACCTGACATGAGGGGATACTTACCTTTATTTATGATCGCTTAAAAAGATAATTACTTCATTTTCTTTGCGACTCCACCTGCGAACTGATACGCTCCATTGAGAACGACTGCTATGGCATATGCATCACGGATTTTGTTTAGGATTATATTACCTAAGTCCGCCGGAACAAAGCTATATAAGAGCGCGAATACAAGCGAGAGCAAGAAATTGCCCTGGCTATTCAGTTTATAACGAAAATTAATGGCACTGACTGTGCCAAATGTTGCAAGAGCCACGAAGCTGATTGTTTTTATATCGATCGTTGAAAATAATTCCATATTCTTTATTATATCAAAATCATCTATAATAACAATTAGAGCATCACCATTAACTGTATTATAATAATAAATATATGGATATTTTGAACAAATCTATAGATTCACTCGCCGAACGGGGCATATTAGGACTCCTCTTAGGCTTAGCCTTGTTTGTTATATATATATTGTTTAAACTATTGATGTCAGAAAAAGATAAACGGCTTGAGGATGCAAAGCAATTGAATAATGGATTAATGGCCCCCATAAAACAAATTCAGGAAAACGGGGAGAATCAAATCACCCTACTCAGGCAATTTATAAACAAATTCGACAAGATATGATAATACAGTTATTTCGCCGGATATTAAAATTAGATGAGAATGATAAAAAGATTGAGGAAATAAAATCAAAGGCAAATAGGCAAATTGAGCATACTACCTTTATTTTAAAAGAAGCCGGAAAGCTCAGAAATGTTATGGTTAAAAAAACCACCACTTATTATTTAGGCAAATCATTAGGAGTAATAATCAAATGAACAGTTTAACATTTTTATATACATTTTATTTTATAAGCATTTTTATCTGCATATTAGCTTTCATTATTACGCTTGCATTTGTATTACCGCTTCAAATTAAGGAAGCTATGGTAAAAAATGGCTTATCGAAACTTAGAAAGCTCATGCTGATGTCCGGTATTGTAATGATTATTATGGAGATCGCAGCAATACTATCACTCACCTTACGTTTCTTCGTGAGTGGAGATCTTGCGAGATATTCAACAGTTATTCTCATTTTCATATTTTCCCTGGGTATGCTGGCATTCGCGATAATAAAAAGAACGATATACAAACAGCAATTTGTCGAAAAGCATGAGCATCACTTGTAATGTGATATACTGATAATATATGAAAACTTATATACTTGAAGATTGGTTCACTAAACTCGGCTTCTACTGTACACAGTCATATGGTGTAAATCCTACCTACTATTCACAATTTAATATTCTATTTCATGAGGGCGTAGATTTCGGCCATGAAAACAAAAAGATTATTGTGAAGTCACCTATATCTGGTATAGTCATATTGGATGAAGATGACGGACGCGGCAATTATGGTGATAACGTTAAGATATGGGATGATAAGCAATTATGCGCTGTTCAAATATGTCATCTGGAATATAAAAACCTCGTATCTGCAGGTCAGCGAGTCGTTGCAGGTCAAGACATCGGAGAAATGGGTGCAACCGGCAATGCAGATGGTGAGCATGTACATTTCAATTTCCTTATTACAGATGCACAAGGCAATCGATTATACAACACAAAAGCGCAGAACTGGGGCTTCCTAGACCCTCAGCATCCACTTGATCCCCAACCACCTAAGACGTTACCAGGCGTGAGCGAATATCAAGTAAACTGGATCGCTCCTATTAATAATTCAACACATAGCACTATGACTATCGATGATGAACTGTATAAACAATTAGTAAATGGCGCAACTGTACGCAAAGAGACGGCTGAATACTTACAGATACCCGACCCTGATCATGCCTCTAAAGAGCAAATGGTGGCAGTAATTGGAGGTATAAAATCAACTGTCACAACACTCCAAAATAAAAATGGAGAACTGAACGTATCTCTTGCAAAAGAAACAGCAGAAAGAATTAATAGGGATGAGCAGGTTAGCAGACTAAAGGATCAACTGACAGAAACAGAGAAAACATATACGGAGCAGATTAGAGGGCTCCAAGATCAATTATCTAGCATTCCTACAGATGCAGGGTTATGGAAAGGTCGGTATGATGTAGAGCATCAGCGTTATGTTGAGGCTATGAAAGATAAAGGTGACTTGAATATAAAACTTGCAGAAATTACCCAGAAACTTGACAACTGTCAAAAGAATGGGGCTCCATCTGGACCCTCTTTATGGGATGTCATAAAAGACTTTCTTTCGAAATTTAAGATGAGCCAGTAAGATTATAAGAATGGGAGGAAGTTTCCATTATTTATGATCTGCAGTTGTACATATGCAACTGTTCGATATGGAGGTTCATTATTTGCACTATCTGCTGTCGTATTTGCAGATGTCGTATCAGGAGCCGCATTGTCGGTATAGAATGTACCATGAGTGTCTGTGGCTATAGTATCATCCGCATTGCCAGGACTACTATTATTTATTGCGACTTCAGACATGCCTTGATGGTCTTTTGTTTGGTTTACGAAATGATTATGTACCGGTGTTGTATGACTATGTGCCTGAGCCGCATGCGTATGAGTATTTGATCCGCCGGTATTTCCAATCTCAGTCGTATCATTAGCTATTTTTATAAACTTATCTCTCAGGTCTGGTGTGCCATTCTGACCATCGCAAATCTTCCATTGACCAGGGATATCTGCTATGTTTCCGAGCCATAAACCAATAAGACCCTTTACTTTTGATGCATTGGCTTTCTTTTGTATAGCTACGAGCTTCTTATATGCCGGTTCTACCGTTTCAGCTGTCGTGAGTGGTGTTGTATATGAATTAGGTGTCACACTGGTCAAATTTGTGCCTGTATAGGTATGTGTATGTGCTGCAACAACTGAACAACATGAACCTGTATTATTTATCGTAGATCCGTTTGCTGTACTTGTTGTGAATCCTGAATGATCATGCGATGCACCGTTATGGCTATGCGTAATATCATGAACGTTCGTGTATGATCCGCCTGTATCTCCTGCATCCTGTCCAGCATCTGCACCCTTTATATATTTATTCCGTAAATCAGGAGATCCGGAAGCCCCATTACACATCTGATAATTTGTCGGTATAGTGACATCACCATTCCATCCGGCCCATAGAGCAATGATGTTATCAAGTAGCTGCGCTCCTGTTTGCGCTTTTATAAAGATTATTTCTTTGAACGGAGGATCATTCGATACAGCGCCATAGGTAACCGCAGTACTTCCAAATGAGTTATTACTGTTAATTGCTCCTGTCACGCCGGTATGATGATGCTGTTGTAAGGCAGCGCTACCAGGGTCATGAGTATCCGCAACATCACGAAGCGGAATGTCACCATTTGTATAGGTGTGTGTATGCGCTCCTATATCATGCGTATGACCAGGTGAAGTATGTGTGTGAGTTGCATTGCCGCCGGTTACATTTGGATTTACCAAATCTCCCCATGCTTTCGGATATTTACCATCTAATGAAGTTTCACGCGCCCAATTAGCCGGAATTCCGGCATGTGTACCAGCCCATATCAGTATTAAATTCTGAGGTATATTCATATATCATATCCATTATGCAAAATCTTTCTTCTTAATATATTCAACTGAACCAACAAATCTGAATTCTTTTTTAGATGGATGTCGCTTTTTAACCTTTTCCAAAGCCTCATCCTCACTTTCTGCAATAATCGAAATCTTTATAACATTAATAAATGCATCGCGATCCTTATCATAATGATCGTATCCCTCCATTTCATATACTATATATGTTTTCATTTATCAGAAGTTGTTAACAATTGCTAAACAATCCCATTTAGATACCTGAGCGTTATATATAAATCCCATATAGAGCGTCTTATCAATAATCGTACTTGTCGGCGCTGCAAGCTCTGTTGAAAATCGATAAGCTGCATTAAATGCAAGTGATCGAGCTACACCATTATCTTTTATTCGGATAATAAGTGTTTGACCCTCAACTGGTGAACCTGTCGGAGCTCCAAACGTTGCGCCTGCTGCAAGAGCTGTCACATCATATATATCAGTCGTATCTGCATTAGGAGTAGGTGTCGCACTTGACGCTACTGCTACACGTCGCTTATCCTGAATAAATCTTTTTGCAAACTTAATCTGAGCACGTAGATCTGTAATATCAGAATTATGTAAATCTGTTTCACCGTTTATGACAGATACAGCTGCAAGCGCATAGTAATTACCAGGTGTCGCAGGCGCTCCTGCTCCTGGTGTTCCGATGACCTTTGAAACTGTTGCCGTAAGTCCTCCAAATGCGTCAGGTGACTGCGCTTTATTTACACGGATTGCAATAAGATCCACTCGCGTACTACCTGAAGAATTACTCGTAATAGGAATTACCGGTTCATCTTTTATTACACAGCGCCAGAATTTTGTGGATCGAATATCTGTCGCGTCATAATCTTCATTCGGAACATATACGACACCATTTTGTATCTTTACATTCATATCTGGTGTTGTATTTTCGATGATTTTACAATCACCACCTACGAGATCATGAACACCGCCGATAATACCCTCAAGAAGATCATCTTGAAAACCTTGTATATGACCCTCATTAGCGCCGCCTGCGCCTGTTATGGGGTCTTTTCTTAAACCGTCAATGATTGATACTTTTACTGACATAATTTATTATATCACTTAACTTACAAATACGGCAGGTACACCAAGTATGAACCAATTTGCACCGTTTGACTGTATATGTAATGTTTCGTAATTTATATTCAATAGATAATCATGTTCGCCATCGATTGTCTGTACTCCGGATGGGATAACAGTTACATTATTTGTATTGTTTATTATTTTAATATAATACATGCGACCGGCGCAAGTACCGGCCCCTGGGAGATTTACTGATATAGGGTTCAGGCTTGCATCACAGAGTATTGTATGGTGTGTATTATCGAGTGTAATGTCATCTGTGACGGTAGTTATAGGAAAACCGATAGATCCGAGCATTGTATCTCCTGACTTCGTTAATTTGCCATTTAAGAGCGAATTTATGGCACTTGCGAGGTAATAGTCACCAGCATCCTCAAGCGCCATTGATCCCAGGCCTAAATTAGCACGCGCTTCGACAATATCCAATAAATCAGATAGATTATTTAATTGCAGTAAATATATATCACTCAAATTACCGACCGTAGATGGAGGTATAGACTGTCCGAGTCTTATATTCTGTAATCGTTTTATGTCTCTTTTTATTTGCTGAATATCACGAATGATATCAATCATTGATAAATCTGCCATAGTTATATTGTATACTTTCCCATTACTAACGATATTTTTTCAACATTGTCAGGAGTATATGTGACTTTCCATTCAAAAATACGATAATTTTCGTTTATATCATAGATACCCTTTTTAATGATATTAGGAACGATATCGCCGAGTGAAAAATCAGTTATCTTAGGAGAAGTAGGTGTTATATCAATATCAATCTGAATGAGCGCCTGCTTATACTTCTGCAGGAGCGCATCACCTTTTTCTTGAAATGTCTCTTCCTCACTAATATCAAGATCTGAATATAGATCCTCACGGAGCTTGTATATGCCCTGCTCAGTTAATGCATTCCGTTCGACACGTAATATTTCAGGATCTTCAATGATAGGCTGACCCTGTACGATTGCACGATTCACCGGATTTGTAAAGTCCTCTAAGATACTTTTTGCATGCATATTTTCTCCATGCTTCAGCTTCACTGTAGCACCTCTATATATACCGATCTGTGGTGATATATTAAACAGACGTGCATTCGATATCTCAAAGTCAAATCCATCAATTACCTTACTGAGATTAATAAGAATATCGAGAATGTTCTGACTGTGATATTCACGATCTCTGAGCTTTGTATGTGTTATTACTCCACGCCTAAACAGGAAATCTCCGTTCTCCTGTGACTGACTACGATTGACAACATCCCAGGCAATTTCACCCTGGTCCACCTGATCATATCGTAAATCCTTTTCAGTATATCGATTTCGCAGTTGTTCTAGCCAGTCGAAGCAGTATATAGTGATCAGCCCTCCGCCTTTATTGTCAAGTTCACCTTTTCTGAGTGCCATTTCACCGGACCATATATTATCAGCGCCTCTATATATCCATACGGTATTACGCCGGAGAGCTACGAGTGATGATGCTTTCGAGTCATTAATCGGAAGTGTGATATTTGCTGTACCGTAGTTATTTAATCTTTTTCCGAATTCGATCTTTTGATATGAGTTAAATTCACCGATTGCAACATCGTTCGAATTCTTGATTAAGATATTATATTCTTTCATATATTAAGTTCCTCCATATGCTGCACGCCATTCAATGTCGAGCAATGTAGTGTCTCCACTCCCTATTGGATTAAACGTAATAACGTTATTGCCTGGCGCTATATCCCACATTTCACCTGTTTTAGCTGAGAATATATCATGAACACCATTTAATACGACCGATCCCTTTTTCTTATCAAGAACGATGACATCATTTTCACCGATCGTGTAATTTATGATAAATTCTTCATCTGTTGCCTCATTGCGTATAGTAAAGCGTGTTCCTGGTCCATGCAGCGTGAATATAGGGTCTGTTTCTTGATCTCCTTTATTCTGCAGCGTATTTCCGAAGTTATTAGTCGTATAAATATCAAACGGTACATCTGCCGGTATATCAAGTCCACCGGTGATGATCGTTTTTGGAATATGTATTATTTCCTTTATTTGAGAATAGAATCTCCAATCAGGTGCAACCGCTTCAATAAGCATAATCCGTCTACCGTTCTTATATGGATTGGTATAACGCTCTATTTCAACTTCTGCCTGTAATTCCATCCGAGGATATGGATTAAATTTTATTGTTTTTAAGTTACCAACCTTTATTGCTCTTTGTAGATCAGTCAAGGTGTCGAGCTTATCTTCTTTCAATATCGCTCTCCATGATAGCCGTCTCCGGCCGAATTTAGATGCTACATACTCGGCTGATTGTTCACCGGCCATATCTTCAATGGTTATACGCGTATCCGGATAATCGAAGCCAGCGAGATCACCTATCTCCTCAAACGTATATTCATATCTTCCGTTTATTATTTTTATTGAATCGAGATTATTCATATGTTTATTGTACTAATGCCTGAAACCCTATTTGTCTTGATATCATATCGACATCCTGCATATCATTTACCTTTTCGATATATACATTGATCTGCTGATTCTTATTACTCGTATTTGAAATACCCCCTGCATCTTTTGAAGCACTTGCCGAGTTATACATAGGATCTGCGTATTGCTGCATCTGGTATGCAATAGGAGGTAGATTGATACCGGCTAGACTTGCGAACTCATCGGCAATGATTGCAACACCTGCTTTGACATTATCGACCAGTGATGGTGAATTTCTATGGAACGGATTAATGCGATCGAGGCCGTCTTTAATCTGTTTTATGATCGGCTCTATTGCGCTCCATGCATCTTTAAACGGCTGAGCAAGTGCATTGACGAGTCCTGACATTGCGCTTCTGACCATATCAGGCAGCTTTCCGAACCAGGCTGCTATTGCATTGACCATATCCGGAACGATGGAATGTCCGACCAGCATATCATATGCCTGCTGAAAGAATGAAATAATGCCTTTAATAAATCCCGCAATAAATGAGAGAATCGTACCGAACACCCCTACAATGACGTTATATATACCCTGAACTGTAGTTTTAACGCCATCAAGTATCATTTTCCAATTCAGAGTGAATATACCTGTAATGATCATCATGATACCATTAAAAAATTGAGCAAGGCCGGTGAACGCTTGTACAATAAAGGGGATCGCCATCGATATGCCTGTCACTATACCTGAAAAAAGCATTACGAATGTCGCAGTCACAACCGCTATAGATCCGGCCAGTAAAGTAAGCGCATCGATTAGTATAGGACCGATCTGCTGTAATAACAAATCAAACATCGGCTTACTTTTTCCCAGTGATGCAATAAATGTATCGAATGCCGGTGTAAGTACTCTCAGGAAAAGATCTCCGACTGGAAGAATAAGAGCCATGAGTCGTCCGAAAAAGTCACCAATATTACCCATATCACCGAAATTAATCTTGAATGCATTAGTGAAACCCTGCTGTATTTGAGCAACAACATTATCTAATTGTGGCTTTATAGCGCCCCATAACTGAGAAAAGAAGTCAACAATACCAATTTTACTCGTATCAAAGTGAAGTGTTGCATATACTCGTTCAGCAAATGCGCCCAGCTCTCCCTGGATCTTATCTAAAAAGCCGGATATAGTTGCGAAATTACCACTCATATTTTTTGTAAAATCATCAAAATAACCTTTCATTTTACCGAGAATTAGAGCGACCGCTGCACCTGCTGCCATAAATTCTCCCAGAACCAGAATACCTGCGCCGAATGTAGCAATGAATGCGCCGAGTGCTAATATTATTGCACCACCAAACGCACCGGCAATAAGCGTCATAGCTGTCTTATTTGCAATTATTTCCTGAGTGAACTTAACCAGTACAGGAGTGAATTCGTTTATCGCTTTAAGTGCCGCTTCTGCGCCGATTTTTAGTTCAGCGAATAGTGATCCCTCTCGTATAATGCCTCCTGCTTTGATATCGATACCCATGATTTCAGCAAATGATCGAGTTACCTGATCACGTATATTACTCATGACACCGCCAAATGTTTGTGACTGCTTCTCCATTAGATTAAAGAACCGGCCGCCCTCACCTGACATGCCTTTTAATGCTGCCTGCACCTGTTCGAATGTCACCTTACCATCGGATATCGCATCTTTCATCTGTTCTGCAGTTACTTTTACTTTTGCATATACATCCTGTCCGACCGTTCCGAATTGAGCCAGCTTGTATTTATTCAAATCAATAGTTTTCTGCATGGCCTTTAATTGTGCATCTGTTTTTCCGCCTGTTTCTTTAAAGAATTTCATTTCAACCTCAGTATTTGCGATCGCTGAAGCTAGACTCTTTATTTTAGATCCGGTTTCTTTAGATACGCCGCTCACCTTAGTAAGTACACCGCCTGTTTCATTCGCCTTATCAACAAGCGCCTGAAGAAGTGGTACACCTGCTTCTGAGAACTGTCTGAGCTCCATGCCGGTCAATTTAGTCGCAGCCTTGACCTGACCGAATGCCAGTACAAGCTGCGGCATTTTATCCATACCGACACCAGCTGCCATATTGCCGAGCATTTCAAGAGTCGGAATAAGGTTTTTAGCTTCGACACCATATGCCAGGAGTTGTTTTGCATTCTGTTGCAATCCTGGTAATTCAAATGGAGTTTTAACCGCGAAATCAGACAGATCGGCCAGGACCTTTCGGCCTTTCTCTGCTGATCCGGTGAGTGTTTCAAATGCGATCCTATTCTGTTCAAAATCAGCAGCTACGTTAATCATGGAGTTTCCGAGTAGTCCGAATGTCGTTAAGAATGCAGTTGCCGCAAGACCGCCAGTTTTAAAAGACTGAACAATCGTATCTGTCATGCTCCCCATATTATCCCCGACACTAGTTGCCATCTTACTGACACTTGCATCTACTTCTTTCCCTGTTTGGTCAACCTGATTTTTTGCACTAGATAAGCCTGCTGATAGTTTTTTATCATCAACGTCCAAATCCCATACGACTGATCCACCGGATACGTTTGTCATAATTAAATATCTGCAATTTTTTTAAATTCATCGAGTAATGACCTGACACCTGAACCTTTTTTCGTATGAGGCGCAGCAATTGCTCTGGTTATATTATATAACATTAGCGCCTGTTCTTTCCGAGCGACATTCAGCATTTTCTCTATACGCTTCAATGGAAGATATTTATAGGCGTAATGATATGTATATTGTGGATAGTAATAGCAGAATTTCGCAATTATGTCCTCTATTTCATGCTGTTTTCGAGGAATTTTCTGAGCTTTAATGACCACCATATGTATATAGTATACACGTACTATATACGTTATATACGCAAAAAGACAGGCTTGTACTTCGCCTGTCTAAATGCTGAGATTTTTTTATATTGTGTGGTTTTTATATTGTGTTGAATCAAATTAAACTGCTGAGAATTCAGTCTTAATCATGGTCCTAAATATTTTCCACTGAGCGCTGGTGATTTCATTTTGAATACTCTTGAAATCAGGCGCAGATTCATCGACCTTAGTGATAAAACCGAACATATATTCTTTTGCTGCTTCCGGATCTTCTGTTTCCATTTTCTGCATCTTATCGACTTCCTCACCGGTCAGATAACGAAAACGATATGTATGCCCTTTTATAATGAACTCAAAAAATTCGCGTGCATCATCGAGGTTATATATGTTACTTTTTTGATTATCCATACTGTTATAGTATCAAATATTCTCTTAGGAAACAACATGGATCGTATTTTCACGGAAGAACTGAACCACAGCTTCACTAGGCGCAGCTTCTCCGACAAATTTGATCATGACTTTTTGTACTTTGTTATCAAGCTCAACTGAATCAATCTTAGTTCGCGCATTTGTGATGCGAGTAACCTGAGCAGGATTTCCGCACGAAATGAAGTCGAGATTGTTGTATACGATAGAATCGTCACATGATGCAGGTTTCATATCAATTGCACCGGCTGCATTATTGACTGTTTCTCCTGTTGAAAGAATACCACCATTAGGAACGAAATATTGTGGCAATATGGCTGCAAGGGCCGGAATATCGGCAGCAAGTAGCGTGATTGTAGCGACTGCTTTATATGAGCCGTCAACTTCAAGTGTTCTCCCTTGTACAGTCTGATAATCCTCAGAATCAATACTAATATCGAGCGAAACGTCCTCAACATCTTCAATTATGTTATCTCCCCATTTAATACTGAATGGTCCACGAATGATCATATTATTTATGTATAAACTGTTAAAGTAATCTGAATGAGTCCGATTGTTCTTTCCTGATTATCTATATCTTGATCAGTAGGGAACACTGTTGCTTCTGTTTCTATTATATCATAACCATCGATGTCAATACATTGTTTAGAGTTCATTAATTCCTCTAATGTCTGTATCTGTTCATCGACTGTTTCAGCAATAATATCACGATAATACACACTCAATATGTAATTCTTTTGCTTTTCACCCGTACTATTTTTCGAAATATTATTTCCGCCTCCACCGATTATCCACCAGCAAGCGGCTGGCTCATTTGGAGCACCACCTATATAGGT
>ERZ724522.137-NODE-137-length-44207-cov-7.280146_pt1 | contig 44207 bp, 47 predicted proteins | sample MGYA00376055_ERZ724522 | MGnify/ENA primary metagenome ERZ724522 (study PRJEB28724, sample SAMN07190884) | wastewater metagenome | isolation source: effluent of sewage treatment plant in Hong Hong | place: Hong Kong | collected 2016-03-17 ... | reverse complement strand
TCAGGGCAAAGCAAGCAACAAAGCCGCGCAATAGTCCACTTCCTGCGCTCACGCACCCGCAGCAATCGAAGCCGCTGAGTGAGGAGCAAGTGTTTGCAGCTATGAAGCGTATTGTGCCGAACTGGAATGGCTGCGGAAACAGCAGGGAGTCTGCTGTACGTCTTGCGTTGCGCGTCATCAAGGAGCAATCATGAGCCTGACCAAAGACGAAGCGGCTGAACTGAAGCGGCCATGAAGGAGTAAACAATCATGACATTTCAAATCACAGAAGCTGAGTGGGATGAAACACTGCAACGAATTGCTATGCTTGAACACAAGCTTGCAAATCTGACAGCAGTGCCAGCATCTCAAGTGCAAAACACCTCTCGCGCTATTCCGCGCGGCAAGTACCTCGGCCGCTTGCACGCAGATATCGTGCGAGAAGATCCGCATCATGTTCGCTGGCTTGGAGATAACGGACATGCTCGTGGACTTGGCTACACGGAAGCACAGGTGGAAGAAGCTAGGAAGCTAGCTGCTGGCCGGCCTGATCCACGTGCTACAGCAGGACGTGAACGCTTGAAGCCAGTACCTACAAGGCATCTTGTTTCGCCAGCAGCGAACACTCCGCCACAAGAAGATATGGACGATGATATTCCGTTCTAAAAAAAGCTAGCTAACCTTTCGATTAGCTAGCAAGTCCTTGGAGACACACACAAACACACAGCCACCTTCGGGTGGCTTTGCTCATTCTGGCACTTGATTCCTATAATCCTGCAATGGATCGCCACCAAGTACCGAGATCATTCGCTGGCCAGCAGGTGTCATGTTATGGCGCATGACTTCATTGACAGCTGACACATTGGCAGCTTTGTCCCAGCGATGAATCGCAGCACCGAAGCCTTGAATCCTGCCACCAGCAGCAGCGTACTTGCCTTGGAAATCAAGCCAATCTTCGGGAGAAATCTGCTGTCCACCGCGCAGCTTATCTTTGATCACGCTGCCAAGCTCGTCGATCTTGGCCTTGTCAGCTGCTTGGTAAGCGCTGCTACGATACATCGTATTCAGTGCGATGCTTTCATCCATCGGCTTCGCACCGATCAAGCGACTAAAAGTAGCAATGCTGTTCCAGTCAGACGCAGCAGAAATCAAGTCGCCCTTCGTGGTAGTTGCATTGCCTTTGAGCACTTGCGCCAGTCCAGCTAGCGGCCTGCTAACTCCGTTGTGCTCAAGACCTGCCAACAGAGCTGGCCCCATGTCTGCACCTTGCAGAACCTGCTGGCCCATACCGAGCAGCGCCTTCACTACCTTGAGACTGCCAGCCACAGCAGGAACATCCATAGGGCTAGTAGGTAGAATGAAAGTGCCACGAGGGTTGAGATCGCCTCTGGTATATAGCGCCGGAGCTTGCTCAGAAAACAGCGGGAATGCAGAAGCAGTTCCATACATGAGCCAGTCACCCCACTCCTTGCCAGCAGCAGATACTGCATAAGAGTACGCATCCTTGTGGCCTTCATTGATACTGGCATTGCCGACGATTTGCGTATTGATGGCACCAAACATTGGCAAGCCATTCAAGCCAAACATCGAGCTTTGCAATCCGCCCATCACAGCCATTGTCTTCATATCACGATTCTCGATATGACGGAACAATTGCTGCATCATGTTGAACTGGTAGGTCTGGAACAAGCCAACAGCAGAACCGATGGTTCCTTGGAAAGCAATTGGCCGCTGCGCTGCGATGTAGTTACCTTGCACGCGATTGGTAAAGATAGTGATGAACGCATTCTGCTCTTGCACAGACATGGCGCCCTTCTTAACTGCTGGCTCTGTCAGCTGCCACATGACATGGGAAGTTACATAGCGCGTGAAGTCTTCAGCTTGATTGCTGAATGTCAGCGATGCGCCCTTCTCAAGCCAGCTATCAACCTTAGCTGCATAGGCAGAAGGCACAAGCTTTGGCGTCAAACTGATTTCGTCCATCATTTGATGGAACAATGCAGCTGGCCCTTTGACCGTGCCAATATCTTTGAAGCGTTGCAGCAAGTTGTTTGGATCCTTAGCATAGTCAGCAACAGCTTTGTATACCAACTTCGCAGTGCTCGGCATTTGGATTGCAGTGCCCGGCACAGTGACGTTGGTAACATCGTTGAAGAACTTCATCATCTCAGCATCATTCTTCATGCTGTTCTTGATGGAGGATACTTCGGTACCAAGCAAGATAGGTGTGCTGATCACATTCAAGATGCTGTTAGCCCAATCAAGCCGAAGCATTCCATTTGCCAGCAGCATGTTTGCCTTTTGGAGCGCAACCTTCAAGATGTTTCTGTCAGGTGCGTGCTGTGCCAGTTCGAAAGCAGTCTGGTCAGAGAAGTGTCTGCCAAGACCGAACTTCTCAAGCATGCCGTTTGCTTCTTCGAAGCTGATCTTGCCTTCTTTAGCTTGCGCGATAGCATCACCAATTGGCCGCCACATGCCAGTGCCAAGTGCGTCGACAAACTCATTTGCCTGATGCAGCAGTGTGAACTCTCCTCGCTTGGAGATATTGAGTGCCAGCTTGATGGTATCACCGAATGGATCTTGCACATTGCGTTGCAAGAGCTGGCTCAAACCTTCGAACTTGGAAGTCTGCGTTTGCGTATAGCGCGAGCTGAGATCTTGCAACTCCGCAATCTGCTGCGCATAGTTTGCAGACACAGAATCGCGAACCAGCTTGGTAACTGCGCGCTGGTGGAATTGGACATAGTCTTCGATCACAGCTTCAGGAGTCATGTTCGGCAGATAATTGCCAAGCTTGCCTTGCTTCCTAAGAGTAGGATCGATGACTGGTTCATTCATCAGCCGGCTGAAGTCGTAGTCACCTTTGGCTTTGTGATACGCTTCACTGCCATCCTTGGTGATGACAAATAGATTCGTATCTTTTTCGACTTGCGAAATCAAGCCTTGCAGCTCCGCAGAACTGCGCGCGGTAATCATGGAAACTTCACTGCTACCAAACAGCGTGCCGTCGCGCTGGCGTACAAATGCGAAGAATGGAACACGCTGCGTATCAACTGGCGGGAAATATACTTGATCTGGATTCCAGCGAGTAGCTACACCGTGCGCAGCAAACAGCGTATTCTGCTGCTCGACATTGCCAGCATGTAGTTCAGTATGCGCGCGGAAGAAATCAGCAGCATCCTCAGACAGCGGAATGCGTTTCGCAAAAGTTGGCACTCCGCCATTCTTAACTTTGTTGAAGCTCTCCAGATCTACCAGCATTGAGCCATGCCGCGGATCAGTATAGAGTGCAAGCTTCTCAGTAGAAAGCCTGCCTGCTTCCGTAGCTGCTGCTACTTCAGCTGCTGCAAGAGGATTCTGCAATAGCTTCGCAGCAGGAGACTGAAGCACACTGAGATTCGCGCTCGTACGCTTCGTGCTGATGTTCGCTACAAGCTGCCCGGTGTATTGCGCCCAGGCACGCAGTTTGTCTGTATAGTTCGCATTGCTAGCTCCAAGCAAACTGGCTCCAGTGTTTTGTGAGTCAGCAGTTGCTGCGAGCGCCTGATCGATAGGTTGCAGCAGTGCGTAATCTTCTCGGCCAAGAACACCAGCAGCGGCAGAGCGCAGCTTGTCTTGTGCTTCTTTCACGCGCGAGTTGAATGCAACGATGGCATCTGGAAAAGTGTTGGCTGCTTTGATTGCAGCTGTGTCGTAGCGCATCACCAGGTTCTCGCGCTCAAGCAAGCGAGCCGTGGGAGGCGCCCAGCCAATATCGTTGTACATTGTCTTGGCATCGAACTTCGAGCCGATAGCAGAATTCTGCAGCCAGTCGCCAGTGACATTCATACGATAGGCAACATCGCGCAAGTCAGCTTCAGTGCCAAGACGCTCAAGCGTAGCTTTGGTTTCAGCTACCTTGTTGCGAAACACCCATGTATCGAAATCATGAATGTCAGCAAACAAAGTAGTAGCGCCAGTGCGCGGATCACGCAGCATCAAACCATCAGCTGCTTTCTTCGGATCGCGAGCAAGCGCATCAAGGACAGAGATATCTTCCGTGCTGACAGTGCCTTTGATGACAGGCAAAGCATCAGCCCACACATGGCGAGCAGTAGCTTCGATGCTGTCTGCTGGCTGCATGTATTCGCCAGTCTTGAACACGTAGCTTTTGCTGCCAGATTGCACACCAGTAAAGTTGATGTTCAGTCCTAGCTTGTGATCCTTTGGGCCAAGAGCGACGTCAGCAATTGTTGGCACCGTATCAGCAGACATCTTCTTCGTCTGCGTGTTGTAGAACATCGAAGTGAAGTCGCCTTCGTTGCCATCAACCTTAGCATAGATTTTGCTAAATGGTGATACGGAAATCTTTTTGGTTGTTGGATCGATCACAGTATCGAAACCGGCTGCGAATGCTTCGGTCTTTGTGGCAGCATCTCGGCCGAGCACAGCAATGCGAGCTTGTCCTTCGTCGCCAATCACACGATAAGCAACGTCGCCGATCTGCTTGCTATTTGTGAAGATCTGCTGTTTTGTGATATCTGCATTCGGATTGATCCACTTGATCTCGCCGGACAAGTCCAGTGGTCGATTGCCAATACCTTCAACAGACTTCAGATTCAACAATAAGTCAGCAGTTGTCTGCTTGATGAGTCGTTCATCCGCGCCACTCTCGAAGCCTTGCTTCACAGTGTCGAGCAAAGACTTCGCCAGCGGAGTTCCTACTGACACATCGTCTTTGACAACATTTGTGATTGTAGATTGCAGCTTCTCCAGTCCCATCTCTACAGACCTGCGACGAGTCTTCTCCAGCAGACCTGTTAAGTCAAGTGAATCCTTCAAACCTTCACGACCGTGAGTCAGCTTGACAACAGGATCGAAGACTTCTTTTGGCAGATCGGTAATGGCATCAGAAATAGCAAATGCCTTGTCGCCGAATGCAAGATCCAGTGCACCCGGATTTGCCATGCGGTCATAGATGCGCTGCTTGCCTTCAACAAGCTTGCCAGCATCTTTCAGCAGACGATTGGTAAGCAGTCCATTGATGCCACCACCAATCAAGCCGCCTGTCAACGAGCTGGTAAGAATATCCCAGCTGATATGCTTCCAGTCTTCATTGTCAAGCATTGGCGAAGACTTCATTGCCAGAGCTGCCGCCGTCTCGAATGCTGCTGTCTGGAGCACGTTATCGGCCGTGCCCCAAGCAATGCTTGCAAGCTTCGCAGTATTGATCCGCTGGAAAACAGTGCCACCTTCCGTGCCAAGTTCGACGAGTGCTTTGTTCAGATAGGCATTCTCCATCTTGGTTGAATAGCCGACAACACGACTAAAGGCACCGAGCGCTTCGCCAGCTTGTGCCATCTTGAGTCCCTTGACAGCAAGCGTGCCGGGCACAAGGCTACCAGCAATGAAGCCACCAACATCGATTGCACCTTGATGCTGCTGGTAGTAGTCGCCCCAGTTATCATCCAGTTGCGACAGAGCCTGCGCAGTATCCGCACGATCGTAGGTAGTGCCAAACACTTTGTTGGTGAGATCGACACCAGTGTTGTAAAGTCCGTGTGCACCAGATACCAGAGCTGCGCCAACACCGAGAGTTAGCGCATCGCCGACGCCATCGAAGATGGAATCGCCACCAGCTTGCATGTTGGTGGTATCTGCTGCTGAGAGATAGTCGAATGCGCTCATTGCGGGACTCCAGAATAGCCGCGGGCATTGGTACCCTCTGCACTACCGTAACCGCGAGCATTTGCAGAATTCGGGGTAGGCACACCAATCATGGTGCCTGCTGAAATTGGCGGCTCACTGAACATCATCTCACTGATGTTGCGCTGCTTCTCGCGTGCCTTCATGTTTGCAATTATCCAGTGTTCCACCTCAGACGGAGAGAACATCTGGATTGCACGATCAGTTGTGCCAGCTGTCATGATGTGAGACAGCGAATAGCTCTGCGGTTTCGGGTAGCCAACAGCTCTTGCACCACCTTGCTCCCATTGCTGGATGATACCAATGCGGTAGAAGTCTGACAGCTCTTTTGCAATCTTCGGTACAAGCTTCGGATCAGACTCACCCTTGGCAACAGCCCAGCCGAGCACTTCTTCGTTGGTGACAACATGACGTCGATCGTTGACCTTGCTGTCATTGAGCTGGCGAACAAACATGTTATCGCCAAGCTCTTTGATCTGCGTTGTGTTCAACAGCTTGAGGACATACGGAGAATCTTTGTCCTTGATATCAAAGTTATTACTGACAACAGTGCCCGGCTTTGGCTCTTTCGATGCAGCTGTCCATTGGCTGTTTGCCAGATTGGTAAGAGCTTGCGCTTCTTGATCAAGCTGCGACAGTCGTTGGCCTTCTTGCGAAGACTTGACATTAGCAAGTTCAACCTTGTACGCTTGGCTGTTCTTGATATTGCCAAGAAACTGATTGACAACAGGATTGGTTTGCGACAATCCTGACAACGCGCCGATGTGCGTGAGATTCTTGTACGCCTTGCCAGGATCTGTGCCAAACACCTGACCTGGGATCTGACCGAGTTCCAGATTGGCAGTACGTGCTTCTGGACTCATCAGCTTGAGTTCTTCGAAGCTGATCTCTGGCAAGCCAGCAGCCTTGCGCTTGAGATTCATTAACTCAAGTGTTGGCCGCAGTTTAGCAGCTGCTGCATCTTGCTCAGTGATTGCAACGTTGCTCGAAGTCAAGCGAGCATAGCCAAGAGCTGCATCGAAGGTAGCGTTGGTTTGGCTGATCAGGCTCATTACTTGCTGAGCCATCACATGCGAACCAGCAGTGCGCACCTTGTCAGCGTTGGCAAGTGCTTCAAGCTGTGCAGCTTGTGCAGCAAGAATACCTTGTGCACGAATACGATCTTGGATAGGTGCTGGATCGATTTCCATCTGCGCCTTCACCATCTCGCGTGTATTCAACACCCGCTTGACAGCTTCAGCATCAGCAGCATGAGCAGCATTGTAGGTTTGCACAAGTGCTGGCATCGTGAACTGATTCACCAGCCAACGCAGTGGGTCATCCCACGGTTTGACATTGGCTTCTTCGAGGATCTTCGGACGCAGCGCATCCATTGTCACCTGCGCATCTTGCCTGCGCTTGTTGGCATCAACAAAGATGCTCTGAGGATCAGCGATGCTTGCATGGGCAATGTCAAGAATCTGTTGTTGCTGATTGTCTTTTGCCAAAGCAACAGCAGTAGCTTGCCGTGCTTGCTCTGCTTTCACATCACCGAGTTGCATGGCTGACTGAGCTTCATTCTCAGTAGTCTGCGCAGTCATGCCCATAGCTTCTTGCAGCTGCTTGGTTAGTGCAGTCTGCGTAGCAAGGTAGCTTTGCAGATCAGGTGTGTACGTCAGCTGCCTGCTTGTTTCCTTGTAGGTTTCCTTCAAGGCAGGCGTCGTAGCAGCACCTGTCCCCGGAGTGCTGGCAGTTGGCGTGACAGGAATGCCGGTAGACAAGCTTGCGTCGTTTGGAGTGTCCATAAAGACCCTTGCTAAATAGTTCTTTGTCTCGGTGCTTGGCGGTTCTTTACCAGCAGCAACTGCATCGCCTTGCGCGCGTCCGCCGTTGTAGTAAGCGGCTTGCGCTTTCGGATTGCCAGGATAGCGCTTGGCAGCTTCTTGCGCAACAATGATGCCAGCCGTCAGATTTGTTTTCGGATCAGTAGGATCAGCATCAGCCGGCAATTTGCCTTGAGCTTTCAAGCTATTGAACACTGCTGGCATCACCTGTGCAACACCAGTTGCTCCTTTAGGAGATACTGCATCCGTAGGAACTGTGCCGCCTTCTTTGACATTCTGATTCTCACCACGGAAAACAAGCTTCTTCATCAGTTCAGGATCAACCTGATACTGTGGAGCAATGCTATCAACTAGACGTGCAATTTCCGTGGTAGAAGTTCCCATATCAATTCCCCATCACTGCGCGCTGCAGTTCTGCTGGCGTGTGGTACATGTCAACCAACTTGTCGAGTGCCGGCACACCCACTTTCTGCACAACGTCAGCAGGCAGAATGTACTCGTTGTGAGATACATTGATGCGCTGTCCATTTGGGCCAGTAGCAGGAATGCTATCAGAAATTCCAGTGCCCGGGCCTTGGATCAAACCCTTGCCAACAATGCGACCATTCGCATAGCCAGCACCTGGTGGTTTCAGCGATGATGTTCCCTTGAGTGCAGCTTGCATCAGGCGTAATGCTTGCGGATTCATGTTGAGTCCGCCAGAAGTATCTTTGGTCATGCCCATCGCAGCAAGCAGCAAATCATGCTGCTCGTCTGACATATCTTCTGTGTCGCTGCCATCACCATCGTCAACAGCGCCACCGTCGGCGTAGTCGCTAGTGCCACTGATGCCACCGCCGTTGTCACCACTGCTGGATGCGCCAGAGCCGTCACCGATGCTGGCATCGTTGCTTGCATTGCTGCTTGATGCAGTACCAGCGCCATTGCCGCCGTCCACCGATGTACTGGTGCCTTCACTATTGCCGATGCTTGCGCTGCTTGCTGCATTTCCTACAGCTGCTGCAACACCATCTGCTACAGCTTGTGCTTGCGAAGTTGCGCCGTTCACAGTTGCAGTGGCTGCATTCTGCGAAGCTACGCCGATGGCTTCCTGCGAAAGACCTAGAGCCGTTGCTGCTGCCGCTGCTGCCGCTGCTGCCGCTGCCGCTGCTCCACCAGTTCCGTTCGGCCCGGGAGTTGCAGTAGGCGCGTTGCTGACAGAACCATTTGGCCCAGAAGCAGAAGCATTGATGGAACTGTTGACACCAGAAGCGACAGCACTAAGACCAGGAACTCCCGTGACAGCAGATGCGATGGAGCCGATCGCACTGGCAACACCATTGCTAATACCTGTCGGGCCGTGCCCGTTATCAGGGTTGCTGTCATTCTGTGCAGAGTTGGAAGTTGATCCAGATGCACCAGTAGCTGCATCACCACTGGCAGCATTGCCAGATCCGTCAGTAGCAGCTGTGCCAGAAGCGCCAGTTCCTGCTGTAGCATTCCAGCCGCCAGCAGTCTGATCCAACCCCATAGCTGACATCAACGAATTCAAATCAGCATCGGGGTTGCCGATGACAGGCTTGTGTTTGATGAGCTGCGATGCTGGTAGGAAGTTCAGCACGCCGCCATCAGCGAAGTTGAAGTCCCAGCTGTCAGTGTCTGTGCTGGGATCACCGCTTGTCGGCAAATCAGTGCCAAGGTCTGTGCCCCAGCCATTGCCGCCAGGCGCATTGCTGATATCGCCGTCGGTGGGAAGCTCCGTACCAAGATCCATGCCAAAATTCGAACCACCAGGAACGTTGCTCACATCCACACTGCCATTCGGATTCACGGTAGCACCGAGCCGACCAAGATAGCTCTTGAACTGCTCCATTGTGCCAACAAACCCCTTGCCAGTAGCGATGCGCAGCAGCGAGTCAATACCGATACCTGCTGCCGCAAGACCGAGCAGGTTCTTGGCAGCGTTGGTATTGATGGTAGTCTGCGTCATCTTGGCTTCTTGCGCCTGCTGATGTTGCGTCTGTGTGCCGGTGGCAGTAGACGTGCCAGCAGTGTTCTGCGCAGTATTCGACTGCGTAGAATTTGTAGATGCGCCAGTAGATTGCTGTGCATTTGTGGTAGCGCCTGTGGTAGCTTGAGTCTGCGTACCTTGCGTGTTCTGCGTACCAGCTTGCGTGCTGGTGCCAGCTTGCGTTGTTGCCTGCTGACTGGTACCTGCGCTGGATTGTTGCTGCGTGTTTCCGCCAGTCACAGCACTCAACAAGTTCTGCTGATTCTGCTGTGTACTTGTTGACGCAGTGCTTCCAGTCTGCGCAGTGTCCGACGTAGATTGGCCGGTAGTATTCTGGAAGTTCGTACTGCTCCCAGTCTGCGTGCCTGCGCTGGTGTTCGTACCAGTCTGCGAACTTGTGCCGGCAGTGACCTGCGAACTTTGCGTATCATTGATGGAACTCACAAGCTGGTTGATGATCGACTTGGTGTCTGTTGCAGTCAACAAGTCTTGCACTTGCTGCGATGCAGTCTGCGTACGCTGCGTACCACTCTGCGTGACAGACTTGGTAAGGTCAGCAATCTGGTTTGCAGTATTACCAGCATCTGACAGCATCTGGCGGTTCAAGTCAGCTGCCTTGCTGGTCAGATCCAGATTAAGCTGGTTGAGCACCTTGGCAACTGGCGTGTTATCTCCGCCACGCGCGCCCAGAGCTTGCGCCTGCGCAGTGACAAGCTGAGGTGCCGCCTTAGCACCTTGCTGAAAGATAGCTGCAAGCATGTCCGGAGAGATGCCAGCATACTGGCGAGCAAAGACTTCGCGCAATGCAGAGGTATCTGCGTTCGTCTGCTGCACATTCGACGAAGACTGCGTGCTGTCAGACGTCGTGCCGACAGTTCCAGTTGTGCGCTGCGTGCCAGTCTGCTGCGTTGTACCTTGCGTGTTCTGGCTACCAGTTGCAACTTGCGAACCAGTAGTTGCCTGATTCGTTGTGCCTTGCTGAGAAGTGGCGCCGGTCTGTTGCGTAGCTTGCTGCGTGGTTCCACCGCCAGTGACAGCTTGTGTCATGGCATTCACAGCTTGCGTGTTCTGGGCGCTTGTTCCTGCTTGCTGGGTAGCTTGGCTGCCAGTGGACGCTTGATTCGTATTGGCGAAGTTCGTGCCAGTAAGCGAAGTATCTTGCGTGGTGGCGCCAGTCTGCGTACCAGTAGACGTAGTCGCACCAGTCTGCGTAGACTGTTGTGTCTGGTTGGATGCTCCAGCGACATTCTGCTGGCTGGTTCCGGTGCCAACGACATTCTGTGTCTGCGTACCTTGTTGCTCGGTATCAGCCACAGTGTTGGACAGCCCTGTGGTAGCACCAGTCTGCGAGGTAGTTGCAGCAGTGTCTTGCGATGACGTGGTCTGCTGGCCAACTTGCTTGCCTAGCACAGCGCCAAGCAATCCAGTCAGATCAGTAGAGAAATAATCAGGATTCATCGAGCCATCAGCATTGATGACGCTAGCAGGGGAAGTAGCCATGGAAGCTCCTTGCGAATTATAGGAGTGTAAGACAGATCAGCTATATAAGCAATATGCTTAGGGAGAGCCAATCATGACAAACATCTCGGTAGTAGACAGCGTGTAGCCTAGCCCTTGAATGAAGCCAGCTCCCGGCTTGACATACACGATAGCTCCAGCATTGCCCAGCCACATATTGCTGTTGGCTGTCAGACCTGTCAAGCCTTGTAGATAGCCCATGCCAAGGATGATACGAGCTTTGCCACCGGAAGCGGCGCCATTTATACAGATGCCGACAGCCGGGATGTTTGTAGCTGCATCTGCCAGACGAAGCAACTTGTTATTGAGATTAACTGCTTTGCCAGCAGCAATAGCTACAGACGTTTGAATGGTTGCATAGCCTGGAGCTACTGCAAGCTCTTCGTCAACAACCCCAATACCGAGGATAGCATCAGCAAGAGATGCAGCTAGGTCTGACCCAATTACGCGAGCAATAGCTGCGCGACGTTTACCGATAGCCATTTTGCACGATATTGGTTAGCACAGAAGAAAGCACGAAAGTGCCTTCCACTGCAATGTCAAAGTTGCGAGCAGTGGTTCTCACTTTGTAGAGCTTGTAATCCGAGAAGCTTTCGCTGCCATCATAGTACGCTGCTACCACACCATCGCGCACATAGCCAGTAGATGACTTCAGCACATTGACAGCAGGTGTCGGCGAGTCCTTAAGCCCATCAAACGCGATGTTGATGGGGGTAATCATGTAGCGATGCCGCTGCTGGATATGGCCAAAGATAGCAACACCTGGTGCACTGGTCTGTTGATAGTCCGTCTGCAGAATCTGGATGCTGCCTGTGTTGGTTAAGAAAGCAATGCCAGCACTTGCAGGCGTCACAGCAATGGAGAAGATGCCAAGACCGAAGTAGTCCAGCACCAGATCGCTATAGTAGCCTTTCAGCGTGTCATATGTAAATGGACTGCCACCACCAGACGAATACGGATAGTCGAACACATCGACATGGTTAATCTTGAGCTTGCCCCAACGTTCTAGCGCCGTATCATACACCAGCGCATATTCGTAGCTATTTGGCACCAAGCCGTAGGAAATCACTAAAAAGCGATTCGCTACGAATGTCATTTTCACAGACAACGCAGTAGTCATCGTAGACGTGTCAACTGTCTTCGACGTGGAGTTCCAGCGCTCAATCTGTTTGGCCACCAAGAAGTCTGTCACCTGCGGGAAGATATCTTGTGCTGTGTTCAAATTCACCAGCTGCAGACCAGCAGAACTCCAGATATAGTGACCAACATTGTCAGCAGCAGGTGTTACTTTCTCCCACGAACTGACGCCGCCACAATTGGTAATACCGCGGAAGATGAAGGGCCCCTGCGCATTGTTCGTGAAGGTAGCGCCCACGGCATTGCGGCCAGTGTAGACGATGAAGCCGCCAGAAATTGGCATGATTGATGTGATCATGCCTTGGATATCGATTGGCACTTGATTGCCAGCGCCTGCGTCGATATCTGCAAAGTCCAGGATATCGAGAGGCGAACACCAGTAGATGGTTAGATCGGTGAACAGCAGCAGGTAGTTCGATGATGCGCCGATTCCACGCACTTTGGTGATATCCAAACCAGCTGGATACGTTAGTGCGATGGTAGTGAACAGCCCTGTACCTGAGTTGTATTCAATGATGCGAGTCTTTGAATAACAGACAAAGGTGCGGCCATTCACATAGGCGCGCGTGACAAGATCTTCCGTGAAGGTGAGAGTGCTGACAGATGACCACAAGCCAGTAGCTTGATTGAGCACATAGTTTGCACCACGAGCTGGAATGAAGCCAAACAGATTTTCAGACGCATCTCGCAATGTGATGAACTGATCGCACTGGGAGAAGGCTGGCGAGATATCTGCAACTTGCTGCACATAGCCTACACTGTAAAGGCCCTTGGCAAAAGGAAGCACATTCTCACAGAAGATAAGTTGTGGAGATCCAAAGTCAGCATTGACTGAATTTCCATAGAAGTTGCCAGGCATGCGAGGAGCTATGTCCTCCATGTCCACAGTTGGTCTTCCTGCCTGCGAGTAAAGCATTGGAAATGCTTTCTCGTTGATCAGCAGCTTAACTGTTTTGTTGGCCACGTTTCAACTCCTCGACAGCAGTCTTCAAGGCAGAATTCTCGTTGCGAAGATCGATGACTTCAAGTTGCAAGTCATTGAGCATGGTAGCTAGCTGAGCATTCTGCGCAGCCATCCGACTGATCTCAGTACGCAGCTGATTGATAATGCCAGAAGCTGCGTTGTTCTCATTCGTTTGCAACTGATCGCCACTGACAGTCTTACGCATTTTAAAGTACGTAAGAACAGATGCAATAGCTCCTGCAGCTAACCACTCAAGCGCGTCGCTAGCTGCGCGATGCAGCTTTAGGAGGATGTTGGGTTCTTCCATGTGCTGCACCTTTATCATCAGTTTGCAGCGCCGGGAAATGCTGTTGCCAGCAAACCTTGTGCAGCCTCCAACTTCTCACGAAGCTCAGTGTTCTGCATTGTGAGTTCTTCAGCAAGCTGCTTCGCACCTGCAAGATCTGCTTGTGCAACAGCCAGTTGACCAGCAACGTGCGCGATTGCATCCATTGCTTGGTTGCGCTGGTTCTGCAGAACCTCCACACGCTTGTTGAGTTCGATATCCAAAGAATTCATTGCAGTCTTTCTTGTTGGTTATTAGATTGGAGCGAGGGTGATTGTTACCCAGCCAGTTGCACCAGTAGCTGCAGATGAAGGAGAAAATGCAAGCCGATCACCTGCAGCGAGAGTAAGTGTCGCCACAGTGCCAACCAATGTGCCATTATTAACAGTGTTGATTGGAGCCTGCGCAGAGATAGTTCCAGTCAAAATAGCTGTACCACTACCAGGTGCAGTAGTGCCTGTGCATTTCTGAATCCAGAAAGCACCGCTAGCGGAAGCCACGGATACAACACCACTAACTGCTTTTACCCGCATAGCGCGTGGTGCACAATACACATTGATTGCTGTCACAGCAGTGGGCAAAGAAAACGACACAATGGAGATACCTGAATTACCGTTTATCTGAAATTCTCCTGGCGTACCAGTAGACACAGCAGCACCCGGCACCATGTTAATGTTGCCACCCGCGCTGGTACCCCCAGCACCATTACCAGCTGTTAGTGTGATGCTGGAGCCATTGCCAGATGTACAAGTTCCAATAGTCAGATTGATTGCACCAGCAACACCTGTAGTTGCCCCACCTGCACCAGACGTGAAGTTAAGTGCACCGCCAGCTGAGTTGGTAGCACCTTGACCACCAGTCAAACTGACTGAACTTCCAGCAGCACCTCCACCAGTAGTACCATCCAAGCCTGTGATGCTGACTGCGCCGTTTTTATCGATCAACAAAGTATCGACGCCACGAGTGATGACACGCAGCGGGTTGGCCGTCGAAGCTGCTGCTGTTGCAACCTTTAGCAAATTCTGTGCAGCAACACCGTTGATTGCTGCAGACGTTTCTCCGAAGGTGTAAGCTGATTGCGCAACCGTAGTTTGCGCGCTATTGAATGCGACAGCATTGTTTCCATTGGCAAGCGTGAGTGCAGCTGCTGTCAGCGCAGATAGTGGCAAGCCCGTGCAATTCGTCAGCGTGCCGCTTGCTGGCGTGCCTAGATTCGGAGCAACAAGCGTTGGCCCATTACTGAATACCAATGTGCTGCTACCGGATTCATCCGTGATTGCGGCTGCCAAATTCGCAGAACTGGGCGTGGCAAGAAAGGTAGCAATGCCTGCTGCCAAACCAGCTACGCCTGTGCTGATTGGCAAGCCAGTGCAGTTTGTGAGAATTCCGCTGGCAGGAGTGCCGAGCGCAGGAGTAACCAGCGTCGGGCTGGTAGAAGGAGCCTTCGTAGCCAGCAGCACTTTGATGGCACGAAACTCTGCGGCCGCAGTACTTGCAAGCACGCCCGTGTCAGCTGGCTGCGCAGTGTCTGTTGCGTCTGGCGTATAAGGCATTGTTATCTCCGTACCAGTTCAGTGGCGTCTTCGATCAGATCCTGATAAGCAATCTTGGCAAGTGCCTCGACACGCGTCTTGACTTCTTGCTCGCCAATGAATGCAAGTATCGTAGCAGCTGCCCAGAGCACAATCAGCTCCTGATGCAGATCAGCAATCCAGCTATCGATGTTGGCAATCGGGTTGACAGTTGGCATCTTGTGATAGCAAATGTCAATAGCATCAACAGGATTTGCCGCACGAAGAATCAGCGATGTGCCCATGCCATAGTACACATTGGTCTTGTATACTTTGTCATAGTCAAACAAATCGCGAATGTCGACAGGATCGTAGACGATATCAAGACTCGCGGGCTTGACATAGCAGATCTGTCTGTAATTGGGGCAGTTCGCAGACAAGTCGATTGTCTGCACCTGCTGAACAGTTTGGCCGGTCAAGTTCACTACTACCAGATCGCGATAGAACGTGCCAGACTTGTGCGCTGTACGCAGCGCTTGCTTGATGGCAATATCCATTTCAGCTGTCAAGTCAGGACGGTTTGTCCAGACTGTGATGCCAGCTACGATATCTGTATAGAGTGACATGACCGGCTTTCAGTTAGGCCGTGGGAAGGCCGGCAGCAACCATCTTGCCTTGAGCAATGGCAGCAGAGTTCATGACGTCAGCACGCATCTGCAGCACGTCTTCGCCAACTTCCGGTTTGACTTCTTTCGAGAAGCCAGAACCGCCAGCGCGAATTGCTGCATCCATCACAGAGATGACAGCAGGATCGGAGGTGTCCAGAATGCCGCCGACGAACTGCACAGCTTCGCAGTAGCCGGGTGCACGCATGATCGGCACCTTGATGAACGGGATGCTGGAGAAGTAGCGAATAGGCGCATCGGGTTTGGCAACAGGAATGTCGGCAGGCTTGTTGGCAGCGATGTATGCCGACTGATCTGCGATGACTTGCAGAGCTGCGGCCAGCTGGTCTTGCAACTGGGCGATCTGCGCAGCTTCGGCAGCAGCAGCCTGTTGCACAGGAGTGGGAGCATCGGCAGCGGGAGCACTGTCGGTGCCAGGGGAAAGAGTAGCAGCTGCGGAGTTGGCAGCTTGTGCGTCGACAGCAGCTTGTGCAGCGGCGCGGATTTCGTCAGCGGTAGCCATGATTTGATATCCAGTTCTTGAGTTGATTTTGAACGCAGAAAAGCTGGCAGCCCCGAAGAGCTACCAGCCTTGCTGTTTGCAGATCAGCCCGCGGCGCCGGCAGTGAAGCCAGTGATCTGCGCGTTGGCAGCGGGATTCTTCACCAGGCACGTCAGTTCCGTGGTCAACGTACCACCTTGCGCATCGACACCGTTGTCGGTAGCAGGAGCACCTTGGCCATTGAACTCGGCGTTCTTGGTCTTGCGTCCTTGCATGTAAGCAAGGCCGAAAGTGGACAGATCGACAGCAATTGCCATCTTCGCCCACGTGCTGGTAGCACCGTAAGCATTGAACAGCGGATGCTCGATGATGTTGAACTGGCCACGCGGCGTCTTGATGGTGTCGAATTGCAGACCCCACTCAGTGGTTTGGCCCTGAATGTAGTAGGTTGCATTCAGGCGCGCAACTGCGTGGATGACACGCCGCGCGATACCACCAACGAACAACGCACGCATGTTCGGGTTCTTCGGGTCAGTGACCTGATTGAACACCGGATCCAGCAGCGATTCCAGCAGCGTCCAGTTGGTACTGGCCGTGGCAGCGCCGATATTGCCAGAAGCCGACGTCAGCAGGATGTTCAGCAGCCCGTCCATCGTGTGGATCGGCTGGTTGTTCAACGTGCCTTGGTACTTCTGGCCGTAGATCAGCGCCTTCTCAATGTCGATGGCATGGAACATGGCGCAATCGGTCTTGCTCTCAGCGTCGGGAGTACCGCCGGCGATGACAGCCGTGGCAGCAGTGGTGCCGGAAACAGCCCAGGTATTGCGGAAGATCTGCGTGTAGTTGGTGACACGGACTGCCGTGATGAGCAAGCTGCTGGGACGCACGCTGGCTTCTTCGTAGGCATTGCCAACCATCCACAGCTTGATGCTGGCAGCAATCGCAGCAGCTGCGACAGTACCAAAGCCGCGACGCACGGTGAGCTGCGTGGCAGAAATCACCGTCAACACCAGCAGGTTCTCGCCGGTGCTGTCAACACGCAACACCATGCCAGGCAGGATGTTGGTGGTATCGAGAACCGTGAACGTGGTGTCACCGATGAGCTGGCCGGCGCCGGACAACGTGACAGAGGGGAAGATCATCGTCTTGCTGAAGTAGCCGTGCTCGTACTGGTAAGCAGTTTCTTCCTTCAGCATCGAGGTGATGCCGTAGAGAGGAGCTTGGCCGTTCGGCATGATGCGAGTGATCAGCGAACTGAAGGACTTCTTGGCAAGGTCTTGCGTCAGAAGCGAAGTATTGAAAGTTCCAACAGGCATAATAGCCTCCGTAAAAAGTAGATGAAAAAGAAACCAAACTTACTGGCCGACGCCAGCCCACGTTTCCCAGTTCGTTTCCCCACCGCCAGCAGCTTGCGTTGCTGCTGCCTGTTGAGGTGCGACGAGCTGGCTCGCATATTCAACGAGAACCTGCTCTGCACGATTGTTGATTTCAACAGCCGACATACCAGGATTTTTCATTTGAACCTGCGCGCGAACAAGTTGCAGGAGGGGTTGGGAAGCAGCGTGTTGCAGTGCAGGATTCTCAGGCTGGATTTGATCCAGTTGAGCCTGCTTGATGCGAGCTGGCAGAACTTGCTCAATTCGCTGATTGTTGCGAACGTGAGATTGTTCGATGGTTGCAGCATTCAGCTGAGCCGACGTAGCAGTTGCACGCTGGCCAACGATGTTGAGCACTTGCATGAAAGCGGCAGGATCTTTGCCACTCATTGCATTTGCCATGACTTCCGGTGGAATACCACTCACGAAATCCATCTTGCTGGCAGCAGCTGCGATAGCAGCCGGATCAGTTTTGAATAGCGGGGTTGATAGCGGATCGACAGCGGGTGCCGACTTGGGATCAGTTTGCCACAAAGGTGTCAGTGCGTCGAGAGGGTTAGCCGGCGGCTGCTGAGCTGCCACGAGCTGTGCTTGCGCCGCTGCAATTGCTTCAGCTGATGCAGCACCAGGATTCTGCTGCGTCATCGAAACTTGTTGCGTTGGGCGGAAGATGTCAAAAATTGATTTGGTGGCCATGATCAAGTACCTTCAGGTTGTTGCTCGTGATTGGGATGCTCGAAGTTGTCATCAAAGATAAGCTGAAAGGCTTCGAGTTTTCCTTTCAGATATGCATGGTGCCGAATTGTTGCTTGGTCATCGGCGGGATTCTGGAAGTTAAGCGCAAGCAAGCGCGTACCAGTTTCCCGCATCTGATCTGCAAGCAAACCTTTCTGGAATTCAGTTAGGTGGAAGAGTTGCATTTGGTTGTCCAGGTTGTTGTGGCTGCACCTGCTGTTGCTGTGCAGGTACCAGTTTGAAGTCATCGATCCATGTAGCTCCTTCCAGTTTCAGCCAGTAAAAGATCATGCCAAGAATATCCCACTGCTGAACAAGCGGAGGATATTGGCCAGCCATTTGCAGAATCGTCTGGAACAATTGCATGTTCATCAGCGAATCAGTTGGCATCAAGCCGTCAGCCATGCGGAATTCCAGTGCAGCTTGCCGCAAAGCTACTGGATCCACTTTGACATTCTGCTTGGTGTTCCGGTTGTAGGCTTCCGTAGCTGGCTGGAATTGCAGCGTGTTCAGCTTTAGGATTGTCTTGATAGGAGTGAAGAAGCGATTCTCCAAAACAAGAGCAGTCATGCGCGGACGCGCGTTGCTATTGTCCATGGTATCTTGGAACTCGTGGCGCGTCTTGTTGCCTTTCTGGAACTGGCCACGCTGCACACGATTCTGGCCATTGGCAACGTCTGCCATGTTCAGCACAGCTTCTGCAGTGCTAAAGATCATGCTGACTTGATCATCGCGGTACGGCATTGCATAGACAGCATCGCTGACAGGTTTGCCGTAGGCTTCGGCGCGGACAGCAACACGAGCAACAACAGAAGTGTTGTCAATGTCCGCCTTGTTGATTCTGGAAGGATCGTAGAAGATACGATCGTAGACTTTCCGGCGCTGAGATTCGAGGCCGGAATTGTAGAGCGCACTGGCAAGAGACTGGAACGGAGCAGCATTGTCAGCAAACGACTTGCTCTGCCAGCTGAGGCCATCTTCAGTTGCTTGCGCAATGATGATTGGCAGCAGGTTGTGCGCGTTGTTCTGGCGTTCAGCAAAGATGCAAACCTTGCGATTGATGATGATCATCTTCCAGATCTGCGGCGTGTTGGAATTCTTACCAAAGATCTTGTGCTCGCTTGGCAGAATACGAGCATAGATGACAGTGTACTCGTACACATCACTGTACTTGATCGAGCTGTTATCTTCCAGCCCAGCCCATGCGTGCCAGTTGATGTTATTCGCCGGGCCGAAGTTGTTCGACTGAATCAGCGAATTGGCATTGACCTGCGGAATGAAGAATGCATTGCTGCTGGAGTTGGTAGTGAACTCGCCGGCGCCAGACTCAAAAGCTGCCTTTGCATTCATCGTGCTGGTAGGATCCATCTCAGCAAAGCGTTGCTTCAGCTCGATGCGAGAAATCATCTCAGTGTAGCCAGCGTACTCGCCTTTCTGAGCAATCTCGTATGGAGCAACGCGAGTATCCAGAATCGCATTGTACATGTTGATGCGCTTGAGCGCGTTGCCAGAGTAGATGGTTTCCGTCGGAACACCGTGAGCAACTGACTGAGTTGCATCATTGCCAACGGAGTAAACCTTCTTGTTAACCCACTGGACTTCGCAGCCCATCAGATTGTACTTGAGGCCATCGCGCATGCATTGCAGAAGTTCTGCAGCCCACGCAAATTGCACACCTTGTTCGCCGATGGTAGTTTCCATCATCAGCGCAGCGTCCATCATGTTTGGCTTGCTGAATACAGGAAACAGCGGATAGGATGACAAAAAGATTTCGCTGAGTTCGGTGAGCAGCGATTCGATCTGCGGCATTACAACTGGCAGCGTTGCGTTCTGCATTTTGCTGGCATCGCCAGAAGAATTCAGCGCTTTCATGCGCTGCTGGATAGCAGTGAAATCAATCTCACGCTGGTAGATGCGATCGATCTCTTGCATGCGAGAACGCATGTTGTAGTTTGCACCGAGCATGCGAACACACTCGCTTGCATACTTCACAAAGCATTCCTGCGACGCAGGAGAGATAGGAGGAGCGCCAGCACCAGGAGTTCCGGACGGAGCACGGCCAGAAGGCTTTGTGTAAGAGATTTGTGGTTGAGCCATTTTGCTTCCTAGTTAAAAGGCAACTTCGAGAGTATCGCCAAATGCTGACGAACTAGATACATCTACTTCAAATGGACGCAAGAGCTGGATACCAAACTCAGCTATTGCTGGATGAGCATACGCTAAGATATCCAGCGCATCGTCTACGTTCTTTGTGCGCAGCGGATTCCAGTGAACAATCTGATGCAGCACAGCTGACTTGCATCGTGGATGAATCTGCAGTAGCTTTGCTTCTGAAGTAAGCAGCTTGAGAGCATTGATGATACGAGAGTTCTTAGTGTTCACACCTGGGTAGATTTCCAGAACTCGCAGACCAGTAATGCCGTAGCGCTGCTTCGCTTCATTCAACCAGAACACTAGAGTAGCTTGATATGCAACAGCTTCAACAAGAATCACCGTCACACGATGGCGAACAGCCATTGCAATTGCATGCTCAATCTGCTGCTTTGGATTAAATGCGTCAATCTCCAGATCCCACAGAACTGGCTTGTTATCAAACACCAGATGACAGCCAATTGCTACCTTGTCATTCTTCTTCTTGCCTACTGATGGGTCAATCAGAATGAATCCTGCTTCTGCTTCTAGCGGGCCTTCGTACTCAGGCTTCTCTTGCCAGTAATTGATCTTGGTGATATCGATGCCAGCTTTATTGCCAGCTTCGTCATCATTCATCACTTCGCTATAGAAGATTTCAGGATGCCCCATCGAGGTATCGTTTTCGAGTTCATCCAAGATATCTTCTACGCTGCGTAGCTCTGGCCAAATCGAGTTGCCATCTTCTAGGATAGCACCACAGATGAACGAGTACCACGCAGGGTTCGTGCGAAGCTTCTTCAAGATGCTACCATCGAACGGATACATGTTTCCGACGAAGGTAAACTGGCAACGCACTTTGCTGTTTGCTTTCATCAGCGTGCCAAGCATCCATGTGAGAATCTTCATGCTCTCAACTGGCGATTCAGCTTCTTCTCTAGATTGCATGTCGTCCATGATGATAGCATCAGGACGAACGAATTTGATATTCAATCCCCGCAAAGAGCTTCCAGATCCAAGCGCCGCCAGAGATACACTGCGTCCGCGGAAAGTAAACTTCTTCAGCGGCTGCGTATCTTTCTCCAGACCTATCCGCCAATCTCCAAAAAGTCGAATATAGTTAGGATGACTAAGAATATCAACCACGTCAGCAATAAAGTTCTCAGCAAGGGCGGCAGTGTTGCAAACCACAAGGATAAACTTTCTATCTGTGAATGCAAGTAGCCAAGCAACATATAGCTTAAGCAGGATTGTTTTACCAAAGCCCCGAGGCAAGCCAATTGCTAATCGATCTTGGCCGATCTGTTTGACAGCTCCATCCGTGAACATCTGCCATATGGCAAGAAACACCGGAGGGAAGTTGAAAGCAAAAACATCTGGAATGCACAAGGCAGCAAAGAAATTGAGATCAATCTTTGCATACTCAATTGCTTGCTGCCGAGATACACCTACTGATGCAGGAATCATTTTGCTTTGGTCTTTCCTTCCGTGGAGCTACCACGAGAAACAAACCAGTAACCAATCACTGCTGACGCTTGGCCGGTGATCCACGCAAATGCTTGCATACCAGCATCAAGCTTCTGATTAGGTGTGAAGTCTGGCCACGCTTCCATCAGCATCTGAGTCAGCACAACGTTCATCCAGATAGCAGTGCCTGCAAGTGCAGCTGTCAACAGTGGGCGAACAGCTTTGTTGACAGCAGCTGCTAAGATGAGGAATGGTGCCCACTTGCCGGCTGCTGCGAGTTCTTCCGCAGTAATCTTGTCAGCCGCATGCGATGCAGCAATTGCTGCCATCCGAGCTGCTTCAACTTGCGAGTCTCCCTCGATAACTGCAACTTCGGTTTTGCCTGCAATCTCCTGGCGTGCATATTCGAGATCCTTATCTTTGACTTGCAGCTCGTGCGCCCACTTATCAACTTCGTGAGCAAGCTCCAGACGCTTGGCTTCGATATCTGCTTTGCGGTTCAACCAAGCAAAGATGCCGCCAAGGAGTGAACCAACTGTAGAGGAGCCGAGAATTGCCAGGATTGCGGATAGCATCAGTATATCTCCAAGGTGATATCGTCTTTGTTGCCCCAGTCTTGGAAGCGCTCAAGAGCTGGGCGCGAAACAAGTCCTGCCATCTGCATTGCGTGCCCAGCTGGACGCATCATGCCAAGACGCAAGCAAGGAGCTATGCAGCCATGCAGCTGACTGACCCAGCCAAGCTCCACGTCGCCAGCAAAGTTAGCTGCGTGGATGAGAACATTAGCTCTGCCTGGAACTGAGAGGACATGATAGCAGAATCCGAACTTCGGAGAACGGAGCCAGAGTAGAGAATAAGTACCAGTAGGAATGCAACTCCGCTGGGGCTTATTATCTCTCCACGGCAACTCTAGCGTACGGCAGACTTCAGTACCAAAGGTCAAGACACCGGGAGTGCCTTGATCCGTGGAATCTGCCCGAGCTAGAGTTGCGCGCTTCATGACGATCAGCTGTTGGCCAGGAACTCGATGGTGCCGCCGTCCACAACGATATGGTCGGTAGCAGTTGCCAGCTGGCCGGTGATCTGGTAGGTGCTGCCAGCAGCCAAGTTTTCCGTGCCGTGTGCCACAGTCACTGCAACAGCAGCAGCCACGAAGTTCTTCGTGTTGATCTGCTGAGCAGCGTTCTGGCCGCGCATCCGGATGTTGGTGGTTTGCTGGCCAACAACATCGGTGGTTGCAGTCGTCGTGTTGACGGTGGTCGCACCGAGTTTCTGCCTGGTGATCTTGTTGCCACCAGAGTTGTTGTTGATGCTCTGGATATCAGCACGGATGACACCGTTGATGCCCAGCTGGCCGACACCGATCGGGATGGTTGCCAGTACGAGGTCGCTGCCAGTGGTCTGCGTGTAGCCAGAATTGCTGCCAGTTGCAACCACGAGAGTAGCAGCAGGACGGCCGTCAGGGCCAGCAACTTCAGGATCGTACGGCAGGAAGTTCACATTGCCGGCGTTGTATTGCGTGTATACGACACCAACCGTGGTACTGGAGAACTTGACGAAGTACAAGCCAGCAGAACCGCCGACGACAGCACCAGCAGGAAACCAGACCCAGGCTTTGGCGTAGACAGCAGGCAGCGCAGTACCCAGCGTGACAGTGCCGTTGGTGGCGATGGTGCCGTTGTTGGCCACGATCAGCGGAATGCCAAACGTGAACGCATTGACAGCAGACACGCCCAAGGCATTCAGCAGTGCGATGACACCAGCTTTGATGGCATCTGTCAAGCCACCAAGGACTTGGCCGGAAGAAGGAAAGGGAATCATGATGAGAAGCTCCTATAAATGGAAGTGAAGGACAGAGGGACGGGAACAGGGTTGCTAAGTCAGAGCTGCTGCACTAGCGGCATATCTGCCTTGGTTGGCAAGAGGGTTGATGGAACGTCAGTTGCTAGGAGCCTCGCTGCATTGCGTTGTTCCAGACGCGCAGCTAACGATTTGGCGGGCATCGTTGTCATGCTTCGCCCTTCGATCTCAATGACCTGCTTGTCATGTGTGACAGTAAGTCGCACACGCACAGCTTCTGGCAGATCAAGCTGCACAGTTTGTGCGACTGCTTGTGCTTGATTTGCTGTCTCTTGGGTGCGTCGCTTTGCGGCGTTCAAAACTGCAAACACGCGGACTGCTTCAGCAGGCCTGGTAATGTACGGAAGCAGATCAGATACCTTCTGGAGAGCTGCTGCTTCTGCGTCATCGACCTTTTGGTCTTGTTCGATGTATGCAGAGAAGTTAGCTGCCTTGAGTTCTTGCACTCTGGTAGCTACGGCTTCGTCGGAGAGAAGCTGCGAGATATAGGAGTCATCGCAGCCGACAGCAGAAGCAACCTGCACAGCAGGAATGCCTTTGCCTAGCATCTCAATGATTCGTTCGCGCATGATATCCTCAGTATAGAGCTAACAGATCTGGCGGCCGCATAGCGATATGCGTAGAAGGTGAGCTAGCAGGCAGTATAGCTGGAGCGAGCTGGTGAGTCTAGGTACTTAGAAACACATTGCAGGAAGATAGGGGGATAGCAATGTGTAGATAGCAGTGAAAATAGTTTAGAAATTTTTGGTGAGGTCCTTAGATAGAATTTGTCTTTGGCGAACCAAAAAAGGTTCCGGGGAGAGGGGTAGTTTCTGCTGGCATCACTGCTGCTACAGAGTTGGAGGCAGCAATAGCCTGCGAAGCTCAGCGTGCTGAAGCGAGCTGTTGTTGGCGATGCGTAGCGAGCCGAGATGCGTAGCAGCTTCGCGTAGCGAACTAGAGATGACTGCCTCATTGCGCGCCAATAGCGCTATCGAGAGCGAGAATGTAGCTGGCATCGTGGTGTAGAAGCCTAGCAGGACGAGGTAGCAGGATAAAAATGCATTGAATTTTGCAGTCTGAGGTGATAAATCAGCAGATAGCAGGAGAAATAGCAGGGAAGCCAAGGATTCTTGCAGCGTAGCTGCCAACAAATGCATGACAAGACACAAATTGCATGGAGGAAAGCACGGAGAAATGCGTAGCATTTTGGAGAGCTTTCTGGAATGCAACCTTTGGAGAATGGAGATAGCAGTTGCGTTCTTTGGAGATGATAGTGCGAAACCAATTGCACGCAGTGCAACGGCAGTAAGAACTGAGACAGCATAGCGAGTGCAGCGCGGAATGAACTGCGAAGCAGTTACATGTAGCGCTATTTGTGGAGCATTCACAGCAGTGCTATTGATCGCGCGTAGCGCGTAGCGAAGTGGATAGCGAAGCTATCACACGCAGCTATCGTGGATTCTAGCAATTGAGCGAAGCGATCTATTGAACTTTTTTGCGGAGCGAAGCGGAGCAAAAAAATTTTTTGTGGCGAAAAAACAACACTTTGCAGACTGGGTGTTATTAGCATCCAGTCTGCATCGTGTAATGCTGGTATCAGAGTGCTGCTTCTTGCGACTCGTCTGACAAGATGTTGTTGCAGCGAGTTGCAAGGAAAATCAGCACGGGATCGTCTAGCTCGTCAGGATGAAAGCGCGAAACGATCACGGCTGCCTGTTCCTTGTTGAATAACAGCTTGTAGGATGGTGCTGCCATCTTTGGCATCTTTTCCAGCCAACCCTTTTGTTGAGCTGGCGTCAGTGCTGCAAAGGTCTTGCTGGCCTTCAAGAATGCGGTAATCTTGTCGGCGTCGATGGTCTGCCGCTGCTTCTCCTCGCTCCAGAATGCCAGCACAGAATCCAGCGTGATGTGTGAGGCCGGCATCTCCGTCGCGTGCATGTTGTCACGTACCCAAGCTGTAAACTTGGCATCAGCCAGCTGGTGAATGGTGTTTTGCAGCAGAGCGTGGAACTTGCTGCTGGTGGCTCCATCGGGCAGTGCCAGCACAGACTCGTGCACCTGAACTCCACGATAGCGCATTGCTGCGTCAACGGGATTCTTGTCGGTGCTTCTGCGTTGCCAGCAGATATTGAGATGATGCTCCGGCGTCTTGGTCGGTGCGATGCTAGAAACTTGCAGCATCTTCGGCGCTTCTTCCACGTCGGCGGGGGTGCTGCCAGTAGCAGCGGGATTGCGGGTGACTGTGGCCATTTGGTTCTCCTTGTGTCGCGCAGGGAAAAGCCCCTGCACTGATAGAGTATGCAACTGCTATGCCAACTGGCTTAACTGGCAAGAAAATAAAAATATCCAATTAAATCAACAACTTACGAGCGCACCATTCCAGGGCACCGGGCAATAAGTGACAATCTTTGTCAGAAAATGACAATAGTGTATGACACAAATAGTATAGGTACAAACCCTAATAGGGTTTACCCTACCCACCCTTTTTGCTAAACAGAAGCGTCACATTTGCACGCAACGTGTCACGACAGAGTTAGGTGATAGGTGCAAATGTGATTAGTATTTGCGTAGCGAAGCGAAGCACTAGATATCTATCTACCGAAGGGGATAGATGATTAACAGAACAGTCCGCGTTACACAGGTAGTTCCCCAAAATGGACGGGTTTGAAGCGGCAGCGTATCTTCTGTATTCGCAAGTCGTGTACTCACGATTTGCTCTCCCGCACAGTCTACCGGAGAGTTATGTAGTGAGAGAGCGAAGCGAACACACGGAATAACTCGGAGGTTGTCTGTGCTTTGTGGCATGCTCGCAGCAGCGCTATTAAACGGTATTCGGTATTTGCTATCTGAGGGAGCGAAGCGGACTACAGATAGCTTTGTAATCTAGCGACACCAGCAGTTAACGGAGTGAGGCATGGAGCGAAGCGGAATGGCTACACGAGTTAACTTTTTGTGGAGCACTCGCAGCAGCGCTATTAAGCCGCCGCTATTAGCAAGCTTCCTATTAGGATAGCGTGCCTATTAGCAGTCCCAGAGGCCAAGTGTATAAGGTGTTAGCAAGCTGCGCTATTTGGAAGCATGCCAGTTTGGAAGCATTTTATTTTGCAGTTTCGCAATCCCATGCGTCGCGCTGCGTACTCGCGCGATTGGAAGAATGCACAGAGGCAAGATGTCGACGGTGTTTCTCGCTGGAAGATAGCAAGTCTGTTTAGGGATTCTAAGGCATGTATCACTGTACGGTGTGTAACATGTAATTTGAGTGTACGTCCCCCTATGGGTGTGCCTCTCGACCTGTTTGCCTTCCTGCTATCTAGTATGCATCTATCTATCTTGGTAGGTATGTATGTATCTATCTATCTTGGTAGGTATGTTTCTTATATGTAAAAATAAAGATAGGGGGTCATTTATAGATAGACAATTATAGAATACAGAGCAGACTTAGCAAGTCCCATACACTCAACAAAGATAGCAAGTCCAGAGCACAATCCTATCATGCACCCCCAGACGGACATGCCCCATCGAATTACATGTTACAAGGCGTACAGTGATACAAGGGTTAGAACACAAAAGTCGACTTGCTATCTAGATGAGCTATCAGCTACCCGAGCTGGCGCCAAACCAAAGAGCTATTTATAGGCTTCCAGCGAATCTAGGGGAAAACCCCTATTGACACGGAAGCGCTAATAGCCGACAATCTAGGGGTTGGGGAAATTCCCTGACAACCTTATTAGCGATCTTGCAAATAGGGAACTCTCTCATAGGATCTATTATGAAAACACTTACCGCTGTTCCAGATGACCGCACGCTGCTTTCGAGTCGCGTAGTCAGCGTGCCTACTGGCGAACCTGCTTACGACAATGGCTACATCCAGTGCCACCACATTGCAGAGTTCGTCTATCCTGATTGTGTGCGTACTCTCGAACAGCGCAGCACGAATTCTCCTGCTGTCTGGAAGCTGCATCCTGTCGGCTATCGTGTTCCCCAGCAGAGCGCTTCGCAGGAGGCAGCACAATCATGAATCCTCGCTTCTCTGTTCGCGAGCTGGCAGAAGCAATCTTGATTGCAGCAATTCTCACTAGCCCGCTTTGGCTTCCTGCCATCATCGCAGACTTTAATTAACTCTTTAAGGAGAAGGCAATCATGTTCAAGAATGGTTATACACTGATACACGAAGCTACTGGCGCACCAGTGCAGATTGATGTGGACAAAGTAGTCACACAAGATGGCATCTTCCACATTACTGGTGGCTATCCGCCGGCACATGCTGGAAGCATTGGACGCATCTATCTGAAGAAGGTTGGAAGCAATGAAACACGGGAGTTCTTTCCCGGCGTTGGTAAGTGCAAATGGATTCGCTCGGAGAAGCCAGCAAGCCAGAAGCCCATCTCGCTGGAATCTCGAAGCATGCTTCTTAAGCTGGAAACGATGCAGCGGCATGTCGGCGAGCACATCGATGAATTCAATCTGCTTCGCAGCACACAACAGATACCAGCGCAGCACTGCGATGCTATCAAGCGTGCGCTGCTGCAAGCGAATGAGAAGCTCTACGAAGCTGGTGCTCTCATCATCGAAGCGGATAAGCATCGCGCCAGCTCCACCAGAACGTATGTCACCATCAAAGATGGAGGCAAGTGAGCTATGAACTCTACACGCTTCACTGCCTATGGCATCTCCGAGCGAGCTGTCTCGGAATGCACAGCGCACAATGCCAAGTTGTCTAGCATCTCCCGCCCCTGCGGAATGAATGACTTGCTACGCATTGGGCCGCAGCGAATCACTACGGCCAGAATGAAAGATACTATTCAGCTTGCATTCGTTCGCGGCTATGCGGCAATCAATCTCTACGACGAAGAAAGCTGCTACATGAGCATCTTGCTTGTCGAGAAGGGCGATACTAAGATGCATATCTTCTGCCAATCTGCTAATGGCCACGGCTATGTCATGCACTTATCTGTCGCATTGGCGCCGAATCATCCCCTCAACAAGAAACCTGTTATCAAGACAATCTACTGAAAGGAAAAGAGAATGTCAACACTAACTTACGATATTCACTGCCAGTATTCTGGAGTGCTTATCGGAAAGCTCGACTATCTAGTCGTAGCTGGACATATGCCGTATCTATCCCATTGGGATAAGATGACAGCAATGCATCCAATCTTCTCCTTCCCGCGTCACAAGCTGCTTGGCTTCGTGCGTGGAGAATGGAACCGTCTTGCGAAAGCCAGCACTGACGGAGAAACTACCGCAGTAGAGAATCAGCTGCTGCAAATCGGCTTCTTAGCTGTCTTGCACAGCTTAGATAGCATCCAGCAGCAATGCCCATCGCTGCCACCACTCCACGTAGTCCAGTCTAATATGAGCAGACTCTTTGCTCTAGCATTCTGGTATCACTATCTGGAGAGTGAGCGCTTCAAGTTTCCGCGCTTCAGGATTCACAAAGCAAATCAGAATACCAGCTTTGAGAACATCCAAGACTATCTCGATCTGTGCTTCGAGAAGAAAGATAGCTACGAGAGCGAAGTAACTGAGCTGCAAGAGAAAGAAAAGATCGACGCAGCAGAGCGCGCTCTCAAAGCACTTCGCAATAGCTGGGTAACTCCAGTTGGCAACAAAGCGCTATGGCGCTGGGTGCGAGCGCATCTGCCAGCCAAGTATGAAGCTGATGCGCAAGGCTGGATGAGTACCATCTTCATGGGCAATGAGCGTACTATCTTGGACTTCGACAAAGATGAAATCCAGTTGATGACAGATATCATCGTATCTGAATGCCCGCCCGGTACTGGCATCCTGACAGCTGTGCGTGCTCGCTTGGACAAGATCATGCAGATCTACTCAGATAACAAGGAAGCATTCGACATAGACTTCGATGACTATGACGATGATGCTCCGCTTGCAGCTCTGCGCGCGGCTAGTGCTGCACCAGAAAGCACGGCACCGCCGAGAGCTAGCGACTTTGCTACCAAGACAGAATTCATCCGTGCGAATGCACTTTACTATCTCCAGCAGCGTGCAGCGCAGAAGCGCACAGACTCCGCTGCTAACTCTCTGTGAAGGCCCAGATCATGAAACAGCACAAAGCAAACACTGTCAAGCAGCGCAAGCTGCCAGCAGCTGAAGATATGGCCGCAGCAAAGCGCTGGTGGCATGGCCTCAATAATGGCCAGAAAGCATACATCAAGACTCACAACAAGATGGGCGATGATGTACTGCTTACTCGCTATTGGCTGGCAAACATCAAGGCTTGCGAGCCAGCAGGAGCACAATGATGGCACTCTCTAAAGAACAGATGCTCGCCAGCATTGAGCGAGCTAAGCAGCTGGTTGCCGCTGCGAAAGAAGCCAAGGCAGCTAAAGAAGCTGCACTTGAAGCAGAGCGCAGAGCTGCACTCAATCTGGTGCCAGCTGCCAAACTTCCCACTGCGCCCGGCAGCGAAGCTACTATCGTGCATGGTATGCAATGGAATACCGAGCAGCAGATGGCAATCGATCATGCCTACTTTGGCAAGTCGTTCTGCTTGATTGGTGCTGCCGGTACTGGCAAGACTACTACCTTGAAAGCTATCTTGCGCAATCTGATTGCTAACCATCGCTTGCCAACGCTGGAAAGAGCCACCAAGTATCTGGATGCTAACACTCCCGGCGTAGCTCTTATCAGCTACACTCGCCGCGCAGTGCGAAACATCGCAAAGCAGATGGACAAGGAACTTAAGTCGCACTGCATCACGTTCCACAAGCTTGTTGAATACGAGCCACAGTACTACACAGAGTACGACGCTGAGATAGACGAGTATGTGAACAAGATGCGCTTTGCGCCAGCTCGCAATCGTGGCAACCCACTGCCATCGAATCTCAAACTCATTGTGGTTGATGAAAGCTCCATGCTATCTATCGACTACTTCAATGAAGTGCTTGCAGCGCTGCCTGATCCTTCGCAAGTGCAGTTCATCTTCCTTGGTGATCTGAATCAGTTGCCACCTGTCTACGGCCAAGCAATCCTTGGCAAGATGCTACTGGAATTGCCAATCATCGAGCTGACGCAAGTCTATCGGCAAGCATTGGAATCGCCAATCATTGCTGGCGCTCTTGCTGTCAAAGACAATGACTTCAGAACATTCCAGCGCCAGTGCGATGATGGTACTTTCATTATCAATGGCGAGCGTCTTGACTATGCAAATGGCGAGCACATTCCCAAGCGAGTAAAGTTGATGGATGTGCAAGTAAAGACTACTATCGAGTTTCCAAATCGTGGCAAGCTAACGCTGCATCCGTGGAAGAAGAAGCTCGGCGCGCATGATGCTCTGCAAGCAATGCAAGGCCAGCTGGGTCTGTGGATGAAAGATGGCACATACGATCCAGAAGAAGATCTAATCCTCTGTCCGTGGAACAAGACAACAGAGGATGCTAACGCAATGGGTGGCAGCTTCGGAACAATCGAGCTGAACCTTGCTATCGCTGACAAGCTGGCCAAGGCTAAAGATCTACTTGTGCATGAAATCATCGCAGGCTTTAACAAGTACTACTTCGCTGTTGGCGACAAGCTGCTGGTTGACAAGCAAGAAGCCATCATCCTTGATATCAGCCCCAACCTCAGATACTTGGGTAAATGGCCGCAGCCTGCTAGCAAGACGCTGAATCGCTGGGGATATAACTCGCATCGCGAGACTGCTGCTGGCGAGCTTGGTGAGTTCGGCGAAGATCTTACCAATGAACAGATCGATGCAATGCTGGAACATGCAGCTGATGTATCTGATCGAACTGCGGAAGCCAGCCATGCTGTTAAGGTTCTGTTTCTCGATAGCGGGCTGGAAGAAACAATGACAAAAGCGGCTACCTTCAACGCTACTACCTTTGCATATGCAATCACTGTGCATAAGGCGCAAGGTAGCGAGTGCCGTCGTGTATTCTTCCTATGCCACGCAGGACATGCTGCTATGTGCTCACGCGAGCTTGTCTACACTGGCATGACGCGCGCAGCTGAGGAGCTGTATATTGTCATGCCTCCGAAGCTGCTTTCCTCTGCGGCCTCCAAGCCTCGTATCAAAGGCGATACGTTGGCAGCCAAGTTGGAGTTCTTCAACTCTCGCATGTCGGAGAAAGCAGAATGATTGCCAGCTGGGAAGATCGAACCATCGCACTGCTTGATAAGACGTCAGTCATTGACTGCATCATCATTCAAGCCCGCGACTTTGCAGCACTGTACGGAAGCAGGCCGGAAGTTATCCTTATTACTTCCAAAGCACGCATGGCACTGACGCAGGAACTTATCAAAGTGCTTGGCGTGCCTGCTGATTCTGCTGTCTCTGAACCTTGCTGGCTGGATGGCATACCCATCCTCTTTAGCAAGACACTCGGAGAACACTATCTCCATCTCTTTAATAAGCGCATAGGAAAGGATCTATACCTGTAATTAGCCTGCGAAAAGGGGGTTGACACGCCCCCGCTTTTGTAGCATACTTCATATTCCGGCAAACCGCCGGTGGTTTTCCAACTCATTTACTTCTTTGGAGCTTTCTCAATCATGCAAACCTCTCGCAAACACCTCTTTGCACTCGCTGGCCTCATGTCTGCTGTCTTGGCTGATGGCGCCGCTTCCGGTGGCACCGATGCTACTGCCAGCGCGCCTGCTCCTGCTCCTGTTGGCACCGCAACCAGCAAGGACTTCAGCTTCTTCTTCCGTACTGACAAGGTGCGTGACGACGAAGGCAAGGTGATTGGCACCGGCCGCAAGCATCCCGATGTGAAGGCAGTGCTGCCGATTCCGACCTACCAGCAGCTTATTGCTTCGCTGCAGGAAGGTGGCAAGGCAGCCGAGCTGATTCTGGAATCGGCCATCGCTACCATCGAGCAGGCTGCTCGCGCGCAGATCAATGACTGGCGCGAGAACAACAAGCCGGAAGATAACTTCACTGCCACCAACTTCGATCTGAGCAAGCTCACGCTGGAAGCCATCGCGCTGACACCGCGCGGCGAACGTGGCGGCCCTGCCATCAGCGACGAAGACTGGACTGCTTTCCTCGAAGACTACACGCATGTCATGGTGCATGTTGTAGGCTACGAAGAAAAGAAGGTCAAGCTGGCTGTCATGCACTTCAAGGTGCAGCTGCGTCGCATCAAGAACGACAAGGCAGCAGTGCAGAAGTTGCTCGACCTGCTGAATGTCTACGCCAGCAAGACCGACAATCTGGAAGATCACATGGCCTGCTACGAAGATCTGGCCAAGCGTGCTGCCAAGTACCTGAAGGCTGAAGAAAAGAACGTGTCCGAAGCGCTCTGATCTGGCCTGCTGAACCTACCTAAGCAAGTAGCAAAACTGCACCCTTAGCATCTCGCACCGCTGGCTTCTCCAAGTTTAGCTGGATGCTGCAAGAGCTAAGGTAGATCCTCTGATAAAGCTAGAAGATCTATCTTAACTCTTGCGATCTTTGCAATCGCTATCTCATGTCATCTCCTTCTGACATTTACAATACCCTGTTCGCAGGGAACAAAGTGTCAATAAAACTGGATACAAAAATGCAATACAATTCACTTCGTGTTGCACTATGTAGACTGCACCAGACACCGAAGATGATTCTGGAAGTAACAGACGACTCGCTCTGCGCTAGCTATGATGCTACGCAGGGCATTGGCACGTTCTGGATTGGGCCGCCGAGAAAGAATCTTAGCAAGACCGACTTCCAGATTGTTGCTGTTGAGGAATTACCTGATGCGTAAATACGAAGTTATCTGGGAACAGATCAAGAAATCGACTGACCCAGATAAGTGGGTGTATGTAAATGTCCGCAGTGTTGACATGATCCAGACCATTATCAACATGGTGCAAGTGGAGAAGTCAGCTGCGAATGTTGCACGCAAGGGACTTGACTTGCCAAGTTATGGTAGGCTGGAGATTACACGCGAACCTGATAAGATGCGTGTCGGCTTCAGACTGAAGAACAATGGCGCAGCGCTCTAGACCGAAGCCTTGTTACTGCGAAGCTTATCACTTCCCGCATCGCGTAGGCAGTGGCTGCTGCAAGCAGCGCAAAGACAAGCGAGCTGCTGCATTAGTGCTAGCTAAACGTATGCAGCTATCTGAAAAAGAAACGCTGGATCTTCTTATTGATAATGCTCTTGGAGATATGTAAATGGCAGACAAAGAAATCAAGCTTCCCAAGTACGATACTTGGAGGGACAAGCAAGCACCGCACGAGAAGCGTACTGTCTTGCCGCTTCGCTTTCCTACTGAGCAGGAGCATGAAGCAAACCTGCCAAAGCAAGAGACGCATGACTACAGCTCTGCGCTGCCTGTTGATTCCGTACCCGGACGCATGAACAAGCCAGCTCGGCCAGATGCTCATGTGTCTGATAAGGTCTATCTGTTTCCAGAAAGCTTCAACGCACTGCGCGAAGAACTGGATTCTCACTGGCCGAATCTCTGGGCGCAAGTAGGCTATTACATGGCCTTCGATGCTGTTATCTTCATTGAGATGATGGACGCTGCGCTCGACACAAAGACCACATTCGATAGCGCCAAGGTGTCTGCTATCTGCCACAAGTATCTCAACCTGCTGCGCAACAAGCGCGGCATTAGCTCGCTCTCGTTCAGTCAATAACTCGCTCTGCTCTACTACGAAAGGAAATAGCATGTCGCTCTTTGTCAAAGGTCGTACTAAGTTGTACAAAGCAATGGCGGCGGTAGGTCTTGCTACCTTCTTGTCGAAAGATCTCGATCTGCCACGGCTGGAAGTTCCGCAGGCTACGCCGCGGCGTCGTACAACTACGATGAACTACCAGCTCCAGAAGCAAGTGCATGATGCTGCCGAAGCAAAGCGTCTTCGCAGGCAAGCACGCAACTTGCTGATGGCTGGCAAGACACAGGAGGACATGCTGTGAATCTCGTACCTCCTGATTCCATCGACCAAGCGATCTTCTTGATCTGCCGCTGGATCTTGCTCATCAGCGTAGCTCTGGCGGTGCCATCTCTGTTGTTCATGCTCTGCCTGAAGCTGTGGAGGATGCTATGAAACTCTTTCGCCACGAAGGTGTTCTCTACATGCGAGTAGTGCCAGCGAAGGCACTATTCCGTAGCACGATGGTGCATGATGTTGTCAATCGCGGCAACATCTTTGCTGTCAGACTCAGCGATCAAGCACTTACCATCATTCCAGGTACGGCGCAGGTCGAGCATCTAGTAGCTTCGCTCACTGAGCCGCAGCCAGCTCCAGCAAAAGCAACTCCTGAAGAAGCAGCTTCTGCAAGAGCAAGACTTGCTGCGTATAGGGAAGCTCTGCGCAATCCAGAGCACGCAGCTGCATACAGCGAGATGCTGAACAAGGCAGGTGCAGCGCTTGCTTCCGCTACACGCAAACAATCTTCTCTGTTCTCTTTGACCGAGGGCCAGATGGTTCTCGACAAGCTAACAGGTAAAACAAAGGAGCCGCGCCGTGGCAAATGATATCGAATTCATCAAGCTGGATGTGCAAGGCCGCTTGAAGCTGATGGCAGAGAAACTGCTTGAGCAAGATCCTCTGCTGCCAGTTCACCTGTCAGCAATTCACGGCGCTCTCATCGAGCACGAAGAACTGGTGCACTTGCTCAGCGACGATGATATCAAGACGCTGGTTGCTGGCCAGACCAAGCACATTGGTGTGCAACTGACCAAGGAAATTACCAGCTCATCGAAAGCATCTGTTAGCAGGCGCATTCCCAAAGCTACTGCGGACGATTTCTGATGGGCCGCTTTCTACTTGGCTTCGCTACTGCGCTTGCACTCTGTGCACTTGTGCTGGTAGCAATCATTCCGGTGCAGCATCATGCTCCGAAAGCCGCTTGTAAACGATCTGGTTCATAGCTTCTGCTATGCCAGCCGACATGATATCACTGGAGAGAAATGGCCGTGGAGCATTCGCGGCAATCCGATGATATCAAGAGCTAAGCAAGCTATCAAGTTCACACCGAAGCTGCTTACTCCTTTCGCAGTGTATATGTATGCGCACTGCCAGAACTATGTGCAAGGTCAACGCAACTTGATATTGTTTGCTGCCCTGATTCAAGAGTGTACCGTAGAAGAATACGAGTACGCTATCTATCTTCTGGATAAGTACTATGGAATCCGCGCTTCAAAAACTGGCGACACAGACGATAAACATATCGTTCCAGGAAACATCGAACAAGTCATACGACCAGCTCCAGAGCTGGCGCAATACGACCAGCTACTCGATGCTGAGTGAACTGCACGCATGTGCTCGCAAATTCCAGCTTATCAAGGCACGCGCTGCTAGCGGTGGTGGCAAGGCAAGCAATGTTGACTTTGCCTATGGCCATTCTGTTGGCTCTGGCGTGCAAGCATGGCTCAGCTCTGGCGGCGATATGAATGCTGCTATCTTCAATGCGATGATGGCTTGGCGCATTCCGTACACTGCTGAGATTCCCAAGAAACACAAGTCTATCTGGGATGCTTGCTTGGCAGTGCAGAAGTATGCAGAGTTCCACGCTGAAGCACTCGATGACTGGGAAGTCTGGGTGCTACCGAATGGCAAGCCAGCTATCGAGCTGTCAATCTCTGTTGACTTCGAGAATGGCTACAAGCATTACATCCACATCGATGTGATACTTGAGCACAAGCTATCTGGCAAGCTGGCTGTTCAAGAGAACAAGACCAGCGGCTTCAACACTGTCGAGGAAGCTATCTACGCTAACTCCTCGCAGGCTCTCAGCTACGCAGTAGTAGTCGACATGCTTCGTGCAGCTACCAGCTACGAAGTTTTCTACGTTGTCTACTCCACTCCCTCGCGCGAGTGGCAGCTGCTTCCATTCACCAAGCACACCAGCTTGAAAGCTGAATGGATCATGGACGTTAAGCTCGACCATGCAACTCTCTCCACCTATCACGCACTCAACTTCTATCCAAAGCGTGGCGAGTCCTGCTATAACTTCATGCGTCGCTGCGAATTCTTTGGCAGCTGTAATATGACGCAGAATCTGACGCAGCCGCAAGACTTGCCAGCGGATCAAGAAGCAGAGCGTGTTGACTACTCATTCAAGATCAGCGACATTGTTGCGCAGCAGCACGCTCGCAATCAGACAGAAGAAGTTACGCCCACAGCAAACATGGAAAGGATCGATTAAATTATGAAGCTCTCTGACTACAAGCTCGCAGCTACTGCTGAAGCATCTCAGTACGGCCCACCGCCGCGCCACATACTTATCTACGGCCCGCCGAAGTCTGGCAAGACTGGCGCCATTGGCAAGTTGGCAAGCAAGTATCGTCTCTGGTACTTCGATCTGGAGGACAGCATCAAGACGCTGTTCAATGCCAGCATCATGGATCAGAGCTTGCTCGACAACATCGAGCTGTTCAAGATTCCAGACCGTCAAACTTATCCGATGGGCATCGAGACAATGCTCAAGGTTCTGAAGGGCGGCAAGTCTACTATTTGCTTTGCACACGGCAAAGTCAGCTGCCCAGCCTGCGCCAAAGATCCTGCTGCTTCGCAGGCTACCATCGATATCAATGAGCTGCGCACCGACAAGGATATCGTTGTCATCGAAAGCTATTCGCAACTTGCTGAGAGCGCAATGAACTACATCATGCGCACAGCGATTGCCAAGGATGACTTCGATGCCAAGGCAGGCTGGGATGAGTACGGCAAACAAGGCCGCATCCTCGAACGCATTGGCAGCACCATTCAAACTGCGCCGTTCAATATCATTGTCAGCTCGCATGAGATGATGGTGGAAATGGAAGACGGCAGCAAGAAGATAGTTCCTATCGGCGGTACTAGCAACGCATCAAAAGTGTTTGCAAAGTATTTCGACGATGTTGTTTACTGTGAGATCGTCAACAAGACGCATCGATTGGTGAGCAGCACCATTGCTAAAGCGAGTGTTCTCGCCGGCTCGCGCAGTGGCAAGGATCTGAAAGTCGGCGATTCACTTCTGCAACTATTTGAATAGGAAACACACATGGCTACCAAACCTTCTGCTAAGAAAGTCGAAGCGCCTAAAGCGCCGCTGACACCTCGCGAGATTCTTCTGCGCGAAGCAATCAGCATTACCACCAAGGAGCGCGACAGCGCCTACGGCAATCCCGAAGACAACTTCGCCAACATCGCCGCCTACTGGTCGCGCTACCTGTCTGACAGCGCCAAGCTGGAGATCACGCTGTCAGCGCAGGATGTTGCACACATGATGGTGCTGATGAAGATCGCACGGCTGTCAACCAACCCGATGCACTACGACAGCTTGGTCGACGTTGCCGGATACGCTGCCTGCGCTGCTGACTGCGTGGCTGCTGACCAGCACACCAACCGTCCTGTGCTGCAGCCAGCTGAAGCTGCTTACAGCAAATCGCTCGATCCGCACTGCCGCTAAACATGCCCGTTGCTAACTATCTTAGCTGCGTAGTTAGCGACGTATCTCTAGCAGTTACAATTCTCTCTTATCAACTCTGTTAACTGAAAGCAAATCATGAGCGCAAATCGTACTCCCAATCTGGACCTGCTCGACAAGTCCATCGACGATATCGAATCGTTGCCAGGCTTCGAAGTTCCTGTCAACGGTGTTTACACCATGAAGTTCTACACCGACGTCAAGGTCGTGAACAACAAGGACTGCATCGAGAGCAATTTCGAAGTCATGGAATGCCTTGAGCAGAACGATCCTGAGCTGGCACCTACGGCCATTGGCACCAAGTTCTCTCTGCTCTCGCAGCTGGAGAACGACATTGCAATGGGCAAGTTCAAGGAGCTGATCGCTCCTGTTGCCAAGCATTTCGGCGAAGGCAACTTGGCCAAGCTTGTGCAGGATGTTTGCAACAAGGACGCCGGCCTGATCATCACTGCCAAGGTGAAGCGTCGCGCTGACAAGAACGACAGCGAGAAGTTCTACGCTGACGTGTCCGGCATCGTTGTTGCTTGATTGCAAGCATGTAGGCGGGGGCTTCGGCCCCCTGCTTTTTATCTTCAGCTTCTAAAAACAAAGGCAGGCAATGAAGCTTCTCTACATTGGTGACAGCTACAATGAAGATGATCGGGAGTTAGATAGGCTGTCGCGTATGCCCGCGTTGGTTGGGCACAAGATTCTTACCAGCTTTTCCAAGCGCGAGAATGCTACTGAAGTAGCTATGCTGGCTCGCAAGCATGAAGTGGATGGTGTCATCTGCTCTCAGCAATCCTTGTTGCAAGCAGCGTTGCGTGCACAAGTTGATTTCATTCCCCCTCCCGGCAAGAAGCAACTTACGCTAGATGACTACGCAGGCTCGTGGCTTACTCTGCCGTTCGATGTACCGATGCTGGTTATCAACTCGCTGATACGTCTGCACACAATTCCCTACGAGAAGTTTGTTCTCGACCGCTATCTCAGCAAGTTCACCAAACCAGCTCGCTGGTATCCTCAAACCGAATTCAAGTGGAAGCAAGTTCATGAACACACTACAGACGAAGCGCTTGCCATTATTGGCGCGGCTGATTTACTTGCCATTGATATTGAAACACCGGGAGATGCTGATCGATGCATTGAACTCGTCGGATACGCAACTTATAATTTCGCAACTAAACAATCCCACTGCTTCGTGGTACATTTCACTTCCGAGTGGGCATGGCGCTTTGTTCAGAAAGCTAACAAATCAAGAGCGCAAAAGATATTCCAGAACGGTCAATACGACAATACTTATTTTGCCCGCTGGAACTGTCTTCCAGACAATTGGCTCTGGGACACACTTACTCTCATGCATTGCTGGTATTCCGAACTACCCAAGCGGCTCGATTTTATTACTGCCTTCGCTCTTAGACGAATGCGTTACTGGAAGGATGATGGTAAGTCTGGCAGCATGGAAGATAAGATGCGCTATAATGCCATGGACTGTTGGGCGACACTCAATAGTTTTCTATCGCTGATATCAGAGATTCCTGATTGGGCGATGCAGAACTATCTCATCGAATTCCCAATGAACTTCCCATCGCTCAATGCTGCACTCGAAGGTGTTCGCGTAGATATGGCGGAGTTCCAGAAAGTTGTCATCGATAAGAACGCTGAGGCAGAAGCCATCTTATCTCGCGCGCGCCATATCTTGAGTGCACCTGCTTTCAATCCGCGCAGCCCCGTGCAGATGAAGAAGCTGTTCACTGTGCTGGGAGTAGGCAGCTTGCCAGATACCGGCAAAGCATCAATGCTGAAAGCACGCGCAGCATCTCCGCTCAATGAATTCATCCTCGGTATTGTTGTCCAATACAAGGAAGCGGCAACCCTGATATCTAACTATCTCGATGAAGATAAGTTGTGGAATGATAGGTGGTACTATGCAATCGACCCAGCCGGTACTGATACTGGACGCAGCGCTTCTAAATCTTCCGCATTCTGGTGCGGAGACTCCATTCAGAAAATTCCTAGAGGCGATAAAATCAAACGCTTCTTATGTTCCGATCCCGGATGGCTTCTCGCTGAAGCAGACAAAGCACAATCGGAAGCTCGCTGCGTTGGTTATATGGCCGGAGACACGAAGCTTATCGCTTTGGTGGAATCATCGCACGACTACCATGCGTGGAATGCCCAGCAATTCTTTGGTATTAGCTACGAACTCATCTACGATGAAGCAACTGGCAGAACTCTACTCAAAGACCTACGGGACTTGAGCAAGCGAACTAACCACGGAGCTAACTACAACATGGGCGCCGCTGTCATGCTTGACACGATGGGGCCGAAGAAGGCAGCAGAAGCAAAGCGCTTGCTCAAGCTGCCGCTCAAGATGAAGCTGATTCAGGTGTGCGAATACTTGCTGAATCAGTATGCTGCAACATACCCAAATGTTAAAGGCTTGTTCTATGACACGATTATCTCTACTATCGAGATTACGTCTAAGCTTGTCAGTCCGCTCGGCTGGACAAGGTTCTTTTTTGCGAAGCCTTCGCGCAAGAATAAGCCAGCTCTCAACGCCGCAGTTGCACACGGGCCGCAGAATCTTTCTGTATCTATTCTCAACAAAGAGTGGTACATTATCTGGCGCGCAACAGTGTATGGCGATCTTCGCAACAAGGTGCGGATCAAAGCGCAGATCCACGACAGCATCTTCTTCCAATATCGTGCAGATTTCGACCCGAAGAAAGTGCTCGCAATGATGCATACTCCAGTGCAAGTTACTGGCGCCGATGGCGTAACAAGAACTATGCTGATTCCATCTGACCTCAAATGCGGAGCCGACAGATGGAGCAACCTAAAGTAAATCTCTTTGATCTCTACTTTGATTATGTAGCTGGTACAGAACCACCAGCTGTGTTTCATCGCTGGAGCTTAATTGGCTGTGTCGGCGCATTGCTTGGTAGGCAGATGTGGTTTCCTTTTGGCGGTACTCGCTTGTATCCAAACCACTACATCATGTTTATTGGCGAGCCGGGCACTCGCAAGAGTACTGCTATCAGGTGTGCAGCTAAACTAATTGGAATGGCTGGCTTCGATAAGTTCGGCGCGCAAAAGACTAGCATGGAGAAGTTCTTGCTAGACTTGCAGGATGATGGCGTCGAAGAAGATGACACTGTTGTCGAGTATAGAGGCAAGAAGCGTGATGCACTCGATGTGCTATCTGCGCTCAATCTCAAGATAGATGGAGATACATCAGATGATGTGCCAAGGGAAATGTTCGTGGCGGCTGATGAGTTCAATAACTTTCTCGGAAGCGGTAACCTTGCATTCCAGTCTTTGCTTGGAGAACTTTGGGACTGGGATAACCCTACGAGATGCTATAAACAGAGACTCAAAAATAGCAAGTCCGTATCTATTTTCCAGCCAACTATCAGCATCCTCGCGGGAAACACACCGAGTTCTTTTGCTGAATGCTTTCCATTGGCGAGTATTGGACAGGGCTTCATGTCCCGGCTTATTCTCATACATGCAGAGCCTTCTGGTATCAAGGTCACGTTTCCTCATGAACCAGTCAAGGAAATGACAGACAGGATTGTGCAGTATCTTCTTCGCATGAAGCAAGTCTGCCAAGGCCCAGTTACAATGACAGATGAGGCTAAGTCTGCGCTTGACCTTATCTACAAGTGCTGGACTGAGATGGAAGATACTCGCTTCAAGCACTACGGCAGTCGGCGATTTACGCATCTCCTTAAGCTCTGTCTTGTTTGCTGTGCAGCTAGACTATCTACTCGATTCGAAATTGAAGATGTTCTCTATGCAAACACGGTGCTTGCATATGCAGAGACAACGATGCCCAAAGCAATCGGCGAGCTTGGCAAGAGCAAGAATGCGGAAGCTGCAAACAAGATAATGCAAGTTCTCTACGGTGCTCGCGATGCCAAGACAATGCAGGAACTGTGGAAGGTTGTGCAGAATGATTTGGATAAGATCGGCGACCTAGCTTCGCTGCTTATCAATCTTCAGCAAGCAGATAAGATTCAAGTTGTGAAAAACCCTGTCAATGGAAAGGATGGTTATCTACCAAAACAGAAACCAATGAATCGACAACTCCCGTACACAAACTTCGATATACTTAAAGGCAAGGAATTCAAATGAGCACATACATCCCCGGTGAAGCCATCTCTGGCTATCTCATCACACCGAAGCAAAAACTTTTCTGCGAGCTGCAAGCAATGCTTGCGCTCGAGTCTGGCGGCATGGCTGATGACGTGCTGGCATTCATGGTTGCTTTCGATCAGCTGCCGCGTGCACTGAACGAACCTGTTTCTGCGGAAGATCTGAAGCTGGCACATCAGCTGGTTGCAGAAGAAGCGCAAGAGTTCTTCGACGCACTGGAGAATTTCAAGAACTTCCAGAGCATCGAGAATCTGACGGAAGTTGTTGACGGCGCCGTTGACAGCATCTACGTGTTGCTGTGGACGCTGTTGAAGTTCGGTGTGCCAGTCAATGCTTGCTTCGATGAAGTGCAACGCAGCAACATGGCCAAGCTGTTTCCTGATGGCAGCTACAAGAAGTACGAAGATGGTCCGAAAGCTGGCAAGGTTATGAAGCCAACTACTTGGACTGCGCCAGACCTGCACAGCATCTTGGTGGAACACTTCGATGCTGGCGAATATGTCAACGGCATTCGCAAGGATGAGTAGATCATGAAAGCACTATTACAGCAGGCGCTGGAAGCGCTGGAAAGTGTGCTTCCTCCCTTGGTTACACCGGAGATCGCTAAAGCGATACCGGCAGTACGCACTGCTATCAAGCAGGCAGAGCAAGCGCAGCCTAGAGCATGGGAGTACACAGCTACTTTAACAAGCGGAGGCTACAGCTCGCCGTTCAAAGAGCGTCGTCTTGCTTTCACAAAACCCGAACAGGGCGGCCCCATTCCGCTCTACACGCACCCGCAGCAATCGAAGCCGCTGAGTGAGGCACCGCTAGGCGCAGCAGTTCTTGTTGATGGCAAGACAGTTGCGTGGTTCGCGGAATTCACGGAATCTGCAAATGAGTGGTGTACTGAAAACTACTTTGGTCAGTGGTTGGCATGGCGAGCAATGCCGCCTGAGATTGTGCCCCTAACGTCAGAAGAACTGACGGCAGTTGAACAACGAGCAGCAGAACTCCATGAATTTCTGAACATCAAGGAGCAATCATGAAAATTCAAATCTCAGGTCCACAGTTTGAACGCACTGACAAACTTGCAGTCTATGAAGATGCAGCCCCGCAAGGTGTTGAGTGGGAAACACTTGATACATGGCCAACCTCACGACTGAAAGCTCTCGGTTGCAAACTGTGGGATGAAGGAACTACTCACGAACTTTGGCTGTTCCCTGAGCAATGGTATCTGTTTATCCCAGAGGGATTTGTGGTGACATTTATTGACGGCACTAGTGAGCCATTCAAGCCCGGTGTTACTGATGACGATATTCGCTTTGGGTGCCTCCCGTTTGGAGTAAACATCCACAAGGAGCAATCATGAGCCTGACCAAAAACGAAGCAGCGGAGCTGAAGCGGCTAGCGTATGAAGTTTTACATGCCACAAAACTTCTAGAGCGCGGCCATGTACTGCCAGAGTATTTGCATGGAAAAGAGCAGGCTATTAGCGATTACATCGACAGCCTCACGCAGCCAGCGCCAGAGCTGACATTTCAAAACAGGGTAGCGCCTTGGATGCAAGAGTGCTTTGGCACAGAAATCTCAAGCGACAAGGTTGAGCGCAATCACAGGTTTCTTGAAGAAGCACTGGAGCTTGTTCAATCCACTGGATGCTCTCAGGGAGAAGCGCATCAGCTTGTGGATTACGTGTATGGGCGAGCCGTTGGCGACCCTCCCCAAGAAGTCGGCGGCGTGATGGTGACGCTTGCCGCTCTGTGCTTGGCGCATGACATGGACATGCACGCTGCGGGTGAGGTTGAGTTGGCACGAATCTGGACTAAGGTCGAACAGATCAGGGCAAAGCAAGCAACAAAGCCGCGCAATAGTCCACTTCCTGCGCTCACGCACCCGCAGCAATCGAAGCCGCTGAGTGAGGAGCAAGTGTTTGCAGCTATGAAGCGTATTGTGCCGAACTGGAATGGCTGCGGAAACAGCAGGGAGTCTGCTGTACGTCTTGCGTTGCGCGTCATCAAGGAGCAATCATGAGCCTGACCAAAGACGAAGCGGCTGAACTGAAGCGGC